>JAEEGF011784624.1_pt1 | contig 26347 bp, 23 predicted proteins | sample 9134171 | NCBI WGS metagenome assembly JAEEGF01 (sample SAMN16246542, study PRJNA631951) | gut metagenome | biome: gut microbiome; feature: rumen; material: AP-attached | host: Bos | place: Iran: Karaj | collected 2018-10 | reverse complement strand
CTGCTCGGAAACGGTGATGACAGCGCCGTATGTTCTCCTGTCAATATGTATATCGCATTTTCCATGTTGGCAGAGGTCACAGACGGAAACACCAGACGGCAGATACTTGATATGCTTGGTGTGTCCGATGTGCAGGCTCTCAGAAAAAATATAAAAGCCATATGGGAGAGTAACTATAACGATTCGCCTTTGGGGACTTGTGTACTTGCAAATTCGATCTGGCTTTCCGACGACTCAAAGTATGTACCGGAGACCCTGAATACGCTTGCAGAGCAGTATTACGCATCCTCGTTTTACGGGAGGCCCGGTACGGAGGCATTTGATGAGGCTTTGAGGCACTGGGTCGATGAAAATACAAAAGGACTCTTAAGCGACTATGTGAAAGACCTTAAGAGCGATGAGAAAGCGATCCTCGAGATCCTTTCAACACTGTATTATAAGGCAGTATGGACTTACATGTTTAAGGCCGAAGAGACCACAAAGGGCACATTCCACGGCAGGAACGGAGACAGCAATGCGGACATGATGCACAGGTCCTATATGGGAGACGCATACGGTTCTGATAAGTTTACGGCGATAAGACTTGGACTCAGTGATAACGCGAGCATGTTCTTTTTCCTGCCCGATGAAGGGGTGGAAGTGGAAGAACTCCTTTACGATACTGATGTGTTCATGACGTTGAATCACGACACTGCGATATCCGAAGGGCTTTACAACCACTGCATCATCACACTTTCACTGCCTAAGTTTAAAGTGTCCGCAAAGACCGATCTCGTCGAGACCATGAAAAAACTCGGGATCACGGATGCCTTTGACAAAAATATCTCTGATTTCACACCTCTCACCACAGAGTCTGATGAGATATACGTAAGTCAGGCAGAACACGCCGCGCTCCTTGAGATCGACGAAGACGGTGTGAAAGGCGCTGCGTATACGGCTATCGAGGTGTCAGGACAATCCATGCCCAAAGAAAAGCTGGATATCACATTTGACAGACCTTTCCTGTTCATCCTTAAAGGATATGACGGTTCGATATTATTTGCGGGTGTTGTCAGAAATATCGAAGAAGATTGAATTTCCGTGCGATTATGTTATAATCTTTGGCATGTGGTCCATGGGACACATAATAGCCAAAACGAACGGAGATACATCATGGATGATAAAAAGTACATTGCCCTTACATTTGACGACGGGCCGTCCGACCATACCTCAAGGCAGGTAATGGAAAAACTCAAGAAATACGGTGTTGTCGCAAGCTTTTTCCTTATCGGGGACCACATGACACCCGAGAGAGAGGAGATAATCCGTGAAGAGCTTGCGATGGGATGCGACATACAGAATCACTCGCTCACACATCCCGACATGAAGGTGATGAGTGAGACAAAGATAAAAGCCGAGATCGCGGAAACCACACGAAGGATCGTGGAGATCTCAGGAAAAGAACCAAAGTTTTTCAGGCCGCCTTACATTTCTGTGGCCGACCATATGTACGATGCGATCCCGCTGATCTTTATCAGCGGAGTGGGATGTGACGACTGGATCCCTGACGCGAGCGCCGAGACAAGGGCAAAAAAAGCCATTGAGGGCGCAAGAGACGGGGCAGTGATACTTCTCCACGATTTTGAAGGAAACGACGCCACCGTGGAGGCGCTTGACACCATCATACCCACGCTTAAAACAAAGGGCTTTGAATTTGTGACTGTCACCGAACTCTTTGAAAGAGCCGGGATCACCTATGAGAACGCCAAGAGAGAAGTGTATTCCTTTACGGATCAGTAAAAATAAAAAATTTTTGTTGACAAGCCGGAAACATAATGGTAGAATGCAACCAATTTAATATGCTAAACCGTTGAAGCGGAGATAACGGCAATGATGCCTCTACAGAGAGCCTGCGATGCTGAGATGCAGGTAAGAAACAAGTTGTCAAATGGACCGCGGAGGGCGCAGTCAAACGGGACACCCCCGGAGTATTCTGCGACGTTTGGGCAGACGTCATATGCCGGGGATATGTTTGTATCCTGCTAAGCGCACGTGAAACACGTGAATTCGAGGTGGCACCGCGGATATTGTAAATATTCGTCCTTGACAGAAAACTACTGTCAAGGACTTTTTTGTACGCGAGATGGCCCCGCATCGCAGATGCGGGGTAGCACAAAGAAGAGTATCAAGGAGGACAACGATGAACATTTTACCTGATCTTGAAGACGTGAGAAACATCGCAGACGGAGGACAGTATAACGTGCTTCCCGTCAGTACCGAGATCCTTTCTGACTTCATCACACCCATTGAAGCGATGAGGATACTTAAAAACGTATCCACTCACTGCTACATGCTCGAGTCCGCGCAGACCGGGGAAACATGGGGGCGCTACACATTTCTGGGATATGATCCCGAGATGGATATCACCTGTGTTGACGGCGAGATGAGGATGGGAAACCTGAAATTCAGGACAGACAACCCGTCCGAGTCGTTGAGGCAGATACTTGCGGAGTACAAGAGCCCGCGGTTTGACTATCTGCCGTCGTTTACGGGAGGCCTGGTCGGATATTTTTCATACGACTATCTGGGCTACAGCGAACCAAGCGTAAGATACGAGGCTGAGGACAGCGAGGCTTTTAAAGATGTGGACCTTATGCTCTTTGACAAGGTCATCGCATTTGACCATCTGAAACAAAAGATAATACTCATCGCGAATATGTCGCTCAAAGAGCCGGAGGTGGGCTACAACAAGGCAGTCATGGAACTGAAGCACATGGCCGATCTTCTGAAACATGGGGAAAAGAAAGATGAACCCGGCGGAAGGCTTCTCGGAGAGGTCACGCCGCTCTTTGACAAAGAGCAGTTTTGCGAAATGGTGGAAAAGGCGAAACACCACATCTTTGAAGGAGATATCTTCCAGATAGTGCTCTCAAACCGGCTAAGCGCGCCGTTTGAAGGAAGTCTCCTGAATACCTACAGAGTACTGCGTACGATCAATCCGTCGCCTTATATGTTTTATTTTTCGGGTACGGATGTGGAGGTGGCGGGGGCGTCACCTGAGACTCTGGTAAAGCTTGAGAACGGAGTGCTCCACACGTTTCCGCTCGCGGGAACAAGACCGAGAGGAAAAACGGAAGAGGAAGACAAAGCCCTGGAAGCGGAGCTTCTTGCGGATTCAAAGGAACTCGCGGAACACAACATGCTTGTGGATCTGGGACGTAATGACCTCGGAAAGATCAGCCGCTTTGGCACCGTTCAGGTGGAAAAGCTTCACACGATCGAGCGTTTTTCACATGTGATGCACATTGGCTCGACAGTGCGCGGCGAGATAAGGCCGGACAAGGACGCGCTGGATGCGATAGAAGCGGTGCTGCCTGCAGGAACGTTGTCCGGAGCGCCAAAGATCAGAGCCTGCCAGCTTATCGGAGAACTGGAGAACAACAAGCGCGGCATTTACGGCGGGGCCATAGGGTATATAGATTTTACGGGTAACATGGACACCTGTATCGCGATCCGCATCGCCTACAAGAAGAACGGCAAGGTGTTTGTGAGAAGCGGAGCGGGGATCGTTGCAGATTCCGTGCCGGAAAAGGAATTTGAAGAGTGTCTGAACAAAGCGGGAGCCTCGCTTAAAGCATTGAAAATGGCTCAGGAGGATGACGTATGATCTTGCTCATAGACAATTACGACAGTTTTTCCTATAACCTCTACCAGTATATCGGAGAGATAGAGCCCGACATCAAAGTCATACGAAACGATGAGATGACGGTGGAAGAGATAAGAAGCCTGAACCCTTCGCGCATCATCCTTTCACCGGGACCGGGAAGGCCGGAAGACGCGGGAGTTATCATCGAAGTTGCGAGGACGCTTGGGAAGGAGATCCCGGTGCTTGGCGTGTGCCTCGGCCATCAGGCCATATGCGCGGCGTTTGGAGCGACCATTACCTACGCAAAGGAACTGATGCACGGAAAGCAATCCGAAGTAAAACTCGATCCGCACTGCCCGCTGTTTCGCGGGTGCGCCGAGGTGACAAAGGTTGCGAGATATCATTCCCTTGCGGCGGACGCGGCCACGCTCCCAAAGGAATTCAAGGTGGTCGCGGAGACGGACGACGGCGAGGTGATGGCGGTGCAGCACAGAGGATATCCCATTTACGGATTGCAGTTCCACCCCGAGTCGATACTTACACCCGAAGGAAAGCAGATACTTAAAAATTTCATAAAGCAGACAAGACAACATATGATCTATGAAGGCTGAAGAAGGAGGCACAACAATGATCAAAGAAGCAATCGTAAAGATCGTGAACAAAGAGGACCTTACGTATGATGAGGCGTACACCGTGATGAACGAGATAATGAGCGGAGAGACCTCGGCAACGCAGAATGCGGCTTTTCTCGCGGCGCTTTCCACAAAGAGCGCAAGGGCGGAGACAACTGACGAGATCGCAGGATGCGCCGCAGCCATGAGAGCACACGCTACAAAGGTGGAGACAGGAATGGATCTCCTTGAGATCGTGGGAACGGGCGGTGACGGAGCGCACAGCTTTAACATTTCCACCACTTCCGCGCTTGTTGCGGCCGCTGCAGGCATAAAGGTCGCAAAACACGGAAACCGCGCGGCTTCTTCAAAGTGCGGCACCGCGGATTGCCTTGAGGCGCTTGGCGTAAACATCCAGCAGAGCCCCGAGCGCTGCATTGAACTCCTTAATGAAGTGGGAATGTGTTTCTTCTTTGCCCAGAAATATCACACATCCATGAAATATGTGGGCGCGATCCGTAAGGAACTCGGCTTCCGCACGGTGTTCAACATCCTCGGACCGCTCACAAATCCGGGTTCTCCCACAATGCAGCTCCTCGGTGTATATGATGATTATCTTGTGGAGCCTCTCGCCCGAGTGCTCATAGAGCTTGGCGTGAAGCGCGGCATGGTGGTATACGGGCAGGAGAAACTTGACGAGATATCCTTAAGCGCTCCCACGACTGTGTGCGAGATACGCGACGGATGGTACAAGACATATGTGATAAAGCCCGAAGATTTCGGGTTTGAGCGCTGCACTAAGGAAGACCTTAAGGGCGGCACACCTGAAGAAAATGCCGAGATCACACGCAGCATCCTTCGCGGCGACAAGGGAGCTAAGAGGAACGCGGTACTTATGAATGCAGGCGCTGCGCTCTACATTGGCGGAAAAGCGGAAGATCTTAAAGCAGGCGTAAAACTTGCCGCAGAGATCATCGATTCCGGAAAAGCGACAGAGACACTTGAAAAACTTATCGAAGCGAGCAACCGACCGGAGGCCTGATATGACTATTCTTGACGAACTTGCGGAACATGCGCGCGAACGCGTGGAAGAAGCAAAGAAAAGAGTGTCGTTAAGGGAAATAAAGGAAAAGGCGGAAGCAATGCCCAAAGGGAATTTTGAATTTGAAAAGGCCCTTAAGAAGGAGGATATCTCCTTTATCTGCGAGTGTAAAAAGGCATCACCGTCGAAGGGTCTTATCGCACCTGATTTCCCTTATCTGCAGATAGCAAAGGAATACGAAGACGCAGGTGCTGACTGCATTTCCGTGCTGACGGAGCCAAAGTGGTTTCTGGGAAGCAATGAGTATCTGCGTGAGATCGCGGGAAATGTGCAGGTGCCGTGCCTCAGAAAGGATTTTACCGTAGCCCCTTACATGATCTATGATGCAAAAGTCCTCGGCGCTTCCGCGGTGCTTCTGATATGCTCCATACTCGACGAAAAGACGATTAAAGAATACATAGGGATATGCGATTCACTTGGGCTTTCCGCGCTTGTGGAAGCACATAACGAGGCGGAGGTCAAAAGCGCGATAAACGCAGGCGCAAGGATCATAGGAGTGAACAACAGAAATCTCAAGGATTTTACGGTCGATACGGATAACAGCAGAAGGCTTCGAGAACTCATACCGCGGGATATCCTGTTTGTATCCGAAAGCGGCGTGAAAAGTGCTTCGGATGTTCAAAAGCTCCGTGAGATAGGGGCGGATGCCGTGCTGATCGGCGAGACCCTTATGCGGGCAGATGACAAGAGGGCAAAACTGCAGAGCTTAAAAGGCACAAAGCTCAAATTCTGCGGTCTTTCAAGGCCTTCGGACATTGAAGCGGTAAATGAGATAAAGCCTGAATACATAGGTTTTGTCTTTGCGGAAAAAAGCAGGCGCCATGTGACACGTGAAAAGGCTGCAGAGCTTAAGAGCATGCTTTCACCGCATATCAAGGCGGTCGGTGTATTTGTGGACGCGCCCTTGGAGGAAGTCGCAGAATTGCTCAAGGAAGGCATCATTGACATAGCGCAGCTTCATGGACATGAGGGTGAGGAATATATAAAGGAGCTTAAAAAAACCTCCGGGAAGCCTGTGATAAAGGCATTTCGTGTAAAAACACACGAGGATGCGGAGGCTGCCGAGAGATCGTCTGCCGACATGATTCTGCTTGACTCCGGCGCAGGCACCGGAACGACCTTTGACTGGTCGGTCCTTAAAAACGTAAAAAGGCCGTATTTTCTCGCGGGAGGGCTTGAGCCCGGAAATGCGCAGGCAGCAGTGGAACAGCTTCATCCCTGTGGACTTGATGTAAGTTCTGGGATCGAGACAGACGGCATGAAGGACAGAAAAAAGATGGAGGCTTTTGCGGCATCGGCAAGGGCCGAAGTAAATGACAAGGAGGCTCAGAATGACTAATCCCAAAGGACGATTTGGCATACACGGCGGGCAGTATATCCCGGAAACACTGATGAATGCCGTGATCGAGCTGGAAGAAGCTTACGAGAGATATAAAAACGATCCCGATTTTAACAGAGAACTTTCCGAACTATTCAATGAATATGCGGGAAGACCGTCAAGACTCTACTATGCGGAGAAAATGACAAAAGATCTTGGCGGCGCAAAGATATATCTGAAGCGCGAAGACCTGAACCACACAGGCGCTCACAAGATCAACAACGTGCTCGGACAGGCTCTTCTTGCAAAGAAGATGGGAAAGACCAGACTCATTGCAGAGACCGGCGCAGGACAGCACGGCGTTGCGACTGCGACCGCTGCGGCGCTCATGGGAATGGAGTGCGTGGTGTTCATGGGTGAAGAGGACACCAGACGTCAGGCTTTAAACGTGTACAGGATGCGGCTTCTCGGAGCGGAAGTGATACCTGTGAAGACCGGCACGGCAACTCTTAAAGACGCGGTTTCCGAAGCAATGCGCGAGTGGACGTCGAGGATCGCCGATACGCATTACTGCCTTGGTTCTGTAATGGGGCCCCATCCTTTCCCTACAATAGTTCGCGACTTTCAGGCAGTGATCTCAAAGGAGATCAAAGAACAGATCCTTGAAAAAGAGGGGAGACTTCCCGATGCTGTGATAGCCTGCGTCGGAGGGGGATCCAACGCGATAGGGAGCTTTTATCACTTTATAGATGACAAGAGCGTGAGGCTGATAGGCTGTGAGGCAGCGGGACGGGGCATTGACACTTTTGAGACCGCCGCTACCGTAAACACCGGAAGCCTTGGCATTTTCCATGGGATGAAGTCATATTTCTGTCAGGATAAATATGGCCAGATCGCGCCTGTTTACTCTATTTCCGCAGGACTTGATTACCCCGGTATCGGGCCCGAGCACGCATATCTTCACGATATCGGAAGAGCGGAATATGTTCCGGTGACAGATGAGGAGGCTGTGAACGCCTTTGAATATCTGGCAAAGACAGAGGGGATCATCCCGGCGATAGAATCGGCGCATGCGGTATCTTATGCGATGAAGATGGCGCCCGAAATGGGAAAAGACAAGATAATAGTGATCACCATATCAGGCAGAGGCGACAAGGACTGCGCCGCGATCGCGCGTTACAGAGGGGAGGACATCCATGAGTAAGATTAGTCAGGCATTTGAAAACGGAAAAGCGTTCATTCCTTTTGTGACATGCGGAGACCCGGATCTTGATACGACCGCGGCCATAGTCCGGGAAATGTCCGCAAACGGCGCAGACCTCATAGAACTCGGCATCCCGTTTTCGGATCCCACGGCGGAGGGACCCGTGATCCAGGGCGCAAACTTAAAGGCTCTGCAGGCGGGCACAACGACCGACAAGATCTTTGACCTTGTGAAGGATCTTCGCAAGGATGTCACGATCCCTATGGTTTTCATGACATATGCGAACGTTGTGTTTTCTTACGACGCGGAAAGATTCATCTCAACATGCGCAGAAATCGGGATCGACGGACTCATCCTGCCTGACCTGCCGTTTGAGGAAAAGGAGGAATTTCAGCCGCTTTGCGATAAGTACGGCGTTGATCTGATCTCACTCATAGCACCGACTTCCGAAAACCGCATAGCTATGATCGCAAAGGAAGCAACGGGCTTTATCTATGTGGTATCAAGTCTCGGAGTGACCGGAACGAGAAGTGAGATAAAGACGGACCTCGCGTCCATTGTACAGGTGATAAGGGAAAACACCGATGTGCCCTGTGCGATAGGCTTTGGGATATCCACGCCGGAACAGGCCGCAAAGATGGCGGGCATTTCCGACGGCGCGATCGTGGGTTCCGCGATCATAAAGATCATTGACAAGTATGGGCAGGATGCTCCGAAGCATGTCGGAGAATATGTAAGAAGCATGAAAAGCGCCTGTGTTTCCTGTTGACAGGCTATAGGTTTTGGTATACCTTGGTCATATCGGACACTCGATATGATGCGAGGTATATTTTTATGGATATGGATCATGAGGTCTATTTATTTGGTCAGATACTCGGCACACATTCGTTTTTGCTTAAGGGCGGTTTTTTGCAACCCGATGAATATTCTGAGATACAAGAGCACTATTTTCTGCCCGGCGGGGAAACAGGCACCGCGGCAACAGTGCTCGCAAGTCTCGGCGTGAAAGTGAAGATGGCGGGAACATGGATAGGTACTGAAGTTACGCCGATGTTAAAGGCTTTTTACGAAGGGAAAAGCGTGGATATTTCCTCGCTCACCTATATGGAAGACGACCCCGGAGTCATGGATTATGTGGTGATCGCAGGTCTTGTGCGTTCACCTATGGGGCGTTTCCAAACGCTTTTTTCCACCGGAAAGAGATGGTGGGACATACCCAAAGAAGAGGACATAAGGGGCTGTAAGGCGGCCGCGATAGATCCGTATTTCGGAGAACAGACCATGGAAGCCATGCGGCTCTGCATGAAAAACGGCGTGCCGTATGTGACCATAGACACGCCGTATGACTCGGAACTTCATAAAAACTGCGCGGTAAACGTTGTTTCAAAGGAATGCTATGAGCAGATCTACAAGGGACAGCCCCTTGAGACCGTGATGGAACGCTTCAAAGAAAGCACGGACGGGCTCACGATCATCACACAGGGTGGAAAAGAGATGCTCTACGGGCGCCGTGGTGAAAAGACGCACAGTATGAAGCCGTTTCCTGTCGAAGTAAAGAGCACGCTCGGCGCAGGTGACACCTTCAAGGCGGGCTGTGTTTACGGGTTGCTGCACGGCATGAAGGATGAAGAACTGGTACGCTTTGCGAGCGCTTGCGCGGGGATCGCGATCTCTCGTTTCCCTCTGCCTTTGAAGCCTCCGACGATCGATGAGGTCAGGGCGCTGATGGGGTGAAAACGATCCTGCCGCTTCCGTAAGGGTCTTCGTAACCGGCGCCGATCACGCCGTTCAGTGTTTCTGTGATGTAATCGATAAGAAGCTGATTATCAAGTCTTACGCTGTCTTGAAGCAGGGCGGCGCCGTCAAAGACGGTATATCCGTCACCGTGTTCGAGCAGCGTGTAGTTTATTCCTGCAAGTGTGTATTTTTTCTGAGGATCGATGGGAAGACCTGAGATCCTCACATTTTTTATGCGTCTTTTGCCGGCAACGATACCTACGAACAGGCCGTATTCATCTGAAATGCAGGGAGAATCGGGGAGATCCGCATCGATCTCAAAGGTCATTCCGGAAACCTGCAGAAAACCGCCGTTTTCCTCGGGCAGGGAACGTACAGACCATTCGAGAGCGTCCAGGATCTGTTGGCCTGTAACTTCCATAACGCAGAGCAGGTTTCCGAACGGGAAGACATTGATGATATCTCCGTAAGTCACATCGCCGGGATTTATGTCTTTTCTTATCCCGCCGCCGTTCATCACTGCAACATCGGCTTTACCGGCGGCGCGTAGCGCATCGGCGCAAAGATCTCCGAGATTGGTTTCCGCACGGCGCACCATGCGCACAGGATCTCCGGATGGGGCTTTCTCGTTGGGATCGTATATGGTAAGACTGACAGAGGAGGTGGCGACCACTTCCGCGAGCTTTGAGTCGAGGGAGGTTTTTATATTATTCACAAGTTCTGTGATGACGGGCTCTTCATGGTAAAAGACACCGTCAAGTACGCCGTCGGTCCATTTCTGTATGCCTGTCTCGATAGTACCGTCCTCAAGGATGCGGCTGTAGCCGATCGCGACAAACTTTGCTCCGCAGGCGGAGCGGACGACGGCCTTGCCCTCTTTGTTTTTCATGGTTATCTGTTCGATGTCGTGACTGTGACCGTCCAAAAAGACATCAATGCCTGTCGTGTTCCCGATTATGTCGGCATAGGTCCAGGGCCTGCATTCGTCCTCAAGGCCGCAATGGCCGAGAACATATACATACTCCGCGCCTTCCGCTCTTGCACTGTCCACGGCGCTCTGCACCGCTTTGTATACTGCTTCTCCGGTCGTATCCTGCATAAATCCGTAAATGAAATTGCCGTTCCCGTCCTGAAAATAACCGGGAGTTGAATTTGTGAGCGTGCAGGGCGTGGTAACTCCGACAAAAGCTATCTTTTTACCTGCGGCCTCTTTGATCACATAGGGCTTGAACACGAGCTCGCCGTTTTTGTTGAAATTGCAGCTCACATAGGGAAAAGAAGCGCTTTTTGTGAGTTCCAGGAAGCTCTCCATTCCGTAATCAAATTCATGATTTCCCGGGATAGCCACATCGTACTCAAGAGCGTTCATGAGGTCGATCACGGCCCGGCCTTTCGTGAGTGTACCGACAGGTTCACCCTGTATGGCGTCACCGTTATCGACAAGAATAGTGGTATAGCCCTCTGATTCGAGCGTGTCGCGGATACTTTTCAGCCCGACGTATCCGAAACGGCTGTCGATACCGCAGTGGACGTCGCTTGTATAGAGTATCATGATCTTGCCGTTTTTGTTTTCGGAAGTGTTTCCCGCTGAGGCGCAGCCGGCGGGTGAAAGCATGAGTGTGAGCGACAGGAGCGCGCAGATGATAGTTTTTAAAGTTTTAAGGCTGTTTTTCATGAGGATCCTCCGGGAGGTATTGAAGTTCATCAGATCGTATTATATATGATTTTGATCATCCACTCAAGAAAAAACGATTGCCGAGAGGTGCCCGAAATGGTATAGTTACACTTGATGGCGGCATAGGTGTCCGCTTGAAAGAAAACGATAAAGAAAGCGAGGACGGTATGGAATTCAACACAGAAGTTTTCGGACTTTTTGACAAGAAATGGGCATTGCTCACTTCGGGAAACGAGAATGATTTCAACACCATGACCATAAGCTGGGGAGGACTCGGCACCATCTGGAACAAGCCTGTGGCTTCCGTTTATGTGCGCCAGTCGAGGCTCACTCACGACTATATGGACAAAAACGATCTTTTCACGATCAGTTTTTATCCCGAAGAATACAGAAAGATCCTTGGAGTGCTCGGCAAGAAGTCGGGCAGGAACATGGATAAGATGCACGACTCCGGGCTTACTCCGGTAAAAGCCGGGGACAGCATGTCCTTCAAGGAGGCAGAGGTAACACTTGTATGCAGAAAAATGTTCAGGCAGACGCTTGAAAAGGAAAACATGCCGGAGGATATTGCCAGAAATTTCTATGGCGGTAATGACCTGCATGATATGTACATAGGTGAGGTCGTCGAGATAATATGACCGGAAAGAAAGTGATAGTCGGTATGTCGGGAGGCGTGGACAGCGCCGTCTGCGCGTATCTTTTGAAACAGCAGGGGTACGATCCGATCGGGGTCACGCTACGCACGTGGGTGAGTCCGGACGGTGAAGAGGGCAGATGCTGTGAGATCGATGACGCACGCCGTGTGGCCATGAAGCTCGGGATCCCGTATTATCCCGTAAACTGCATAGATGAATTTTCACGCGAAGTGACAGAGCCTTTTATCAGTGAATACCTTTGCGGACACACGCCAAATCCCTGTGTCCTCTGCAACAGAGCGGTAAAATGGGAAAAGATGCGCTATATGGCAAAGGTGCTTCAGGCCGACTATATCGCGACCGGACATTACGCACATGTGGTGAAGCTTGATAACGGCAGGTATACCGTGGGCAAAGCCGCGTGTGCGGCAAAAGACCAGACATATATGCTTTACAGGCTCACCCAGGAGGATCTTGCGGAAACGCTCATGCCTCTCGGAGACTATACAAAGCAGGAAGTGCGGCAGATAGCGGCGGATGCGGGTCTCCCGGTCGCTGAAAAGGCCGATTCGCAGGAGATATGCTTTGTTCCCGACGGAAACTATGCCGAATACATAAGGCAGAACGCCGGTGCACCTGTTCCGGGTGAGGGCGATTTCGTTGATGAAAACGGAAAAGTGCTCGGAAAGCACAAGGGCGTTATCTGCTATACCATCGGGCAGAGAAAAGGCCTGGGACTCGCGATGGGGCACCCTGTATTTGTAAAAAAACTGGATGCTGAAAAAAATGAGGTCGTCATAGCGCTGGAAGAGGATGAGCTGTTTCACAGGGAAGTGATCTTGAGGGACGTGAATTTCTTAAGCATTCCCGGGTTAAATGCAGGTGAGAAGCTCCGCTGCACGGCAAAAGTGAGATATCATCACAACAATTCCCCGGCTTTTATCGAGATGACAGACGGGGACAGGGTGAAGCTCACGTTTGATGAACCTGTCAGGGCAGCGGCTCCCGGACAGTCGGCCGTTTTCTATGATGACAAGGGGTATGTCATCGGAGGCGGGATCATAGCCGAAGTTGGCAAACAGTGATAAAAATGGTATAATAACAGCATAATGGGTTTACAAAATATCCGATCACGGAGGAGGTAAAATGAAGAACTTGACAAAGCTTGTGTTATTGCATTCAAACGACATGCACGGCGATTTTCTGGAGGAGAACGTTTCCGCAAACCTGGTTGGCGGCGTTTCGCTGCTCTCGGGCTATATCAACAAGGTCCGCACCGAAGAGGAAAACGTTATCTATGCGATAGCGGGCGATATGTTCAGAGGCTCGATCATCGACTCGGAGTTTCAGGGCATTTCCACCATCCAGATCATGAACATGCTCGCGCCCGACGTTGTGACCGTCGGAAACCACGAGGTCGACTACGGTGTTGCGCATCTTCTGTTCCTTGAGAAATGCGCAGATTTCCCCATCGTAAACGCAAACCTGCATCTTCAGACCAATAACGCCCGTCTGTTCAAGCCTTGCCACATCATTGAAGTGGGCGGCATGAAGGTGCTTTTTATCGGCATCATCACCGAGAACGTTATAGCACAGTGCAAGACCGACGGCCTTATCGGAACCTTCGTAAATGTTGAAGATGCCGCGGAGGAAGTCGGAAGGATATGCAACTACTACAATGCCACAGATATTGATTTCACAGTGCTTCTTACACATATAGGATTTGAAGAGGACAAAAAGCTTGCATCGCTTCTCGATCCTTCATGGGGAGTGGATGTGATCATAGGCGGACACAGCCACACGTTCCTCACGGAGCCCGCGGTGGTAAACAACATCCCGATAGTTCAGGCGGGCACCGGCACAGACCAGATAGGCCGTTTTGATATCATGGTCGACACTGACAACAACTGCATCGACTCGTTCACATGGAAGCCTATACCGATCAATTCGGATACATGCCCCAGAGACCCTTCCATCGAGGAAGTTATCGGAACATACAAGTCGAGGACGGATGCCAAATACGGTCAGATCGTCACAAAGTTTGTGAGACAGTTGACCCACCCTACAAGAATAAGAGAAACAGAGCTCGGAGACCTTTTCGCAGATACCATGAAGGAATCGCTCGGTGTGGATATTTTCCTGCTCGGTTCGGGAAGTATCCGTAACGAACAGCTCGGACCCGTAGTCACAAAGGGAGACTTAAGAGAATGCTTCCCGTACGATGACTCTGCGCATATGGTCTATGTGACCGGAGCTCAGCTGAAACATATGATACAGTACATGCTGAGAGACGGCGTATTTGCAGGCGAACACTGCGAATTCTTCCAGTTTTCCAAGGGCTTTGTGGTCGAATACGACCAGGCGACACATTCCATCCTGCGCTTTGAACTTGATGACGAACCTATCGCGGATGACAGAGTGCTCACTGTGGGACTGCAGCATTTCTTCTACCTGAACCTCAAAGGATGCTTTGACATCACGCTGGATGAACTAAAAAAGAATCACATGCCGCGTGTGGTGTCAACCTCCTGCACTCAGATAATCGAGGAGGCGCTGCTTCTCGGACAGCACCAGAACGCAAAGGGCGAGGGAAGACTGATACTTCATCTTGTCTGATGCTCGGGACGGATGATATTTAGGTGAATGATAAAAGCACTTTGCTTTATGCAGGGTGCTTTTTAGGGCTTGGAATATGATAAGAGTACTTTTTATCTGCTATGGCAACATTTGCAGATCACCGATGTGTGAGTTTGTTTTTAAGGATATCGTAAAGAAACGCGGGCTGGAGAGAAAAGTGTATATCGAGTCCGCAGCAACGAGCAGCGAGGAAATAGGAAATCCGGTCTATCCGCCCGCGAGGCGGGAACTTGCAAAGCACGGTATTTCCTGTGAGGGAAAGACAGCGCGGCAGCTCACGAGGGCGGATTATGACCGCTGGGACCTTTTGATAGGCATGGAACAGAGAAATATCCGCGACATGCAAAGGATCTTCGGAGGTGATCCAAGCGGAAAACTCAGGCTCCTCATGGAATTTGCGGGGAGCGCGGAAGAGATCGCGGATCCGTGGTATACCGGAGATTTCTCAGGGGTATACGAACAGATAGCAAGAGGCTGTGAGGGACTTGCCGGGGAAGTGGAAAACGGCAGCATCTGAGCGGTATTAAAACTGTGGTATGATTATTGTGGCGCGCGCCGGATTTTTGTGGTAAAATATAGCGCGCTGCAATTTTTTTATATGCGAAAAACATTAACTTAACAGAAAGAGAGAACATGGACATAGAAAGACAGAAATCCGCTCCTGTATACGAAGCACTTGAGCGGTTCAGAAAACAGAGGGTCGTGCCCTTTGATGTTCCAGGGCACAAGAGAGGACGTGGAAATCCGGAACTTGTAACGCTTCTAGGAGAAAAATGTGTCGGACTCGATGTGAATTCGATGAAGCCGCTTGACAACCTCTGCCATCCCATATCGGTCATTCTTGATGCCGAAAACCTCGCTGCAGAAGCGTTCAGGGCGGCCCACGCATATTTCATGGTGGGAGGCACTACAAGCGCTGTACAGAGCATGGTGCTCACGGCTTGCAAGGCAGGTGACAAAATAATACTTCCGAGGAACGTGCACAGAAGCGTCATCAACGCACTTGTACTATGCGGCGCAGAGCCGGTATATGTAAATCCTGAGGTGGATAACCACATCGGGATAGCGCTCGGAATGGATCTTAAGCAGGTGGAAGACGCTGTTTTGCAATATCCCGACGCAAAGGCGATCCTCATAAACAATCCCACCTATTACGGAATATGCTCGGACATCAAAAAGATCACCGAACTCGCGCATAAGCACGGGATGATGGTGCTTGTTGACGAGGCGCACGGCACGCATCTGTATTTTAACGAGGAACTTCCCATGTGCGCGATGGACGCCGGCGCCGATATGGCGGCCGTGAGCATGCATAAGTCCGGCGGGAGCCTTACACAGAGCTCGCTTTTGCTCCTCGGCCCCAATGTAAACACAAGGTATGTCGAACAGATAATAAACCTTACACAGACCACAAGCGCAAGCTATCTGCTCCTTTCGAGCCTTGATATTTCAAGGAGAAATCTGGCTTTAAGAGGCCGCGAGTCCTTTGCAAAGGTCAAGGATATGGCGGAATACGCAAGGAGCGAGATCAACTCCATAGGCGGATATTACGCGTACGGAAAGGAACTTGTGAACGGAACGAGCATCTATGATTATGATGTCACAAAGCTTTCCGTTTACACAAGGGATATCGGACTTACAGGCATTGAGGTCTATGACCTTCTGAGAGACGAATATGACATCCAGATAGAGTTCGGCGACATTGGAAATATCCTTGCATACATCTCCATAGGCGACAGGATGCAGGAGATCGAGCGGCTTGTCGGAGCACTTGAGGATATAAAACGTCTGTATTCAAAGCCAAAGTCACAGTTACACAATGCGGAATACATCGCGCCCATTGTTGCGACGACTCCGCAAAAGGCTTTTTACGCCGAAAAGGAACTGGTCCCGATAAGAGAGACTGCAGGCAGGATATGCGGAGAGTTTGTAATGTGCTACCCCCCGGGGATACCGATCCTTGCGCCCGGTGAGACGATCACCAAGGAGATCATAGACTATACGCTTTACGCAAAGGAAAAGGGCTGCTCTATGCAGGGACCCGAGGACGGAAGCCTTGAGAGGCTTAATGTACTGAAATAAAGCCACGGAGGAATGAACTAAGTATAATGGAATTTTGGTTTTCGGAAATGCACACGGATAACGTAAAGATGTCGATCCGTGTGGACAAACAGCTGTTTTCGGGAACGAGCGACTTCCAAAAGATAGATGTTTTTGAATCGCAGGAATTCGGAAGATTTCTTACATCTGACGGAAGCGTGATATTTTCGGAAAAGGACGAGTTCACCTATGACGAGATGATAGTCCACGTACCGATGGCGGTGCATCCGAACGTAAATAAGGTGCTGGTCATCGGAGGAGGTGACGGCGGCGTCGCGAGAGAACTCGGGTACTATGATGAGATCGAGGAGATCGACGTTGTAGAGCCGGACGAGATGTTTGTAAGCGTCTGCAGGGAATTTTTCCCCGACAACGCGCGCGGACTTGACGACAAAAGAGTAAAACTCCACAACAGGGACGGACTGAGGTTCCTTCGAGGAAAAACAGACGAATACGACCTCATAATAAGCGATTCGACCGATCCGCTCGGACACACCGCAGGCCTTTTTACAAAGGAGTTTTACGGATCGTGCTACAAGGCACTGAAAGACGACGGGATACTGGTATATCAGCACGGAAGTCCGTTCTTTGACGAAGACGAGGAGACCTGCCGCGCGATGCACAGGAAGGCCTACAGGAGCTTTCCGGTAAGCCGCGTGTATCAGGCACACATCCCCACCTGTCCTTCAGGCTACTGGCTTTTCGGATTTGCGAGCAAAAAATACCACCCGGTAGCGGATCTGAACGCAAAGCGCTGGAACGACAGGCATATAAAGACATGGTATTACACAACGAACCTGCATACCGGAGCCTTCATGCTCCCGAGATATGTGGAAGACCTGCTTGAAGAGGAAGAAGGCAGGAAAACAGAGAAATAGGAGGATCATGATGAAATTAATGGTTATCGGATGCGGCGGAGTTGCGACCGTTGCAATACACAAGTGCTGTGAGAACCCGTTGTTCACGGAAATCCTGCTTGCGAGCAGGACTGTATCAAAGTGCGATGCGCTCGCCGCAAAGCTTAAAGATAAAACAAAGGCTGTCATCACGACAGCGACAGTTGATGCGGATTCAAAGGAAAGCCTTGTAAAGCTCATGAAGGAGTTTAAGCCTCATACCGTGTTGAACGTGGCGCTTCCCTACCAGGACCTCACGATAATGGACGCATGTCTTGAAGCGGGCGCGAACTATGTCGATACCGCAAACTACGAGGCGGAGGACACGGAAGACCCCGAGTGGCGCGCTATCTATGAAAAGCGCTGCAAGGAAAAGGGATTCACCGCATATTTTGATTACAGCTGGCAGTGGGCTTATGACGAAAAGTTCAAAAAAGCAGGCCTTACCGCGCTTCTCGGCACCGGCTTCGATCCCGGCGTGACCCAGGTTTATTCCGCATATGCGCTAAAGCACTATTTCGATGAGATCAACTACATCGATATCCTTGACTGCAACGGCGGAGACCACGGCTATCCCTTTGCGACCAACTTCAACCCTGAGATAAACTTAAGAGAAGTTTCCGCAAACGGCTCCTACTGGGAAAACGGAAAATGGGTGGAGACGAAGCCCATGGAGATCAAGCGCGTTTACAACTTTGAGGGCGTGGGACAAAAGGACATGTATCTCCTTCATCATGAGGAGATCGAGTCACTTGCAAAGAATATCCCGGGCATCAAGCGCATCCGTTTCTTCATGACCTTCGGACAGAGCTACCTTACGCACATGAACTGCCTGCAGAATGTAGGAATGCTGAGGACGGATCCTGTTGAATTTGAGGGGCATCAGATCATACCGATCAAGTTTTTGAAGGCACTCCTTCCCGACCCTGCATCGCTCGGCCCCCGCACCGTGGGAAAGACCAACATCGGGTGCATTTTTACAGGAAAGAAAGACGGCAAGGAAAAGACCATATACATCTACAATATCTGCGATCATCAGGAAGCCTACAAGGAAACCGGAGCCCAGGCGATAAGCTACACGACCGGTGTTCCTGCGATGATAGGCACGGCAATGGTCGCAGGCGGCACATGGAACAAGCCCGGCGTATTCAACGCTGAGGAGTTCGATCCCGATCCGTACATGGATATGCTGAATAAATACGGTCTCCCGTGGGTCGTTGACGAGCATCCTGTAACGGTTGAGTAGTTTACACGGAGGTTTCTTAAGTGAACGTAAAATTTCCCGTTTTTCGTGAGATAAACACACCGAGTTATGTGATCGACGAAGCGGCTCTCATAAAGAATCTGGAGATACTGAAAAACGTGAAGGAACAGGCCGGATGCAGGATACTTCTTGCGCAGAAAGCCTTTTCCGCGTTTGCGGTGTATCCTCTGATCGAACGTTATCTTGACGGGACCACGGCGAGCGGGCTTTATGAAGCAAAACTCGGACGGGAATGCTTTAAAGGCGAGGTGCATGTTTTTTCACCCGCATACATGGAAAATGAGATAGACGAGCTTAAAGACATTTGTGATCATATCGTCTTTAATTCCGTAAATCAATTAAATAAATACAAAGACAAGTGCGGCAGGGCAGGGCTCGGACTCAGGGTAAATCCTGAATGCTCCACGCAGGATACTCCGATTTATGACCCTTGCGCTCCCGGCTCCCGCCTCGGTGTACGCGCCGCAGATATTGATCCGGAGGTGTTTAAGTACATCGAGGGCCTGCATTTTCACACACTCTGCGAACAGGGCGCGGAGCCGCTTGTAAAGACTCTTGCGGCATTTGAAGAAAAGTTCGGGAAATATGTGAAAGGCCTTAAATGGGTCAATTTCGGAGGCGGGCACCATATCACAAAGGACGATTACGACAGGGATCTGCTTGTGCGCACTATACGCGACTTTAAGGAGCGTTACGGGGTGGAGGTCTATCTTGAGCCCGGTGAAGCGGTCGCTCTGAATGCGGGCTATCTTGTGACCAAGGTGTGCGATGTGGTGCATAACGATGTCGACATAGCGATACTTGACGCATCTGCGGCCTGTCATATGCCCGATGTCCTGGAGATGCCTTACCGCCCGCCGCTTTTCCTTGGGGGAAAGCCCGGCGAAAAAGCAAACACCTGCAGGCTTGCTTCACGGACCTGCCTTGCGGGAGATGTGATAGGTGATTACAGCTTTGATGAAAAGCTGAAAGAAGGCGATGTCCTGAGTTTTGAGGATATGGCCATTTATTCGATGGTAAAAAACAACACGTTCAACGGCATGCCGCTCCCTGACATAGGGATCATGCACGCGGACGGTAGTTATGAGGTTATACGTAAGTTTGGATACGAAGATTTTAAAGGGAGACTGTCTTGAGAGATGAAATAACGGCCGGCTTTACGATGCCCGCGGAATATGAGAAGCACGCCGCAACCATTATGGTATTCCCCGAGCGGCCGGGTTCATGGAGAAACGGCGCAGGGCCTGCACAGGAAGTGTTTGCGAGGATCATAAGGGAACTTGCAAAGGTTGAAAAGGTGTATGTCGCGGTGTCCGAGAGGACAAGAGAAACTGCGGAGAGGATGCTTGAAGTGAGTACCGCAGGGGCGGTGAACGAAGCAGGCGGCGCAGGCTTGGCGGATGGTTCGGGTGACTGCGGTAACATCGTTCTTCTTGACATCCCCACGGATGACGCGTGGGCGAGAGATATTGCGCCTACCTTTGTGAAGAACCGCAAGACCGGTGAGATCGCAGGTATCAACTGGCGCTTCAACGCCTGGGGCGGAGATTTTAATGGCCTTTATGCGCATTGGGAGCGTGATGATGCTTTTGCAAAAGAGTTCCTGAGCAGAACGGGATATCCTTGTCTTGACGCAGACCCTTTTGTGCTTGAAGGCGGATCGATACATTCAAACGGCAAAGGCACCGTCATCACGACGGAAAGCTGCCTTTTGAGCAAGGGCAGGAATCCCGGACTCACAAAAAATGAGATAGAAAACAGATTAAAAGCATATCTCGGAGCAGAGCGCGTGATCTGGCTTCCGAGGGGCATCTATAACGATGAGACCGACGAGCATGTGGATAATGTCTGCGCTTTTACGGCAGAAAACGAGGTCGTGCTCGCATGGACAGATAACACACGCGATCCGCAGTACGAAATGTCAAAGGCATGCCTTGAAACGCTTGAAAAAGAAGGCATTACCGTTCACAAGCTTCCCATTCCGGATGTGCCTGTGACTGTCAGACAAGAGGAGCTCGAAGGCTTTGTCTTTGAGGACGGGGAAGATACAAGAGAAGCAGGCGAGCGCCTTGCCGCAAGCTATGTGAACTTTTATTTTGCGAACGGAATTATCCTCCTTCCGCAGTTTGGCGGAGAGAATGCGGAGAGCGACAAGCGCGCGGTAAAGATACTAAGCGAGATCTGTCCGGACCGCAAGATAATCCCGATACCCGCAAGAGAGATAATCCTCGGCGGCGGGAACATACACTGCATCACACAGCAGATACCTATGTGAGAAAAAGGAGTAAAGCTTTGAGAAAAGTGACTGTTGCGGCGGTTCAGATGAACTGCACAAGAGACATGAAGGAAAATATCGAGCACGCAGACCGCCTGGTCAGAGAAGCGGCGGGGAAGGGCGCAAACATCATACTTCTCCCCGAACTCTTTGAAAGGCAGTATTTCTGTCAGGAGAGGCGCTACGACTATTACGCTTTCGCAAAGCCGGTAAATGAAAACGATGCGATGAGGCATTTCACAAAAACGGCAGCGGAGCTTAAAGCAGTCATCATCGTGAGCTATTATGAAAAGGACGGGAACGTGCTCTACAACAGCTGCGGAGTGATCGACGCCGACGGAAAGCTGCTCGGGGTTTACAGGAAGACTCATATCCCTGACGATCACTATTACCAGGAAAAATTTTACTTTACGCCCGGAAACACCGGGTTTATGGTGTTTGACACACGTTTTGGAAAGATCGGCGTAGGCATATGCTGGGACCAGTGGTTCCCCGAGACCGCGAGATGCCTTGCGTTAAACGGCGCGGAGCTTCTTTTCTATCCCACCGCGATCGGGTCCGAGCCCATACTCGACACCGACAGCGCAGGCCACTGGCAGCGCGTCATGCAGGGCCATGCTGCCGCAAACGTGATCCCCGTGATCGCCGCAAACCGCTACGGCCGAGAGGATGTCGAGCCATCCTCTGAAAACGGCGGACAAAGATCGTCGCTTATTTTCTATGGCTCGTCATTTATAACCGACGAAACGGGAGCACTCATGGAAACCGCGCCCCGCGAGGGCGACGAAGTGCTCATAGGATCCTTTGACCTTGATGAGATCGCCGATGCGCGTTTATCATGGGGGCTTTTCAGGGACAGAAGACCAGAGTGTTATAAGAGGATTGGGGAGTGAGAACAGGGCGTTTTTATCTATTGAAAACCCCGTCAAAAGTGTTATAATTTTATAGTTAAAGACTACTTATCATGCCGCCGGACAAAGACAGCCGGAGTATAGGACAAGAGATAAAATGGACACTATCAGACCCTTTGAAAAAAAGATATATCTTTCAAGCCCCACCATGCATGGGGATGAACTCAAATACATACAAGAGGCATTTGATACCAATTGGATGTCGACCGTCGGCGAGAACATAAACGTGACAGAGCGTGAGATGGCGGAAAAGATCGGAGTGAAAAATGCGGTAGCGCTTTCTTCGGGAACCGCCGCTCTGCATCTTGCGATAAGACTCGCGGGTGAAAAGCTTTACGGAATGCCCCGCGCGGGCCACGGAAGCCTCGAAGGCCACAAAGTCTTTGCAAGCGATACGACATTCAGTGCAACGGTCAATCCTATCTGCTATGAGGGCGGAGAGCCTATTTTCATAGACATGGAGCGAGAGACCTGGAACATGGATCCCGCGGCGCTCGAAAAGGCTTTTGAGGTGTACCCCGATGTCAGACTGGTTGTGGTCGCGCATCTTTACGGCACTCCGGGAAAGATAGAAGAGATCGGGAAAATCTGCAATGCACATAATGCATTGCTTATAGAGGACGCTGCGGAGTCACTCGGCGCGACATACAAGGGAAAACAGACCGGAACATTCGGCGATTATTCCGTTATTTCCTTTAACGGAAACAAGATCATCACCGGATCTACCGGAGGTATGCTTCTTACCAACGACACAGAGGCGGCCCACAAGGCGCGCAAATGGTCCACACAGTCCCGTGAAGACGCGCCTTGGTACCAGCACGAGGAGATCGGCTATAACTACCGCATGAGCAATGTGGTCGCAGGCGTTGTACGCGGACAGATCCCATATCTGGCCGAACACATTGCACAGAAAAAAGCAATCTACTACCGCTACAAAGAAGGCTTACAGGACCTTCCCGTTACGATGAATCCCTTTGATGAGACCTGCAGCGAGCCGAATTACTGGCTTTCCTGCATGCTGATAGATACTGATGCCATGGCGGGTCACGTTCGAGGAGAACGCGACGAACTCTGGAAACACGAACCCGGCAAATCAAGCCCTGCCGAGATCCTTGAGGCGATAAAGAACCTCAACGCCGAAGGTCGCCCTATCTGGAAGCCCATGCATATGCAGCCGTTTTACCGAAATCACGCGTTTGTGACAGCAACAGGCAATGGCAGAGGCAGGAGTAATGCCTACATCAGGGAGAACGAAGGCTTCGATGTTGGTATGGATATATTTGCAAGAGGACTTTGCCTGCCCAGCGATAACAAGATGACTGCAGAGGAGCAGGATATCATAATCAAAGTGATCAGAGGGTGCTTTGAGTGATGGGCACAAGTAGATATGGAACACTTCAATTTTTCTTGGGAAAATGGCATGAAAAAAGGTTTGTATGAGACAGATCAATTTGTTTGTAAAGAGGTTATTTGATTTTACTGGGAGTACGATAGGCCTGATTGTTCTTTTGCCTCTATTTGCTGTTATTTCACTTACAATCATAATCACGTCCAAAGGGCACGTCTTTTTTCTACAGAAAAGACTGGGGAAAAACGGACATGTGTTTAAGATAATTAAGTTTCGCACGATGGTGGAAGGGGCAGAAAAGAAGGGCGATGGGTTGTTTGTCTATGGAACAGAAGATGACAGAATAACCAGAATAGGGAAATTCCTAAGAAAGACAAGTCTTGATGAATTACCCCAGCTCATCAATGTGATCAAAGGGGATATGAGCATAGTGGGACCTAGGCCCCCTGTGGTCTATTATCCCTACGACGGATATGACAGTTATCCCGAATGGTCCAGAAAACGTTTCGAAATGCGCCCCGGGATTACAGGCTTGGCCCAGATACGTACAAGAACAACGGCACCGTGGGATGAACGCATTTTGATCGATAATGAGTACGTCGATAGGTTTAATGTCTTTTTTGATCTGTGTATACTTTGCAAAACGTTATTTGTTGTTTTGAAAAGCAAAAATATCTATCCTGAATCGAAAGAGCAGATAAACAACAATCGTACACATGATGGTGATAAGGAGAAGGAAAAAGCAAAATGAGATTCGAAAAAGAAGTGGGGGAATCGTTAACGTACAAGTTTGCACAAGCAGCAGGGGAAATGAAGGCGCAAGGAAAAGAGATAATATCCTTGGGGCTTGGCGAGCCGGATTTTCAAACACCGGAGTATATTATCAATGCTACTATGGAAGCTATGAAAGCGGGCTTTACGCACTATTCGGCAACTCAGGGGTGGCCGGAATTGAGAAAGTTGATCGCAGAAGATTGTAACAAATCTTACGGATCGCAATATGATCTCAATGATGTGATTGTTACTCCGGGAATCAAAGCTGCCGTTTTTTTTGCGTTGGCTGCAATATTGGAACCGGATGATGAGATAATCCTTATTTCGCCATATTATGTTTCCTATCCCGCTATGGTTAAACTGGCGGAACCATCGGCAAAGATCGTAAATATATGCCTTACGAACGATTTTACACTTGACATCGAGCGGCTAAAAAACGCATTTAACAAAAAAACGAAAGCAATACTCGTAAATACGCCTAATAATCCTACAGGCATGGTGATGAGCCGAGAGGAAGTCAAACTAATTATCAAGCTTGCTCTTGAAAATGATGTATTTGTGATTTCGGATGAGGTTTACGAAAAACTGGCCTACAATTGTACTTCACATACCAGCTTTGGAAAGTTCGAAGAAGTAAGGGATAAACTCATCATCTGCAATGGGTATAGTAAGTCTCACGCGATGACAGGCTGGAGACTTGGATATGCTATTGGCACGCGCGATATTATTACAAAAATGAACAAACTTCAACAGCATATAAATACCAATACTTGCACATTTATACAAGTGGGTGCCTGCTCTATTTATAAAAACGAGCCTGTTCATATCGGGCCGTATGTAGCTGAACTGGAAAAGCGGATAGCGTATTTTGGCAAAGAGATAAATGGATTGGAACACTTCCGCTTAGTTATGCCTAAAGGCGGCTTTTTCTGTTTTGTCGATATTAGTGATCTTGGAGTAGATTCAAACACATTCTGTGCCGACCTTCTGAAGAAAACAGGTATTGCGTCAACACCGGGCGTAGCATTTGGACCAGATTGGGATGGTTATGTGCGTTTTTCAATGGCTGTTCCGATGGAGACACTGGAAAGAGCAATAGGACTGATGAAGAATTACAGATTTGAGGGCTGATCATGAAGATTGTTTTGACCAGAGGAATGTCCGATGGGGACATCGAGTATATCAAAAACGGACTGGATTTGGCTGTCAAGGGACAATATGAGATCATCGTTCCTTCAGAGTATTCGGAGGACGGTATTTGCTCAGTTTGTGACGACGCGGACATTCTCCTTGGACCTTTTGTCACAAAGAAAATCATAGGGACAGCAAAAAAACTCAAACTAATCCAGGTCCCTTGGACGGGAATGGACACCTTTGATTTTACTGTGGCCCAGGATTGCACCATACCGATCTGCAACACACACAGTAACGCTGACTCTGTAGCGGAAATGACACTGGCTATAATTTTAGATCTGTTGAAAAAACTCTCTTTTCATGATAGAAAAATGCGCACCGGTAGTTGGAATCGTGATCAGGAGCCACTTGATCTGAAGTCTAAAATGCTTGGACAGCAGACGGTTTGTATTATAGGATATGGGAATATCGGGGCGCGTGTGGCAAAGTTAACTAAAGCTTTTGGTGCAAAGATCATCGCAGCAGGAGGTCATACCGATGATGAGATCGTGTCGGAGGCCTATGGTAGGAATGATATCAAGAAAGCTATAGCGAGAGCAGATGTGGTAGTCTGCACAATCCCTCTCACAAATGAAACGCGTGGATTGATAAATGCTGATCTGATTTCAACGCTGAAAGACGGAGCTATACTAGTGAATGTTTCTCGCGGCGCAGTTTTGGATGAGGACGCCGTTTGGAATGCACTTGAGTCTGGAAAGCTTGGAGCGTTTGGCTCCGACGTTTGGTGGAATGCGCCTAAAAGAGGAGAAAGCCAAAGTTACCCTTCTTCCAAACACGAGTTTTGGAAAAAAGAAAATGTTTTGTTATCGCCTCATAGAGCAGGGTTTGTTGAGGATAGTCTTCCGCACCTTGACGGTGCAATCGCGAATATCATTGCTTTGATCAAAGGTGAGGCATTATCAGGTATAGTTGACGTGAAAAAAGGCTATTAGGGTGGGTGTCATGTTAAAAGGTAAAACGGTTTATTTACGGCTCTTAAGCCAAGATGATCTCAAGGACCGAGTTTCGTGGATTAACGATGAAGAGAATGTTTAAAAACTT
>JAEEGF011847381.1_pt1 | contig 26349 bp, 21 predicted proteins | sample 9134171 | NCBI WGS metagenome assembly JAEEGF01 (sample SAMN16246542, study PRJNA631951) | gut metagenome | biome: gut microbiome; feature: rumen; material: AP-attached | host: Bos | place: Iran: Karaj | collected 2018-10 | reverse complement strand
GGCGAAGCGGCGAAGAGCAGCACCATCGTCGTCACGCCGATCGCGGCAAGGAGTATCATCGCCGTCCTGAAAACCGCCTTCGCGCCCTTGCGGTCGCCTATCGCGGCCCTTTCGGAAACGAGCCTCGATATCGCCGTCGGGAACCCGGCCGATGAGATAACGAGAAGTCCCGAATAAAACGGATACGCCGTCTCATAAAACCTCATTCCGTCCTCACCGAGTATGTTGGTGAGCGGTATGCGGTAGAAAGCGCCGATTATCTTGACTATCAGACCGGCGGCGCCGAGTATCGCCGCGCCTTTTATAAACGATCTTTTATTCTTTTCCATTGGGTTCTCCGTTCAAGCTGCATTGATTCAACTTATATTATAACTCATACTGTCAAATTATGCACGCTTTTTTTATTCGGCGTTCTCTCCCGCCCGGGATACGGCCTAATATATTGATTTTACATGTTGCGTTATGCTTTTTCAAAATGGTATAATTAATCATACCGCTTCGAAAGGACAACTACCATGAAAAAAACTCTCGCGCTGATCCTTGCTTTGATCCTCGTTTCCCTGCCGTTCACGGCGTTCGCCTCCCCCGCTCCCTTTGAAGAGGAAGCCCCCGTTCGCTTCGGCGGCTACGTTATGGGCGATTTCTACGGTCCCAACACAAACTCCTGGGTCGGTTTCGATTCCTCCGATCCCTCTTCGATAGACGTTTACGATTCGCTCATTTCCACCTATGCCGCCGCGTATCACGACGGATTCGTCTACGGTTACATTTACGGCTTTGACTCCGACGGCGTCCTTCACGACGAATTCTACCGCGCAAACACAAAAAATTACGGGGTCGAGTTCATCGAGGGCGCTTCCTCCGGCGGGGAATTCGTCTACGGCATGGCGTATAACCCCGTCGACGGGAAGATGTACGCCCTCTGCGACGAGGACCATCCCTATCTGGCCGAGGTCGATCTTGAGACCGGCGTACTTACCCGCAGGGTCGATATCGCGCTCGGCACGCTCCTCGGCGTACAGACGCTTGCGATAGACGGCAGCGGCGAATTCTACGCGCTCACCTTCTCCGCCGTCAGCTCCAAGCTGATGAAGATCAACATGACGAGCGGCGCGCTCACACCCGTGCTCGACACCGGCATGCCCTGCTTCTACGGGCAGTCGATGACCTGGGACCCCGTGACGGACGCCATCTACTGGGCGCACGTGAACGAGCCCTCGAGCTTAACCAACGGGCTTTACAGGATCGATATCGCCGCGGGCAGCGTAACGTACCTCGGCATGATCGGTTCGGGGCTTGAAATAATGGGTCTTCACACCGTCACGGACGCCGATCCCGTTTCGTTCATAAAGGGCGACGTCAACCTGGACGGCTCAGTCGATTCCGCCGACGCGCTCCTTGCGCTGCGTCATTCCATGGGCATCGAGCTGCTTGAAGGCGCCGGTCTCGCCGCCGGCGATGTGAACGAGGACGGCTCCGTCGACTCCGCCGACGCGCTGATGATACTGAGGTTCGCGCTCGGTATCATAAATGAACTGTGAAGAAAAAAGAATAAGGAAAAAGCTGTCTGAAAGGGTGCATTCACTTAAGGAGATGCAGGTTTTCAGCCTGAAAAAAGTCAACGTATAAAAAGATATCCGGGGATAGCTCATATCCCCGGATATTTCTTTTGTATTTCGGCTGAAAACCGCGAAGCGTCTCAAAAGAGGAGATTTTTGCGCCATGCAAGGCGAAAAGCGGAAAAATACTTGGAAAGTCTTTTGAGCATGGCGGGCGCAGCAGGGCGCAAAAAGATACCTTTTGAGGCTGTATGTCGTTAAGTGAATGCGCCCAAGGGATCTCCTCCCGCAGGCTTTTTCATGCTTAATTATTCTATCACCACGTTAAGGTTCGGGTTCTCCTCCACGGAGTCGTCCAGCACGTGCCAGAGCCTGTTCGCGTAGTCGCCCAGACGCCTTGCCGCGCTTGCCCAGTTGGTGATGACGAGCGTCGTTGGCTCGCCTATCGAGGTAAGGCAGTCGTGGAGCGCGTCGAGATTGCTGCCCCAATAATTCTCCTCGCCGAGCACGGCGCGAAGGGCGGCGTGCATCTCATGCTTTGAAACGAATTCGTTTGCATTGACCGAAAGAGTCATATTCATTCCTCCCCGTAAAGCAGCGTAAAGCTGTCGTAATGATCGCCTGAATAGTAGATGAGTCCGTCGTTCGAGAACACTATGCGCTTTGCCCCGCGGGAGCTTTTGCCCTTCGTGCCGATATCGCACTCGGTATAAGTCCTGCCCTTCTTTTTGGGAAGCAGCCCCTCGTAATTGCCGAAATAGTCGCCGCCTATCGAGCAGCCGGGCGCGTAAGGCTCAAGGCTTCCGCCCGTCCAGCCGCGGTTCTGCGCCTCTTTTTTCGTGATATAATTGGAGGGAAGATGCCCGAAAAGGTGGATGTAAAGCGCGACCTCATCCTTTGTGTCGTACTTGCCGTCCTCCCTGACGGGGCATTCCGTAGGCTGCGGCTCGTCCGTCGGCGCTTCCGTAGGCGCCTCGGAGGCGGGTTCGGTCGGCGCGGGAGCGTCCGTCTTTTCCGGCGCTTTGGTGAAAACGGGAAGATCGGTAAAAAGCCCGCTCTCCTGCTCGGGTACGAATGCGAAGCAGCCGGTAAACGCCGCCGCAGTCATCATTAGGACGAGCGCAAGCGCCGCCCATCTAAAAGCTTTTTTCAATGATATAGCCTCCTTTATTTCAAGATATGCCCATCAGTCTTTTCAGCGCGGCGACGGTCTGACTGCCGCATTCGCCGTCCGCCGCAAGACCCTTTTGCCTTTGGAAGGCGATCAGCGCGTTCTTCGTGCCGGGACCGAAGTTCCCGTCCGCCGCGGCGGAATAGCCGAGCCTTGAAAGCGCCGTCTGGAGCCATTTGACGTCATCCCCGACGCAGCCCATGCGGAGCACCCGCGTCGGCACGGGGTAAGCGATACCGTTTTCGGAGGATTGACCGCCGATCGAAGCCTTGAGCTTTGCGATCGTTGCCGGACCGCAGATACCGTCCGGCGTAAGACCGTTCCTCTGCTGGAACGCAGCGAGGCTCGATCTCGTCTTATCGCCGAAATAGCCCGTCACGTTCATGTCGAAGCCGTTCTTCCTTAAAACCGCCTGTACCCATTTTACGTCGAGCCCGTTGTCGCCATAGCGGAGCACCCGCGTCGGTACGGGGAAGTTCGACGGCGCGTACGGGTCTGCCGCCGTCCCGCCGGTGCTTTGCCCGGGAGACGCCTTCAGCTTCGCGACCGTAGCCGGACCGCAGATACCGTCCGGCGTGAGCGCGTTCCTCTGCTGGAAGGTGATGAGGCTTGCCTTCGTCTTATCGCCGAAATAGCCCGTCACGTTCATGTCGAAGCCGTGATTTTTGAGCGCGTTCTGCACCCATTTGACGTCGTTCCCCGAATCGCCGTATTTCAGGACCCTTGTCGGCACGGGGTAATCCCCGGAGGTCTGTCCCGCGGACGCGCCGGCAAGCGCGCCCCTGATACGGTCCCTCGTTATAGCGTCGCATACTCCGTCCGAAACGAGACCGTAGCTCGTCTGCAAGGCGATCAGCGCGGACTTCGTGCGAGGACCGAAATCGCCGTCGATCGAGGCGGTGAAGCCGAGCCGCTTCAGCGCCGCCTGGAGCCATTTTACGTCGTTCCCGCAGCAGCCGAGGGTAAGCGTCCTTGACGGGACGGGGTAATTCGCGGGATCCTCCGCATCAGGTCTCGGCGCGGCGATGACCGTTTTTAACGTCTGCCGCCCGACGGGACCGAGCACACCGTCCGATGAAAGGCCGTAATAGACCTGGAATTTCTTCAGCTGGCGCTGCGTATTAAAGCCGAAATACCCGTCTACCGGAGTGGGGAACCCGGCGTGCAGGAGCGCCGCCTGCATCCATTTTACGTCGCCGCCCGAGGCGCCCAGCGAGAGATTGCGCGAGGGCACGGGATAGCTTGAAGGCTCGAGCACGTTCGCCGCGCCGGTATAGAAGGGCGCGCCGAAGCCCTGTATCTCGGGATCGTTAAGACTGAAATCGCGCATTATGACACGGTCGGACGAATTGCCCTCCACCGTGTGGACGCGCCCGTTCTCAACGTAGAGCACGATGCCCACGTGATCCCACTGACGGCCGTTGTTCGCCCAGTCGTAGATGATAAGGTCGCCCGTGCGCGGCGTGTACGTGCCGCGGTTGTGGAACACCACGTTGAAGTAATACGGGTTCATGCCCATGTGGGCGTACGCGGCGTTGTTCACCACGGTAACGGGCACCCTTGCCTGGCGGGCGGACCATGCGGTGAACATGGCGCACCATTCGTGGAAGAAGCCCGTGCCGTTGCCGAGCACGCACATGCCGTACCAGTAGCCGTATTCGGTGACGTTGCCGCTGCCGTAGGAGCCGCCGGTAAGATCGGCGACCTGATTCCCCTCATGGTAGCCGACCTGCGAGAGCGCAACGTTGACGATATCAAGGCGGTGATTGCCGGAAAGCACGACCTCCTTGAGATTGGAGTAATAAACGCTTGAGGCGTAATAGGAGCTTGGGTTGTAAACGGGCGACGCATTGACGCCTATGCTGTGGTTTACGGAGGGAAGCGTTTTTTGCGCCTCCAGTCCGAAAGCAAGGGGAGGAACGCCCGCGCTTACGCACGAGACCAGTATGACGAGCGCCGCTGCCAATGCCGCAAAACGCTTCATAACGGTTTCCCCTCCCTTCGTCTTAACAGTTGACCCGCAAACGGACATACCTAATAAACGGGCACATGATCCGCTGATTTTATTGTATCACAAATTTCTTGGGATTTTAAGCCCTTTTTTGATTTTTTTGTTAATATTTTGTGGTTTTGCGGGGATTTTTCGCCCATTTTGCCCGCTTTCCTTCGTGATTGACAAAAACCCCTTTCGGCGGTTATAATTTCAGTATGGGACGAAGCCCGTCCCGATACGATCCAAAGTATTGTCAAAGGCTCAAAAAAACGGGAAGGACCGCCTTAAAAAGCGGCTTACGGGAACATGAAAAGCATCTGCAGCGATTGGGAATTCGTCAAATCCCCCTCGGAGGGGTTCTTCAGGGGCGAGCCATGCCCCGATGCGTCGGCGGCGCGGCTCCCGCACACGGTCGCTTATTCGCCGCTCCATTACGCCGATCCTTCGGATTACACCGGCATTTTCGGCTATCGCAGGGTCATATCGCCCGATCCCGCCGCAAAGAGGGTGTTCCTCCGATTTGACGGCGCGGCGCACGTTATGACGCTTTTCGTGAACGGGCGCGAGGTCGGCTCGCATTACTGCGGCTACACGGCTTACCGCGCCGAGATCACCCCGTTCATAAAACCGGGTGAGAACCTTATCGCCGTGCGTCTCGATTCCACCGAGCGAAACGACGTGCCGCCCTTCGGCAACGTGATGGATTACCTGGGCTACGGCGGTCTCTACCGCGAGGCCTAGCTTGAGGAAAAGGCGGAAAGCCTTATCGGCGACGTTTACGTGACCGCCGATCACGAGGGGGATCTGAGCGTTTCCATTACCGCCGACGGCGAATACGGCGAGCTGCGCTGCGCCGTTTGGGACTGCGATACGAAGCTCCTTTCCTTCGGCGGGAAGGCGGCGGAGTACCGCGAGAAGCTCGAAAAGGGCTCCTTCGAGGCGTGGTCGCCGGAAGCGCCGAAGCTTTACTTGCTTAAGACCGAGCTCGTTTCAGCGGACGGGCGCATCGTCGACTCCCGCGTTGACCGGTTCGGCTTCCGCACCGCCGATTTCAGAGCGGACGGGCTCTATCTCAACGGCAAAAAGTATTTCATGCGCGGGCTCGACAGGCATCAGTGCTGGCCCTACATAGGCTATGCCGCGCCGAAGTCCCTCCAGTATGAGGACGCGCGCATTATGAAGGAAGAGCTCTCCCTCAACGCCGTCCGTACGAGCCATTATCCCCAGAGCCAAAGCTTTATCGACGCGTGCGACGAGCTGGGGCTCCTCGTATTTACCGAGATACCCGGCTGGCAGCACATCGGGGACGAGGCCTGGAAGCAGCGCTCGATCGAAAACGTGCGCGAAATGGTGCTGCAATACCGCAATCACCCGTCGATAATACTTTGGGGCGTCCGCATAAACGAGAGCGCGGACGACGACGATTTTTACAGAAGGACCAACGCCGCCGCGCACGAGCTCGACTCGCGCCAGACGAGCGGCGTAAGATGCATAAGGAAGTCGTGCCTTCTCGAGGACGTTTACGCATACAACGATTTTTCGCACCACGGGCTGGGCGCGGGCTGCCGAAGGAAGAAGGACGTCACGCCCGATATGGGAAAGGCGCTCCTCATCTCCGAGCATAACGGGCATATGTTCCCGACCAAGGCGTTCGACAATTCCGTGCGCAGGCAGGAGAACGCCCTCCGCCACGCGAGGGTGCTCGACGCGGCGTATTCATCGGGCGAGCACGCCGGCTGCTTCGGCTGGTGTATGTTCGACTACGCCACGCATAAGGATTTCGGCTCCGGCGACCGCATCTGCTATCACGGCGTGATGGACGCCTTCCGCAACCCCAAGCTCTCCGCCGCGCTTTACGCGAGCCAGGGCGAGCAAACGCCCGTGCTTGAGATAGGCACGACGATGGACATAGGCGATTACAACGCGAGCAGCCTCGGCGAGATATATATGTTCACTAACGCGGACGAGGTGGAGCTTTACAAAAACGGCAAATTCGTCACCGTGTTCCGTCCCGGGAAGGCGGGGCTCCCCCATCCTCCGATACAGGTCTCCGACCTTGTGGGTGAGCTTTTGAAGACAGAGGAGGGCATGACGGGCAGGAAGGAACGCCTTGTGCATGAGAGCCTGCTTGCCGCGGCGAAGTACGGCATGGACGAGCTGCCCCTTAAATACAAGCTCAAGATGGCGGAATGCGTGCTGTTCCATCATTTGAAGTACGAGGACGGCATGCGGCTCTACGGGCAGTACATAGGCAACTGGGGCGGCGAGGTGAACGTATGGCGGTTCGCCGCGAAGAAGGACGGCAAGGTCGTCGCGGAAAGGACGCTCACCCCGTCAAAGGACCTTCATATTGAGGCAAAGCTATCCTCCTCCCTGCTTCACGAGGGCGATATCTACGACGTGGCGGCGCTGCGTTTGAGGGTACTGGATGCAAACGGCAATCAGGCAAGCTACGCGCAGCTTGCGGTGAAGCTCGAGCTTGACGGCGAAGCCGAGCTCATCGGACCCGATATCATTACGCTTGAGGGCGGAATGGGCGGCGCCTTTATAAAGACCGCCGGAAGGAAGGGCGCGGCGAGGCTTACGATCAAGAGCCCGCAGACCGAGCCCGTATCGATCGATCTGACTATCATTTAAGGAGGCAGTATGAAAGCACCCAACGAGATAACGTATTCCGTCACGGTCGGCGGGACGACAGTATCCGACAGCCGGGAGATCGTTTACGCGCCGCTGTTTTTCGGAGGCAGGGCGGCGGAGCTCAGGATCGCTCCCGTACTTCCCGAAGGGAATATCGCTTCCTGCACCGCGGGGATCAAAGCGCCCTGCGGCGGAAACATATTCATGAACGGGTATCAGACCTGGACCTTCTGTCCGGAGTACACGAAAAAGAGCCGCATACGCGGGCTCCACGGCGTGCCGAATCCGATAGTCAACGCGTTCAGCCTCGACCGCTACGGCGATTATCATTTCGTGGATTACCCCAACAAAAAGGGCAGGCTCCACGGTATTTCGTACTGCTATTTCCGCGAGGGGGACGAATACCTCCTCATAGCGTCGCTCGATGAAACGAACGGCTATACGCTCTTCGATCTCGACGCGAACTCGGGCGAGCTCACGATCCGGCGCGACGCTGTCGGGCTTCGCGTCGGCGGCGCATTCGAGGCGTTCAGCCTCTTCATCGCCGAGGGGAGCGAGGACGCGGTCTTCGACGCATGGTTCAAGGCGATGGATATAAAGCCCATCACGCGCGAGCCGATCTCCGGGTATTCGAGCTGGTACAACCGCTATCAGAACATCAGCGAGCAGTCCATCTATGAAGACCTTGCGGGCTGTGCAAAGGTCATGCACGGCGGCGAGCTGTTCCAGATAGACGACGGCTGGGAGACCAAGGTGGGCGACTGGCTCGAGTGCGACAAGGCTAAATTCCCGAACGGCATGAAGACGGCGGCGGACGCCATCCATGCGAAGGGCTACAAGGCGGGGCTCTGGCTTGCGCCGTTCGTCGCCCAGAAGGATTCCGAGCTCGTCAAAAAGCACCCCGATTGGCTCTATCTTCACGAGGATCAGCCCTGGTCCTGCGGAAGCAACTGGGGCGGGTTCTTTTCCCTCGATATAGACAACCCCGAGGTGATCGAATACCTTGAAAAGGTGTTCTCCCGTGTGTTCGACGAGTGGGGCTTCGACCTTGTAAAGCTCGATTTTCTTTACGGCGCGGCGCCCTTCGGCAGCGAAAAGGAGACCCGCGCGGGGCGCATGATAAGGGCGATGAAGCTTTTGCGCCGCCTTTGCGGGAAGCATGCGATACTCGGCTGCGGCGTGCCCGTAATGCCCGCCTTCGGGCTTGTGGAATACTGCCGCATAAGCTGCGATGTTTCGCTCGACTGGGACGACAAGCCCTGGATGCGTATGATGCACCGCGAGCGCGTTTCCACCAGGCAGGCGATGGGCAACACCGTCTTCCGCCGTCAGCTCAACGGCAGGGCGTATCTTTCCGATCCGGACGTGTTCTTCCTGCGCGACAGCAACATGAAGCTCACCAAAGCGCAGAAGCTCGACCTTGCCAGGCTGAACGCCCTTATGGGCGGGGTGTTCCTGACCTCCGACAATATGGGCGATTACGACGGGGAAAAGCTGAAGGAGTACCGCGAGGTATCCTCCCTCCGCGGCAGGAAGGTGACGCACGTCAGCTTCGACGGGAAGACCGTGAACGTCTCCTACGACGCGGGCGGCGCCGACGGGAGCATCAGCTTCAAGCTGTGAGATATAAGATTTTACTATAATTTTACACGCCGCATACACGGACGGGATTGAAAAAACATCCCGTCCGCGTTATTATGATACCGATAAATCGAACGGAGGCAGCATAAATGCTCGATATTCGTCATCTAACCAAGAAGTTCGGGGATAAGGTCGCGGTAAACGATCTTTCGCTCAACATCCGCCCGGGCGAGATCTACGGCTTTATCGGTCACAACGGCGCGGGAAAGACCACCACGTTAAAGAGCGTCGTCGGCATACTGAAGATCGACGAGGGCGAGATATTCATCGACGGTCACTCCGTGAAGGACGAACCGACCGAGTGCAAGAAGCTGATCGCCTACATACCCGACGATCCCGACCTTTACGGGTTCATGAAGGGCATACAGTTTTTGAACTTCATCGCCGATATCTACGGCGTCGGCGCCGCGGAGCGCGCCGAGAAGATCCGGACGTACTCCGATATCTTCGGGCTGACCGGGGATCTTGCACAGCCCATAAGCGCGTACTCCCACGGCATGAAGCAGAAGCTCGCGATAATCGCCGCCTGGCTCCACGATCCGAAGCTCATAATAATGGACGAACCCTTCGTAGGGCTCGATCCCAAGGCTTCGCACACGCTGAAGCTGATGATGCGCGAGGTGTGCGACAAGGGCGGGGCGATATTCTTCTCCACCCACGTTCTGGAGGTTGCCGAGAAGCTCTGCGACAAGATCGCCATAATCAAGGAGGGGCGGCTTATCCGCTCCGGCACGATGGAGGAGGTCAAGGGCGACGATTCGCTTGAGGACGTCTTCCTTGAGCTTGAAGAGAATGCATAATATGGTCAAAGCGCTTATCAAAAAGGAGCTCCTGCAGTTCCTCTCCATATACACCATCGATAAACGGAAGGGCAGATCGCGTTCCGTCGGCGTGACGGTGCTGCTGCTCATATTGATGGGCTACGCGCTCGTTTCGTTCGCAGGCATGTTCTTCATGATGTACTCCTCGATCGCGCCCGCGGTCGCCGAGACGAACGAAAACCGGCTCCTCTTCGCCATTGCCGGCGCGCTGACGATCGCCGTGAGCATATTGGGCAGCGCGTTCACGACCTATTCCGTGCTGTATAAAGCGAAGGACAACGAGCTTTTGCTCTCGCTGCCTATACCGCCCGCCAAAATACTCTCCGTCAGGGTGCTGACGGTATTCGTGCTGAGCCTCGTTTCCTGCGTTATCGCGTGGACGCCTTCGCTCATCGCGTACTTCATTTTCATCGGCTTCTCCCCCGCCGTGCTCGTCGGGCATTTCATAATGACGTTCGCGCTTGCCGCGTTCGCCTCGGTGATCTCGAGCGTGCTCGGCTGGCTCATCGCGCTCGTGACGGGCTTCGTCAGGAACAAGTCGCTCGTGACCGTGCTTTTATCCGTCGGCTTCATCGCGGTGTATTACGGGTTCTACTTCCGTATGCAGTCGATACTGCGCTCCGTGATAGCGAATATGGATCGGATCGCCGAAGCCATGCACGGCTGGGCGTGGCCGCTGATGCAGGTCGGCAGGGCGGCTTCGGGCGAAATTCTGCCCCTTGCCGCGATAACGCTCATCGCAGCCGCGCTGTTCATTCTGATGTACGTCGTGCTCTCGAAGACGCTCTTCGGCGTGCTCACCGCCTCCGGCAAAGTGAAAAAGGCGGTCTACCGCGAGAAGGAAGCCAAAGCCGGCACCGCCGCGGGCGCCCTTTTGAAGCGCGAGCTGATGCACTTCGTTTCAAGCCCCGTGCTGATGCTCAACACCGGGTTCGGCGTGCTCGTTGTCGTTGTCGGCGCAGTCGCCGCCGTTATTAAAGCGGACGCGCTGAAGGATCTGCTCAACGGCAGCTCCATGCCCTTCTTCATAACCGCCGCTGCGGGCGTCCTGCCCGCGGCAGCCGTCTCTATGGTGATGATCATGGACTGCTTCACCGCTTCGTCCGTCTCGCTCGAGGGCAAGCATATCTGGCTCGTCCAATCGACGCCCGTGCCCGCAAAGCTCGTGCTCCGCATGAAGGAGCTGACTCACGTGCTCCTCAACGCCGTGCCCGGCGCCGTCGCCGCCGCGGTGATATCCTACGTGCTGCGCGCCTCATTGGCGGAGGCGATGTTAAGCGCCCTGCTTGCGGCGATATTCGTGTGGCTGACCGCCGCGTTCGGACTGATGATGAACCTTTTGAAGCCCAACCTCGAATGGACCAACGAATCCGTGCCCGTAAAGCAGGGGCTGCCCGTGCTGTTCACGATGCTGTTCGGCTTCGGCTCGCTTCTTGCGCTCGCCGGGCTGCTGATCGGGCTTTCCCTGACCGTCGGCACGATACCCGCGCTTGCGGTCGGATGCGCGGTCTTCGCCCTCCCCGCGGTACTGATCGACCTCTGGATCGGTTCCCGCGGCGCGGAAAGGTTCAGGCATATTTCGTAAAAAAGACAAAGAAAAAAGCCGTCCCATGGGAACTTCCGCACAAGGAAGTTCCGGGCGAGCAAAGCGAGCCCGCGAGTGTGGCCGAAAAATGTTTTTTTCGAGCCGAACGAGCGTACGCGCCGCGAGAGGCGCGGAACCGCGATCACGCAACACCGAGGAAGTGCACCTGCGAGTCAATTCCGCAGCAACTTATACGAAAAAGCATGGTCAGAGATTATACTCCGAACCATGCTTTTGTTCTGTTGTTTCGGGGAATATGATCCGCTAAAGCGGATGACCCCCCTCTTGGTTTTTCGCTGCCGCTCAAAACCGCTCCCCCCTCGAGGGGGAAGCGCGCTGACCCGCGCGGCTCCCGTTGGTCGCAAGACTTGCGTGCCCGCGTGTATACTTCCTTATCAGGAACGCGGGATGGAGACGGCTTTTTTATCGTTTGTTTTGATTACTTAACGACTACCTTGGTGATGTGGGGATTTACGCCGTCATACCAGTAGAGGAAGCCCTCGCAGTCGATGGTGTCGCCGACCTTGAGGTTCTTGACCGCGTTATAGACCTCGGTGGTGTTGTCGCAGAGGTAGCTCTCAACGGTGAAGGTGTAAACGTTCTCGCCGAGCTTTACCTTGAAGTACAGGTCGTCGCCGTCCTCACCGGAGTTGTCCCACTTATAGAAGAACGCGGCGTCGTTGCCCTCGTCATCCTGACCGACCGCCTCGACGACGGCGCCGGTGACCTTGAAGAACTCGTTCTGATGCTTGATCAGATCGTCCGTGCCGAAGAGCGCGGTGGCGTCGAAAGCCTCGGCAATGAAGCTGCCCTCTTCGATCTCGAAGGTGGCGTCGATGATCTCGACCTCGCCCTGCCACTCGGACTTATGACCGGTGACCTTTATCTTGGTGCCGGGAACGAGCTTCGCGTAATCCGCCTCGGAGCATGCCATGTTGTAAAGGAAGTAGGCGCCGTCATGATCCTGGGTGTAAACGGTTGCCTTATCCTCCCACCAGCTCTGCTTCGCCTGAACATAGGTCTCAACGACGACCTCGGCGTCGATCTCGGCGGCAACGTACTCGGCATAGGTCATAACGCCCTCGCCCTTGACGTCTTCCTTGTTATCCTCGCCGGCGGGCTTTTTGCAGGCGGTGAACGCCGCAAGAGCCATAACGGCAACAAGAATAAGAGCTAAAAACTTTTTCATATCAATATCCTCCTTGATGATAGTCCCTTTGGGGACGACCATATTATACTGTATTTTGCGGACAAATCAAGCTTTTCGCCGGAGAAAAAAGTTATATTATTTGTTCCTTCTTTTCTTCAAAACGACGAGGAGCCGGCTTAGGCCTATCAGCACCCACGCCGCGGCGAGCACTATTATCAGCGCCTTCGCGGTGCCGGGCAGCCTGCCGAGCTCCTTTTTGCCGACGGAATCCGCCTGCCTGCCGCCGTTAAGGCGGTAGAGCGAGGTCACGTCGGAGAAGAGCTTTTCCATATAGGCGTCGTCCACGGTCTCCTTGCGGCGGACGGATTTGGTCGTGTTCTCGATCAGCGTGCCGGCGGCGTCGCGGAGCGAGGCGGAGCCGTTGAACACGGGGGTTATGAACGTGTTGTCCACGTTATCGAGAAGGAGCTTTGCCGCCTGTATTTTCACGTCGTAATGTACGTCGTTGTCCGCGCCCTCCATCGAGAGGTACTCCTTATACTCCGCGGAGTCCTGCGCCTTCAGCGTGACGGGCACGTAGCCCTCCGTCTCGGAATAGGCGATCTGCACCTCGTTCGTCAGCAGGAACTGCGCGAACAGCCACGAGGCGAGCACCTGCTGGGGGTCCTTCTTGTTGAAAACGCATACCGACGGTCCCTGCGAGATCATCTGCGGGTGCTCCGGATCGAGCTGGGGAATGGGCTTTACGACGGTCTCGAACTCGATTATCTTGTCCTCCGCGATATCGTGATGCGTCGCGTGGGAGCCCATCCACGTCGCGCCGGCGGTGGAGTCGATCGCGAAAATGCACTGCCCGGCGTTTAAGAAATTGCCGGGGTAGCTCGATATCTTGAACGTGGAGAAGGCGCCCTTCTCGACGTGCTCCGCTATCGTGTAAAGGTGGCTCTTCGCGGTGTCGTTGAAGAGGAGTATCTCCCCCTCCGGGGTGGAGTAGTCCGCGCCGGACTGCTTCAAAAGCTGTATCATCATGTTGTCCGTCGACTTGTAGATGAACGGGACCATCACCTTCTGCCCGTTGATCTTGAACGTGCCGTCGGCGTTCTTCTCCATGGCGGCGTCGGATACCTCCCACACGAAGTCCCACGTGAGCTTTTCCGGTATGGTGTAGCCGAGCTTTTCAACAAGGTCCTTGTTTATGTAGCACGCCTCGGTCGAGCGCATGAACGGTATCGCGTAATGCACGCCGTTTATCTCGCACTCGGAGAGGTACTTTTCGATCACCTCGTCCTTCGTCGGGGCGTCGAACCTGACCTCGCTCCCGCCGAGCCCGTATTTCGGATCGCCGAACAGCCCGTCGAGCGGGACTACGACGTTCTTGCCGGTGAGGTAGGTCGCGATATGGTCGGGATACGTGATGCAGACGTCCGGCGTCGTGCCGGTCGCGATATTGGTTATAACGTCGTTATAGATCTTGCCGTAATCGGTATAGCGGCGCATATTGACCTTTACGTTGGGATAGAGCGCCTCGAAATCCGCTATCGCCTTTTTGTAGATCTTTACCTGGGTATTGTTGGTGTCGTTCTTTGCCCAGAACGTGACCTCATATTCGCGGGAGGTATCGAATTCCTCCGGTATCTCAAACTCCTTCAGACCCTTCGAGCCGTGACAGCCGGCAAGCGGCGTCAGCGAAACGGCGAGCACGAGCGCGGCGGCGGCGCCGAAAAGGATGCGTTTTATAATGCTTCTCATCCCTTCGTGCCCCCTCTCGAAACGCCCGCCATTATCTTTTTGCGGAACACGAGGAACAGCACTATGAGCGGGACGGATATGACGACGACCGCCGCCATCATGGCGGGTATGTTCTCCCGCCCGAAGCCGTTCTCCCTTATCTCCTGTATGCCGTTCGAGACGAGGAAATACGCCTGCTCGTCGGTGATGAGGCGGGGCCATACGTAGGAATTCCAGCACTCGATGACCTTCAGTATAATGACGGTGATTATCGTCGGGCGGCAGATCGGGACCATTACCTTCAAAAGATATTTAAGGTCCGAGGTGCCGTCGACCTTCGCCGCCTTATAGAGCTCGTCCGGGATCTGCTCGAAATTCTCCTTCAAAAGATAGATGTAGAATACCGAGGTGACGGACGGGAGTATGAGTCCCGTGTAGGTGTTCCTCATGCCGAGATTTGTTATCGTCTGGAAATTGGTGATAATAACGAGCTCGTTCGGGATCATCATGAGCGAGAGGAATATCGCGAACACGACGTTCTTTCCCTTGAAATCGAGCCTTGCGAACGCGAACGCCGCAAGCACCGTCACGACGAGCATTATGCCCGTCGTCACGACGGTGAATATGAGCGTGTTCGTGAAATACCGTGCGAGCGGCACCGCCTTGAACGCCTCGACGTAGTTTTGGAGCGTCGGCGCCTCGGCGATGAATTTGGGCACGTACTCCGAATTATAGGAGCTGTAGCTCTTTATCGAGGAGAGCAGCATCCAGTAAAACGGAAAAAGCACCATCACCGCCCAAACGGTGAGCATTGCGTAGGTCAGCACGCGGACGACCCTTCGCCTTAGGGCGGCGCGTCTTTCGATCTTTTCAAAATCGCCGTTCATGTTCGCCTCCTCAATAATGCACCTGCTTTTTGCTGATGAGCAAATTGATGCAGGTGATGGTGAAGACTATCGAAAACAGTATGAGAGCCGCGGCGGAAGCGTAGGAGGGGTATCCGCCGCTGTCGCCGTAAAGCATATCGTAAATGTAGCCGACTATCGTGTTCATTCCGGCGACGTTCAAATTCGTGCCGAAGAGCGCGACGGCGTCGGAATACGCCTTGAATGCGCCTATGAAGCCCGTTATGACGAGGTAGAATATCATCGGCGATATCATGGGCAGCGTGATCCTCGTGAACACCCTCCACTTGGGAGTGCCGTCCACCTTCGCGGCGGAATAGTAATCCTGCTTGACGGAGGCGAGCGCGCTCGTCAGTATCAGTATTTTGAACGGGAGCACCACCCACACCGTGTAGAAGCAGAGCACGAACATCTTCGCCCAATATGGTCCGTCGATGAAATCGACCGATTTGCCGCCGAACACGTTAATAAGAAGGTTCACCATGCCGTCCGTGTACGGAGTCTTTTTGAAGAGTATCATGAACACGAGACCGACGGCGAGCGTATTCGTGACGTACGGCAGGAAATAGATCGTCTGGTAAAGCTCGCGCAGCTTTTTGATGGAATTCAGCCCGAGCGAAATGAGCAGCGCGAACCCCGTCGACACGGGCACGGTGATCACGACAAGTATGAACGTGTTTTTGACCGCCTGCAGGAAATAGGGATCGTGCAGCACGTAGGAATAGTTATAAAGCCCTACGCCGAAAAACGTCTGCGAGGCGGAATTATAGCCCTCCTCGAAAGAGTAAACGAGCACGTCCACAAGAGGATAGACCATAAAGAAGCCCAGAAACAGCAGCGCGGGCAAAAGATACAGCCAGGCTTTAAGGTTCTTTTTCATGGCGTTTGCTCATCGATCGGCGAAAGGGAAACGCCGATCCTTTCCTCCGTTTCGGTATCGAAAACGAAAACCTTGTTGGGCTTAAGATCGAAGCGGACGGTCTCTTTCGATTCGTCCACCAGGGTGTCGGAGCTGATTATCGCGCGGATATTCTCATTCTCCGAGTCCTTGTGCGAGGCAACGACGCTCGTATCCCTGCCCATCACCTCCACGGCGTTGAGCGTGAGCGTGAACGCGCCGTCCTCCTTCGGGATGAACCCCTCCGGACGGACGCCGACCCAAACCTTGCCGTCCTGCGCGCCCTCCGCCTTCAAAAGCCTTTCGCCGCCTATCTCAAGGAAGCCGTCCTTTATCGCGCCGCGGAACACGTTGATGGGCGGCGTGCCGAGGAATTTCGCGACGAATAGATTGACCGGCTCGTTATAGACCTCCTGCGGGCGGCCTATCTGATTGAGCACGCCGTTTTTCATAACGACGATCATATCGGAGATGGACATCGCCTCCTCCTGATCGTGGGTGACGAATATGGTGGTTATGCCGGTCTCGCGCTGGATGCGGCGAAGCTCCTCCCTCGTCTGGAGCCTTAGCCTCGCGTCGAGGTTCGAGAGCGGCTCGTCAAGGAGAAGTATCTTCGGCATTTTGACGAGCGCGCGCGCTATCGCCACGCGCTGCTGCTGACCGCCGGAAAGCTCGGAGGGCTTCCTCTCCATAAGCTCGGAGATCTGCACGAGCGCGGCGGCTTCCTCCGCCTTTTTGAGCATCTCCGCCTTTGTGAGCTTATCCTTCCCGCGGAGGTTCTGCAGCGGGAAGAGTATGTTCTGGAGCACCGTAAGATGCGGGTACAGCGCGTAGTTCTGGAACACCAGACCGACGCCGCGCATCTCCGGCGGGAGGTTCGTAACGTCGTCCTCGCCGAAATAGATGCGCCCGCTCGTGGGCTTTTCAAGCCCGCTTATCAGGTTGAGCGTGGTCGATTTCCCGCAGCCGGACGGGCCCAGAAGCCCGATCAGCTTTCCGTCGGGTATCTCGAACGTAAAGTCGCTCACGGCGACGACGGGCTCCTTCGACTTCTTGCTGCGCGAAGGGAATATCTTGGTCAGATTTTCAAGCTTTACTTTCATTCTCCACCCCCGGGTAAGCCGCGGTCAGCCGAGCCTTGCCTCTTTCAAAGGCTCGTCCCATTTGATCAGCGCGCCGTTCTCCTCCGCAAGGCTGTCCGCCTCGGCGCGAAGCGCTTCCATAAACTTTTTCTCGCGCTTTTTGGATCGGCGCCCCCTGGCGTTGTAGATCTCCTTCTCGAAATAAGCGTCATAGGATACAGCGTAATCCTCGTCATCCCGGAAGGGGAAGAAGTTGACGCTGATCGTGTAGCGGATATTCCCCGCCTCCGAATCGGAGGTGAGCTTTACGATCGCCGCCCTGCGGGGGACCTCGCTGAATTCGCCCTCCGCGCGGAAGTACTGTTCATATACGTCGATGACCATTTCCTCTGCTCGCTTTCCCGGCAAAAAGCCGTCTTTTTACTGATATCATTATATATCCTGCGGCCTCGGTTGTCAATCGTGCGCGGCGTTTGACAGGGCGGCAAAGCTTTATTATAATGTTGAAAACCGATCAAGGAGGATTGCCGTGAACGTCATCAAGCTCACAAGCCCGTCCGACCCCGCCGCCGAGCCGTATTTCAGGCTGACGGAGGCGGAATTGAAGCGCGCCGGGGACGATAAAGCCGGGCTCTTCATAGCGGAGAGCATACCCGTTATAAAGGCCGCGCTCGAAGCGGGGTACACGCCGGTCTCCGTCCTTACGGAGGGAAGGCATATCGCCGCCGTTGAGGAAAACCTCGGCGGATCGCTCGGGGAAACGCCCGTGCTGACCGGCGAGCCCGGTCTTCTTGAAGAGACCGCGGGCTACAGGCTGCACCGCGGCGTGCTCGCGGCGATGAGGCGGAAGCCGCTCCCCTCCGCAGATGAGGCGATCGCCGGCAAAAGGCGCGTCGCCGTGCTCGAGGGGCTTATCGATCCCACCAACGTCGGCGCGATAATCCGCTCCGCCGCCGCTCTCGGCATGGACGCGGTGCTCGTTTCGAACGACTGCTGCGATCCGCTTAACCGCCGCGCGGCGCGGGTGAGCATGGGCGCGGTGTTCAGGATCCCCTGGGGCGTGCTCCCCAAGGGGGACGGAAAGGCGGACGCGGAGTATCTCAAAGCCCGCGGGTTCGTCTGCGCCGCCGCCGCGCTTTCGGAGGGCGCTGTGCCCATAACCTCGGCAAAGCTCGATGAAGCCCATCGGCTCGCCGTTTTCATCGGTCCGGAGGGACCCGGGCTTTCCTGTGAGACCGTCGCCGCGTGCGATCTTTCGTTCATCATCCCCATGGCGCACGGCATGGATTCGCTCAACGCCGCCGCCGCTGCCGCCGTCGCGTTCTGGGTGATCGCGGGAAGCGGCGTATAGCCAGTCGTGAAAACCGCATTGTACACATCATATTGGGATTTTTTTCAAAAAATTCATAAAAAATACACTAAAATCGTTGAAATGAAAAGCATTTCCTGTTATAATGAATATGTATGAAAATGCGGTGGTGTACCCGCCGGTTTTCCCAAGTTTGCAAGCTGCGTTGCCGCGCGCCCGGCTTATACCGCCGGTCAGCATTGGGCGCGGCAGATTACCCATTCAGGAAAGGACCTTTGCCAGGCAAAGGTAAGGTGAATCGATCATGAAATGTACGAAATGTGGCTATGAGAACCCGGATAACGTCGGTTTCTGCCGCAACTGTTCCGAGCCTCTCGGTCATGAGGAACAGGAAGTCAAGCCCTCCTGGGGCTTTGTTAAGGCGCCCAAGTGGGCGGATCCCGTATTCTCCGCCGACACCGTGAGCGAGGATGACGTCCCCGCCGATTTCGTTTCGGAGGCCGCGACCATCCGCCGCCAGCATGAGGCGGAGCGCCGCGCCGCAGCGGAGGCAGCCGCAGAGAAGGCAAGGCTCGCCGCAGAGGCGGCCGCCGCCAAGAGGGCTGCCGAGGAACGCCGCGAGCAGGAGCGCCGCGCCGCGGACGAGATGCGCGCAGCCGAGCGCCGCGCCGATGAAGAGCGCCGCGCCGCTGACGAATTCCGTGCCGAAGAAGACCGCCGCGCCGCCGAAGCAAGGCGTATCGCGGAGCGCAGGGCGGCAGAAGCCCGCGCCGCCGAAATGAGGGCGGAGGAAGAGCGTCTCCGCGCCGAGCGCGAAAAGGACGAGCTTAAATTCTCAAGCGCGAGGAAGCCCGCCGAGGTCCCCGAGGACGATTATGATTACGAAGAGGACGAGCCCGAAAAGGCTTCCGGCATAGTCCCGTTCCTGAGCGGCATCTTCAAGGGCAAGGGCAAGAAATCCGGAAAGAACGAAAAGTACGAGTATCAGGAAGAGGACGATTTCGACGATTTCGAGGACGAGTATGATCTTCCCTCCCGCAGCAGCGGCAAGAAAAAGGGCGGCTTTGACGTCAACAAGGCGATAAAGATCGCCGTCGTCGTCGCTCTCGTTGCGCTGCTTGCGCTCGCCGCGGTGCTAATCGCCACCAAGGCGAAGAACTGCGCCAAGACGTCGAAGCTCCCCTCCGTCGAGAAGAATCCCGATGCGGACGCCTACTACGTTACCATCTATGAAAAAGAGGGGCGCACCCTTATTTACGAGACCGCGGACGGCAGGCGGCAGGAAGCCACCGTTCCCGGCAAGGGCTACGTCAAATTCAACGTCCCCGTTCTGAGTCTGCTCCCCAACGAGCCGATCGAAGGCGCCGTTTATGAGGCAAAACCCAAGGTGTTCGTCAAAAACGACGACGGGACCGAGAAAGCCATCGAGAATATCGAATCCATAATGCTTGACGTTCCCGCGATCAGCGTCACGCTCGACAATGCGGACACCATCGTTTCCGAGGACGGCACCGCCGTTATCTCCGGCAGGGTCGATCCCGTCAGCAAGGTCACGGTCAACGGCGATCAGGTCGTCGTCAATGCGGACGGCACCTTCTCCTACACCGTCCCGTTCGAGGAAGAGGGCGAGCACAACGTCGAGATCGAGGCGCAGCATCCCGGCCGTCAGATCTACCACCACACCGTTAAGGTGAACGTGACCGCTCCCGCGCAGATCACCGGGCTCATCCAGCTCCCCTGGGAGTATGGCGATAACTCCTATTCGCAGCGCGTCGTCTTCTCCACGACCGTCATTGAGCTGCGCGGCAAGGTCCCCGCAGGCTCCACCCTCACCGCCGAGTGCGCTTCCACCAAAGCGACCATCACTCAGCCCACCGTTGATTCCGAGGGCAACTTCAATATGACCGTTAATATGACCGTCGCGGGCGACTTCATCGTCAAGCTCACCTGCACCGATCCGGACGGTCACGTCGAAGAGCGCGAGGCGCACGTGCAGAGGCAGCCCAACATGGCCGAGTATGCGACTGCGGCACATCTTATCAGCGGCACTATTACCGAGATAATCCAGGAAGGCGACTTCTATCTTGCGAAGCTCCAGCGCGCGGACGGCAGCATCGTCATAATCGAGTACCATCCGCATTACGGCTCCGCCACCATGCTCGAGGTCGGCAAGAGCTTCTCGAGTATGTACGGCCGCGAGCCCAAAGCCAATGCGAACGGAGAGCTTGAGTCCTATATCTGGTTCATCAACGGCTGATAACCGATCCACGGCTGACCGGGAGGCGATCCCTCCCGGTCTTCGTTTATAAAACCGATTGTCAGCTTTTGTCTGATATGCTATAATCATACCGAAAGATCCAACGGAGGACGCTATAATGAGCGCATACGTTTTGAAGATCATCGCCTGCATAGCGATGCTCGTCGATCACACGGCATACGTGTTCGAGCCGCAGCTCAACTCTGTCAGCCCGTGGCTGTACGTGGGCTGCCGCATGCTCGGAAGGCTCGCCTTCCCGCTGTTCGCACTCGGCGTCGCGGAGGGAACGACGCATACCTCCTCACCGAAAAAATACCTGCGGCGTATGATCATATTCACGCTCATCGCCCAGATACCGTTCTCGCTCATGCTTGGCATAAGTGCGACGCCCGTTATCACATCGTTCACCGTGCTCGGGCAGAAGATAGCGCTGTACCGCTCCTTCTCCGTTATGATGACGCTGCTGCTGGGACTCTGCGCCTGCCTTTCGATACATAACGGCAAGCACTTCGGCGCGGCGCTCGCGATAGCGGCGGCTTGGGTGATCGACCATACCGTCGGCATGGATTACGGGCTCCTTGGCGTGCTGTTCATAATCGGTCTGTATCTTGCAAGGCAGAACAAGGGCAAACGCCTCATCGTCGCGCTCATATTCATCGCCTGCTTCTACTTCGACCCGCTGAAGGCGTTCCTCAAAACGCTCGTCACCACGGGCACGTTCAGGCTCACAAGGGGCGTGCTCTATGCGGCGGCAATGGCGGCGTCGGCGTTCATAATGCTGTTTTATAACAAGAAGCCGGGCAGGAAATCGGGGCTTTTGTTCTACGCGTTCTACCCCACCCACATGCTCATGCTTTGGCTGATCTGGTTCATCATCAAGCTGTTCTGATATTGTAAGAGGCTGTTTTATGAGGTTTTCTCCGCTTTTCAGCGGTTCGTCCGGCAACTGTTCCCTCGTTTCGGCAGGGGGCGTCGATCTGCTTGTGGACGCCGGAATGACCGGCAGGGCGATCGTGGGCGCGCTTAACGAAGTCGGCGCAGATCCCGCGAAGCTCGCCGCGATAGTCGTTACGCACGAGCATTCGGATCACGTCAAGTCCATCGGCGTGCTCTCACGCAAATACGATATCCCCGTTTACGCCAACGAGGGTACGTGGCGCGCGATGAGCCCGCTCATCGGCGACGTCGCAATGAAGAACATCCGCACGTTCATAACCGGGCAGAATTTCTATATCGGCGATATTGACGTCACCCCCTTCCCACTGAGTCACGACGCGGCGGAGCCCGTCGGCTACGCCTTCTTCCACAAGGGCGCGCGGCTCGTTTACATGACCGATACCGGCTGTGTTCCCGAGCCAATGCGCGAGACCGCCGCGGGCGCGGGGCTGTTGTTCCTTGAATCGAATCACGACGTCGATATGCTGAAGAGCGGTCCCTATCCCTACGTATTAAAAAGACGCATCCTTTCGGACAAGGGGCATCTTTCAAACGCCGCCGCGGGCGAGCTTATCAGGAAGCTCTACCCCACGGGCGTGCGGCGGGTGATACTCGCGCATCTGAGCCGCGAGAACAATACCGAGGAGATCGCCCGCTCCACGGTGCGCGCCGTTCTTTCGGAGAGCGGCATTACCGAAAAGGAGCTGTTCCTCGAGGTCGCCCACAGGGACAGGGTGACGGGCGTTTTCGAGATCTGAACGGCGTCAGCCGCGCCGGCAAATTCAAAGAAAGGACGCCTTTGCACGGCAAGGGCGAATAACGCAGTATGAAGTTAAAAACCAAGGCTTCCCTTCTGTTTCTGATCTGCTGCACGCTTTTTCTTGCGCTTTCGGCGCTGATCGGCGTGCCGGCTTTGATATTTAACGCCTCAAACAACTTGCTGTTCTTCCTGAACGCGCTGCTCGTTTCGATCCCCGCGTTCCTGATCCCTGCGGTCGTATTCCGTCGCGTGAACAAATTCCCGTTCTTTAAGGCGCCGAAATTCTGGCAAATAGTGCTTGCCGCAGTGATAGGCATTGGCTGCGTGAATATGAATCAGTCGCTCACCTATTTCAACGCGGCGGTCTTTTACAATATCGACGTCGCTTCCAATTCCACCTCTGCCGAAACCGTTACGGACCTGAGCGTATTGAATCTGTTTTTCTCGCTTGCGATCATTCCGCCCATCGCGGAGGAATTCCTTATGAGGGGCACGCTGCTCGAATCCTGGCGCAGGTACAGCCCCGTCGGCGCGATGATCATAACGAGCCTTCTCTTTGCCCTGCTGCACGCCGCGCCGAGCGCGTTCATCGTCTACTTCGCGATAGGCATGCTGCTCGCTCTCGTCTATATCATAACGAGGAACGCGTGGCTCACGGTCATAATCCACTTTGTAAATAACCTCTCCTCCGTTATCGCGGCGCTGTTCCTAAAGTATTTAAGCGCCGATCCCTCTCCCGAAGCCGTCGCCGCCGAAAGCGAGCTCTCGATAAAGCTGAGCGAATTCATGGAGTCGCGCCTCGGTTATCTGGTCTACGCCTTTATATTCATGCTGATCGCCGCCTCGTTCATAGTGCCCGGCTTGCTTATCCTGCGCGCGGTTTTCCGCAAAAAAAAGCTCGGCAAATACTCGGAAGGCGAGATCGTCGAGATCGAGGGAGAACGCCTGCCGATGCCCCTGCCGGAGCTTAAGGACGGCGCCCTTGCAAACGGAAACAGGATCGCCATACTGGAGGACGTGATGCTGTGGGTGGCGATAGATCTGCTCGCGCTGATCAATATCCTCTCCGCTCTTTCGGAGTTCGGCATTATCAAAGCCTGATGAAGATACGGATCATTTGCATAGGCAGGCTTAAGGAAAGGTTTTATACCGAGGCTGCCGCGGAATTCACAAAACGGCTCTCGCGCTGCTGCGAGATCGAGCTGGTCGAGCTTAACGACGAGCGGGTCCCCGCCGATCCCTCGCCCGCCGATATCGAGCGGGTGAAGCGCATCGAATGCGGGCGGATAGCCGACAAGCTTGCCGAGGGCGAGTACGTCATCGCGCTCGATCCCCGCGGCAAACAGCTCTCGAGCGAGGAGCTCGCGGATAAGCTTTCCGGTCTCATGCTGTCCGGAAAGAGCCGCATAGCGTTCGTTATAGGCGGCTCGCACGGGCTTAACGACGATATCAGGCGCAGAGCCGACTCGGTGTTGAGCTTCTCGAAGATGACCTTCTCTCACCAGATATTCCGCATAATGCTTCTGGAGCAGATCTACCGTGCGTTCAAGATAATCAACGGAGAACCGTATCACAAATAAAAAAGCATAACAAAAGCGGGAAGGAGCGCTCCTTCCCGCCTTTGTTTTGTCCTTGGAATTGCGGATTACCAGTTCACGGAATCACCGAAGAATCCTTCGGGCGTCGAAACCGGGTTCTCGCCGTCGTCGAACTTGGAGCCATTGTTGGTGACGTCCTTGATCTCGAAGCTGACGACTTCCATTTCGGGTTCAGTATAACGCTTCATAGTCATACTCTCCTTTCGTAACTTTATCGTCAGGGTCACGCGCGGGGTTCATGCCCCGGGCGGGACCCGACCTAACATTTGACGACCTTTCGGTCGATCGTCAATCAACGTTCTGTACGCTGTTGACGCTTGCGCTGATGGGAGTGCCGTTTACGGTGGCGGAATCGTTACCCATGACGTAGGTGATGTTCGGGGTAGCGGTGATGGTCTTGTCGTAAGCGGACTCGGGGATGCTCTTGAGAACTACGGTGTACTGGAAGCTGTCATCAGCCATCTTCCAGATGTTCTGACCGTTAACAGTGAGATCGCTGTTGCCGGCGTTGAGGACGGCGGCAATGCCGGTCACCTCATAATAATCCTTGGTGGGACCGACAAGCTCGCCCTTGTAGTTGACGCAGGAATCGTTGAAGGTCACCTTGAAGATGAAGCGGATATCGCTCTTACCGTCGGCGGTCTCCCTCTCACGGAGCTCAGCCTTCTCGCCTGCAACGACGGGAGCCTTGAGCTCATGATAGAAGGCGTTGATCTCAACATTGGCGGCGGGCATGGTGCCGGAGGTGGGATTATCGGTGTTTACAAATACCCAACCGTCGATCTCAGCGGGGATGTACTCGGCAACGTCGTACTCGGTGCCGAAGGGAATGTCGAAATACTTGCCGGCCTGGAGGGAATGGAACTCGTTGTTCTCATCAACAAAGTAGAGCCACAGACGGTAGGTCTTCGGGGTGTACTGCGCGGTTACGGTCAGATTCTCGGTAACGTTGCTGAACTCCTTGTCCCAACCGGTGAAGGTGTAACCCTCGTGAGTGGGAGCGGTGGGAGCGGTGGCAGCGGCGCCGGACTCAACGGTGACAGTGGAAATGGTCTCGCCCGTCACGCCGTCAACGAAGGTAACGGTGTAATAGACCTTCTCCTCGAACTTGGCGGTGTAGGTGGCGTCTGCGGTAACGGGAGCGATCTGGGGATCCCAACCGATGAAGTTGTAGCCTTCCTTAACGGGATCGGCGTGGGAGGGAGTCGCGTTGTACTCATACTCCTCGGTCTCCGTCTGGCCGTCGATGACCCAGGTGATGGTGTACTTCCTGACCGCTTCTTCATACTGAGCGGTATAGGTGGCGTCGCCGTTAACGGGACCGATCTCGGGATCCCAACCCTTGAAGGTGTAGGTGGTCGTGTTGGTAGGATCCTTGGTGGGAGTCTCGCCGTTGTAAACGGGGGTCTCGCCGTAGGCTACCGTGCTCTCCTGGAGGACAGTGCCGTTATCGTTGACGAACTTGATGTTGTACTCATTGACCGTGGTCTCCCAGGTCGCGGTGTAGGTGGCGTTCGCAGCCGCGGGAACTACCTCGGGATCCCAAGCCTTGAAGGTGTAGGTGTACTGAGCGTCGGCTGCCTTGGTGGGAGTGCCGTTGGGGTAAACAGGCGTCTCGCCCGCGTTGACGGTGGTGATAACGTCCTCCTGACCGTCTACCTTCCAGGTGATCTGGTAGGTCGCGGGAGCGTCTTCCTTATAGGTAAGGGTGTACTCCTTGCCGCCCCAGTCGTACTCGATATAATCATTGCTGTAAGCGCTGTCGATGTTGACGACGAAGGTGTACTCGGTGCCGGCCTCGAACGCGGCGGTATCGATGGTGTAGTTGATGGTTAAGAACGTGGTGCCGGCGGGAACCGTTACCAGCGCCTCATTGCCCTGGTCAGCCATGGGGTATGCGCCCTGGGTGACCTCGAGCACATCGGAAGAAATGTTCTCGTAGGTGAATACGTTCTCATCATAGGTGGTATGATCGACAAGCTGGAGACCGCCGAATACGATTTCTGTATTCGCGATTATGTCGATCTTGATGTTGTCGCCGTCCCTGTAGATGACGAGCTCAATGGGATCGCCAGCAGGCTCGGCAGCTTCCTTGAATTTTACAGTATATTCCTTGCCGCCCCAGTCGTACTCGATATATTCATTGCTGTAAGCGCTGTCGATGTTGACGACGAAGGTGTACTCGTTGCCCTCAACATAATTGTCATTGATGGTATAGTTGATGGTGAGGAACGTGGTGCCGGCGGGAACCGTTACCAGCATTTCATTGCCCTGGTCAGCCATGGGGTATGCGCCCTGGGTGACCTCGAGCACATCGGA
>JAEEGF011735354.1_pt1 | contig 26351 bp, 25 predicted proteins | sample 9134171 | NCBI WGS metagenome assembly JAEEGF01 (sample SAMN16246542, study PRJNA631951) | gut metagenome | biome: gut microbiome; feature: rumen; material: AP-attached | host: Bos | place: Iran: Karaj | collected 2018-10 | reverse complement strand
ACTTACTTCCTTTTAAAATAAGAACTTCTCTCGCTTCTTGGTTGGATTCAAAGTATGACTGAATATTCTTTGCCAGCAGACGAGGATCGTAATCGACTGCCATGTTCAGCACAACATGGTTCGTTTGACCGATAGATTCTTTAAGGCGTGTTCCTGCCGAAGCCTTTCCTGTGATTGTTTTCAGGTCGAACAGCTTATAGACTCCTTTTCGTTCGAAAATGAAGTCTGCCGTTCTTGTTCCTTTGGGATTAGGCAGGATAAAGACGCGATAGCCATGTGAAACAGCTTTTCTTGCAGCATTAAGAAGAAATGGAAAATCATTGTCGGTTTCGCCTCCAACAGTGAATATATCATCTTCTCCCGTTAACAAATGAAATTCGTTTCGATTAGATATTGCTTTTAGTTGGCGTATGAACTCTGTACCACTGAGTGTGTGCAGCAGTGCAAGTTCATGTGCTATGTCGTTTGTCTGTTCGTCCATATTAGACTATTTCATGATAGAGGCTGAGCAGTTGCTCGGCTGTGCGCTGCCATGAGAAGAGGCGGGCGCGCTGCAGCCCCACCTCGCACTTCTGCTGATAGAAGGCTGGGTCGGTCTCCAGTCGGAGGAGCATGTCGGCTATCTCGTCGGCCTGTTCGGGATTGATGAGTATGGCATCAGGTCCGCCAATCTCTGGCATCGACGACGTGTTGCTCGTGATGACAGGTGTGCCGCAGGCCATGCCTTCGAGCAGGGGGATGCCGAAGCTCTCGCGCAGCGAGGTGTAGAGAAAACAGAAAGCATCGTTGTAGATGGCGGGCAGGTCGCTGTTGGGTATGTACCCAGGCATGTGCAGGTGCTCGCGTATGTGGTCGATGTGGTTGCGGCTGATGATGCTGTCGAGATACTGGCGGTCGAGATCGGCCATGAGCAACGGGCGCTTCACGGCTGAGCGCTTCAGGTAGCGGGCATAGGCAATGAGCGTGCGCTCGGTGTTCTTCTTCGGATCGGTATTGCCGAGGAAGAAGATGTAGCCCTTCTGGGGGATGTATTTCTTGTAAACGTCGTGTGTGTCATTGAGCACGCGGAACCACTCGTTGTAGCCATTGTAGATCATGGCCATGCGCTCCTCGGGAATGTGGAGCTTGGCTACGATGTTGCGCAGCTCAAACTGCGACACGGTGATGATGCGGCGGCAGTGGGGCAGGATGCGCGGCACGACGAGCCGTCGGTAGAGCCACCCCATGTTCTGATAGAGCGACTTGTTGGCCTTGTCGCGCGGTTCAAGGAAAATGATGTCGTGGAGGGTGAGCACGAGCGGTATGTTGCAGCGTATGGGGGCGGTGTTGCTGGTGCAGTGGAGCAGTTGCACCCCGGCCTTCTTGGCGGCGCGTGGCAGCGCCCACTGCTCCCAGAGAGGGTAGGAGGGCGTGTTGAGCTCTATGATGTGCACGTTAGCTGATTCTTTGACGCATCGGTCGGGGCCGGGCTTCACGAACACGAAATACTCGTTCTCATGGTCTATCTGCTGCAACTGCAGTATCTCCTGCAGCACCACGTAGTCCATGCCGTGCTTGTTGGCACGGAAGATGCGTTGTGCTTCAATGCCTATCTTCATGACTCCTTCTTCTTCTTGGCCAGGTTGTAGTTATAGTATTTTGTGCTGCACGTGATGTCCTCCACCACGCGGATGAAGGGTGGGAACTTCACGCTCTTGTGCTCGGTGATGCCCTTGGTCTCCAGTATGATGAGCCCTTCGAGCTGGTCCTTGTAGAAGTCGAGTTCGAAGTACTGCCCCTTCCAGATGAAGCTCTTGCGCAGTTTGTGGATGGGCAGACGGTCGGGGTCGGCCAGTGCGAGCATCATCTCGTAGAGGTTGTTGTTGATTTGTCGTTCGGTGACTATCTCTTCGGTGGGTGAGATGCGCTTGCGCGTGGTGTGCACGTTGACCACCTTGCCCTGCCACACGCGGCGGCGCAGGCGTACCTCAGCATCGGGATCGCCCATGAGGTAGCACTGCGTGATTTCGCTCTCGGTGCAGTCGTCGGGCAGGGGGCCTGCCAGTTCCACGATGTATTTCCGTTCATCGACGATGGGCTGGGGCAGACTGAGCACGTCGGAGATTTCCTTCAGCACGCGGTTCATCTTCTTGTCGAAGTCCTCATCGTTATTGATGACGCGCAGGTGTGGGTGTCCCGTCCATGCCTTGATGACCTTCTTGTCCAGTCCGCGAGCAATGCGCAGTCCCTCCTCGTCGTTGCTCTCGTTGCGCGAGGCGTTGTTGGCGGTGGTGTAGTACTGCTCGGCACCGTCGGCAGCCGACACGAGGTGCAGCACGGCATCGTAGCGCTGTCGCAGTTCGGGTGTGGAAGTGCCTACGGCGCGTGTGATCTCCTCCCACACCTCGGGTGCCATATAGGCCGATATGTCCATTGTGCCTCTGTCGCACACGATGATGCAGTTCTCCTCGAACTCCTGTGCCATGCGTGTGAACTTATCCTCGAGCGCCATCTGAATCTCGAGTGTGGCCTTTTCGCCCTGATAGAAGAATCCGCGATTGTTTGTGAGATAGTCCATTCCCGCCTGTGTGAAAAGCGTAGGCACTTCGGGGATGGTGAACACCTTGAATCCAAGGCTTGAGAAGTGTTCGATGACGCGCACCAGCGCCGATGTCTTTCCGGCGCAGGGACCGCCTGTGAGTACTATTTTCTTAATGTTGCCCATGTAGCGTTTGGTTAGATTTGATAGGTCTTTCTCTACTTGTCATACTGCAAAGGTACAAGTTATTTTTATAACTTTCAAATTCTGAAGTCAAATTTTGAATCCGAAGTGTGATTTCCATTATCAACAGTTTCTGGTTAAACGCATCGGACGGCCTGTTAAACGCATCGGACGGCCTGTTAAACGCATCGGACGACCTGTTAAATGCATCGGAGTCTCCATAAGATTCCGTTGAGAATATTTTGCCATTTAGGAAAGAATGTTTAATTTTGCACTTCATAAAAGTAAAGAAACAAATCTGAATGGAACTCTTAACGCTTGAAGAGCAATGAAGAAAGGCGTATTTTCGGCAAGCTTGCTGATGCTCATAATGTTATTGGCCTGCACCCAGAGTGGCCGGCAAGGCACGGCTGATGTTGGGAACGTGCAGGATGTTGCAACCGACTCGATGGCGGTTGCCGCAGGCGGCGAGGTGATGCCCGTAGGAGCCGACGAGCTGTTCGACGACTTCTTCTTTAACTATGCCTCCAACCAGCGACAGCAGCAGGAACGCACAGCGTTTCCCCTGCTCGTGGTCACCGACGGCAAGAAGCAGGTGGTGGAACGGGGCAAATGGAAGATGGAGCCTTTCTTCATGAACCAAGACTACTACACACTCATCTTCGACTCTTCGCCTCAGGAAGACCTGGTGCACGACACGCTGGTGGCTGAGGCTACGGTGGAACGCTTCGACCTGGACCGTGACCGCGTGGAGCAGTTTGTGTTCAGTCGTCGCAGTGGTCGCTGGATGCTGCACGAGGTGAGGCGCATGCCCCTGCAGCGCAATGCCAATGCCCAGTTCCTGAAGTTCTATCAGCAGTTTGTCACCGACTCGGCATTCCAACATGCCAGTCTGGCTCAGCAAATCATCTTCTCCGGCCCTGATCCCGACGATGACTTCTCGACGATAGAGGGCATGATCACCCCCGACTTCTGGGAGGCGTTCCGTCCTGAACTGCCTCAACACATTATTTATAATATAGTGTACGGACGGCAAGATCCTGCCTCGACCCATAAGATCATGCTGCTGCGCGGCATAGCCAACGGACTGGAGGTGGAGCTCACTTTCCATCTGCGCAAGGGCCACTGGATTCTCACCAAACTCATCACCTGACCCATGAAAGACTGTCGTAACCATAGTCTGCTATCCCATAACACCTTCGGGATGGATGCCCGTTGCAGCCGCTTCATAGCGTTCGACTCCGACGAGGAGGCTGCTACTGTGGCCAAGACACTGGCAGAACCCTTCCTCATCGTGGGAGGGGGCAGCAATCTGCTGCTCACTCGCGACTACGAAGGAACAGTGGTGCGCTCAGCCATCAAGGGCTATGAGTTGATAGGCGAGAACGACGACCACGTGCTGGTGCGTGTGGGCAGCGGCGAGGAGTGGGACCAGATGGTGGAGCGCTTCGTGAACCACGGTTGGCACGGAGCCGAGAACCTGTCGCTCATCCCTGGCGACGTGGGCGCTTCGGCTGTGCAGAACATAGGAGCCTACGGCACCGAGGTGGGCGAGCTGATAGAGTGCGTGGAAGCGGTGGGCATTCCTTCTGGAGAGCAAGTGCAGATTCCTGTAGAGGACTGCAAATATGGCTATAGGAGCAGCTCGTTCAAGAAAGAATGGAAAAACCGCTACCTCATCACCCATGTGGTGTATCGCCTCTCGAAAGAGTTCACACCCCGACTGGACTACGGCAACATACGTGCTGAGCTCTTGCGTCGTGGCATCGACATGCCCACGGCGGCACAGTTGCGCGAGGTGATCATTGCCATACGCCGCGACAAACTGCCCGACCCCAAGGTTGAGGGCAATGCCGGCAGCTTTTTCATGAACCCCGTGGTGAGCCGTGAGCAGTTCGAGGCGCTGCTGGCTCGCTATCCGCAGATGCCCCATTATGCCGTTGACCAGCAGCACGAGAAGATTCCTGCAGGCTGGCTCATTGATCAGTGCGGATGGAAGGGGAAGAGCTTGGGACGTGCCGGCGTGCACAGCAAACAGGCACTGGTGCTCGTGAATCGAGGCGGAGCCACAGGACAGGAGATAGTGGCGCTGTGCGACGCCATCCGCAGCGATGTGCTGGCGAAGTTCGGCATCGCCATTGTGCCAGAGGTGAACATCATCTAAACAGAAAGGACTATCTCGCAATATGAAAATCACTTTTCTCGGAACCGGTACATCGTGCGGTGTGCCAGTGATAGGCTGCCAGTGCAAGGTGTGCCGCAGCACCGATGCCCGTGACAGACGACTGCGCTGCTCCATCCTGGTGGAGACCGACAGCACGCGCCTGCTGGTTGACATCGGTCCCGACTTCCGTGAGCAGATACTGCCCATGCCGTTTCGTCGCATCGACGGTATCCTCATCACCCACGCCCACTACGACCACGTAGGGGGTATGGATGACATACGACCCTACTGCCAGTTTGGCGAAATCAACGTCTATGCCGACCCCATAGCCCGCAAGGGCATGCTTGAGATGCTGCCTTACTGCTTTGCCGAGCACCGCTATCCCGGAGTGCCAGCCATCGGGCTGCACGAGATACATGCCGGCGCGCCTTTTCAGATAGGCGACATCCCTGTGCTGCCGTTCGAGGTGATGCACGGAAAACTGCCCATATTGGGCTATCGCTTCGGGCGCTTTGCCTACATCACCGACATGAAAACCATCAGCGACGACCAGGCAGCCCTGCTCGAAGGAACGGAGGTGCTCGTGGTGAACGCCCTGCGCTTTGCCCCCGACCACCACTCACATCAGCTCGTTGACGACGCTGTGGTATTTGCCAGAAAGGTAGGGGCGCGTAGCACACTGCTCACGCACATGTGCCACGATGTAGGACTGCATGAGGAAGTGAACAGAAAACTGCCCGAGGGAGTGGAACTGGCCTTCGACGGGCAGCGATTGGAAATGGACTGATTTTTTTCGAGGTGCGAGGCGCGAAAAAAGAATGAGGATGCATCAATCATTGATGCACCCTCATTCGTCATTCTCGGCTTGCCCTGTTGCGGGCTACTTTTTCTTCTTCTTCCTTTTCGAGCCTAAGCCCAGGAAACTGAGCACGTGGCCATAGTTGTTTATCAGTTTGCGCACCATCAGAAAGGCATCGATAGCCGTGATGCTCTTAGTGACTATTGAGGCTATGAGCTCACCTTTAGTGGCGTCTTCGCGCTTCGTGAACAGTTCATCCCATAGGTTGCCAATCAGCACCTTGTCTTGCTCTATTGATTCAGTCAGCTGATCTCTGCGCATCTGAATCTCTTCGAGCGTGTTATAGGTATCAATCTGTGTGGTAGGCATAGGCATTTAGCTCAGTAAAAGGCTTGCCAGGAACCGAACGAGCGGTCGCTCGATCCAAGACTTGCGGAACATATAGAAAAGTAGCAATAGGGCAAGATGGGCTGCCGAGATAGAAAGGAAAGCGGCGGTCAGTCCGATGGCGTGCGACAGCCAGAAGGCTATGCCAATCCAAAAGAACGTGAGCACAGCCACTGCCAAAATGATGAAAAGGATAGCCAGGGCAATGGCCGTACCCAACCGCACCACCTTGTCGATGAGTGTGAGCTTGGCATACTCGCCTTCCAGCTCCAGATAGTGCTTGAGCACCTCAATGAGCTGCGCTATGGTCTCTACATTCTTATCGCTCGACAGCATTGCTCTCAGTTCTTAATTGACTACTCAGCAGCGTCCTGAATGTCATCCACCAGGTCGCCTACTTCCTTGCGATTCAGCTTGATGTTGTGCTTCTTAAGGAAGTCCTCTACGGCATCAGTAATCTTCACACGTGTCTCGCTTCCCTTTTCAGGAGCCATCAGTACGCCCAGTGCAGCGCCGGCGATTGCACCGCCAAGAAATGCGCCAATGTAACCTAAACTTTTCATAATCGATAGTTTTTTAATAAGTTAAACTTCAAGTTCGTTTAATAGATAGGGCAAATATACGAAAAAATCTGATATCTGATGCAGAAATGGCTGTCATTTTTTGTTAAAATGGCTCTATTTTGGCAAATTAACAAAGTTTATGCGCTCTCAGTACCGATTATTGCGCGATATTTTGTACTTTCGCCACAAATTATTGAATAAGGACACAGAAATTGTTATTATCTTAAAAATAAAAATAGAATTATGAAGAAGTACATGGTATTATGCGCAGGTCTTTGCCTGGCTATGGTGTTTACAGGATGCAAGTCGAAAGAGAGTGCTTACAAGCAGGCCTACGAGAAAGCCAAGGCAGCTGAGAATGCCTATCAGGCAGCTGAGGAAACCGAGATTCCCGTTGTGACTCCGGTTCGGACTCGTCCTGTGGCTGAGACAAAAGTAGTGGATAACGTAGATAATGTGACTGTGCGCGAGGAGCGCGTGTCGATGGTCAATGGTGAAGGTATTCGCAACTTCAGCGTAGTCGTTGGCTCCTTCTCGGTGATTGCCAATGCCGAAGGCTTGCAGCAGCGCCTGAAGAGCGCAGGCTATTCAGCACAGATTGTGAAGAACGATGATCGCAACATGTACCGTGTGATTGCTTCTACCTTCGACGATAAGGCTTCTGCCGTACAGAGCCGCGACCAGCTCCGTAACTCTTATCCTGACGCTTGGTTGCTTTACAGTGTAAAATAATATCGCATTGGCCCGCATCCTATCTATAGACTACGGCCGTAAGCGAACAGGACTGGCAGTCACCGATCCGTTGCGAATTATTGCCAGCGGATTGGCGACTGTTTCTACATCGGAACTATTCGACTGGCTCCAGTCATACGTGGCTCGCGAGACAGTAGAACTGATTGTAATAGGCGAACCGCGACAGTTGGATGGTAGTCCGAGCGAGAATCTTGCCCGCGTTCAGCAGTTCGTGAACCGTTGGCGCAAAGCTGTTCCTTCCATCCCCATTGAATATTACGACGAGCGCTTCACCTCGACACTGGCTCATCGCGCCATGCTCGACGGAGGGCTTCGAAAGAAGGAGCGCCAGAACAAAGCATTGGTCGATGAGATCAGTGCAACAATTCTGCTTGAAGACTATATGCGCTCACGTCATTTGTGAGGGGCACAAAGCGTTGTTCCTTTATATCGTTAATACGTTTTTGAATTTATGATTCTACCTATTTATATATATGGTCAGCCCGTTCTGAGAAAAGTGGCTGAAGACATACCTGCCGACTATCCCGAGCTGGAGCAGTTCATTGCCGACATGTATGAAACGCTCGACCAGTCTGAGGGCATAGGCCTGGCTGCACCACAGGTAGGGCGCTCGGTGCGCATCGTGGTCATCGACCTTGACGTGCTCAGCGACGACATGCCTGAGTATAAAGGCTTCCGTCATGCCTTCATCAATCCCCATATTGTTGAATACGACGAGAGCAAGACCGACAGCATGGAAGAAGGCTGTCTCTCGCTGCCCGCCATCCATGAGAAGGTGACGCGCCCTACGCGCATCCGTGTGCAGTGGCTTGACGAAGAGATGCAGGCCCACGACGAGTGGATAGAGGGCTATCTGGCCCGAGTCATGCAGCACGAGTTCGACCATCTCGACGGCAAGATGTTTGTCGATCGTGTATCGCCCCTGCGCCGCCAGCTCATCAAGAGCAAGCTGAAGGCACTCACCCAGGGCCGCTATCGCTGCGGCTACAAGACCAAGCCCGTGAGAAAGTAAAAGCTCCCCCTTGCATGGTGGGGAGTCTTTTTAGTTCTGCTATCACTATTGTTTCGTAGAAAGATGAGAATGTTCCGATTCCAGTTGATTCATTCTCCCCTCCAGACGGGTAGGGGATTGGGATTGGTGTTCTTTCTGTTCTTTCCCCTCTTCTTGCATGCCCAGTATAAGGTGGACCGGCTTATCACAATAGGGCGCTCAGCACTCTACTATGAGGACTACGTGCTGTCTATTCAGTACTTCAATCAGGCCATCTCTGCCAAGCCCTATCTCTATGAGCCCTGGTTCTTTCGGGGTGTGGCCAAGTATAGTCTTGACGACTATGCCGGAGCCGAAGCCGACTGCAATGAGGCCCTGAAGCGCAATCCCTACGTGGTGAATGCCTACGAGCTGCGTGGCATAGCACGCATTCAGCAGAAGAAGTACAAAGATGCCATCAGCGACTATACTATGGCCTTGAAGTACGACCCCATGAACCGCGGGTTGTGGCACAACCGTGCGCTCTGCAACATTCGCGACGAGAACTACGATGCAGCCCTGGCACAGATTGACACCATGCTCACCCGATGGAAGAAACAGTCCACCATCTATCTCATGCAGGCCGATGTCTATATGCAGAAGAAGGACACTGTGGCTGCTGTCGAATCTCTCGACAAGGCAGTGGAGATAGATCCCTACGACGGGCAGGCCTGGAGCGCACGCAGCATCATCAGTCTGTCACGCTCAGAGTGGAAAGATGCTGAGGAGATGCTCGATAAGGCCATCCATCTGTTGCCTAAGCATGCCAACAACTACATCAACCGCGCACTTGCACGCTGCAATCAGAATAACCTGCGAGGGGCTATGTCGGATTATGACAAGGCACTCGAGATAGAGCCCAACAACTTCCTGGGCCACTACAACCGAGGTCTGCTGCGTTCCGAAGTGGGCGACGACAACCGGGCCATCACCGACTTCGACTTCGTGCTCGGTCTGGAGCCCAACAACCTCATGGCACTCTTCAACCGTGCCGTACTGCTCGACAAGACAGGCGACCTGAAAGCAGCTATCCGCGACTATACGAAAGTGATCAACGAGTTTCCCAACTTCTGGACCGGACTGGAATACCGTGCCGCGTGCTACCGTAAGCTGGGCATGACCAAACAAGCCGAGCACGACGAGTTCACCGTGTTCAAGGCCCGGCTCGACAAGCATCTCTATGGCAAGCAGCCGCGCCTGAGCCGTCAGCAGATGCGCAAACGAAGCGACGTTGATCCTGAGAAATACAACCAGATGGTGGTTGAGGACACGCAGGAGATGGAACATGAGTATCAGAGTGACTATCGCGGACGTGTGCAGAACCGCAAGGTCAACCTGGAGCTGCAACCGCTCTTCTCGCTCTCCTTCGAACCTATGAACGACGAGCTGCGTACCAGCTATATTGCCTTCGACCGTCATGTGGAGGCATTCAACCAGCGTTCGCACTCGCGTACCATTTATATAAATAATAAGCAGACGGCACTCGACGAGGACGAGTCGGAGAAATACTTCAACTACATTCAGGCATTGTCTGACAGCATAGGCTCGCTGCGCAATTTCCAGCGCATCATGGATGTGGTGTTCTTGCGTGCCGTAGCCTACACTTCCATACAGAATTTCGATGAGGCTGTCAACGACCTCACCACTTATCTGCAGGAAGATACTGCCAGCGTGACGGCCCTTTGGCTGAGAGCCGTATCACAGTCGCGCATGAACAACTTCATGGCTTCCGAGGGTGTCAATGTGGCTCTGAAGAATGTCAACGTGATGGCCGACTTCAATCGGGCTCTTGCACTCGATCCGAACAATGCCTATCTGCTCTACAATCGCGGTACGCTCTATGCCCAGCAGCAGGAGTACCAGAAGGCTATTGAGGACTTTACCCGAGCCATTGCCATTGACGCCAATCTGGCTGAGGCCTACTATAACCGTGGCATCTGTGCCATCAATATCAAGCAGAACGAGGCTGCTGTACGCGACTTGGGCAAAGCAGGCGAGCTGGGGCTATACACAGCATACAGCATCATTAAGAAATACAGGAACTGAGTTTATGGAAAAAGAAACGCTGATTTGGAACAAAATACTGGCAGCAGTGCTGAAAATGCCAGGTGTGAAGGTTGACCGCGAGACTTTTCTGCGCAAGGCGCTGAAAGGCCATTGCAACGAGCAGCGACTCGATATGCTGGCCAACGTGCGCCCCTATACCATCACCACCGACAAAGTGATAGACCAAGTGGCCGCACAGTGCATCAACCGTCATACGGCTCTTGCCACCACGGGCTCGGCGATTGCCGGACTGCCGGGAGGACTGGCTATGGCTGCCACCCTGCCAGGCGACCTCACGCAGTACTACTACCACGTGGTGGTGCTATCACAGAAGCTGGCCTACCTCTACGGATTCCCCGATTTCTGCGATGAGAACGGCGAACTGGGCGAGAATGCCAGTGAACTGCTCACCATCTTCATGGGCTCCATGATGGGCGTGAAAGTGGCTGATCAGGGCATCAACGAACTGGCTAAGGGCTTGGCTACTTCAGCCGTAGGCCGTCTTCCCCGTATCGTGCTCACCAAGGCTGCCATCTATCCGGTGGTCATGCAGGTGGCAAAGCTGGTGGGAGCCAAGCTCACCAAGGAGGGGCTGACCAAGACGGTGGGCCGTTTCATCCCCATTGCAGGCGGACTCTTCTCCGGTACCGTCACCCTGTTTACGTTCAAGCCGGGTGCGCGTCGCCTGCAGAAGCGACTGCGTGCGCAGAAGATACACTTCAAGGATGGCGACATCGATGCACTGGAGTTCTCCAACATTCGCGCCTCGTTTGTCAAAGCTGAGCAGAGCCAGGACAATCCGCAAGCCCGACAGCTTGCCATGCTTCAGGCCATGATCAACATGGCCAATATCTCCGACGACCTTTCTGCCGATGTGCAGGACCTTATTGAGGAGAGCGTTGCAAAGACCGATCTCTCTGACAAACAGCAAATTGAACTGCTCGAGAACCTTGGTACGGAGTACAGCTTCGATGTGGACTACGACGTGCTGGCCTGTGAACCCGACATGGCTCACGAAACGCTGCGAGGCATGAATGCAGTGATGAATGTCACGGGCCGCAAGACAATGGCCGAAAAAATGTATCTCAGCATGGCGGCCAAGGCAATGGGTGTATCGAAGGAAGAACTCGACAAGCTCATGGCTTAGTCCTTTATTTTATAGCTTCACGGTGAAAAGGTGTAAGTGAAAACTTCGCGCTTTCCGTGGCTTCGTCGAAGTTCTTGGATGAACCAAGCGAAACAAGTTTCGAATCCTTTCACTCGGAAATGAGAAGAAAAGCAAGCTTTCCTTTTGCATTTCTCTCGTTTTTTCGTAACTTTGCCACTTGATATGTAAAAACGTGAAGGAATGGCAGTTGCAAATATCATCAGCAAAGACAATGAACGTAGGCAGTTCTCGTTTGAAGTGCTGCCCCCACTGAAGGGGACTGGCACCGAACGACTATTTGCCGACATTGAGAAACTGTGCGAACTGAACCCTGCTTTTATCAATATTACTACTCATCACAGTGAGTATGTGTATAAGGAGGTGGGTGAAGGGCGCTACGAACGACAGCGAGTGCGTCGCCGTCCGGGAACGATAGCTGTGGCAGCAGCCATCCAACAGCGCTTTGGGGTGACGGTGCAGCCGCATGTAATATGCAGTGGGGCCACTGTGGAGGATATTGAATATGAACTGCTCGACCTACAGTTTCTGGGCATTACCGACCTGCTCCTGCTGCGCGGCGACAAGGCGAAGGACGATGCTGTGTTTAAGCCTACGCCGGGAGGACATGCCCATACAACGGATCTCATCCGGCAGGTGCAGCGCTTCAACGAAGGATTCTTTGCCGACGGGACACCTATCAAGTCGCCAGGTCCGAAGTTTGACATCGGTGTAGCCTGCTATCCTGAAAAACATGAGGAGGCCCCGAACCTGCAGCGCGACATGGAGTATCTGTTGCAGAAACAACAGTTGGGCGCGCAATATGCCGTGACACAGCTGTTCTACGACAACCAGAAGTATTTTGAATTCGTGGAGAAAGCCCGACAGATGGGCATCACGATTCCCATCATTCCCGGCATTAAGCCGCTGGCAAAGTTGAGTCAGCTGACGGTAGTCCCTAAGACGTTCCATTGCGATATTCCTGAGCCGCTGGCACGAGAAATTGTGAAATGCAAGACCGATGATGATGCCCGACAGCTGGGAATTGAGTGGACAACAGAACAATGCAGGGAACTCTATGAGCATGGTATTAACGACATACACTTCTACACGATGGGAGCTGTTGACTCGGTAGTGGAGATTGTGCGTAATCTAAGATAGATGACATTCGACGAGGTGATAGGACAGGAGGAGGTGAAAGATCGCCTCAAACAGATGGTGAGCGAAGACCGTCTGCCACATGCCATTATGCTCTGCGGACCCTCGGGGGTGGGCAAGAAGGCTCTGGCCACAGCGTTTGCCTGCTATCTGCTGGCTAAGACACCACAGGAGGAGACTATGCTACAGAAGCTGGAGCATCCCGACCTGCACTTCACCTTTCCCACGATCAAGCTGCCTTCTATGGGAAGTGACCACATGCCGGTGAGTGATGACTTTATTCGCGAATGGCGCGAGCTGATGCTGAAGAGTCCTTACTTCTCGATGGACAGTTGGATGACGGCAATCGGTGCTGAGAACCAGCAGGCCATCATTACGGCAGGCGAGAGCGATGAGCTGGTGCGCAAACTGTCGCTGAAGTCGAGTCAGGGCGGATATAAGGTGTCGATCATCTGGCTGCCTGAGCGCATGAACATTGCGTGTGCCAATAAGTTGCTCAAGCTGATTGAGGAACCACCATTGCAAACGGTGTTCGTCATGGTGTGTGAGGAGCCTGACCGACTGCTGGAGACCATTCGCAGCAGGGTGCAGCGAATCGACGTGAAGCGCATAGATAACGAGAGCGTGTGCAAGGCTTTGGTGGAACGTCGCGGCATTGACGAACAGATGGCCGTGAGAATAAGCCGACTTGCAAATGGCTCATGGCTGAAGGCACTCGAGGAGTTGCAGGTAGGCTCGGAGAACGAGCAATTTCTGGATCTCTTCATCATGTTGATGCGATTGGCCTACCAGCGCAAGGTGAAGGACCTGCGCAGATGGAGCGACGAGATGGCGACTTTCGGGCGTGAGAAGCAGAAACGCTTCCTGGAGTTCTTCCTGCGCATGCTGCGTGAGAACTTCATGTACAACTTCCAGCAGCAGGAGCTGTGCTACATGACCCAGAAGGAGGAAGACTTTGCCAAGAACTTTGCCCGTTTCATCAATGAGGCAAACGTGCTGGAGATGTACGATCTCGTGAACCGTGCTATCCGCGACATAGGGCAGAATGCCAGTGCGAAGATTGTGTTCTTCGACTTGGCGCTGCAAATGATAGTATTGCTAATACAGAAATAATATATATATGGAAGATAAACAAAAAGATTATGAAATACGTACAGGTTGTAGCCGAGGGCTGTGCCATGCTGCTATCGGGCGACAGGATCGACAGTTGAATACCTACGACTGGCTGGCCGATGTGCCAGGCAATGCCGATTCGACCGATCTTGTGGAGGTGCAGTTCAAGCATACACGCAAGGGCTATTACCATAACGTGAACAAACTGCCGCTGAAGAAAGGTGATATCGTTGCAGTGGAGGCCAGTCCTGGCCACGACATCGGAGTGGTAACACTGACGGGGCGACTGGTGAAGTTGCAGTTGAAAAAGGCCAATCTGAAGTCGGCTGACGATATCAAGCGCGTGTATCGCCTTGCACGTCAGATAGATATGGATAAGTACCGCGAGGCAAAGGCACGTGAACACGAGACAATGATTGAGAGTCGTGAGATAGCCAAGGGGCTGGGTCTGCAGATGAAGATAGGCGATGTGGAATATCAGGGCGACGGCCAAAAGGCCATCTTCTACTATATTGCCGATGAGCGTGTAGATTTCCGTCAGCTGATCAAGGACTTGGCTGCAGCATTTCATGTGCGCATTGAGATGAAGCAGATAGGCGCCCGTCAGGAGGCTGGTCGTATAGGCGGAACAGGTCCCTGCGGAAGAGAGTTGTGCTGCGCTACGTGGATGAAGAATTTCGTCTCGGTATCGACAAGTGCCGCCCGTTTTCAGGACATCTCACTCAATCCTCAGAAGTTGGCTGGCATGTGCGCCAAGTTGAAGTGCTGTCTGAATTATGAGGTTGATGACTATATTGAGGCAGGTCGCCGTCTGCCCGGACGCGACGTGGTGTTGCAAACGCTTGACTCTGACTATTACGTGTTTAAGACCGATATCTTGGCAGGACTCATCACCTACAGTACTGACAAGCGACTGGCTGCTAATCTGGAAACGATAACGGCTGAACGTGCCAAAGAGATTATCGCAATGAACAAAAGGGGAGAGAAACCAGAGTCGTTGCAACCAGACGATCAGCACAAAGAGCCGGAAAAAACCGTTGACCTCTTGGCTGGCGACAGCATCACCCGCTTCGATAAGAGCAAGAAGAAAAAGAAGAAGAAAACTCAGCAGCCCGAAGCACAACAGCACGAGGGCGATGGCGAAGCAAAAGACAGGAAGAAAAAGAAGAAACCCAGAAATGAGGAACCTAAGCAGTAGATTCTTTCTTAACGCTATATGTCTTACGGTTGCACTGGTCATGAGCAGTTGCAACCGTAAGGCCATTTATAGTCACTACGAACATACTGACATCAGCAGCGGATGGGGTCGTGGAGACGTGTTGGAATTCATGGTGCCCAAGGTGGGCAAAGAAGGTACATACAGCGAAGAGCTGGGACTGCGCACCACGATGGACTATCCCTTCACGTCGGTGACGCTGATAGTGAGACAGCAGGCTTTGTCTTCAGGTTTTTTCAGAAACGATACTGTGACGGTGGTGCTCACTGATGGTGAGGGCAATAGGCTGGGCGAAGGAATCACGCTTTATCAGAATACGTATACATTGCCCGACGTTCAGCTCAGTGAGCAAGACTCTCTGAGAATCGTCGTGCAGCACTATATGAAGCGTGAAAGTTTGCCCGGTATCTCAGATGTAGGAATCACCATCAAGCGAAAAGAGTAGTTCCCCAGGGTGGGAGTGACGATGCCTTGTCTGGAACCGACAGAGGCAACTCAGTCTCTTATGCGGTTGCTCTCCGCATCAATGCGCAGGAAAATGAAAAGCAGGAAAGTGAATCCCCAAAGCGATGAGCCGCCATAGCTGAAGAAGGGCAGGGGAATGCCAATGACGGGAGTCAACCCTAATACCATGCCCACGTTGATGAACACGTGGAAGAGAAACACTGATAATACGCAATAGCCATATACCCTGCCAAAGGTGCTGATTTGGCGCTCCGCAAGATGGATGAGTCGCAAAATCAGCGCAAGGAACAAGAGCAGGACACCTGCTGCTCCAACAAAGCCCTCCTCTTCGCCCACGGTGCAGAAGATGAAGTCGGTATCCTGTTCGGGCACATACTTCAGTTTTGTCTGTGTGCCGTTCAAGAACCCCTTACCCTCCAGGCCACCAGAGCCAATGGCAATCTCGCTTTGATGGACATTGTAGCCAGCTCCCCTAAGGTCTTCTTCCAAGCCTAACAGCACATTGATGCGTGTGCGCTGGTGGGCTTCCAGAATGTTGTTGAGCGCATAGTCGGCCATGCTGAAGAAGATGACAGACCCGAAGGTGAATGCCGCTATCCAAAGGTAGTTCTTGATGCGTGAGGCCAATCCCTGCACAATGAGATAAACGATCAGCAGCGTACAGAGGAGCATCTGTATCCAGAACATGTCAAAGGGAATGACGTAGATGGAGAAGATAGCACAGATGAGCGTCACACCAATGCATACAGCGAAAATGCGGAGCGCCTGCCCCTGCTCTCTGCAGAAGACCCACACCATCGAGGAAGAAAAAATCTGGATGAGCAGCAGAACGACGAACTTGCCCACTGACGTGGGGGTATCGAACAGCATGACTTCAGAATAGCGAATACCCACGACAAAGTAGATGACCAGGGCGACCCCAGTGAACAGCACACTGCCTGTCATACCTTCACGGTAGAGCATGAGGAAGAAACTGAAATAGACCAAAGCAGAACCAGTCTCACGCTGCATGACAATGAAAAGCATGGGGGTGAAAATGATGGCGAGGGTAATGGCAAAGTCTTTCCATTTGTGGATATCGTAGTCGAACTTACTCATGAACTTAGCCAAAGCCAAAGCTGTGGCAAATTTTGCAAACTCAGCAGGTTGCAAACGAAGCGGACCCAGCACGAGCCACGATCGGGAACCTTTGATGGTATGGGTGTTGAAGATGGTGGCAAAGAGCAATACCAATAGCACGGCAAACAGTGCATAGGCAAAGGTCTCATAGAAGCGGTTGTCGATTAGCAGAAGCGTGAGCCCCAAGAGGAAAGAGGTGCCTATCCAAATAATCTGCATGCCCGAACGGGATGAGAGCGAGTAGAGGTCGGTGTCGCCATAAGTGTAGCTGGCACCACACACGCTGATCCAACCAAACGTGAGCAGAGCAACATAGATGGCTATCGTCCACCAGTCGAGTGAGCCCAAAACTCCTTTCTCTTTGTTGTTTCTTCTGTAGTTTTGCATGATGCTTTTGTTTTCAGCCCTTTCTATCTGGCATCGGTGCCATAGTTGATGCGCTTTTCCTGAATGGTCTTCGCCTTTGATTGCGATGCTTCGGAGAGTCCTCCATGCAGGTATTGCTCCATGATTAAGCCTCCAATGGGCACACCGTAGGTAGCTCCCCATCCGCCATTCTCAACATAGACGGCAACGGCAATCTTAGGATCATCCATCGGGGCAAACCCCATGAACACCGAGTGGTCCTGGCCACGATTCTGGGCAGTACCTGTCTTGCCGCAAGCCTCAAAGTCGTAGCGGGCAAGCTCGTGACACGTGCCGCCTAAAGCTGAGGCGCGCATGCCTTTCACCACGTAGTCGTAGCTTTCGCGTGTCGCTTTAGTATAGTGTCGGGTGGTGAAGGCCGTATCGAGTGACTCGCCTTGAACCTTCTTCACCACGTGTGGAGTGATGTAGTAGCCACGATTGGCAATGGTGGCTCCGAGGTTAGCTATCTGCAGTGGCGTGAGGTTGACCTCGCCCTGCCCGATGCTGATTGAGATGATGGTCAGTCCGTTCCACGAGCCCTTGTAGGCCTTGTCGTAGAACTGCGCATTGGGGATGAGACCTCGTTTTTCGCCGGGCAGGTCAATGCCGAGCTGATAGCCGAATCCCATTGATACCATATAGTCGCGCCATGTATTCATTGCATTTTGCACACTGCCGTATTTGCGGTTGCCAATCATGTAGTAAAGTCCCCAGCAGAAGAACCCGTTGCACGATGTGCTTAGGGCAGGAACGAGAGGGAGAGGGGAGGCGTGGCCGTGACAGCCCACACGCAATCCTTTATAGACAAATCCATGATAACAGGGATAAGTGGTCTCAGGGGTGATGATGCCTTCGGAGAGGAAGGTCAGTCCTTGTGAGGTCTTGAATGTAGAACCGGGAGGGTATCGTCCCATGATGCTGCGATTGAGCAGTGGTTTCCGTGTGTCGCGACTGAGCTCCCGATGGCTCTTCGAACGCTTACGGCCCACCATGATGCGAGGGTCGTATGAGGGCGATGACACCATGCAGAGCACCTCGCCTGTCTTCGGCTCAATAGCTACAATGCTACCTATCTTGCCTTCCATGAGTCGTTCGCCCAGTTCTTGCAAATGGAAGTCGATGCCCAGCGTGAGGTCCTTACCGGGAACAGGCTTACGGTCGAGTGCACCATTCTGATAACTGCCTTTTATACGTCCGTGAGCATCACGAAGCAATATCTGTACACCTTTTATGCCGCGCAATTGCTTCTCGTAGGAACGTTCCACACCTTGTTTGCCAATGTAGTCGCCTGGCTGGTAATAGTCGTCTTCCTTGATGTCGGAAGGTGATACCTCGGCTACGTCGCCAAGAACGTGAGCTGCATAGGGATATTGGTATTGACGGATGCTGCGTCGCTGAATATAGAAACCTGGAAAACGATACATCTTCTCCTGGAACACGCTGAAGTCTTTGTCAGAGAGCTGATTCATGAACATCTGTTCGGTGAATCGCGAATAGCCGGGATTCTTCGAGCGGTCTTTGATGTTCATCATGCGTAGGTCGAACTCCTCACGGGTGATGCCCAGTGTCTGACAGAATTCGAGGGTGTCCAGTCGGTCCTTGGCTTCGTTGATGACTACCATGATGTCATAGGCAGGCTGATTGAATACCAGCAACTGTCCGTTGCGATCTCGGATAATGCCGCGCGATGGGAACTCAACTTTCTTCAGGAATGCATTTGAGTCGGCATTCTTCTTGTAGTCATCGCTCATGAGCTGAAGGAAGAACAGACGCAGAATATAGATGGTGACGATGAGCACAGCTACACCGCCAATCACATATTTCCTGCTATCCAGTTCGTAATCTTTCATTTAGTGAATCCCATTATTTGCGAATCTCGGAGAGGCTCTACTGCCGAATCGTTTCCAAGCTCAGAATGAGGACGATGGTCAGAAGCATGCTGCCAAGAGCGTATTGTAGCCATTGCAGCCAGTTATAGAAATTGAAAGCTTCGACAGTGAAGAAGGTGAGGCAGAAGACGAAGACCAGCAGCGTGGTGAAGGTTGAGAATTTGCTCCATCCCAGTGTCCTTGCAGAAACCTGGATGTTCTCGTCGGCATCGCGAGGAATAAATAACTCCAACAGATATGGCTGCAAGGCTCCCGCCAGCGTCAGCGAACTACTGGCTACACCTGGAGTGTTTGAGAACATGTCAATGGTAACTCCCAGGGCAAAACTCCAAAGGAGTATGCTCCATTTCGGATGATTGCGTGGAAACATGATCACGAAATAGATGTAGGGGAGCGGCATAGCACAGTGAAACAGCTGGATACGGTTACATACCAGTGCCTGTGCCAAGAAGAACAAGACGAAGAGCAGAAGACGTTTCAGCGTATCGATAGTCATAGCACTTATTCCTTTTTTTGCTTCAGCATGAGTGAATCGTTCGCAGCTTCTTTCAGACGCATACGGTCAACCATCTCCTTGTCGTCAATCACGCACACATCACGCAAGTTGGCAAAGTCGGTGGAGAGCTTGATGAGCAGTCGATAGGAGAGTCCGTCGTGAGAGTTGTAGATTTTCTCAATCGTTCCTACCGACACTCCGTGAGGGAAGATCGACGAATAGCCACTGGTCTCAATCCAGTCGCCTTTCTTAAATCGGGCATGACGAGGCACTCCTTCTATGTAGGCTCGGGTGACATCGCCTCCCGTCCACGAAAGGTAGCCAAAGTAGTTGCTGCCGCGAATAGAACAGCTGATGCGTGAGCGTTCGTTCAGTGCAGAGATGACGATAGAGTAGTGGGGGCTGACAAGATACACAACGCCTACGATGCCAGTGCCGCAGATGACACCCATGTCTGTCTGTACGCCATCGGCACTTCCTTTGTCGATAGTAATGAGATTGTCGGCATTGCCAATAGAGTTAGATATCACTTTGGCATTTATCAGATGTGGGTTCTCCAGGGTGTCGCGTTCCAGTTCCTTGGCAAAGGCAGATGTGTCAGCTTTCATGTCGAGGAGTTGCTGCGTCATTCTATTTAGCTGTTCTTCCAGCAAGATGTTCTGCTGAGTGAGTCTTTCGTTTTTCTTGGTCAATGAAAAGTAGTGCTCCACATTGGCCTGCCATTCATAGACTTTCCCTACTACAGAGTTAGCCGATGAAATCCATACACTGGCTTGGTAGTTGTTATAGCTAAAAAGCATGACAACACTGACTGCCTCCAAGAAGATGAAAAGCAGCCAGTGAAAGTGTTGTGTAATGAAAGCCCAGAAATTTTGCATTAGCGCATCAAGAACGAGAAGCGGTCAACATTCTTCAGTGCGATACCTGCACCTTTGGCTACCGAATGTAAGGGGTCCTCGGGTACATGGAACTGGATGTTGATCTTGTCCTCCAGACGTTTGTCAAGTCCGCGTAGCAGTGCACCGCCACCACTTAAGTAGATGCCGTTCTTCACGATGTCGGCATAGAGCTCAGGTGGTGTGTTCTCCAGTGCTGAGAGTACTGCGTTTTCAATCTTAGCCACGGTCTTGTCCAGACAGTGTGCAATCTCCTGATAGCATACTGGCACTTCCATAGGCAGTGCAGTGATACGGTTCGGGCCGTGCACGATATAGTCATCGGGAGCTTCATCGCCCAAGTCTGTCAGTGCCGAACCCACGTGAATCTTGATTCGCTCAGCCATTCGTTCCGATACTTTCACGTTGTGCTGACGGCTCATGTATTCCTGAATGTCGGCCGTCAGGTCGTCGCCGGCTGTGCGAATTGAGTTGTTCGAGACGATGCCACCCAGTGAGATAACGGCAATCTCGGTAGAACCACCACCGATATCAACAATCATATTGCCTTCTGGTGCCTCTACGTCGATGCCGATACCAATAGCGGCTGCCATTGGCTCGAAAATAAGATAGACGTCTCGTCCATCGGCATGCTCGGCTGAGTCTCTTACAGCACGCAGCTCCACTTCGGTTGAACCAGATGGTACACCGATGACCATGCGGATTGAGGGTGAAAACAGATGGCGTCCTGAATGTACCATCTTGATGAGTCCGCGCATCATTTGCTCACAGGCAGAGAAGTCGGCAATCACACCATCACGCAAGGGGCGGATGGTGCGAATGTTCTCATGTGTCTTTTCGTACATCATCTTTGCCTGTGAACCCACGGCGAGCATCTTGTCGGTGCGACGGTCGAGTGCTACTACCGAAGGCTCATCTACCACAATCTTGTCGTCGCAGATGATAATTGTATTTGCTGTGCCAAGGTCCATGGCCAGCTCTTGTCTGAAACTAAAAAATCCCATATTCTTTCTTCTTAATGAGCAATTATGAATGGGCAATCAGGCATTGCGAATAGCCTAAGTGCCATTACGCTTGATGCATTATTCATTGCTCATTACTCATTATTAATTCTTTGAGAACCAAGTGTGAATGGCAGTGTCGTAGTGTGAGCTTACACCAAAGGCACGTTCTGCAAACATCTTGCGGTCTTCGATGTCTGTCTGTGCACCTTTCTTGTTCAGTATGTCAAGCAGTACAGAATATTCTGCCTTGGAAGGCACGATGACTACATCCTTGAAATTCTTGGCTCCGGCACGGATGAGCGAAATGCCGCCTATGTCAATCTTCTCGATGATGTCGGCTTCGGAAGCGCCGCTGGCAACGGTCTGCTCGAAGGGGTACAGGTCAACGATGACCAAGTCAATTTCAGGAATCTCATATTTTGTCATTTGCTCACGGTCGCCCTCATTGTCGCGGCGTCCCAGAATACCTCCGAATACTTTCGGGTGAAGGGTCTTTACGCGGCCTCCAAGGATAGAGGGGTAGGTGGTCAGGTCCTCTACTTTCTGGCAGTCATAGCCCAGCGACTCAATAAATGTCTGTGTGCCTCCTGTTGAGAGGAACTTCACGCCCTCGGCATTGAGCTTCTTCAACAGTTCATCCAGTCCGTCCTTATGGAAAACGGAAATCAGCGCAGTCTTGATTTTCTTAATTTCTGGCATAAAAAATGTATCTTATAACGTTATAAAAAGATAGGTGTGCTGTTCTCGTTTGCAAAGATACAAAAATCTAATAATTCAACATAAATAAAGTGGGAAAAATATTCTCCCACCTCAATTTAATATAGATATGTCAAGTGTGATGAGGCAACGGAGGAGCTATTCTCTCTCTTCTCTCCTCTAAAAGTTGTGATTTCGAAACTTGAATTTCCTTATTTGTGGCTTTTGTAATATTCGAGTCCCAGTTTCACGTTTTCCTTCACAGCGTCTGATGAGAAGGTGGCGCCTGTAACGCCGTCAACTTCTTTTTTCTGTGCTTCATTCACTTTCAGCCCGTTCCATTTGTTGAGCAGCTCCTTCTTCACTTTGGCAAAGTATTTTGGGGTCTCTTCATTCTTCAGAGCCTCAATCTTCTCTACCTTGTTCTTTTTGATGTAAATCTTCAAGGGTGTCGTACTCACGTAGCCCGTGACGTTCTTCCCCAGCGTGGTCGTATTGATGACGTACATGCCGTTCTCTTTAGTCATCACCTCATCGTTTTGAGGGGTTGCACTCAGAAAAGTAGCTGAAAGGGCCATCATGGTCAGACAGCTCATGGTGTTTGCAATTGTTTTCTTCATCTTCTATGTTTGATAATTTTAGCGTTTCACTTTTATGATAGATGCACGAGGGCCTCTAAGGTTTAATTGAAAAGTCCGATACTTAGTCCGGCACACTTACTGTCGAGTGAGTTGTTGGTCTTCAGATAGTCGCCGTAGGCACGTATGAACCAGTATGTCTTCTTTCCCTTGATTTTCAGGGCAAAGTCGAATGTCAGCTGCAAATGTCCGCGCCAGTAGTTGGCGTTATAGTACTCCATGTCGGGCAGCAGCACACCTTTGGCATAGTCGGTGGTGGGGTCGGCCAGAAGGAGTGTGGTGTTGTCTGCCAGAAATCCGCCTATTGATGCGTCAATCCAGAGATGGCGTGCAATCGAGATGCCACCTTCTGCCGCCAGACTGGCACCACCGTACTTCAATTCAGATGTGGGTAGTAGTCGTTTGTTCTCGGCAGTCTTCAAGCCCATGTTGAATCCGGCGTATGCACGCGCACGCTTTTCCTTGACGAAGTTGGCACGATAGTGGAAATCCACGTCGAGTGTATTCACCTGATAACGTTTCTTGTAGGTCAGCGTGTTGTCGTAATAGTATGAAGTGAAGCCCGTCTCGGCATCCTTCTCCTGTTGTAGTTGTTGACGGTATTCGTCAGCATAGGCCTGCTGATAGGCTATGCTGATGTCAGCCTGATGGATGACGTTCCCCAGTCTGGACGGCTCTCTGAAGTGCAGGGTTCCACCGTAGCGATAGTCAACGAACAGTCCTGGCTCGTATTTGTATTGTCCGTAAGCCGATTCTCTTCCACGTTCGGCGTATAAGTTGACAAGTGTCTGACTGTTTTCTGCTTTATAGGCGTATGTCAGTTCACTTCCGAAACGGTGGTCTACCCACTCTCGGCTGAAGCTGCTGTAGCCTCCGATGGTGCCTTCGGCATTCTCCAAGCCCGACATCAAGTAGTACTTCAGCGTGGGGTCTTGCTGTACGGTGGTCACACCGATGATTTTTTCTTTTCTTCGGTGATAGTTGCCACTCAGTCCGATGGTGTGTTGTCCGAAGGTGTAAGTCACGGCTGGCGAGACCTTATAGTCCAGCAACTGCGAGCGTGAGCGGGGGTCGCGCAGTCGGCTCAAGTCGCCCACGTTGTAGTCCAGTCGCAATCCGAAGCGCAATCCGTTGTTTCTGTCCTTCCTGCCGAAGAAGGGCACGGTGCCCAGTTCTGCTGTGAAGTCGAAGTCCTGGAAGTCGTACTTACCCTCGACGCTGCTTCCTGAGAAGTAAGGGTTGGCATTGTAGGGTCGCATCACATCGCTCCATGTGCGGTTTTTCGTGCGCCCGTAGTCGAAGTCGAAGCGCCCGTAGCCATAGAGATACTTGCCCACCTTCTGGTATCGTTCCGTCTGAAAGCGCAGCTGATTGGTCTGTGTGCCTTCTTGCACACGGGCATAGCTACCGTTCTGATGTTCCACGTTGAAGAGGGCGAACCCACGGTTGCGCGATGAGTCTATGCCCAGTCCTGCCGGATTGTTCGTCAGTCGCCACAGTTGCACGGCATCATCATATCGGTATCTGCTCTCCTGTGCTTGCATGGGCATCATGAAAACTGATAGTAGTAGGATTATGGGGAATGTTCGTCTCATTGTATCAAGTTCTTTTCATCGTTTGCAGTTCAGTTCTCGTCATCATACTCACGCGGCTTGATGGTCGTTGACACCTTGAAGTCGTTCGAACTGTTGTTCGTGTCCGTCAGAATCTTCTGTCCGCTGGGCGTTACCTTAGCAGTTCTGCGATAGACCACCTCGCCCGTATAACCGCTATAGGCATTGATGTGCGTGTAGCCTGCATCTATGTCGCTGTAGAGTCGCTTTGCACTCAGGTCTATGCCCGTAGGCTTGTTCTTCATATAGTCCACACCGTCGAGTACCACGCGCTTTGGCACCAGCAGGTAGAGCTGACTACCCGTTGTCTTGCCGTAGGCGTATGTCTTCTGCCACGTCATGATATCCTCTTTGGTTCTGAAGATGATGATGCCGCAGGGACCGCCTTGCACCAGGTTCATCGTAGCGCTGCTGCCCATTGATGAGTAGATGCTGAGCAGGGCAGGTGTCTGTGGATTGTTGATGATGTTGCCTGTCGGGTCCTTCGCCTCATAGTCGGCATCGCGAAGGTCCTGCTCCGTTGCGTTCACGTCGCTATGGTCGGTGGCGCTGTTGGTGAGAACCACTGCCTGGCCTGGGGCTATGGGCTTTGCTCCTCCGGGAATCTGGAACACCTGCTTCACCAGAACCACTGAGTCGTTGTAGGCATCGTGCAGATTGTCCAGCGTGAAGGGCTGAGGATTGGTGCTGTCCAACAGTCCGATGTAGAGTCCGCTAATGTCGGTCGTATCACCCGACTGGTTATAGAGTTCAAAGTATTTTCCCGCCATGTAGTTGCGGTTGTTCTGATCCTTTGAGCCTGCAGTGGCAATCTTGCTGATGACGATGTCGCGCTTCACGGCCACGCTGGTGGGCAACGTGATTACGCTTCCATTGTCCTTGATGAAGGTCGAATTGATGCTGCCCGACACTGTGCAGCCGCTGCCCTGAGGCTTTTCGCCTGTGAGCAATTCATACTGGGCATCGCTGATGTCCCATGAGGTAGAGAGGTCGTAAACGTCGGGTATGAGGTTGTTGAACTCCACCATGCCGTTGGCGTCAGTCGTAGCCTGCATGGTGGTTCCCTTGAAGCTCAGTTGCACGGTGTGGCCTTCAAAGTCGTTGCCTTTCGTAAACTCGGGAGGCATCTGCAGTTGCACTTTCACGCTGACGACGGTCGTTGCGTCCGAGTAATCTATGCATCCGTTAAATAAGAGTAAAGAGCTCGTAAATAAGAGTAACGGGCTGTTAAATGCGAATAGCCTGATGATATGTTTCATAGCCTTCTTTTTCGATTGTAGAGTTTGCGTTCTCATTAGAGATTTAAATATAGTTCAGCACCAAAGCTGAATCCTATATTCCTTTGACTCAGTGTTTTAGTGTTGTTTCCTTTAAGATAAGGTTCATAGTAGAGCGCATTGTTTACGTAGAACGACAGTCCGCCTATCTTGCCCAGTTCCTTGGTGAGTCGGGCCTGTAGGTTCCATGTGATGGGCGACTTCGATGGCTCGTTGTCGCTCACTCTGATGAGCAGGTCCTGTAAGGCCACATAGTTGGCGGGTCTGCCAGCAGCTTCGGCTGCCGATTGGGGTAGGGTGGCATAGTAGGCGGCGTGATTGGTCATGCGGCCTCCCTCGTTCACAAAGCTATTGTCGAAGTAGATGTAGCCGTCCATTTGGTCGGGTGTCAGCTCGTGTCGGTTCAGTTGATTGTCAATCCAGGCGATGGGAGCTTTGTCGGCGGTAAAGCTCTCGTTCCAGTTGTGCCAGATGGCCTGTGCCGTGAGCGAGGCCACCATGCGCAGCTCTGGAATATGTGTCACCGTGCGCAGGGTGGTTACCAGTCGGCGGTACTTCGAGTAGTCTTCGCCTGAGGGATAGACCACCTTGAAAGGAGTGAGTCCGTTGCCTGCGTATGCACTGGGGATCAAGGCGGCTTTCACCGAACTGCTGTTCATGTCGGTGCTCCACGTCTTCGTCTCTTGCCAGGCACCACTGAGCAGGAACTGTGTGCGCAGGGGCTTCACCGTGCCGAAGTCCATATCCGCCTCGATGCCTCTATTTACGGTGGTATT
>JAEEGF012286236.1_pt1 | contig 26361 bp, 27 predicted proteins | sample 9134171 | NCBI WGS metagenome assembly JAEEGF01 (sample SAMN16246542, study PRJNA631951) | gut metagenome | biome: gut microbiome; feature: rumen; material: AP-attached | host: Bos | place: Iran: Karaj | collected 2018-10 | reverse complement strand
TATGGTACTCGGTCAGGAGAGGATTTCAGAAATCGTGGTCAACCTCGGAGACGTAGCTCCCGAAGACATCGGTTTCGAGATGGTCATCGCAGAACAGGACCTCAACGGTGAATATCACGTGAGGGAGATCCATCCCTATCATCTTGCAGAGTACAAGGACGGCGTTGCAACCTTCAAAGCCAACATCACTCCTGAAATCACAGGCAGTTGCGACATTGCTGCCCGTATGTATGCCAAGAACGACAAAATGCCTCATCGCCAAGACTTTGAACTTGTAAAATGGTTGTAGCAGCTACCGGTTTCTTCGATGGAGTCCACCTGGGCCACGCCAAGGTGATCGAGCATCTGTGCGCCACCGCGAAAGCAAAAGGCTGCAAGAGTGCCGTAATTACTTTCTGGCCCCATCCCAGGAGCATCCTGAGACAGGATGCCGGCAAGCTCCGCCTGCTCAACTCCCTCGAAGAAAAACAGCAGCTGTTCAAGAATCTCGGAGTCGACGAAGTCCACGTGGTCGAGTTCACAAGGGAACTCAGCAAGATGACTGCCGAACAGTTCATCCGCAGCTGGCTAATCGAGCGTTTCGGCGTTTCCACACTTATTGTAGGCTATGACCATACGCTCGGATGCAAGAAGACCGGAAGTGAAGACATCGTCAAGATTGCGCAAAAATGCGGCATCGAAGCCGAAAGGGTCGGAGCCATAAGCGACTCATACAACACGATAAGCAGCACTTACATCCGCAATCTCATCGAAACCGGAGGCATAGAACGAGCCAATGCACTGCTCGGGTACGAATACACGCTTAAAGGCGTAGTCGTCCCTGGCTGCGGCAAAGGCCGTCAGATTGGATTCCGTACGGCCAATATGAGCCTTTACGACCCTTTGAAACTCATCCCCTACAACGGAGTATATGCAGTCAGGGCAACGGTTGAAGGCAAAACCTACAAGGGAGTCTGCAACATAGGCTTCAGGCCCACCACCGAAGACGGGCGCGGGCTCACGGTAGAAACCCATCTGCTTGACTTCGACGATGACATCTACGGCCTGGACCTTACTGTCCGTTTCGTGGAATTCATCCGCGACGAGCAGCGTTTCGGCTCGTTGGAACTGCTGCGTGAGCAGCTTCTCAAGGATGCTGACGAGGCAAGGAAAATTTTGAAATAACGCGATATGGAAGTTTTTTTCGTCCTCTTCATAATGTTCATAATGCTCTCCATAGTCAAGAGTGAGAGTGACCGCCGCAAACGTGCAGCCCAAAGGCGCACCCAGGTTCCTCCGCGTGTGGAGGAGGACATCGACTTCGACGAGCCGGACTTCACCGTTCCAGAGCCTTCCACAGTATCAGAGCCTTCTGCATATTCCACTGCAGACAGCTACCAGGGTGAGGATGTTCCACGCACCACCCAGACCGTCGTCAAGGAGGAGAAGAAAGCTCCCGGCAAAGAGCTTGACTTCGATCCGGAAAAGATGATAATCTATTCGGAGATACTTAAACCCAAGTTTTAGAAGCTTATTTCCAAAATTTTTATACCTTTGGTATCGATTTAACGAAAGGGTCCCGTAATAACGGGATTCTTTTTAATTTTTGTCAATTCATGTCACAGATTCACTATCTAACTCAAAAGGGACTGGACGACCTCAAGGCCGAGCTCGACGCTCTGATTGCGCAGCGTCCGGTCATTTCAAGGGCTATTGCAGAAGCACGAGACAAGGGAGACCTTTCGGAGAACGCAGAGTATGATGCCGCCCGCGAAGCCCAGGGCATGCTTGAACTCAAGATCACCAAGCTCCAAGACTCCATAGCAAACGCACGCGTCATCGACGAGTCGCGTCTCAACACCGACAGCGTACAGATGCTGACCAAGGTAAAGATCAAGAACATCAAGACCGGTGCGGTCGTGGAATACCAGCTTGTGGGCGAAAGCGAAGCCAACTTCAAGGAAGGCAAGCTTGCAGCCACCACCCCTATCGGAAGGGCGCTTATGGGCCACAAGAAAGGCGAAATTGTCGACGTACACGTTCCTTCCGGCACCCTTCAGTTCGAAATCATAGACATCTCACTGTAAAATGGCAACTATCTTCTCTCTCATCGCCGCAGGGCAGATCCCCTCTTACAAAGTAGCCGAAGACGAGAATTACTACGCATTCCTGGACATCAACCCTCTTGCTAAAGGACACACCCTTGTCATCCCCAAGAAGGAAGTCGACTATATCTTCGACCTTGACGACGAAACCTACGCCGGCCTCTGCGCTTTCGCGAAGAAAGTGGCCGTTGCCATCAAGGCCGCCATCCCCTGCAAACGCGTGGGCGTAGCGGTCCTTGGAATGGAAGTTCCCCACACCCATATCCATCTGGTGCCCCTGCAGACAGAGGGAGACCTCGATTTCCGCAAGAAGAAGCTTGAGATGACACCGGAAGAGTTCAAGGAAACAGCCACGAAAATCGCAGCACAACTATGAAAAAAACTCTGATGCTCGCAGTGATGCTCATCGCTGCGGTTTCCTGCACCAAATATTCGGCGACCGTTTCTGGCAACATCACCGGTCTCGACCGTTCGCAGATAGTTTTTGAGAAACTCAACCTCAACTGGCTCACCCCAGTCGACACCGTCACCACCAACGCCGACGGAGACTTCAGCTACAAGGTCGCCCTTAAAAACAATGATCCCGCCTTCTACTATATCTATCGCAACGGCGTGAAGCTGGCCGGTCTCGTCCTCCGCAACGGAGACAAAGTCACCGTGAACGCCGACACCCTCGGCCACTATACCGTAGAAGGTTCTCCCGAGAGCAGCCACCTCAAATATATCGACGAAGCTTTTGCAAAGGCTGCATCCGAGATGGCAGGCATCCTGGACAAGGCGCCCGAAGACATCAACACCCAGCTCAGCAGGGTGTACATCAACCATAAAAGGGATATGCTGAAGCAGGTTATGGAGAATCCGTTCTCGATAACCTCGGCAACCACCCTTTTCCAAAAATTCAACGACGATCTGCCTCTCTTCAACGAGAGCACGGACATATTCGTCTTCAGGAGCATTTACGACTCACTGTCAACCGTCTATCCTAACAGCGAATTCGTACTCGCGCTCAAGAACGAAATCAGCCGCCGCGAGAAAGAATCCGAGCTCAACTCCAAATTCGACGCACTTTCACAGCAGTCCTTCCCCGACATCCGGATGAAAGACATCAGCGGCAAGGAGCACTCGCTGCTCGACCTGGAAGGCAAAGTCATCATCCTGTCGTTCTGGAGCATCGGCCAGGATGAGCACAAGGCATTCAACCAGGAGCTGGCTGAACTTTATTCCAAGTATCACGACAGCGGCCTTGAGGTATATCAGGTTTCACTCGACGTGGACAAGCCCGCCTGGGCGTCGACCGTAAGGTCCCAGAAACTCCCCTGGATAAGCGTCAACGACGGCCTTGGTATCAACTCTCCGGCCATCGTCTCATACAACCTGGTCCAGGTTCCCACGATGTTCGTTATAGGACGTGACGGAGCCATCGTCGCAAAAGACGTATACGACACCGCCCAACTGGAGCCAGTCATCAGGAAAGTTCTCTAAGAAGATTCTCCAAGAATTAAATTCCTATCTTGCAGCCACCGCAGGATGTACATCCCAGGTCTGCACAGGTAGGATTTTTTTTGCCGTTCTTCTTGCCCCACAGCCTGAGTTCCTCTTCCTTTGCGCAGACTATGCCACGCTTGCGCAACTCCTTGTTTCGGGAAATCTCCCCGTCGGGAAAATCCTTCTTGCGGAATATGATGTTGAAACACATTCCGAATACACAGAGGCCGACTATGGCTAATGAAAGCAGGAATATCTTCATCTGTCTACAGACACTTGAATTCGGGAAGCAGGGGTTTCCCTGCAACGGTAAATACGGGCGGAACCTGCATTACCTTGAATGCGGCGCCGTTGCGCAGCCTTACGACACGCTCTACAAGCGCTCTGTCCACACCAGATGCCACCAGCTCTTCCTGGCTGAGTCCTCCGTCGTTGAGCTTGTGAAGCACCGGATCGAGCTCTTCATAGGGAGGCAGGCTGTCACTGTCCTTCTGACCGGGACGAAGCTCTGCCGAAGGAGCCTTGTGGATAATGGACGACGGGATACGCTCACATTCCCTGTTGATATAGTCCGCCATCTCGTAAACCTGCAGCTTGTAGAGGTCGCCTATCACCATCACGGCTCCGGCGAGGTCACCGTAGAGTGTACCGTAGCCCACGGACAGCTCGCTTTTGTTGGAGGTGTTGAGGACGAGTGCTCCGTAGCGGTTGGAGTAGGCCATCAGTAGAGTTCCCCTGATGCGGGCCTGGATGTTCTCCAATGCCACGTGCCATTCCACATCTGCGAAATAGCTGTCAAGCTGTTTGACATACTGGTCGTAGATGTCTCCGATGGGAACTATGTCATAGCTCATTCCGAGCCTTTCGGACAGGTCTACCGAGTCTTTCACGGAATGGAGCGTCGAAAAGGCGGAAGGCATAAGGATGCCGTGGACATTGTCAGCACCGAGGGCGTCGACCGCCAGGGCTGCCACCAGGGCGGAGTCCATACCGCCGGAGAGGCCCAGGACGGCCTTTGCCATATGGGCAGACTCGAAATACTTCCTAATCTTGCCCAGCAGCAGGTCATATGCCTGCCCTATCTCTATTTCCGGAAAGAATAACATCTTAGTATACGAATGTGTCGCTGATTGGCTGGTTCAGGAAGACTTTGTCCATAATGTCCGCAAAGATCGGAGCCACTGACAGAACAGTGAACTTCGAAATGTCGGTATTCTCGTCCCTGCGGAGAGGTATGGTGTCGGTGACGATGAATTCCTTGATCGAGGAATTGCTGATGCGCTCATAGGCCGTGCCTGAAAGCACAGGGTGGGTTGCGATGGCTCGCACGCTGAGCGCGCCCTTGTCCATCAGCATATCCGCGCACTTGGTGATGGTGCCGGCGGTGTCCACCATATCGTCGACGATGACCACGTTGCGGCCTTCTACGTCACCGATGGCAGTCATCGAGCCAACCACGTTGGGTTTCTCACGGGACTTGTGACAGATGATCATGGGAGTACCCAGGATCCGCGCATATGCGTTCGCGCGCTTGGCGCCGCCCATATCGGGTGACGCTATGGAGAAATTCTCAAGATTGAGGCTTCTCAGGTAGGGAATGAAAATGGAACTTGCGTAGATATGGTCTACCGGAACATCGAAGAATCCCTGGATCTGGTCGGCGTGGAGATCGGCGGTCATCACGCGGTCGCAGCCTGCTGCGTGGAGCAGGTTCGCAACCATCTTGGCGCCGATGGACACCCTCGGGCGGTCCTTGCGGTCCTGCCTTGCCCATCCGAAATAAGGGATGACGGCAATCACCCTGTAGGCGGAAGCCCTTCTGGCAGCATCGATCATAAGCAGCAGCTCGAACAGATTCTCCACGGGAGGGAATGTCGACTGCACGATGAACACGGTAGCTCCGCGTACGCTTTCGATGTAGGCCGGCTGGAATTCACCGTCCGAGAAAACGACCACTTCTGACTTTCCCAGCTCCATATTGAGGCTGGCAGCCATTTTTTCAGCAAGATAACGGCTGCTCCTGCCGGAAAAGATTTTCATCTGATGATCCTCGTAATGTTCCATTTCAATTTCAGTTTATCGTTGTAGTTTTCAGGATTTGGTCAATGTAGTCAAGCAACTCTTCGCGGCCCGTTCCGTCCACGGTGGAGGTAGTGAAGACGGGCGGAAGTTCCTCCCAGTATTCCAGCAGGGCCTGGCGGTTCTTCTCGACCTGCGCCGCAAGGGCGTTGGTGCCGAGCTTGTCGCATTTCGTAAAGACTATCGAGAAAGGCACGCCTTCGTTGCCGAGCTTGATGAGGAAATCCAGGTCGTTGCGAAGAAGGTCGTGCCTGCTGTCGAGCAGCACGAAAAGCAGCATCATCTCCTTGCTGTTCAGGACATAGTCATCTATCATCCCCTCTATCTTGTCCCTGGTGTCCTTTGACACTCTTGCATAGCCATAACCGGGCAGGTCCACGAGGTACCAGCTGTCGTTGATGATGAAATGGTTTATGCTGAGAGTCTTGCCGGGACGTGAGGATGTGTGGGCAAGGGCCTTCTGGCCTGTGAGAGTGTTGATAAGGGATGACTTGCCTACGTTCGAGCGGCCTATGAAGGCGAATTCGGGCAGTGCGCGCTTGGGCTTTTCAGCTACAGAGCTGCAACTTGCTACGAACTTTGCCTCCGTTATCCTCATGGTGATTTTGACGTGTTATCGGCTATGGACAAAGATAGCAGAATCCGCTGAAAGAGTAAAATAAAAGTCAGACTTTTGCTTAACTTTGTATAAAGCGCTCAAGGATATGGACAGCAAAGGACAAATAAGCCTTCTGATGCTTCAGGAGCTCATCAAGGAGAGCCTGGAGGGCGATTTAGGGCGCCAGTTGTGGGTCCGCGCCGAGATATGGGACATATCCGTGAACGCCAGCGGCCATTGCTATCTTACCCTGGTAGAGAAAGACGAAGCCACGTCCAGCATAGTGGCCAAGGCTCAGGCCATAATCTGGGCCTCTTCTTTCCGTATGCTCAGGGCGTTTTTCGAGACCTCGACCGGGGAGAAGCTTCAGGCCGGGATGAAGGTCCTGCTCCTGGTGAGAGTCCAGTATTCGCTGCTCTACGGCCTGTCTCTGATCGTGTCGGACATCGACCCCGGCTACACCATCGGCAGCACCGCCCTCGAGCGGCAGAAGATCCTCGACCGCCTGGAGAAGGAAGGAATGCTGGAAATGAACCGCACCCTCCCTCTTCCAGACCTGCCCAGGCGCTTCGCAGTAATTTCCGCCGAAACGGCAGCCGGTTACGGTGACTTTATGCGCCACCTGCACGACAACGGGCTCGGTTATAAGTTCTGCACAGAACTGTTCCCGGCACCGATGCAGGGCGCTGACGCACCTGCAGGCATCATCGCAGCCCTGGAGAAGATTGCAGCACGCGAAGGCGATTTCGACGCCGTGCTCATTATCAGGGGCGGAGGCAGCAACTTCGACCTGGCCTGCTTCGACGACTACGACCTGGGTGCTAACATAGCCCAGTTCCCCCTGCCGGTGCTGACCGCCATCGGCCACGAAAGGGACTGCCACGTCGCCGATATGGTGGCACATACCTACCTCAAGACACCCACCGCGCTGGCCGACTTCTTCGTGGACATATTCGCCGCGGAAGAGCAGCAGGTCGATTCGCTTGCCACAAGGATGCTGATGGCCCTCAGGAGCAAGCGTGCCGATGCTTCCGCGACAGTCGACAGGCTGTTCAGCAGGGCAGCCAACAGCGTCCTCTTCAGGCTGCAGCACGAGAAACGCTCCGTCGAGATGCTGTTGTCCCGCGCAGCGGCTGGAATACTGTCCGAACTGCACGTAGCCCGCAGCCGCATAGAGATGCTGCTCGTGCGGGCCGGCAATTCAGCTTTAGGAAAGCTGCAGGCCGAAAGCCACAAGATACAGATGCTGGAGTTGAGGCTCTCCGCCCTCAACCCTATGAGCATCCTCGAAAAAGGGTTTGCCATCCCGGTAAAAAACGGCAATAAAGTCACTTCAGCCTCAGACCTCTCCGCAGGAGACAGCATCACGGTTGTCCTGAAGGACGGCAAGGCTGATTGCGACGTCAAATCAGTAAACATACCGTAGCCATGAAAGATAAGATGACTTACAAACAGGCGCTCGAAGAGCTGCAGAAACTCGTAGAAAGCATCGAGGACCCGAAGCGGGACCTCACCACGCTCACCGACGACGTGAAAAAGGCCAGCGACCTGGCCCGTTACTGCAAGGAGTGCCTCAAGAAAAGCGAAGACGACATAAACAAGATAATCAATGGGCAGGAAGATTAAGAAGATATACGACGCCGACCCTTGGCTGGAGCCCTTCAGCAAAGCTATCGACGCACGTCACGAGCGGATTATGGCCGCTTTCGACCTGATCAGGGGCGAGCACGCCACACTGCACGACGCAGTCAACAACCACCTGTTCTACGGCCTTCACAAGGAAGGCAGCCACTGGGCTTTCCGCGAATGGGCACCCAATGCCAACCGCATCTATGTGACCGGCGACTTCAACAACTGGCGTAAGAGTCCGGAATACGAGATGAAGCCGATCGGAGGCGGAAACTGGGAACTGCTGGTTCCGGTGGACGCCCTGCATCACGGAGACAAGTTCAAATGGTTTGTGGAATGGCCGGGAGGCGGCGGGGAAAGACTTCCCGCCTATGCCTACAGGTGCGTCCAGGACCCGGAGACGAAGATTTTCGCCGCAGAGGTATGGGACCCCGCCAAGCCCTATGTCTGGAAGCATCGCAGGCACGTCAAGGTGGAGAATCCCCTGATCTACGAAGTCCACATAGGTATGAGTTCCGAAGAGGAAAAGGTGTCCACTTTCGACGAGTTCCGACGCAATGTCCTGCCCCACGTCATCGAACTCGGATACAACACCATCCAGATAATGGCCCTTCAGGAGCATCCCTATTACGGCTCGTTCGGCTACCAGGTTTCGAACTTCTTCGCCCTGAGCAGCCGCTTCGGCACTCCTGAAGATTTCAAGAAGCTTGTGGACGAGGCTCACAGGAACGGCATCGCCGTCATAATGGACCTGGTACATTCCCACGCGGTCAAGAACGAGGTCGAAGGCCTCAGCCGCCTGGACGGCTCTCTGACCACCTATTTCCACGACGGCCCCAAGGGTGAACACCCTGCCTGGAACAGCCGCTGCTTCGACTACGGCAAGAGCGAGACCCGCTACTTCCTGCTTTCCAACTGCAAGTTCTGGATGGAAGAATACCGCCTCGACGGTTTCCGTTTTGACGGAGTCACCAGCATGCTCTACTTCGACCACGGCCTGGGCCGCGACTTCAGCGGCTACGGCAGCTATTTCGACGGCGGCGTGGATGAAGACGCCGTCACCTACCTTGCACTTGCCAACATCATAATACGGGACGTCTTCAAGAATGCCATCACAATCGCCGAGGATATGTCCGGGATGGCCGGCCTGGCCGCGCCCATCGAAAAAGGTGGCGTCGGCTTCGGCTACAGGATGAGCATGGGAGTCCCCGATATGTGGATCAAGTGGATCAAGGAGCGCAGTGACTGGGACTGGAGTATGGGCGGACTGTGGTACGAACTGACCAACAAGCGCGCCGACGAGAAGACCATAAGCTATGCAGAGTGCCACGACCAGGCCCTGGTTGGAGACAAGACCATCATCTTCCGGCTCATAGACAAGGAGATGTACTTCTCGATGGACAAGCAGTCCACCAACCTGATAGTTGACCGTGGCATTGCGCTGCACAAGATGATAAGGCTGGTGACGCTGGCAACTGCCGGCAACGGCTACCTCACCTTTATGGGCAACGAGTTCGGCCAGCCCGAATGGATAGACTTCCCGAGGGAGGGCAACGGATGGTCCTACAAGCACGCCCGCAGGCAGTGGAGCCTCATCGAGGACGACAACCTGCGCTTCCGCGGACTCAACGACTTTGACGCCGCGATGATCCACCTCTTCTCGGATCTCAAGCTGCTCTCCAAGCCGCACTACTGCTACCTTGCCCACGAGACAGACAAAATCCTCTGCTTCACGCGCGGCGAGTGCATGTTTGCATTCAATTTCAATCCCGAGAAATCATTCACTGATTACTGGATTGAAGCTCCTGAAGGCACTTGGGATGTGCTGTTCAGCAGCGACCGCGAGCAATTCGGAGGATTCGGCCGTATTGACGAGAACGTCAGTCACGTCACAACGCTCAGCGACGGTAAGCATTACGTAAGGCTGTATCTGCCGTCACGTACCGTTACCGTGCTGAAGCTGCGACAGTAAAGATTATTTCTTGAGGGAATCGCGGATTTCGCGAAGGAGAACGATCTCTTCCGGGGTCGGAGCGGGTTCTGCTGCCTTCTCTTCTTCCTTCTTGGCGCTGAGCTTGTTGAGGCCCTTGATCACCATGAAGATAACCCAGGCAAGGATGATGAAGTCAAATATGACCTGGATGAAGTTACCATAAGTGATGGCGACTTCGGCCTTGTCTGCTGTAGCCTGTGAAAGGACGATCTTCCACTGTGTGAAATCGACTCCGCCTACGAGCAGGCCGATGAGCGGCATGAAGATGTCAGACACAAGTGATGTCACGATCTTGCCGAAAGCGCCGCCGATGATAACGCCGACAGCCATATCGACAACATTGCCCTTCATTGCGAAGGTCTTGAATTCCTGAAGAAGCTTTTTCATAATGTATCGGTTGTTTTAGGGTTAGTACGTTTATGGAGCACTGCCTTGCGCAGTTCGAAGTTCTGCCCAAGATACTTGCGGCGCACCTCGGGGTTGGCGGCGAGCTGTTCGGGAGTGCCGCTCTCGAGAATCGAACCGTCATAGAGCAGATAGGCCCTGTCGGTGATGGCAAGGGTCTCGTGCACGTTGTGGTCTGTGATGATTATGCCGATGTTCTTGGTCTTGAGGTTGGCGATGATGTGCTGGATATCCTCCACGGCGATGGGATCGACACCGGCGAAAGGCTCGTCGAGCAAGATGAATTTCGGGTCGATGGCCAGACAGCGTGCAATCTCACAACGCCTTCTCTCACCTCCCGACAGCTGGATACCAAGGCTCTTGCGGACCTTCTGGAGTCCGAACTCGTCGAGCAGCTGCTCGAGCCTCTCCTTGCGCTGGTCCCTGGTCATGTCGCTGAATTCCATCACTGACATTATGTTGTTCTCGACGCTCATCTTCCTGAAGACGGAAGCCTCCTGTGCCAGGTATCCGAGACCTTTCTGGGCACGCTTGTACATAGGCAGGGTGGTGATTTCCTCTTCGTCCAGAAAGATCCTGCCTTCGTTGGGCTTGATAAGGCCCGATATCATATAGAAACTGGTGGTCTTGCCGGCACCGTTGGGGCCGAGCAGTCCCACAATCTCGCCTTGTTCGACCTCGATCGAAACTCCCTTCACAACGGTCCTTATACCGTATTTCTTGACAAGGTTTGTACAGAATAGCTTCATTGGTTTCGCGGGTTATTTGATTTCAAGGTCCAGGCCCGCCTCCATCTGGGCGAGGTCCCGGTTCTTTGCGCGCATCGCATCGGCCACCTCGCGGGTGGTGTAGGGCTTGCGCGTGTCATCGGCCTGCGCGTCCGCCTTGAAATCGAACTTGAGGCTGACGTCCTTCCTGTCGAGTGCTTTCTGCAGGTCGGCCTGCAGCTGCACGAGCAGATTCCTCTCCAGCCATTCCTTCTGGGCTGCGTTCAGCACGAACTGCGTCACGGTGTTGGTCGCCTTGTCGTAGACGGGACTGAATTTTACCAGGCCTGAACGGACACGGGGATTGTCGACATTGTCGGTAACGGCCTTCCAGGCATCGGCAAGCCTGGAGTCGCTGATCTCAACTTCCGGCGTCGGAACATCGTCATCGAGCAGCTCTATCGCAGGCTCGGATTCAGGAGCCGGAGCCTTCTCGGCCTGCATCGCCTTCTTGAGCAGGTTGGATATGGATGAAGCGCTCTTCTCCTTCTCCGGTTCGGCAGCCTTGGACTTCGCGGCAGGCGCAGGGGCCGGTGCGGGCGCAGGGGCTGCTGCGGGAGTCACGGCGGGAGCCGGAGCCGCTGCAGGCGCTGCGACAGGCGCTGCAACGGGTGCTGCGGCAGGTGCTACGGCAGGTGCCGTGCCCTGTAAGTCTCCCTGGGGCAGTTCACCGCGAAGGGCGCAGAGCTTCATCAGTGCGAATTCTATCAGCAGACGGCCGTTGCCGCTGGCCTTGTAGGCCGCTTCGCAGGCTGTCGTGATTCCAAGCGCCTCATAGAGGAACTTTATGCTGCACTTGCGGCTGTACTCGTCATATTTTGCCACGATCGACGGGGCTAGCTCGGCGAGCACACGGGAAGCGCTGTTGCTGCAGACGATCATATCCCTGAAGTGAGAACTCAGGCCTGAGATGAAATGCAGCGAGTTGAAACCCTTCGAGAGAATCTCGTCGAAGAGCAGCAGGCAGGCGGGATAGTCTCCTGCGAGGAAGTAGTCCGTCAGCCTGAAATAGTATTCATAGTCAAGAACGTTCAGGTTCTTGATCACCATGTCGTAAGTAATGTCGTTGCCGCAGAAGGCCACGGTCTGGTCGAACAGGGTCAGGGCGTCGCGCATCGCACCGTCGGCTTTCTGGGCTATGATGTGCAGCGCGTCGTCGCTGATGGCGATCTGCTCGGCCGCCGCTATCTCCTTCATGTTGCGGACCATGTCGGCCACGGAGATACGGTTGAAATCGTAGGTCTGGCAGCGAGAGAGGATGGTCGGAAGGATCTTGTGCTTCTCGGTGGTGGCCAGGATGAAGATGGCGTGTGCCGGCGGCTCCTCGAGGGTCTTCAGGAAGGCGTTGAATGCAGCCTGGCTGAGCATATGGACCTCGTCGATGATGTAGACGCTGTAACGGCCGATCTGGGGCGGGATGCGCACCTGCTCGGTGAGGTTGCGGATGTCGTCGACGGAGTTGTTGCTGGCCGCGTCGAGTTCGTGTATGCAGTAGGAACGTCCCTCAGCGAATGAGCGGCAGGACTCGCATTCTCCGCAAGGCTCCATATCGGGCCCCGGATTCATACAGTTGATCGTCTTGGCGAAGATGCGCGCGGTACTGGTCTTGCCCACTCCGCGGGGTCCGCAGAAAAGGTATGAATGCGCCAGCTGCCCGGTCAAGATGGAATTCTTGAGAGTCCTGGCTATATTGTCCTGTCCGATGAGCCCTGTGAAGCTTGATGGGCGATATTTTCTTGCTGATACGATGAACTGCGGCATAATGACAAATATACGAACTTTTACTCAAATCTTTTACCTATTTTTGCTGCCGTTATGGCAAAAAACGACAGCAAGGAAATCAGGACTTTTTCGAACGGTTTGCGCTTCGCCCTCAAGCACAGCAACTCCCAGGTGGCATACTGCGCACTGAGCATCCGCTGCGGCACTTCAGTTGAGCCTGAGGCCCTCAGCGGCCTGGCCCATCTCACCGAGCATATGCTTTTCAAGGGCACTTCCCGCCGCAGTTCGGCCTCCATCAACGACAGGCTCGAAAGGCTCGGAGGAGAACTGAACGCATACACCACCAAGGAGGAGATAGTCATCTATGCCACCACCCTGAAGGAAGACGTGCTCAAGGCCATCGACCTGCTGTTCGAGCTTGCCTTCGACCCTGCTTTCGCACCTAAGGAACTGGAGAAGGAGAAGGGTGTCGTCGTCGATGAGATCAACCTCTGCAAAGACTCTCCTTCAGACTACATCTTCGACGACTTCGAGAAGTATCTGTACGAGGGATCCCCTCTCTCCCGCCATATCCTCGGAACGGCCAGGACTCTCAGGCGCATCACGTCCCAGGACCTCAGGGACTACACCGCAGCCTGCTTCCTGCCCTGCAATATGAGTTTCACCGTGGTCGGCGACTTCGAATTCGGCAGGATCGCCGACGCCGTCCAGAAGCATATGCTCAAATATGCCCCTCAGGATTGTCCTGCAACACCTGTGACGGCCCCTGACGTGAAGGTCAATGTATTCCGCAGGGATGAAAACAAGAAACACCACCAGAGCAACTGCATCATCGGAGCTCCCGCGTACTCACTGTACGACAAGCGGAGAGTCTCCCTCGTGCTGCTTATGAACATACTCGGGGGCCCTTCCTGCAACTCGAGGCTGAACAGCCTGCTCAGGGAGCGCAAGGCCCTGGTATACAACATCGAGGCGTCATACACCCCCTATTCGAAGACAGGTTGTGCGCTGATCTATTTTGGCTGCGAGAAAGAGAATGTGGACAAATGCGTATCCCTGGTCCTTGGCGAACTTGCCAGGATGAGGACCACTCCCCTCAGCGGCACTGCGCTGCGGTACGCTAAGAAACAGCTCCTCGCCCAGAACGCGATATCGTCGGAGAACGGCGAAGCCCAGGCGCTCGCCATCGGCAGAAGCCTGCTGAACTTCGGCGACTATATGAGCGACGCCGAGGTCCGCACCCGCGTGGAAGCCATCACTTCCGAAGACCTCCAGGCCGTCGCCGGCGACGTCTTCGCCGAAGACAAACTCTCATTCCTGATATACCGATGACCGAAAAAGAATACCTGCGCAGCCACTCCGCCCCGATATCCGAAGCCCTGCAATGGCTCGAGCGGGAAACCCACGTGAGGACCAACCACGCCCGTATGCTGAGCGGTCCCGACCAGGGCAGCCTGATCTCGTTCATATCGGAACTTGCCAGGCCCGCCAGCATACTCGAACTCGGCGTATTTACCGGATACTCCACCATCTGTCTGGCCAAAGGACTACGCGAAGGCGGCGTCATCCACGCAGTCGAAATCAATGACGAACTGGAGGACCTCATCCGGGAAGGCTACCGGAAGGCGGGAATCGAAGACAGGGTGCAGCTCCATTTCGGAGACGCGAAGCAGATCATCCCGCAGCTCGACTGCAGTTTCGACCTGGTGTACATCGACGCCAACAAGCGCGAATATCCGGATTACTACAGGCTCGTGTTCGACAAGGTCGCGCCGGGCGGAATAATACTGGCCGACAACGTGCTGTGGGACGGCAAGGTGCTTCAGGAGCCGATGCCGCAGGACGCGCAGACCCGTGGCATTGCCGAGTTCAATGACATGGTTGCGGCTGACAGCCGCGTCGAGAATTTCATCCTGCCCGTCCGCGACGGACTCAGCATTATTCGGAAGAAGCTGTCCTGAGCGGGTCGAGGACGAGTTTTTCATAGAGCCTGTATGTCTCTATAGAATCCCTCTTTGCAAGTGCGCTGGCCTTGGCTGCCTCGAATGCGGCCATCTTGTCTGCAGGCACGGGATCTGCCGGAGGTGAATCCATGGTAACCGGGTTGATCGGAGTGCCGTTCTTCCATACGCGGAAATCAAGATGGGGCCCTGTTGAACTGCCGGTGGAGCCGACGTAGCCGATTACCTGTCCCTGCGACACTCTCACGCCCGCCTTGATCCCGGGACCGTATTTCGAAAGGTGCAGATATGCAGTCTTGTAAACAGAATTGTGGGTGATGCGGACCGTGTTGCCGCCGGCTCCCTCATATTTCACCGAAGTCACGACACCGTCTCCGATAGACATTACGGGCGTGCCTTTCGGAGCCGCATAGTCGACTCCGGTGTGAGCCCTTACCTGATGGGTGATGGGGTGCCTGCGGGCATATGAGAATCCCGAGCTGATGCGGGAGTATTTAAGCGGAGCCTTGAGGAATGCCTTGCGAAGGCTCTCTCCGTCCTCGTTCCAGTATTTGTCGCCGGCCTCGTTGCCGTCCTCGAAGTAATAGCACTTATAGTTCTTGCCTGAGTGCTGGAAATCGACGTAATAGACTGTTCCGATGTCCACGAATCTTCCGTCGCACTCGTATTCGTCATAGACCGCCTTGAAAGAATCTCCTTTCTGCAGACCGAAGAAGTTGATGGTCCAGGCGTAGATGTCCGAAAGCTTGAGGGCCAGCAGCGGAGATGCTCCGGCATCCTGTATGTCGGCCCAGAGGGAATTCTGTATCTCCACCTCGGTGTACCTGGTCTTCACGTCCAGGTCCTTCTCGATGAGTGACGCCCCGAGGGTGTCCAGCAGGGAGAATACCACGCTCCTGCGGTCAGTCGCCTCGTAGACCAGATATGCCAGCTCCCCGGTAGTGTCGAAATATGCGTGGTAATCACGCCCGACCTGGAGGTTGCGCACGTCGAAGACATCCTTGGACATTTCGGCGAGCTGATATGACTTCTGCTGGGGAACACCGTAGCGGTCGAGGATGGTGGAAAACACGTCTCCTTTTCCGACGCTGCCCTCCTCCCTGGAGTACAGGTCGACCGGGATGCCGTATTCGTAGGTATGGCCGTCATCCACGGCTGTAAACAGTTGCTGAACGGGTTCTTGCGGCATTTCCTGGCGGCCGCACGCGGCGATCAACAAGATCGAAAGGGCTAGTGCGATTCGTTTCATGTCAACAAAGTTAGCATTTGTTGATAAAAAAGTGTAAAAAAATGGAATAATGTGGAAAGAAATGGAAAATCTTTTTATACTTTTGCATTACACATTACTCATCATACTGTTATGGCAAGTTTTATCGGCGAATACAAGGCGAAAGTTGACGACAGGGGGAGGTTGGTTTTTCCCGCTGCGTTCAAGGAACTTTGCGCCGACACCCTCAAGGAGGGGTTCGTCGTTAAAAAGAGCCTGTTTGCTGACTGTCTTGAGATGTTCGCGTATTCCGAGTGGGAACGCGACTCTCAGGAGGTCAGAAGCCGCCTGAATCTGTTCAACAAAGAGCATGACCGTTTCTGGAGAGCCTATATGAGAGATCGCGCACTTGTTGTTCCTGACGAGCAATACGGGCGCATCACCATTCCCAAAGAGCTCCTCGATTCCGTCGGAATCCAGAAGGAAGTGGTCTTCTCGGGAAAAGATTTCAAGATAGAGATTTGGGCCAAAGAAAAGAACGAGGCCGGAAAGATTTCTGAAAGCGACTTTGTCGATCTGGCCCAAAAGATTCTCGGTTAGAATCAGGGAGGCAGATATGTCCGTCTATCATACACCGGTTCTTTTGCAGGAGAGTGTATCAGCTCTCTGTATCAATCCTGCCGGTGTATATGTGGACGCCACCTTCGGCGGAGGCGGACACAGCGCCGCGATTCTGGCCCAGCTCGGCAGCAAAGGCCGGCTGATAGCGATTGACAGGGACGAAGACGCGCTTGCCAACGTTCCTGACGACAAGAGGGTGACGGCGGTTCACGGAAACTTCCGCTTCATCCACAATTTCATCCGATACGAAGGTTACGACGCAGTCGACGGAATCCTGGCCGACCTCGGCGTATCTTCCCACCAGTTCGACACCGAAGAGCGCGGTTTTTCGTTCCGTTTCGACTCCGACCTGGACATGAGGATGAACCCGCAGGCGCCCAAGGATGCAAAACTTGTATTGAATAGCTATAGTTGCGAAGACCTGGAACGCATATTCCGGGTTTACGGGGAAGTGGAGCACAGCAGGAAGATCGCTGAACTTGTCTGCAAGAAAAGAGAGCACTCCCCCATTCGCACGACCTCGGAGCTGGGCAGTGCCCTGGAGACGGTATTGCCCAAGTTTTCCGAGCACAAGTTCCTCGCGAAAGTGTATCAGGCACTCCGCATCGAGGTAAACGACGAGATGTCATCGCTGGAGAAGTTCATGCCGATGGCCATCAAGTCGCTCAAGGAAGGCGGCATACTGGCGGTCATCACCTACCATTCACTGGAGGACAGGATCGTCAAGAACGCCATAAGGGACGAGATAAGCTCCGGCATCCTCGAGAAAGCCGTGCGCAAGCCGGTCGTCCCTACTGAAGAAGAAATATCACAGAACACCCGCGCCCGGAGCGCGAAACTCCGCGTCGCCAGAAAAAAGGTAGCCTGACATATGCCGAACGCAAAAGTCATACTGTCACACATCATAGATGTCGTAAGCGGTGACATCATCACCAAGAGAGGCATCGACAAGAGGCTCCCTTTCATCATCTACATTTTCTTCCTCATCATCCTCTACATAATCTGGGGACTGATGGTGGAGGACAGGATGACAATAATCAGGGACAACGAGAAAGAAATCGAGACCCTGAAGATCGAATACTACCAGAAGGAACTCACCCTCACCGGCCTGAACCAGAAAAGCAAGGTGGAGAACCTCCTTCTGCAAAACGGAATTACTGATTTGAAGGCCCCCGTGGACCCTCCCCAAAGGATATTTGTGAACGATGCGCAATAACATTGTCAGAATCGGCCTGGTTTATTTCCTCTTCTTCCTGATAGCCATAGTGGCCATCGGAAGGATGGTGCAGCTGCAGTTCTTCGACAAGAGCGTGCGCGACAACAAGTACCACATCAAGGTCACCCGCATTGACGCGACCGAGGCGATGCGCGGAAGCATCCTTGCCAACGACGGCCGCTATCTGGCCTTCTCGACTCCCGAATATGACATCGGAATGGACTTCTCGGTTCCTTCCGACACCCTCTACGACAACAACATCGAAGCCCTCGCGGACATCCTCTCAAAACGTTTCCACGAGCGCAGCAAGGCCGAATATATGAACCTGTTCAAGACCTGCCGAACACAGAAACGCTACCACAAGCTGCTCCAGCATCCCGTGGACTACGAGACGATGATTGAAATCAGCCATTATCCAATCCTTGAGAAAGGACAGCGCTTCGGCGGCTTCAAGGCCGACAAGGTCGACCACAGGGAGTACCCCTACGGAACCCTTGCATTCCGCACGCTGGGCCACCTCAAGAGCAACCGCGACAAGCCCAAGGTCGGTGTAGAGGCCGCCCTCGATTCAATTCTCAGGGGCAAGGACGGCAGCAGGCCGATGCGCCTCATCGAGCACAACGAATGGATTCCCGACGTTGAGGAGACCGAAATCCCCCCGCAGGACGGACTCGACGTGCAGGTAACTCTCGACGTCAACATCCAGGATATCGCAGAGAAAGCCCTGCTCCGCAGGATTTCCGGAGTCGAGGACCTGGAAGCCGGCTGCGCCATCGTGATGGAAGTGGCCACAGGAGAAATCCGGGCGATGGTCAATATGGAGAAACGTCCTGACGGCCAGTTTACGGAAACCTACAACTATGCCATCGGCCGCACGGGAGAACCCGGCTCAGTGTTCAAGGCAGTCACCTTGACTACCGCCCTCGAAGACGGCCTGATCACCCTCGACACCGAACAGAGAGCCGACGTGATCTGGCACTACGACAGGGCCAACCGCAACTTCGAGGACACATATCTGCGAAACTACTCCACAATCACTGTACGCAAGGGCCTTGAAATATCCTCGAACAACGTGTTCCGCAGGATTGCGGCCGAATATTACGGAAGCAGGCCCCAGGACTTCGTCAACAAGGTGGTCAACGAGCGCAAGGTTACCTACAACTACGACTTCGACATACCCGGTATGGGCAAAGCTACGGTACGAACCCCCGAAGACAGGCTGTGGAGTCCTTCTGACCTTCCGCAGATCGGAATGGGCTATGCCGTGGAACTCACACCCCTGCACATCATCACATATTACAACGCCATCGCCAACGGAGGCGTGATGGTCAAGCCCCATATCTTCAAGAATCTCCAGCAGAACGGCAAGATCGTGAAGGAATACGGCGTGGAGACCATCGGCCGCATCTGCTCGCCGGCTACCGCCGACACGGTAAAGGCCGCCCTGCGCAACGTGGTGATCGGCAAGAACGGCACCGCCCGCACTGCGATGAAGGACTGCAAGGTAGCAGTGGCCGGCAAGACCGGAACCGCACGCGTCTCATTGCCCAGCGGAGGCTATGTGGACCGTTCAGGCCGCAGGAAGCATCAGGGCTCGTTCGTCGGATTCTTCCCTTATGAAAACCCGAAGTACTCGGTGATCGTCGTGGTATGGTCAAGGCTTGCAGACAAGAACTTCTACGGCGGAACCTGGGGAGGTCCGGTCGCCTGCGAAATTGCGAACAACATATATGCATCCAGCCCCCAGTGGAACGAAAAGATAGAAGAGGGCAGCGTAATGCCGGCCCTTGAGGCTTACACGGAGCAGGATGCTGCCAATGACAGCATAATCGGTGTTCCCGACGTGATGGGAATGGGTCTGCGTGACGCCATCTACACTCTCGAGAGCAAGGGATATACGGTGGCCAGCAGCGGCCGCGGAAGCGTAGTGAGCCAGGACCCGGTTGCCGGAGCCCTGATAGACAGCGACGCCCAGTCCGTAACGATTGTATTAAAGGATTGACTATGAAACTGACGGATTTACTGCAGAATATCGAAGTATTGGAGCACAGCGCAGAACTCGGTGCAGACATCAAGGACATCTGCTTCGACTCTCGCAAATGCAAGCCCGGATCATTGTTCGTGGCTGTCGACGGCAACCTGTCCGACGGACACAGGTTCATCCCGAAGGCCGTAGAGAACGGCGCGGTTGCAGTCGTATACCAGAATCCGGAATATGACGGCCGCATCGCAGGCATAGCCTCGGCCAGGGTCGCCAATTCCAGAAGCGCACTCGCCCTTATGGCCTCAGCCTTCTATGACAACCCTTCTTCGAAACTGACGCTGGTCGGAGTCACCGGAACCAATGGGAAAACCACCACCGCCACCCTGCTCTACGAACTGTTCACACAGCTTGGATACCACTGCGGACTGCTTTCTACAATAGCCAACTATATCGGACGCAACCAGCTCCCCGCCGACCATACCACACCCGACCCCGTAGAACTGAACGGCCTGTTGGCCGTGATGGTCGACAGCGGATGCCAGTACTGTTTTATGGAAGTCAGCTCGCACTCAATAGACCAGGACCGCATCAAGGGCCTGACCTTTGCCGGCGGCATATTCTCAAACCTCACACACGACCACCTCGACTATCACAAGACCTTCGATAACTATCTGCGCTGCAAGAAGAGGTTCTTCGACGAACTGCCTGCCAGCGCCTTCGCCCTCGTCAACATCGACGACCGCAACGGAAGGGTGATGGCCCAGAACACCGCCGCCCGCGTCTACACATACTCCTGCGGTTCGATGGCTGACTTCAGATGCAGGATAATGGACCAGACGATGGAGGGAATGCTTCTCAAGATGGACGACACCCAGCTTTGGACTATGTTCATCGGCGCCCACAACGCACACAACCTGCTGGCCGTCTACGGCACGGCGATGCTGCTTGGAGCCGACAAGGACGAAGTCCTCACAATAATGAGCAAACTGCGCGCCGTCAACGGAAGACTCGAATACCTACGCGGAGGCAACAACGTTACCGCAGTAGTCGACTACGCCCACACTCCCGACGCCCTTGAGAATGTGCTGAAGACCCTCAGGGAGACCGCCAAGGGCGAATACCTGATATGCGTGTTCGGATGTGGAGGAGACCGGGACAAGACCAAACGCCCCGAGATGGGTGCGATTGCAGGGAAATATGCCGACAGGGTGGTCGTCACAAGCGACAATCCCCGTCACGAGGATCCCCTGGACATAATGAATGACATCAAGGCCGGTATGGACACCAAAACCAGGGCCAAGTCCGTATTCATCGCCGACCGCAAGGAGGCCATCCGCTCAGCAATAATGTTTGCGCCCGAAGGAGGCGTAGTCCTCGTTGCCGGCAAAGGTCACGAAGACTATCTCATTGTAGGCGACGAAAAGATGCATTTTGACGACAAGGAAGTCATCGCAGAAATATTTGACGAACTGAAAGCTTAACCAGACATGCTATATCACCTTTTTGAATATCTCAGGCAGAGAGGAACTGATTTCTCGGGAATAGGACTGATGCAGTATATCTCCGTGAGAGGCATACTCGGCAACATTACCGCCATCATCATAGCCCTTGTCGCCGGCAAGAAAGCCATCGGAATCCTGCAGAAGAAACAGATTGGCGAAGAGATACGCAACCTCGGCCTCGAGGGCCAGCTGTCGAAGAAAGGCACCCCCACTATGGGAGGAATAATCATCATCTTCTCGCTGCTCATCCCCACCCTGCTCTTCTGCGACCTGAGCAACACGAACACACTCCTGCTGATATTCACTACCGTATGGCTAGGATTCCTGGGCTTTATGGACGACTACATCAAGGTGTTCAAGCACAACAAGGAAGGTATCAACGGCAAATACAAGATCATAGGGCAGGTGGTTCTCGGCCTGGTGGTCGGACTGGCGCTGTGCTTCGACGAAAGCCTGGCTTTCCGCGAGAGCAATGCCGTCAAGGCTTCCGAGACTGTCGAGCAGACCGTGTCAGCCACCGTGGCAAGTTCCGACCCGGCAGAGTCGAACGCGATAATGACCACCATCCCGTTCGTCAAGAACAACGAATTCAACTATGCCTGGCTGAGCCCGTTCAAGGGCAAGGCAGGTGACTTTTTCTCCAAGCTGCTCTACATCCTGGTCATCATATTCATCATAACGGGCTGCTCCAACGGAGCAAACCTCACCGACGGAATGGACGGACTGGCGACCGGAGTGAGCGCCATCGTCGGGGCCGCGCTGGGAGTACTGGCATACGTCTCCGGCAACGTGGTCTATGCGGACTACTTTAATATAATGTATATAGGGAACAGCGGCGACATAGCCGTGTTCATGATGACCCTTATAGGCGCACTTCTCGGATTCCTGTGGTACAACTCCTACCCCGCCCAGATATTCATGGGCGACACCGGCAGCCTGACGCTCGGAGGAATCATCGGCGTATGCGCAGTGCTCATCCGCAAGGAACTGCTCCTCCCGATACTGTGCGGCATATTCGTGGTCGAGAGCCTGTCGGTCATCATCCAGAGAACTTATTTCAAGTATACCAAGAAGAAATACGGTGAAGGCCGCAGGGTGTTCAAGATGTCCCCGCTGCATCACCATTTCCAGAAGGAAGATATAGACGCTGTTATCAAAAAACCCGTCAAGGCCCACCCTGAGGCAAAGATCGTGATGCGTTTCTACATCGTGTCGATGGTGCTTGCAGTCTTGACGATAATCACCCTTAAAATCAGGTAGACGATATGGAAAGAATCGTAGTTTTAGGTGGAGGCGAAAGCGGCACCGGAGCCGCAGTCCTTGCGAAGGTCAAAGGATTCGAAGTGTTCCTCTCTGACATGGCCCGCATCGGGGAAACCCACAAGGCAATGCTCGACCAGTATGGAATCGAATATGAGGAAGGCGGTCACACTCCCGAGAAGATACTCAACGCATCCTGCATAGTCAAGAGCCCGGGTATTCCGGAAACCGCACCGCTGGTGAAGGAAGCGTATGCCAGAGGCATCGACGTCATCTCCGAGATCGAGTTCGCAGGCCGTTATGACAACTCCAAGAAGATATGCATAACCGGCAGCAACGGCAAGACCACTACCACCACCCTGATCTACTATCTGCTTCAGAAAGCCGGAATGGACGCAGGACTGGGAGGAAACATAGGCAAGAGCTACGCTCTCCAGGTCGCAACCGAGCATCACGACATCTATGTCCTGGAGATCAGCAGTTTCCAGCTTGACGGGATGTACGACTTCAAGGCCGACATCGCCGTGCTGCTCAACATAACCCCCGACCACCTGGACCGCTACGGCCACGATATGCAGAACTACATAAACGCCAAGTTCCGCATCACCCAGAATATGCAGGCCGACGACTGCTTCATCTTCTGCTCGGACGACGAAGTCACCGTCAGCGCCCTTGAGAAGATAGTCGTAAAGGCCAAGCAGCTGCCTATCACCCAGACCGAAGAAGTCGACGAAGGCGCCTTCCTCAACGACAACATCATGGTGGTTCACTACGGTGACAGCTCATACGAGATGGACATCAACGACCTGCGCATCGAAGGCAAGCACAACGTCTACAATTCGATGGCCGCAGCCCTGACCGGAAAGATAATGAACGTGAGCAACAAGGTGATCCGCGAGGCCCTGAGTTCATTCACGGGTGTCGAGCACAGGCTCGAGAGGGTGCTGTCGATAAAGGACGTGATGTATATCAACGACTCGAAGGCAACCAACGTCAACTCCACCTGGTATGCCCTTGAGAGTATGAAGACCCCTGTCGTCCTCATTATGGGCGGCAAGGACAAGGGAAACGACTACTCGGCCATTTATGACCTGGTAATGAAGAAAGTCCGCGCGATAGTATGTCTCGGCGTGGACAACAAAAAGATACACGAGTGCTTCGAGGATAAGGTCGACGTGATAGTCGACACGCTGTCGGCCGAGGAAGCTGTGCGTGCAGCATCAAAGCTTGCAAAGCCCGGCGACACCGTGCTGCTCTCGCCCTGCTGCGCCAGCTTCGACCTGTTCAAGAGCTATGAAGACAGGGGACGCCAATTCAAGGATGCCGTAAGGAAACTGTAAGGATGAAAAACTTCATCAAAGGGGACAAGATCATCTGGTTCATAGTGATCATGCTGTGGATGGTTTCACTGGTTGCAGTGTTCTCATCCGGGTCCTTCCTTGCCCGCAACGGACAGACCGGCATAGAGAAGACCAACGTCCTCTTTGAACAGCTGCGGTCCATCGCTATGGGCTGCGGCGCCCTGCTCCTCTGTTATTTCATTAACATAGGTGTATACCGAAAGATAGCGCCGATCGCCTTCGGCATATCAATAATAATGCTCCTGATGCTTTTCGTCCCCGGTCTGCGGGCCGAGACAAACGGCGCGGTCAGGGGCCTCAAGCTGGCCGGACACACCATCCAGGTATTCGAGTTCGTGAAGGTAGGCACAGTGCTGTTCATAGCCTGGGTGATAGAGAAGTATGCCGACGAGATGTATCTCTTCAAGGATTATCTGCTCAAACTGCTGATGTGGATAATCCTCGTGTGCGTGCTCATCCTTCCCAACAGTTTCTCATCAGCCCTGCTGATCGCACTTGTCAGCTTTATGATGATGTTCTTTATGGAGATCCGCGGAAAGCATCTGTGGCTGACGGCGGGAGGAGCCGTCGCGCTGGTAGCCCTGCTTTTCGCAGTCTACCATCTCTCGCTCGGCCTGTTCGGCGACAAAGCCAATGACGTAGGCATATTCAACCGTCTGGCTACCGTTGAAAACCGAATAAAAAGTTTTGCAAGCAGCGAAGAAGACAGCACCCTGGACCTCTCCAAACTGACGCCGGCCCAGCTTCAGAAGATAGACAATGAGAACCGACAGAGCGAAAACGCGAAGATCGCCATTGCCGAAGGCGGAATCTTCGGAAAGGGAGCCGGACACAGCACCCAGCGCTTCACCCTGTCGATGGCATTCTCCGACTTCATATTCTCGATAATCGTGGAAGAATACGGGCTGATTGGCGGCATATTCGTGATAGCGCTATATCTGATTTTCCTGTTCCGCTGCATATCCATAGCGCGCAAGTGTACCGCACCGTTCTCTCAGGCCCTGGTACTGGGCCTTGCCTTCCTGATTACTACGCAGGCATTCCTCCACATACTCGTGAACGTGAGGCTGATACCTATAACCGGACACACGCTGCCTCTGATAAGCCACGGAGGCACGGCTTTCCTGGTACTGTCGGGCGCTGTGGGTATGATACTTTCTGTGAGCAGGACCATAGACAAGCAGCTTGAAGATCAGAAACAGGTAGAACTGAGCGAGGAGGGTGAAGTTCCCCAGACCGCCACGGCAATTGAACAAGACAACAACAATAAAGAAACATACGACAATGAGCAGGATAATAATTAGCGGAGGAGGCACAGGAGGACACATCTTCCCGGCCGTGTCTATAGCAGATGCGCTTAAACGCATCGAACCGGACTGCGAAATTCTGTTCGTGGGTGCGTTGGGCCGTATGGAGATGGAGCGTGTGCCCGCAGCTGGATATAAGATCGTAGGCTTGCCTGTAGCCGGCCTGCAGCGCAACATCTCGCTGAACAATCTTGCCTTGCCCTTCAAGGTGGCGAAAAGCATTCGCGAAGCCGGCAAGATCATCGACGGCTTCAAACCCGACGTCGTGGTTGGTGTCGGCGGATATGCCAGCGCTCCGGTGCTTTGGTCGGCATCACGGAAGAAGATACCCTGCCTGATTCAGGAGCAGAACTCTTTCGCAGGCTTGACAAACAAGATACTCGGCAAGCGCGTGGGCAAGATCTGCGTGGCTTATGACAATATGGACAAGTTCTTCCCGGCAGACAAGATTGTCTTCACGGGAAATCCCATAAGGCAGGACATTTCCCCCGCCACTGAAGAGCAGAGGGCCGAGGGCTACAAGTTCTACGGACTGGATCCTGCCAAGAAAACACTGTTCGTGGTGGGTGGAAGCCTCGGCGCTGCCACGCTGAACGCGACAATGAAAAAATGGATAGAAGAGAAGAGCTCCGACGCCGACTACCAGGTGCTCTGGCAGAGCGGCAAATACTATAAGCAGAGCGTAGACGCCTTTATGGAGGAGCACAAGCCTTCGAATGTCGTGAACCTGGAATTCATCAGAAGGATGGACCTGGCATACGCAGTGGCCGACGTCATCGTTTCAAGGGCCGGAGCAGGCACGATTTCCGAACTTTGCGTTGCCGGAAAAGCCACCATATTCGTACCTTCGCCCAACGTTGCCGAAGACCACCAGCGGCACAATGCAATGGCCCTCGTGGAGAAGGACGCGGCAATGATGGTGCTGGACTGCGATGCAAGGGAGAAACTTATGGATACGGCCGAAGCCCTGCTCAAAGACAGTGAAAAGATTGCCTCGATGGAGCGCAACATACTCCGTCTCGGAAAGAAGGATGCGGCTGAAAAGATAGCACAGATGGTGCTGGAAATGAAAAAGTAGGATTTGAAGATGTACGAGAATTATTATTTCATAGGTATAGGCGGCATCGGAATGAGTGCCATAGCCAGATATTTCAAGCACGAGGGAAAGAACGTTTCGGGC
>JAEEGF010723342.1_pt1 | contig 26367 bp, 18 predicted proteins | sample 9134171 | NCBI WGS metagenome assembly JAEEGF01 (sample SAMN16246542, study PRJNA631951) | gut metagenome | biome: gut microbiome; feature: rumen; material: AP-attached | host: Bos | place: Iran: Karaj | collected 2018-10 | reverse complement strand
CAGACGGCCACAGAAGTGTTGACTTATACAACAATACCCAGAGCATCGATATCATGATCGACGGCCATTCACATACGGTTATGACCGCTGAACCCGGAATTCCTCCCGTTACATCCACCGGTACAAAGTTTATGAACATCGGCGTCGTTGTTCTAGACGATGCAACCAAAACGCTTGAGGACAGCTACCTTATCAGCCTTGACGGCCTTCAGAAGGAAGTCATCACTGATGCCGTTACAACAGCCATCATCAAGCGCGTTGACAAAGAGTATGGCGCTACATTCGCAAAGAGCGAAGTAAGCCTCAACGGTGCAAAAGAACCCGGAAACAGAACAGAAGAGACCAATCTCGGTGACCTGGTTGCCGACGCACTTCTCTGGAACGTATTGAAGACAGGTTCCCTGGCAGTTGATACTGCTCACACAGTTGCCATCACCAACGGCGGCGGTATCCGTGCCAGCATAGGTGCCGGCGATGTTACCAAGAACGACATCAACACGGTTCTTCCTTTCGGAAACACTATTGCTGTTGTATATGTAACAGGTGAAGAACTGCTGGAGGTACTTGAGGCATCAACATATTTCACACCTCATGCCATTGGCGGATATCCTCAGACTTCAGGCATCAAGTTCACAATCGATACTACAAAGCCATATGCTCAGGGACCTGCATACCCCAATTCAACCTACTACAAGCCTGCAAGCATCAGAAGAGTTACAATTGAGAGCATCAACGGACAGCCGTTCTCACCTACTGACACATATGCAGTCGTAACCAACAACTTCTGCGCAGTCGGCGGTGACACATACTACGCTTTCGTAAATGCAAGCTCACAGTTCGACACCGGCATCGTTATGGATGAGGCTGTCATCGATTTCGTCACCAATGAGCTTCATGGTACAATTTCCAGCAAGTATGCAGCTCCTCGCGGAGACCAGACTCAGATCAGATAACAGATTTATTTATGGCATTGAAAAAGATTTTTGAATAAAAAAGTGGCATCGCACATCCGGGCGATGCTCTTTTTATGCTGTAAATTGAGGGATGAGAGGTCTTTGAGTGTAAATAACCACCATATTTTATGGAATAAACTAATGAAAAATTAATTCAGACCGATATAAATAGTAACCAAAGGATGTGGTTGATTTTCATGCAAGGATGCACTTTAGGAGAGGAAACGGTCTGAAATTTATTTTCGGACCTCTAAAGAAGGATCTTGACATGATTATCCAGCACAATCTGACTGCTTTTAATTCGAATAGACAGCTCGGAATAATGACAGGCAACCAGGCCAGGTCATCTGAGAAGCTGTCGTCTGGATATAAGATAAATCGTGCTGCCGATGATGCGGCAGGTCTTGCAATCTCCGAAAAAATGAGAAGACAGATAAGGGGACTTACACAGGCGTCCGAGAATGTTCAGGACGGTATTTCCTATGTCCAGGTTGCTGATGCAGCCCTGGCTGAAATAGATGATATGCTCAACAGGATGAATGAGCTGTGCATTAAGGCAGCTACAGAGACCCTGACAACTGAAGACCGTGCAGCCATCAATGCTGAGATACAGCAGCTTAAGGTAGAGAGCAACAGAACCTTCCACACAACTACCTTCAATGAAAAGCCCATATGGGATGAGAACACAACAGCAAGAAAGGTTATCGGCAAAGAGACAAGACCTATTTACAAATGGGGTACCGGAGACGGTTATTACAGCGTAAATGTTAACGATACAAACAAAGGGGCATGGCCCAGCGACGGGAACTTTAAATTTGATGCCTCTGAAAGCGGCGTTAAGGTAAAATGGAGTGGATATGACGGCGTTGATTATGAGAGCAGGGAGATAGCATGGCCTTCAGAGAATGAACTGAAGAATGGTTTTACGATCGCACTCAACAGCTCTACCATGGATTATACAGCTTATCCGGCAGCAGTAGGTGTATCACCTAACCTCCAGGTGACACTGGATGATGATGCATCGTTATCGATGCTGGTTTCCCAGCTTAACAGCAGACCTGTGTGGACTTCCACAGGTTATTCGATAAGCGGTCAGGCAGTAGGTGACAACAGGACATCCTTATCCGGAAATTTTAACTATCTGACCGGTATCGTCAGCAGAAATCAGATAAACGGAGCAGAAGATCACATAAATCCCGATGGTGGCCAGGCAGCTAACAGAAAAGACGCTGACGACAAATCCACGATGAGATTTGATTTTGACTTTGGCAAGGGTTCGGGCACAGTCCCGGCAACACCGTCTACTTTCGATGTTACAGCAAAATATTCCGGTTCTGTTTACACCTCATCAGGTGAGAGAAGCGCTGAGACGGAAGGCGTATGGTGGTATTACTACAAAGGACAGAAATATTCAACCAATGCGCATTTTGGTGATCCCGATCTGGAAACAGCAATAAACAATGCGCTCAATGGAACTGCAGATAATAATTCCCTTATAAATTCCAGCTCTGTAGGGGGACAGCTCCATATTAATTTCACTTTATCAACCAATGATTCACTTAAGTATTCGGACAGTGGCACACCGCTTACAGGGAATCTCGGAAACTTTACGCTTCACATGAGCGTAGCAGAGAATGAGACAGCTGAAGATATAATCAGAAGAATCGGGAATATTTCAGGTGCTGACATAGCTCATAGCAGTTATAGCGGAATGAGCCTGATTAACGGCTCCGCAAATACTTTTGAAGCCAATATTTACGGCGGGACCATGGCGCTTAACATCCAGGCAGGTTCAAACAGTACCGATGACGATATAATCCCTATCATCTACGATGTGCTCAACAACCATTCTCTTGGAATTAACGACCTTGATACTCTTACCACAACTAATGCCAGGGCAGGGATCGAGTCTACCAAGGAAGCCAAGAGGATCGTCGACGAACAAAGAGCAGTGTTCGGAGCCTATCAGAACAGGATGGAGCACGCATATGATAACCTCACAAACACTGTTGAGAACACAACGAATGCCGAGTCCCGCATAAGAGATACGGACATGGCTGCAGAGATGGTAAAGTACTCCAACAACAACATCCTTATGCAGGCCGGACAGGCAATGCTGGCTCAGGCAAACCAGACAAATCAGGGAGTAATGTCACTCCTTCAATGATTTTCTTTTTGCAGATCCCCCTTTTTGGGGGATTTTTTCTTTGCCTTGTCCAGAATTTAGGGTTTTTTTATAGAATTGTGCATGCTTTTGGAGTAAAATTGTTGTGTATATTGTATTTTGCGTAACAAAAATGCAAGTATACCACTAATAGTTTCTTTGAGGAGGGTATATGAAGAAAAAGAAATTGTCTTTTGATAAGGACCTGTTTAAGAGGAGCGTCCAGTATAACGTAAAGACTCTTTACAGAAAGACCATGGACGAGGCAACTGACCAGGAGATGTATCAGGCAGCAGCCTATGCCATAAAGGATGCCATAGTTGATCACTGGATGACCACACAGAAGGCTGCCGATGAGCAGGATCCCAAGATTGTCTACTACATGTCCATGGAGTTTTTGATGGGAAGAGCCTTTGGCAATAACCTTATCAATCTTCAGGCCTACAAGCCTGTCAAGGAAGCCCTTGACGAACTGGGGATCGATGTAAATCTCATTGAGGATCAGGAGCCGGATCCGGCGCTTGGAAACGGCGGTCTTGGAAGACTTGCTGCATGTTTTCTTGATTCTCTTTCAACTTTAGGATACATGGCCTACGGATGCGGAATCCGCTATAAATATGGTATGTTCCGTCAGAAGATAAGGGACGGCTACCAGGTCGAAGCTCCGGATAACTGGCTTGAGAACGGCAATCCCTTCGAGCTTAGGAGAAATGAGTACGCCAAGGAAGTTAAGTTTGGCGGCTATGTAAACATGCACACCGATGAGAGGGGCAGAACTGTCTTTTCACAGGAGGGATATCAGGTTGTTAAGGCTGTTCCCTACGATCTTCCCGTTATCGGTTACGGAAACGGTGTTGTCAACACGCTCAGGATTTGGGATGCTGAGCCCGTTCAATGCTTCCAGCTGGATTCCTTCGACAAGGGTGACTATCAGAAGGCTGTTGAGCAGGAGAATCTTGCCAGCCAGCTCTGCGAAGTCCTCTATCCCAACGACAACCACATTGCAGGAAAAGAGCTGAGACTTAAACAGCAGTACTTCTTTATCTCTGCTTCTGTTCAGACCGCTCTCAAGAGATATCTGAAAAAGCACGAGGACATCAGGAAGTTCTACGAGAAGGCTGTATTCCAGCTCAACGATACACATCCTACAGTAGCAGTTGCAGAGCTCATGAGACTTCTCATGGATGAGTACTATCTCACATGGGACGAGGCATGGGAAGTAACAACCAAGACCTGCTGCTACACCAACCACACCATCATGGCTGAAGCTCTTGAGAAGTGGCCTGTAGATCTTTTCCAGAGGCTTCTTCCCAGAATTTATCAGATCGTCGATGAGATCAACAGAAGATTTGTGGACCAGATCATGCGTCAGTACACAAACTCTGCAGGCATAGATGTTCAGGCCAAGATCAGGAGCATGGCCATCCTCTACGACAACCAGGTTAAGATGGCGCACCTTGCCATCGTTGGCGGCCACTCCGTAAACGGCGTTGCCAAGCTCCACACAGAGATCCTGGAAAAGAGAGAGCTCAGGGATTTCTATGAGATGATGCCCGAGAAGTTCAACAACAAGACCAACGGTATCACCCAGAGAAGATTCCTTATGCACGCCAATCCGCTTCTGGCTGACTGGGTAACCAACAAGATCGGAGACGGATGGATCACGGATCTGTCAGAGATGAGCAAGCTCAAGGAATATGCCGACAACAAGAAGGCCCTTGAGGAGTTCATGGACATCAAGTACAAGAACAAGAAGCGCCTTGCTGAGTACATCAAGAAGCACAACGGCATTGATGTTGATCCCAAGTCCATATTTGACGTTCAGGTTAAGAGGCTTCACGAGTACAAGAGACAGCTCCTCAACATCCTTCAGGTTATTCATACATACACAGATATCAAGGCTCATCCAAGTGAGGACTTCTATCCAAAGACATATATCTTTGGCGCCAAGGCAGCAGCCGGATATCTTACAGCCAAGCTGACCATCAAGCTCATCAACTCAGTAGCTGATGTGGTAAACAACGATCCTGATATCAAGGGCAAGCTCAAGGTTGTATTCATTGAGGACTACAAGGTATCCAATGCCGAGCTGATCTTTGCTGCAGCTGATATCTCCGAGCAGATCTCAACAGCAAGTAAGGAGGCATCAGGAACCGGCAACATGAAGATGATGCTCAACGGAGCAGTTACTCTCGGAACACTGGACGGTGCCAACGTGGAGATCGTCAACGAGGTTGGTGAGGAAAACGCCTTCATCTTCGGACTTACTTCACAGGAAGTCATGGAATACGAGAAGAACGGCAACTACAATCCTATGGATATCTACAACTCCGATCCTAACGTGAAGTCAGTTCTGGACAAGCTGGTGGACGGCACCTTCTCAGCCGACAGAGAGCTCTTCAGACCTCTTTACAACTGCCTGCTGAACACCTATAACTCCAACAAGGCAGACCAGTACTTCATCCTTAAGGACTTCGAGGCATATCTCGAGGCACAGAGGAGGATCTCAGACGCCTATGCTGACAAGAAGCGCTGGGCTAAGATGTCCCTGCTGAACACCGCATGCTGCGGCAAGTTCTCATCTGACAGGACCATCCAGGAGTATGTGGATGAGGTTTGGCATCTGGACAAGCTTCAGATCGAGGTTAAATAAGAAATATCTGCATATGATGAGAGGTATACCGGATAGCGGTATACCTCTTTTATAGTGCCTTAACGGGCGGATATTCTAATTTGGGTCGTTGGATTCAAGATGTCTTTCTTCTATTAGTTTTTCTACCTGCCGTAGATGTTCTTTGCTGCCGGACTCGGTGTCGCTCTTCGGGAGGGACTTCCTGTAATTTGATGGCGACATCTGCTTCTCCTGGTGAAAGGCCTTGGAAAAGACCAGGGGATCCGTGTAGCCACAGGAAATCGCGATGGATTCTATCGGGAGCTTGGTGAGCTGCAAAAGTTCCACGGCCTTGGCTATCCTGTAGCTGGAGAGGTACTTTTGCGGCGAGATTCCCAGGGCTTTTTGGAAAAGAGTGTACAGATAGCTCCTGTTTATGCAGACATAATCGGCGATATCAGAGACCTTGATGGGATTGCAGTAGTTGCTCCGGATGAAGGCCTGGGCCTTGGTGACGTAGTAGTTATCACTCCCGGAGTCGCTCTTTGCTGTTACGCTGATACCGGAGGCGATGATGGACAGGAACATGGACAAAAGGCCGTTGCGGCGAAGCACGTCCTCTACGCTGAAGGTGTTGTGTTCCATCATGTCTTTTACCAGAGCATAGATATCTTCTGAGGCGTCACTCTTGAAGATGGGCTGCTGCAGTGAAAGGCCCAGCTGGGATACGATGGATGCGGCACGGCTTCCGCCAAAGCCGATCCAGGCATAGGTCCAGGGATCTTTGTCATCTGCCACGTAATAGGCCAGCTCCTCAGGCACGATCAGAAAGCCATAGCCGGTTTTCAGCGGGTAGGTCTTGCCACCGATGGAAAACCTGCCCTTTCCGCTGAGGCAGTAGTGGATCATAAAATGGGGTTTTAGGGCGGGACCGAAACTGTGGCCGGGCTGTGTCTGGGAGAGGCCGCAGCAGTAAACATAGAGGTCGTCGGATTCTTCCGTGTTAAAGAGGAGTTTGTAGGCTTTTTCCATTTCTTTTCCTCATCTTCGTATCTTTTTATATGGAAATTATACGCATTTTAGGGGTGCCAGGCAATTGTGTTTTCCCGCCAGTTACTGTAAAATATAAGGTGCATTTTTATGATTGTAGAGGGGAAAAGGTTTTGTCAAAAGAAGTTCAGGATTTCATGAAAGTTGGAAACGACATTTTGAACAGTGTCACCAGCGCAATAGACAGAAATGATTACAGTTCGCTCCACGATGATGTCAGCAAGGCGATACAGTCTGTGAGCATCGACAGGAAGGTGAACTATTCAAGCCAGAACAGGTCTGCTAACCGCAGGGCCGTGACACGTACAAAAGTCTATCCTTTCATGCAAAAAGGTATAAATAAATATCTGGGTCTGCCCGGAATGATCGCCTGGGGCTGCGTGGGTTTCTTTTTCCTGCAGATATTCCTCGGGATGTTGCTTTCAACAACGCCTATTGGTGCAGCTGTCACAGGACTTTTAACTGCCGGCTGCGGATTTTTCTTTTTTAAGAATCTCAAAAAATACCAGCTGGCCAAGAAATTCCACCTGTATGGCGGGATCCTCAAGGACGCCGAGTATTTTAATATCTCGGATCTTGCCAAGGTTGCGGTAAAGAGCGACCAGGAAGTCCTGAAGGACATCAAGGGCATGATGAAAGAGGGATTCCTTCCCAGAGCCAAGCTGGACGCCACGGAAAAGACCTGCATGATAACCGACAGGGCCTATGAGCAGTATCTGGGCGCTGTGCAGGACATGAACGCGAGACAGCTGCGGGAAGAGAACCGCAAGATGGTAGAGGAGACCAGGACAAAGGAGAGGAACAAAGAGCTCGACGGCCTTCCGCCCAAAGTCAGGGAGATCATCGAAGAGGGCAGCGACTATATCGTCTTTGTCAGACAGATCAACGATATCATTCCGGATACAGAGGAGATGTCCAACAAGCTGTACAGGCTTGAGGATATCATGAACAGGATATTCGCGCAGGTCAAGAAGGACCCTTCCTCGGCAGATGAACTCCACAAGCTGATGAACTACTATCTGCCCACCACCAGGAAGCTTCTTAATGCCTATGTGGAGCTGGATAAGCAGCCTGATGTGGGTGAGAACATCACTCAGACCAAGAACGAGATAGATGCGGCCATGGATACCATCAATGAGGCCTTTGAAAAGCTTCTGGACAGCCTGTTCCAGGATATGGCCTGGGATATTTCTTCTGACATATCCGTCATGAAGACCATGATGGCCCAGGACGGTCTGACACTGGAGGGGCAGGGTGTTTCAGCTCAGATGCAGGCCCAGACACAGGAAGAGGGTCAGAGCCAGACTCAGACACTGACATTTTAACGACCGGTCTAAAAATTTTATTTCGAATAAATTTCAGATAGGAGGAAGATATGGGAGCAGAATTGGATTTTGGGGCAGCACCCGCAGCACCATCATTAAGTTTCGGAGCAGAGGCAGCACAGGAGGCACCACAGCCCGCACCTGCCCAGCAGACAAACGGCAATATGGCCATGGAGGCTCAGCTTTCAGCAGAGGAGCTCAAGCAGGTTGAGGACTTCAGCCAGCAGATCGACATCAGCAACACCACCGGTGTCATGAACTATGGTGTCGGCACACAGAAGAAGCTTGCTGACTTCTCAGAGAAGGCCATTGATAACGTCAGGACCAAGGATATGGGTCAGGTGGGAGACATGATCACCAACCTGGTGACAGAGCTCAAGAACTTTGACGTTGAAGAGGACGAGAAGGGCATCAGGGCCATCTTTAAAAAGAGCGCCAACAAACTGGAGTCCCTTAAGGCCAAATACAGCAAGGCTGAGACCAATGTACAGACCATCAGCAACGAGCTTCAGAAGCATCAGGTTACACTGCTGAAGGATATCGATGTTCTTGACAAGATGTATGACCTCAACCTTAACTACTACAAGGAACTTACCATGTATATCCTTGCAGGTAAGAAGAAGCTGGAGCACGAGCGCAACACAACTCTTGTGGAGCTGCAGAGAAAGGCTGAGGCTTCAGGACTTCCTGAGGATGCAGAGGCAGCCAAGGACTTTGCCAACAAGTGCGACAGATTTGAGAAGAAGATCTATGACCTTGAGCTCACAAGGACCATTGCCATGCAGACAGGTCCTCAGATCCGTATGGTGCAGAGCTCAGATACAATGATGGCTGAGAAGATACAGTCCACCATCGTCAATACGATACCGCTCTGGAAGAACCAGATGGTAATTGCCATGGGTATCGAGCATGCTACACAGGCAGCTAAGGCTGAGAGAGAGGTCAATGATATGACCAATAAGCTGCTGCGCCAGAATGCAGATGCGCTTAAGGTTGCAACCATTGAGAGCGCAAAAGAGGCTGAGAGAGGTATCGTAGATATCGAGACACTCAAGCACACCAATGAATCACTGATAAGCACACTGGACGAGGTGCTCAAGATCCAGACCGAGGGCAAGCAGAAACGTCACGAGGCCGAGGCAGAGCTCTCCGTCATCGAGAACCAGCTCAGGGACAAGCTCCTGCAGGCTGCAAAAAATTAAAAATTGGCTAAACCGCAACGTGTTGGAAAACGGACGGCCGGGGGCAAAGAATCTGCAGCTGCTCACTTTTCCTGCGTTGTGATTTTCTACGACGAAATAAAAGATGGATGTCGACTTTCATGTTATTCAGAGCAGCCGACATCCATCTTTTATTTCGCCGTGAAAATCATCGCCTCGGAAAAATGATCTGGCGGAGAGTTTAACATTTCGACAGGTATTGAGAACAAAGAGGCATGGTATAATGGAAGTGGCTGGAGTATTATGATTGCAACAGATTGAGGTAGTTGCAGCGGTTTGTAAAAGTTAGATGTAAGAAAATGTTAACAAGAAGAAGGTAGTTATTATCAGACAGGAGGGTTATATGATCGATCAGGAGATGAAGAAGGCGGTTCTTGAAAGCTTTGAGAAGGAGTTTGGAAAAAGTGAGGGGGTTAAGGCATATTTTGCACCGGGAAGGGTTAATCTGATCGGTGAACATACAGACTACAATGGCGGACATGTCTTTCCCTGCGCTCTTACTATAGGAACATATGGAGCGGCTGCTAAAAGGGATGACAATAAGCTGAGGTTTTTCTCTGTGAATCAGAAGAGGCTTGGAGTTGTAGAGTCGTCTCTGGATGATCTTAAGCCCTCAGAAAAGGCAGGATGGACCAATTATCCCAAGGGAGTTGTCTGGGCTTTTGAGAAGAGGGGAATGAAGCTGGATACCGGTTTTGACATGGTAATCTATGGAAATATCCCCAATGGTTCAGGTCTTTCTTCATCTGCATCTCTTGAGGTTCTTACAGGATTTATTTTGAGGGATCTGTATGGATTTGATGTGTCCAATCAGGATCTTGCTCTGATCGGACAGTACTCAGAGAATAATTTCAATGGCTGCAACTGTGGAATTATGGATCAGTTTGCTGTGGCTATGGGTAAGGATGACAATGCGATATTCCTGGATACAGCCGATCTGTCTTTTGAATATGCACCTATTAGTCTTCAGGGAGCCAAGATAATAATAGCTAACACCAACAAGAAGCACAAACTCACAGATTCTCAGTACAACGCAAGGCGCAGCATGTGCGAGGAGGCTCTGGCTATACTTCAGAAGAGCCTTAATATCAAGGCGCTGGGAGATCTTTCTATAGAGGAGTTTGAAGCCAACAAGCATCTTCTCACCGATCCCGATATGCAGAAGAAAGCAAGGCATGCAGTATATGAGAATCAGAGAACAATTGAGGCCGTTAAGGACCTTAAGGCAGGGAACATACAGCACTTTGGTGAGCTCATGAGACAGTCACATGAGTCTCTCAGGGATGACTACGATGTGACAGGCGTTGAGCTTGATACTCTGGCTGAAGAGGCATGGAAGATCCCCGGAGTTATCGGCTCAAGGATGACCGGCGGCGGATTCGGCGGATGTACAGTTTCCATCGTAAAGGATGAAGCCATCGATGAATTCAAGAAGACTGTTGGAGAGAATTATAAAAAGAAGATAGGGTATGACGCTACTTTCTACACCGTTGAGATTGGCGGCGGCCCGGAGGTAATCTGAGCGATTAAATGCATTGAAGCTGCATAAAACAATTTACATATCGCAAAATATGCGAACTGATACAAAAATAATTTAAGGAGACAAAGAACTATGGATGCAATCAACAAGCTTGTTGCATATGCAGTAGCAACGAACCTTATTGAGAGTAGTGACATTATATATACTGTAAATTCTCTTTTGATACAGCTTGATCTTGACAGCGCTGAGTATGAGGCGGCAGATATAGAGGCGATGGCAAAGGATGTTCCGACAGATGAAAAAGAGCTGGCTTCTTACCTGGAGGAAGTTCTTAAGGAGCTTGATGACTATGCCGCTGCAAATGGCCTTATAGAAAATGACAGCGTTGTCTACAGGGATCTGTTCGACACAAAGCTCATGGGAGTTTTAACTGACAGGCCCGGAAACATCATAAGTAAGTTCCATGAGAAATATGATGAGAGCCCTGAGAGTGCCACGGATTTCTACTATAATTTCTCCAAGAACACGGATTATATAAGGCGCTACAGGATCGCCAAGGATGTGAAGTGGGTTGCTCCGACAGAGTACGGCGACCTGGACATTACTATCAATCTGTCCAAGCCGGAAAAGGACCCCAAGGCCATCGCCGCTGCAAGGAATGCAAAACAGAGCGGATATCCGAAATGTCTTTTGTGCTGGGAGAATGAGGGATATTCAGGAAGAGTTGACCATCCTGCCAGGGAGAACCACAGGATCATACCTGTTACCATTCAGGATTCCAGGTGGGGATTCCAGTACTCTCCATATGTTTATTACAATGAGCACTGCATAGTGTTCAATTCAAAGCATATACCCATGAAGATAGAGCATGGGACCTTCTGTAAGCTCTTTGACTTTGTAAGGCAGTTCCCTCACTACTTTGTGGGTTCCAACGCAGACCTTCCCATCGTAGGAGGCTCGATCCTAAGCCATGACCATTTCCAGGGCGGCCACTATACCTTTGCAATGGCCAAGGCTCCTGTGGAGAGGACCTTTACAGTTAAGGGATTTGAAGATGTGAACAGCGGAATAGTCAAGTGGCCCATGTCCGTGATAAGACTCTCTGCACCTGACTATAAGAGGATAATAGAACTTGCCGACAGGATCCTTGAGAAGTGGAGAGGATATACCGACGAGGATGCCTTCATCTTTGCAGAGACTGACGGAACTCCCCACAACACCATAACTCCTATCGCCAGAAAGCGCGGCGACAACTATGAGCTGGATCTTGTGCTGAGAAACAATATTACTACAGAGGAGCATCCGCTGGGAGTCTATCACCCTCATGCTGAGCTTCATCATATCAAGAAGGAGAACATCGGACTTATTGAGGTGATGGGACTGGCGGTTCTGCCTGCAAGGCTTAAGGACGAGATGGCTCAGCTGAAGAAGGCCATGCTGGAAGGCTCTGACATAAGAGCCAATGAGGATATTGCAAAGCACGCCGACTGGGTGGATGAATTTTCTGCCGCCTATGACGTGATAGATGAGAGCAATATCGATGGGATCCTTGAGAATGAGATAGGCAAGGTCTTCATGCATGTCCTGGAGGATGCGGGTGTCTACAAGCGCACTAAAGAGGGACAGGAAGCCTTTGACAGATTCACTCGCTCTCTTTGACTTCTTTGTAGTCCAGAAGCTTTAAGATGGTGTTTCTGCTCAGGGCGTTCAGATTCTTGGCTATCGGGACAAGGCCGTCGATCTTCTTCTGGATCTCTTCTTCGTTGAGGCCCAGTTTGGTCTTGTACAGGTCTATGAGAACCCTGTAAGTGGCGGTTATGTCGCTTCTGGTCTTAACAGCAAATTCAAGGACGTCTCTGGCGTCCTCATATCTGCCCTGGTTATAAAGCTCCTGACCCCAGTTCTGAAGGGAGCAGACCAGGGCAGTATAATTTTGGTCAAACTGACTGAGCTGGGTAATATTGGCAGCTCCGTATTCAAGTTTGAGATCTGTATTTGTAATCCCGGTGAGGTTTACGATCTTTTCATCCTTAAGTGCACTGACCTCTTCTTCTGCTTTCAAAAGAGCTGCATTGTCTCCTGCAGTTCCGAAGGGGAGAAGATCCACGGGGATGTGGATATAGTCAAGATTTTCCAGACTTTTTTTGCGCACGCTGTTGGCCTGGCGCTCTTTTTCCCAGAAGCCTGCCTCTCGCATCTCCTCTTTTCTGGAGACTCTGCGCATGCGTAAATTGAAGAAAACTATTAAAATAAGAAAGCTTGCTAAAAATGGGAATTTCATCTATAATTTCCTTTCAGTAATCAAGCAGGATTTATTTACATGATATCACAGAGGAAGTATTATGAAAAAATTTTTTGGAGGACTCGCAGCTGCGGCAGTTCTTGGACTTATGATGCCGGCAGTAACATCAGAGGCTGCGCAGGAGCCACAGATCGCCAAGGGGGTATTTATCGGACCGATTGACGTTTCAGGCATGGACATGGACGAGGCGGAGAAGGCTGTCTCGGAATATGTGGACGAGATGGCGGAAAAGACCATCATACTCCATGTAGATGAAGGTAAGGAAAAAGAGTTTTGCGCTAACGATATTGATCTTTACTGGAGCAACACCGGGATCGTCCAGGAAGCATATGCGCTGGGACATCAGGGAAATCTGGTGGAGAGATACAAGGCCCTCAAAGACCTTGAGAACAACAAACATGTCTATGAACTTAACTTTGGATATGACGAGGAGGCAATAGCATCACTGGTAGCCGGATGTGCGGAGGACTTTGACCAGGAGACAATCAACTGTACACTGAAAAAAGACGGCTCGGAGTTTGTTATCACAGAAGGACAGACAGGGTATCTGGTGGACAGGGATGCATCCAAGAGGGCAATAGAGGATTTCCTGGAGGATTCCTTCCTTGACGGACAGTCAACAATAAATCTGGTTGTTGAGGCACAGCAGCCTAAGGGGACCAAAGAGGAACTGTCCAGGGTAAGAGATGTCCTTGGTACATTTACTACAAGTTATTCATCATCAGGATCATCGAGAAGCGCCAATGTGGCTAACGGATGCTCACTGATCAACGGCTCTACGGTATATCCCGGGGAAGAGTTTTCGGTACTGGATACCATCACTCCCTTTACACGGGAAAATGGATATTATCCGGCTGGATCGTATCTGAACGGAGTTGTCGTTGAGAGTATCGGAGGCGGTATCTGTCAGGTTTCTACAACCCTGTACAATGCAGTGCTGCTGGCTGAGCTGGATGTGACAGAGAGACATAACCATTCAATGATCGTAAATTATGTTGATCCTTCTGCGGATGCGGCAATAGCAGAGTCCGGCGGCAAGAACTTCAGGTTTGTCAACAGCTTGGACCACCCCATTTATATAGAAGGATCTACTTCATCAGATAAGAGGATCACATTTACAATATATGGCGTGGAGGAGAGGAATCCTTCCAGAAAGGTTTCCTATCAGAGCGAAGTACTGGAGAAGATCCCGGCTTCAGCTGACAGGATCGTGACTGACGGCGGACACTCCATCGGGTATGTGGGGACTCAGTCAGCGCATCTTGGATACAGAGCGCAGCTCTGGAAGATCGTGACAGAAAACGGTGAGACCACCAAGGAGGTGGTGAACACCAGCACATACAAGATGGTTCCGAGGATCGTCACCGTTGGCACGGGCGGAGCAGATGAGACATCAATGGCTCAGCTGCAGACCGCACTGGCAACAGGAGATCTGGGAACGATCAAGGCTGTAGCAGGTGCTATAGCAGCTGCAAGGGGTGCCGCAGGTACCGAGGGCGCTGAGGCAGCAAACCAGGCAGTGGCCGATGCGACAGCAGCTGCAAACGCTCAGCTGCAGCAGCAGGCAGAAGCGGCAGCGGCTGCAGCTGCGGCGGAGAATCCGCAGCCTGAGGCAGCGGCAGAGGCACCGGCAGCAGAAGCGCCTGCACCTGAGGCACCTCCCACAGAGGCGGCGCCGGCAGCTGAGGCACCTGCGGCGCAGGAGCCTGAACCGGTACCCATCGATACGGCAGAGGTCATAGAGACCGACTGATGTTTTAGGAAATCCGGGCCGGGTGCGGCAATGATTTCCCGGAGAAGATATGAGAATTGGAAAGATAACTGAGAATGCTTTGAAGCGCTCAGTCCTTAAACAGATCAGAACAGAATTTAAAAATGTTGAAAGCGCAGCTGTAGGGACAGACTGCGCTTTTTCTAATGAAAAGAAGGTATTCAGCGCAGTTGCCACTGTTTCGGAAGACATAGATGACAAGGGATTCTATGCAGCCGTCAAGGCTGCAAACTCTCTTTTGGCCCAGGGAATAATACCTGATCACATCGAGCTTGGTATTCTTTTACCTGCTGATGCACTGGAGCAGGAGCTAAAGACAATAGTGGCAGATGCAATAAAGGGCTGCAGGATATGTGACACTGTTTATGCGGGCGGCCACACAGAAGTCAGCGGCGTAGTGAATAGAAGTGTTGTCACTGCTGCAGCTGTCGGCTACAGGCGCAATGAGAACATGACCCTGGACAGGGCTGCTCGAGCGGGACAGTCCCTTCTGGTCACCAAATGGATCGCTCTGGAGGGTACAGCAATGCTGGCTGCCGGCAGAAGGGATGAGCTGATAAGCCGCTATCCCGTGCCGTTTGTGGACGGAGCAGCTGCCTTCAGAGAGCTGCTTGATATCCGTCCTGAGGCTAAAGAGCTGCTTGGAAGAAGTGACTGCGCAGTGCATGATGTATCGACAGGCGGCATCCTGGCTGCACTCTGGGAATTTGCAGAAAGGGCCGGGTGCGGGCTTAAAGTGGATCTCAAAAAGATACCCATCAGGCAGGAGAGCGTCGAAGTATGCGAGTTCTTTGGACTGAATCCTTATATGTTAAAGTCGGGAGGAGCTCTTTTGATATCCTGTGATGACGCAGAGGGACTTAAAAACAACCTTATGGCCCTGGGAATAAATGCCGAGATCATAGGCCGTCTGGTGGAAGGAAATGACAGGATCATCGTAAATGATGAGGATGAGAGTTTCCTGCAGCTTCCCCAGTCCGACGAGATTTTGAAAATTCTTGGGTGAAGGTACACAATATGTAGTATCATAGAATAAAATATCTAAAGGGGAGAGATGATAATGAGCATTAGAGAAGAGATCTTAGGAATAATTGAGAAGAACAGCCGCATCGATGTGCATGAGATGAGCGTGCTCATGGGTGCTGATGAGATACTGGTGGCCAACGAGCTGAAGGCCATGGAGGATGAGGGCATCATCTGCGGCTATCACACAATGATAGACTGGTCCAAGACTGATATTGAGAAGGTAAACGCCCTCATCGAGGTAAAGGTTACTCCTCAGAGGGGACTGGGATTTGATTCCATTGCCGAGAGAATTTATAAATACCCTGAGGTTACCAGCGTGTACCTGATGAGCGGCGGGTTTGACCTGATGGTGATCCTGGAGGGCAAGAGCCTTCACGAGGTGGCCAGTTTTGTAAGCGACAAGCTTTCAACCCTGGATACGGTCCTGAGTACAGCTACCCACTTCATTCTCAAGAAGTATAAGGACCACGGCACGATCCTCGCCAAAAAATATGAAGATACAAGGGAGATGGTCTCACTATGAGGAACCCTATAGGAAAAAAGGTCGCAGAAATAAAGCCCTCCGGGATCAGAAAGTTTTTTGACGTGGTTCTGGAGACAGAGGGAGCCATATCCCTGGGCGTGGGCGAACCCGACTTTGACACACCCTGGCACATCAGGGATGAGGGCATATATTCGCTGGAGAAGGGCAGAACCTTCTACACTTCCAACTCTGGACTTAAAGAACTGCGGCAGGAAGTATCAAATTACATAAGAAGAACCCAGGGGGTCGTCTACGATCCAATAAAAGAAGTTTTCATAACCGTGGGCGGATCTGAAGCCATTGATCTGGCGCTTCGGGCAATGGTGGACGAGGGTGATGAAGTGCTGATCCCTCAGCCCAGTTATGTGTCCTATGAGCCCTGCGCAGTTCTGGCAGATGCTGTTCCCGTGATCATTGAACTCAAAGAGGAGAACCAGTTCAGGCTCACTGCTCAGGAAGTTCTGGATAAGGTGACGGATAAGACCAAGATCCTTATACTGCCATTTCCCAACAATCCCACGGGAGCCATTATGGAAAAAGAAGATCTTGAGGCCATTGCAAAAGTGGTCATCGAAAAGGATCTTTACGTTATATCCGATGAGATTTACGGTGAGCTCACTTACAGCGGAAAACATGTATCCATAGTATCTCTGCCTGGAATGAAGGAGCGGACCATACTGATAAACGGATTCTCCAAGGCCTATGCCATGACCGGATGGAGACTCGGATATGCCTGCGGACCTCAGGAGATCATGGAGCAGATGGTCAAGATCCATCAGTATGCCATCATGTGTGCTCCTACCACGAGCCAGTACGCCGCTGTGGAAGCACTGAAAAACGGTGATGACGACGTTAAGATGATGAAGGAGCAGTACAATCAGAGAAGGAGATACCTGCTGAATGAGTTTAAGCAGATAGGACTTCCCTGTTTTGAACCTTATGGTGCCTTCTATGTGTTCCCATGTATCAAAAAGTTTGGCATGAGCAGTGAAGAGTTCTGCACCAGGCTCCTTAAAGAGGAGAAGCTGGCAGTGGTCCCGGGAACAGCTTTTGGTGACTGCGGTGAGGGATATATAAGGGTATCCTATGCTTATTCTCTGGAAAATCTTAAGGCTGCCATGGAAAGGCTAAAGAGATTTATCGACAGATTGTAATATGTGATCTGATAAAAAAGGGCTCTGACGAGATGTCAGAGCCTTGTTTCATATACGTTGGTCTCAAAGAACTTGTTATATCCCTGCCAGCCCGGAGCCGTCACATTTCCTAAGAGCTCGGTGAAAGTCTCCATCTTGGCATCGGTGTTGTCGGCAAGATTCAGGGCTACGGCCTCCATGAGGGATGGCTTTTTGGGTGAGCCGTACTCCAGCTCTCCGTGATGTGCCAGGATACAGTGCTGTAATTCCTGTTTTAGAAGCTCAGGAAAGCCTTCTATCTTTCTGGCCTTTTCACCGACCATCTCGCTGCCCATTACAATATGACCAAGGAACTGTCCCTCATCTGTGTAGTCATTGATCGGGAAAAGACTCAGCTCTCTTGTCTTACCTATATCATGGCAGATGGCTGCTGTGATCAGAAGATCTCTTTTCAGCAGTGGATATGATCTGCAGTAGTAGTCACAGAGTTTGGCCACGCTCAAGGTGTGCTCCAAAAGGCCTCCGATAAAGCCGTGGTGCACCGTCTTGGCTGCGCTGGATTTTCTGAAAAGATCTATGAAGTCCTTGTCATTTACAAAGAATTCCCTGAGCAGTTTACTCAGATACTCGTTCTCAACGCTGTCAATGATCTGCAGCAGCTCCTTGTACATCTCATCGTTGTCCCTGGATGAAACGGGAAGATAGTTGGACAGATCGTATTCACCTTCATGGCACTTTCTGGCTCTTTTGATATTGACCTGAAGAGCTCCGTTAAAGCTGGTCACTTCTCCAAAAACATCTATGCAGTCCGGAGCATCAAATTCATCTATACCTCCGCTTCCGGGCTCCCAGACCTTGGCATCAACTGTGCCGGTCTTGTCCTGGAGAGTGACTGAGTAATACTCCTTGCCGTTCTTGGTGGTGGCGGACAGCTTGTGCTTGCACATGTAGATGTCTGAGATTCTGTCGCCGTTCTTTAGATCCTTGATAAACTTCATAAAAAATCCTCATTTCTATTATTTATGTGTTGCTTTGCCAAGCGTGACTTCTATGTCCATGCTTATGCTCTCGGTGGGTCCCTGACGGGTGATGGAAAGAGTCACCACATCATCCGGCGCATAGGTAAGGAGCTTGTTGATAAGCTGCTCGTATGAAGTCACTTCTTCTGAATCTATAGCAGTTATTATATCACCACTCTGGATACCTGCCATCATTGCAGGGGAATTCATCTCTGTAACTGTAATGTAAGCGCCGGCAGGAACCCCGAGGGATTCGGCAACGTCCGCAGGGATCGTTGTTCCATGGATCCCAAGGTAGACTCTGTTGCGGATGTTGGAGAGATCCTCAAACAGGGACTTCAGCTCGGTGATGCCTATGGCACAGATGTGGTTTGACAGATCGCCGGGGTTATAGGACATATCGATGAGTCCTATGACCTGGCCGTTGAGATTTGTCAGAACTCCCGTAGCCAGTGTGCTGCCGCAGATATCCGTGGTCAGCAGCTTGTAGGTGGAATCCTCGAGACCAAGGGATGTCTTCTCCGAAGTGATGATGCCGTAGGAGATGGAGTCCTGTATTCCTATGGGACTTCCTACAGCGATAACCGGCACGCCGGTGAGATTGCCGGCATTGGAGCTTCCAAGGTTAGAGGTCTCAACTTTCTTCTTGGTGTTTTCTGAGAGGGTTGAGCGGCGCACATTTATCACGCTAAGACCCGTGACATCGTCTGACAGGCAGAGCATGGCAGAAGCGGTGGAGCCGTCAACGAAGGTGACGCTTATGGTATCGGCATCAGCAATGGCTGCAGACGGAACAACGATATAATAATATGTGACATTGTTGGCAATAATGAGTCCTGCCGTTGAGCCGCTGCTCTCGAAGGACTGGCTGAACCAGTTGGCATCGTTGGAGAGCGCAGTCACTGTCACCAGGCTCTTTTTTACATCTGTGGCCACGGACTTAAGGGATGCCATCATCTTTCCGTAATCGGCGGCACTAAAGACGTAGGACGCTATGGCTTCGTCGATCTGGTCCTTCTGCGACGCCTCAATGCTCTGGGCTTCACTCTCTGCCTGTGCTGTTTCAACTGCCAGCATTTCTTCCGGCGTCAGCTCATCCTGGATGTTCTCCTCAGGAAATGATACCGGCTCGGGTTCGGCTTCCGGATACAGCCTGTCAGAGAATACCGGCTGCAGGAACAGGAAAGTAAAGCAGGCAACTATACCGAATACAATAGCCAGAAAGAACGTGATAAGCGTCCGCCTTAGCAGCTTCTTCCTGTTGATGGGGCGCTGTTTTATCTTTTCACTTATAAAACCGGTGTCCGCCAGTTTTTCATTCTTATCGTCAATAATGGGTGACATGTTCTTTACCTCTCTCTAAAGCATTGTACCACAGACTAGCCACGAACACCTATAAATGATAGACTATAAGTTGGACGATTATGCGAAAAGAACAGATATAAGGATATACGATGAACAAAAAAGTACTGCATGTATTGGAATACGACAAGATAATTGAAAAACTTACGGATCATGCAAGTTCTGATCCGGGACGAAAGCTCTGCAGGGAGTTAGAGCCCTCATCAGACCTTTCGCAGATAAAAAAAGATCTGGAAAAAACCAAAGACGCCATCGCCAGGATCTTCAAAAAGGGATCCGTGAGCTTTGGCGACAACAGGGATTTCAGAGGCTCGCTTAAGGCCCTTAAGATCGGAAGTTCCCTTGACATGGTGGGCCTCCTGAGGTTAGCGGCCTTTCTTGATAATGTGGGAAGAGTAAAGAACTACGGCAGGCCTCCGCGGGATGATGACAGCAGGGACAGCCTCTCGGAGTCTTTTGAGATGCTGGAGCCTCTGTCCTTCGTTTCAGCTGAGATCAGGAGGTGTATCGTATCTGAGGATGAGATAAGCTCCGATGCCAGCCCCGCCCTCAGGCACATAAGGCGCGGGATAATGCTGACCAACGACAGGATCCATGAGCAGCTGGGCAAGATGATAAACGGGAGCCTTCGCACTTATCTTCAGGACTCAGTAGTCACCATGAGAGGCGACAGATACTGCATCCCGGTAAAGTCCGAGTACAAGTCCCAGGTCAGCGGAATAGTCCACGACCAGTCCTCCTCAGGATCAACCCTGTTTGTTGAGCCGGCTGCTGTGGTTGAGCTCAACAACAAACTGAGGGAACTTGGCCTTCAGGAAGCAGCAGAGATTGAAAAGATACTGGCAGAACTCAGTCTTAAGGTGGCTGAGCATGTGGATACCATAGGTTATAACAGCGATATCATGACGGAGCTGGATTTTATCTTCGCCAAGGCTTCATATGCCCTGGAGATAAATGCCCTTCCTCCTGCATTTAATGACCGTCACGTGATCGACCTTAAGAAAGCAAGGCATCCCCTGATACCCAGGGACAGAGTAGTCCCCATAGATGTGTATGTGGGCAGGGACTTTGACATGCTTATAATCACGGGACCCAATACCGGCGGCAAGACAGTTACACTCAAGACGGTAGGTCTTTTAACTCTGATGGGGCAGGCGGGGCTTGCGATACCAGCAGGCGACAGGTCAGAGCTTTCTGTGTTTGATGAAGTCTACGCAGATATCGGTGATGAACAGAGTATAGAACAGTCGCTGTCAACCTTCTCATCGCACATGACCAATACGGTCTCTATCCTGGAAAAAGCTGATGAGAACAGCCTGTGCCTCTTTGACGAGCTGGGGGCAGGCACAGATCCGACAGAGGGTGCTGCTCTGGCCATATCGATACTCAATGAGCTCCACGAGAAGAAGATCAGGACCATGGCGACGACCCACTACAGTGAGCTCAAGGTCTATGCCCTGAACACACCCGGTGTTCAGAATGCCAGCTGCGAGTTTGATGTGGAGTCCTTAAGGCCTACATACAGACTGCTGATCGGACTTCCCGGAAAGAGCAATGCCTTCGCCATCTCTTCCAAGCTGGGGCTCCCGGACAGGATCATTGAGAAGGCAAAAGAGCAGATCAGCACAGACGACAAGCGGTTTGAGGACCTAATTGCAGATCTTGAGATGAGCCGCAAGACAATAGAGAACGAGCGCCTTGAGATAGAGCAGTACAAAAAGGAGGCCCGCCAGCTTCGGGAGAAGCTTGAGGAAAAGACAGACAGGCTGGACAGGCAGCGTGATGAGATCATAAGAAAGGCCAACGAAGAGGCCCGGGATATCCTGCAGGAAGCCAAGGACGTGGCTGATGAGACCATACGCGCCTTCAGGAAAGCCGGCAAGGATGCCTCCATACAGAACCTGGAACGTGACAGGACGAAGATAGGACAGAAGGTATCCGACAAGAATAAGGCCATAACCAAAAAAGAGACACCAAAGCAGACCCACCCGATCCTGAAGGAATCGCAGCTTAAGCTTGGTGAGAGCGTAAGGATAGTTTCCATGGGCTTGAAGGGCACCATCAGCTCCAAACCGGATAAGGACGGCAACATCTTTGTCCAGTGCGGCATCATGAAGACCAAGGCAAACATAAGGGATCTGGTCCTTGTCAAGGATGAAGACGGAAAAGAGGCCATGAAGAAGTTCTATGGGCGCTCTGTGAAGCCCGGCGGAATGGACCTTTCCAGGGCTGCAAATATAAAGACCGAGATCAACCTCATAGGTAAGAATTCCGATGATGCCATCGCGGAGCTGGATAAATATCTTGACGACGCTTATATGTCACACCTTGGCAGTGTCAGGGTGGTTCACGGCAAAGGTGCGGGGATACTCAGAAATGCCGTCCATTCATACCTTAAGGGCGTGCCCTATGTCAAATCCTACAAGCTGGGAGAATTTGGCGAGGGTGACGCAGGGGTCACAATAGTTACATTTATGAAGTAATAAGGGGGAGAAATGGTTACAAAACAGAAGATTTTAATCGTAGATGATGACAACAACATAGCAGAGCTCATATCTCTTTACCTGGTAAAAGAGTGCTTTGAGACCAGGATATGCAACGACGGGGAGACGGCCATCACTATGTTTGACAGTTTCGGCCCGAACCTGGTGCTGCTGGATCTGATGCTTCCGGGGATAGACGGATATCAGGTCTGCCGCGAGATCCGCACCAGATCCCAGGTTCCCATCATCATGCTCTCTGCCAAGGGAGAGGTATTTGACAAGGTTCTGGGACTGGAGATGGGTGCCGACGACTACATGGAAAAGCCCTTTGATTCAAAAGAGCTGGTGGCCAGGGTAAAGGCTGTTCTGCGAAGATACAAGCCGCAGGTTCAGGAGCCGCAGCAGTCTGATGACAAGGTAGTCAGGTACCCGGATCTCGAGATCAATATGACCAACTACTCGGTTACGTATATGGGAGAGCGCGTGGATATGCCTCCCAAGGAGCTGGAACTTTTATACTTCCTTGCTGCATCTCCCAATCATGTGTTCACCAGGGAACAGCTTCTTGACCAGATCTGGGGCTATGAGTATATCGGTGACACCAGGACGGTTGATGTTCACATCAAGAGGCTTCGTGAGAAGCTCAGCGATCATGAGAAGTGGAGGCTGGCCACAATCTGGGGTATCGGATACAAATTTGAGGTACAGCAGTAAATGAAACGGACTCTTTACATAAAATTCCTGCTGGCATATCTTTTGTTCGGCATATTCGGATTTATTGTGGTGGCTACCTTTGTGTACAGCATGACCTACGACCGTCTGCGCAGAGACAAGGCAGAAAACATGTACCAGATGGCTACCCAGATAGCCAACACATATGCGGCGGACCTCTACAACAGCGAGACATCCCTGGAAACGGTTTACTATGAGCTGTCATCTCTTTCCATGTACATGAGCGGCTCACCCATATGGATCATAAACCCGTCCGGACGACTGGTCCTTGATTCCTCCAGGATGCTGGGGCCCGGGGAAGAGGTGGTCATCGAGGGATTTAATCCCACCGTTACCGGAAGCTACTACTATACCACCGGCGATTTCTGGGGCTCTTTTAAGCAGGAGATGCTCAGTGTGATCGCGCCAATAACAGCCAATTACAAGGTGCAGGCCTACGTGGTCATACACACGCCAACCGCTGCCATTCAGGAAAAAGCCAATACCTTTTTGAATATATCTTATCTTATGCTGATAGTTCTTTTCCTGCTGTCCCTTATCATCCTGATCTTCTTCACAGAGCTGGTCTATGTGCCGCTTCGCAAGATCACAACTGCTACCGAGCAGTACGCGGCCGGGAATATGGCCTATGAGTTCTCTGTGGAGTCGGAGGATGAGATGGGGTACCTGGCGGCATCTCTTGCATATATGGCCGGAGAGATCGCCAGACAGGAGGATGACCAGCGCAAGTTCATTGCCAATGTCTCCCATGATTTCAGATCTCCTCTGACGTCAATAAGAGGATATCTAGTGGCCATGCAGGACGGGACCATTCCGCCGGAAATGCATGACAGATATTTAGGCATCGTCATCAATGAGACTGACAGGCTCACCAAGCTCACCAACGAGATGCTGACTCTGAACAATCTCAACACCAGGGGAATGCTGCTGGATAAGAGTGATTTTGACATCAATCAGGTCATCAGAAATGTGGCGGCCTCCTTCGAAGGCACCTGCATAGATAAGAGGATTGCCATCGAGCTGGTGCTCACAGATGATACTATGCTGGTAAATGCTGATATCAGCAAGATACAGCAGGTCCTTTACAATCTGCTGGATAACGCTATAAAGTTCAGCCATAATGACTCCTCCATCAAGATTGAGACCACGGAGAAGCACAGCAAGGTCTTTGTCTCGGTCAAGGACAGCGGTATAGGAATACCAAAGGAGGATCAGAAGCTGATATTCGACAGGTTCTACAAATCGGATCTGTCAAGAGGTAAGGATAAGAAGGGAACCGGTCTGGGACTTGCCATCGTAAAAGAGATCATCAAGGCCCATGAGGAGAACATCAATGTAATCAGCACCACAGGTGTGGGAACTGAGTTTATTTTCTCACTTCCCAAGGCGGCGGCCATGGACGCAGAGGACGAGTAACGGATATGAGTAAAAAGAATAATGTATATGACAGCAGATTTGGCAAGAACGATCTGCTGTCTGTTCGGATAACAGATATAGGTAATGACGGGGAGGGTATAGGCAAGGTAGACGGCTATACCCTTTTTATTAAGGACGCCGTGATCGGAGACAAGGTGAGTGCCAAGATCATGAAGGCAAAAAAGAACTATGCCTATGCCCACCTGGAAGAGATACTGGAGCCATCACCTTATCGCTGTAGGCCTAGATGCCCCATTGCCCGTCAATGTGGTGGCTGCCAGCTCCAGAACATGACCTACGAGCGGCAGCTGCAGTTCAAACAGGACAAGGTCAGGAACAATATTGTGCGTCTGGGCGGATTTGACGGTGACTTCATCGACAGTATCATGGAACCCATTATCGGTATGGATGAGCCCTGGAGATATCGCAATAAAGCCCAGTATCCTGTGGGGAGTGACCGGGATAACAATCCTGTTGCGGGATTTTATGCCGGCAGGACCCACACCATTATTCCTGCCACGGACTGCCTTATCGGGATAGAAGAGAATAAGGATATTCTGGAGATAATCCTGGACCATATGAAAGAATATAAGATCCTTCCCTATGATGAGGGTTCGGGATCGGGGCTTGTGCGACATATCCTTATAAGGAAGGGCTTTACCAATGGACAGATCATGGTCTGCCTGGTGCTGAACTACAGGGGAAAAGCTGGCAAAAGAAGTGAAAGAGCTTTATCCGGAAACGGATACAATGCAGATATTCTGAGTGATACGCAGTTCATCCCGGGCCAGGAAGCGCTTGTAAAAAAGCTTTCTGCTGTTAGCGGTATGACTTCTGTCTCTGTAAGTATAAACACTGAGAATACCAATGTCATTATGGGATACGAGATCCATACGATCTGGGGAAGGGATACCATAACAGATACGCTGTGCGGTCTTAGCTTTGAGATCTCTCCGCTTTCTTTTTATCAGGTAAATCCTGTTCAGACAGAGAAACTCTATGGACAGGCCATAGAGTACGCTGGCCTTAAGGGCAGGGAAACAGTCTGGGATCTCTACTGCGGAATAGGAACCATAACCCTGTCAATGGCTAAGACAGCCGGAAAAGTTTACGGAATCGAGGTCATCCCGGACGCCATCGAAGACGCCAAAAGAAACGCCCAAAGGAATGGCATTTCCAACGCAGAATTCTTCTGTGGAAAGGCCGAGGAAGTCCTGCCGCAGTTTTACGAGAAACTCTCATCGGAGCAGGAACTGTCTTTTGACGAAAGCAATGCTGATGCATCCGGAGCAGCTGTAGGATCTGAATCTTCAGCTCTGCACCCCGATGTGATCGTGGTGGATCCTCCCCGCAAAGGCTGCGATTCCAAGTGCCTTGAGACCATGCTCCTGATGAGACCTGAGAGGATTGTCTATGTGAGCTGCGACTCCGCAACGTTGGCAAGAGATCTCCGAATCCTCACAGATGGAGGCTATGAACTCAAAAAGATCCGCCCCTGCGACATGTTCAGTTGGAGCAGCCATGTGGAGACCTGTTGTTTGCTCGAACGACTTCGAAATGCAAAGGATCATGTCACGTTTGCGCTTGATATGGAAGACTATTATCGGATTAAGGACGCAGAGGCAGATAAAGAAAAACGATAATACAAACTAATCGTATTTGGTCAGCTGATGGTAATAACTAAGCAAGCGTTGCAAAGTTGTGTCATCTGCGCTTTGAGTGTTCTTTATCAGTTCAAATAAGATAGGATCACTATTTTTATGGATGTTTATTACATCAGGGGAAATATCATCTGTT
>JAEEGF011268067.1_pt1 | contig 26370 bp, 20 predicted proteins | sample 9134171 | NCBI WGS metagenome assembly JAEEGF01 (sample SAMN16246542, study PRJNA631951) | gut metagenome | biome: gut microbiome; feature: rumen; material: AP-attached | host: Bos | place: Iran: Karaj | collected 2018-10 | reverse complement strand
GGTGGGAAGTAAAAATGTAGAGAAAAATGGGGACAACGATGATGACAGATAAAGTACAATTATTTGAAAATCAACCTATTAGAACCGCATGGGTAGAAGATGAAGAGGAGTGGTATTTCTCAATAGTAGATGTGGCGGGTGTTTTAACTGAAAGTAAGGATCCGACTACATATTGGAGGAAACTAAAGCAAATACTGAACAACTTCTAAGAATTAAAGGATTTGGATACAAGTCCCTTATCCACCATATCAAGGCATAGTACGTCCATCATCTCTTTCGCAATAATAAGACCCTTTTCAATGCTGTAGTCGCTCATGAGAACCTGTCCCTGGGTAAGGGACAGGGAGACTGAGTAAACATGAATGTCATCCTTGGAGATATATTTGAGGTATATGCTGTAAACTCTGGCGGAGTAGTACAGGTACAGCTGCATCCTTGGAGGAGCCATGATGTAATCGATGCCCTTTGGTATCTCAAAAAACCTGCATCTGCCAGGAATGCCAAGAGCCTCATTATTTAATCATAAAGGATTGGAAGCACAAAGGTGTGACATTTTCTTTGTCAATGACAAAGGATTTGTCACACCTTTTTGGTACATTAGTATTGATAAAATATTAATAAGTGTATGATTTGACGTAATTTTTGCCCGAACACAGACTGAATACACATCGGAGGTTTCACTATGAATGGTAAGTCATCATCCCTGGGAAAAGTCCGAGTTATAGCCATTTCTCTTGGCATCATCCTGATAATGGGAGGATGCTCTTCTTTGCTTGCGGGAAAAGACAAATCGGAGGAAGCGCCTGCTGCTGAAAACGCAGTTGCTGAAGGTGAACAGGAGGCAGTTCAGGAAACGGCTCAGGAGACTACTTCAAGTGATCAGAGCACTTCGGGAATCTCGGAAATGACTTCCGGGGCGGATGCAGCTCTTTTCCTCATGGGTGATGACGGACAGGCTTCCGACAGCGAATATAATCCTGCGACATATGCCATAAAGGGCGGAACCTGGGACATCTTAGAGTCCGGCGAGAAGATCTACACCATGGCTGACGGGAATGAAGCCAAGAATGTATGGGTAGAGGACGACGATGGGATGTACTATTATGTTGACTTCACCGGATGCCTTATGAAGAACAACTACACCGCCGACGGCTTCTGGGTTGGCGAAAAGGGCTACTGGGATCGCAGCAAGAAGCAGCGCAAGGACGATGTGGAGCCCCTCAGCGGAAAGCCCTACGGCGAAGGCACTGTCATGACCATCGACATCATCAACTATGCCGACGATTCCAGCTACGCCAAGGCAACTCTCACCTACAGCTTTGGAGCCAAGGAGGAATACAACGTGATGCCCCTTGGCAACAGCACATATCTGCTGGAGCGCAATGATGACTTTTATTCCGGCCTTCTCATGTCCGTTTCCGAGGACCAGAAGACCCTTATCGTATCCGGTCTTGGCTGCACGGATACTTACACCATGGAATGAACTTGAATTTGGAGGAATCTATTATGAAAAGAACTATGAACAGACGAAAAGCTATTGCATTGGTAATTACTGTGTTGCTGGCCATGACATTTGTGGCCGGATGTGGGGTGGGGGCTGGCTCGCCCAATATGCCCTATGAGCCAGATACACCGGCTCCGGATCCTCACAACGGAGTATTTGTCTCGGACCACGGAACCATGGAATTTAATGGAGATGGCGAGACGGTGATAGCAGATTTTGACAGTGAGCTGGCACAGCTACTTGGACTTCCAGAAGGAAAGCAGGAGCTTACCTATGTGTTCCTTTCAGGAGACCTTCCTCCTACGGGAAGCGTGGATTGTCGCTATGATGTGGCCCATGAACTTAGGCTCAGCACAGCTGATGCATCGGTTGTTGTGGAATTGGCACTTATTCATGAGGATGGCAGAGTAACGCTTGGAGTGAACACAGTTACTCCTGAAAGAATTCCAATGTTCTTTAGAGGGGACGAACCCAAGAACGTAATCTTCACCAAGAAATGATCGGCGTGAGAGAAGCATAGATTGTTTGTTGATTATTCCAGGAGGTTTTTATGGCACAACAAATGAAATTTTGCCCGCAGTGTGGAGGGCAGATAAATCCGGGAGCGAAGTTCTGCAAGCAGTGCGGTAACAAGTTGGAAGCAGCGCAGAGCGCGCCGGAACCGGTTAGACAAAGTGCACCACCGCCTGTTCAGGCCCAGAGCTCGGTGCAGACACGAAGTGCTCCGGCCCCGGCACCGATACAGGCTCCCAATATCGGAGAAGCAGTCAAGAGTGCTGCCCAGGTCCTTAAGCTTGGGGACTTTACTGCGCCTACAACTTCAGGAGAATGGGAGCTCATTGACATGGCACCTGTTCAGGGAGCGCAGCAGGTTGTTGGTGCTGCTACCAGCGTGGCAAACGAAATCGTAGAGACCATAACCTCGCCCTTTGAGACGCTCTTTAAAGGTGCGCTGTCCTTCGTGGGCGGAATATTCGGAACTCTGGTAAAGCCTAAGAACCTGATATTTGCCATAGTTCTGGGAATAATCTGGATCATCTGTGGAATAGGAAGAGGCGAAGATGATCCGATCAAGAACCTTTTGTCATTCGTTACCTTTGCAGAAGGAGGATTTGACAGAGAAGGCCTAGGAGTTGTCGGTGGCCTTATTGGAAAAGGCTCAGTTGCCGTGATGCTTTCATCGATGTTTTCTGGTGGAATCCCTAACGCAGTCAAAGGGGCAGCAGGCATATTCAAAAAATCTGATGACAAAAAGAGCATACCTCTTTTCATAGTGGGAATCCTCATTGGAGGCTTCGGCTATCTGTTCTATGCAGGACTTGATAATGTTTCCGCCATCACATCCATGGCCGGAATATCCGGAGCAGTACTGGCCCTTGAAGCAATCGGAAAGAAGGATGGCTGGATCTACAGCATAGCCCAGTCATTTACAGCAAAGAAGATTGATGGAATAAGAACCTCCCAGGATGGGAAGATCACAAGCCTTCTTGGAGGCATTGCTCTGGGATTTGCAATCGTAACCGTAATATTTATCGCATAAAAAGGAGTGCCTATGTTTTGTGAAAGTTGTGGAGCAAGAATACCTGATGGAAGTACCTTCTGTGAAGAATGCGGAGCAAGGATTTCTCCAGCCGGTGGAGCAGGGGATTCGGGACCGAAGATCATACCAAGAGCTCCCGAGCCTTCAGCGCCGCAGGCACCTCCGCCACCTCCAACTCCAAATGTACAGGGCAACATAATTCCGCCCAATCCACAGGTGCAGAGTGCTCCAACCCCTCCGCCACCTCCGGCGCCGAACGTGAATTATCAGCCCCAACAGGTAAGCGCTCCGGCGCCTTCATCTGAAGGATCAGGGCTTTCTGGAAATGCTAAGACCATCATCATGGCAGCAGCCGGTGTTCTGGCTGTTGTGATCATAGTGGTGGCTGGCCTTTATGCGAAGAGATCCGGTCTTGTCGGAGGAAAAGGTGATAAGGCTGATAATCAGGGCACAGAAGTCTCAACAGACGTAATGCCTGAAAACGCCGAGCAACAGGCGGCTGAGACTCCTGCAGCGACTGAGACGGCAGCAGAGCCCCAGGCACAGGCAACAGACGAGAACGCCGGTGATACAACACAGACCACCGCTGACCAGACCACAGCAGATCAGGCTGGAGCAGACAGCGACGGGGATTACTCCCAGACCTCTTCAGGTTCCCTTGTTCCCAGCATCACCGGACCTGAGCAGGATGTAGTGATCCAGGACTTTGACTGGTTCTACAACGAGGGCTTCCCTGAGGGTGGAACAGCCTACACAGAACTTTGGGGACTTGGCGGAAAGTGGAAATCCCTGCTTTATTCCAAGACCAAGGCTGATGGTAACGAAGTCTGCAGAATAGTCATATCTGATGCGGATGTCCAGTACATGGGATATAAACTGACACTTCTTATGAATACAAAGGCCAGATACCAGTATTCAGGAGATAACCGTGATCAGATGGAGCTTATCGACAACACCCAGGTGACCATGACCTTTGAGGGAGACTGGGACGAGGAGCGTACCTCCATGGACGTCTACAGCGTCAACTCAGATCTTAACTGCAAGATCAACAAGTTTGCTTCTAAGAATGGCTTTGATTACGCCTTAGGCACCGTCTATAACGGAGACGTCGAAATCGGCGAAGTGGCCATGATAAGAGCAACACCATAACCTGATTATCAAGGGGCACAATCGTTACCCACACATTATGAGGGACATTACGTGAGAAAAGAGCTTTTGATCGCCAAAAGGATATCGGCAGGATTGGCAGCAGGACTTGTCCTGTTCATTTATGCTGCAATCCCTGCATCTGCAAAACGTGTCAATACTGAGGATGATCCCAGTAATTCTGTAGATGTTCTATATACTAATTCTTCTGGAGAAGACTACTACGAGGAGCTGGGGGGACTGACTGATGATTTCTGGGCCGAGCAGCCTTTTGATGCCTACTGGCATAACGAAGGCGGAGCTAAAGATAGTAAATATGCAAAAGAACATGGAAGAAACAATTCCTGGGTTAGCATAGACTATTATTATTCCGGATATGCCAGAAATAAACCATGGCCAGATGAACCCAAAATAACTTCAGATTATGGACGCCAGGTATTATTTGGAATCAGATTATATTCTGATGATGAATGGAATTTTACCCTGGTTGAGGAAAAGACCACTGGAAATGTTGCTAATGTAGTCTATCAGATAAATGCGCATACGGGTGATTCCCTTACTGCGTCTTGCTGGAGTTATTTTTCTGGAACTTATAATAACGTGTTGTCAGATAGACGAAATACGAATAAGGGTTTTATTTCAAAGAATGCACCTGAATATGATCCTGAATGGACGATTCCGCCATCTGAATATTTCGCTTTTTATTCAAACATACATACTGCCCGAAGGGATGGAAAATGGATTGACGACTGCGAAGAGTACAGTTGGCCGCAGGAGTATGGAGATGAATATGTTTCCGGATTAGATTACACAATACAGGCTGATGATGATGTGGTCTACGTTGACTCTTTGGGGAAGGTTAAATTTATAAACCATTATACCGGGGTAGAACCTGATTGCCAGATCATCTATCGTTACAAGATTGTGAACGTAGATAATGTAAATAACACCGTGCTGGAAGATACTACCGCAGCAAAAGATACATCGGGCGAGGATGAAGGCACTGACATCTCTACGGATATTGTGGAAGGCGAGGATTTTACTCCTTCGGAGGATGATCCTGATGATAACCCCTGGTCTGACATATCATCGATTACTGATGATATTGGAAATCCCTTTGATGAACTTGATATAGACGAAGAAGAGCTTCCCAAGGCAGTTGGTACAGGAGCAGCCGGGGCAGCAGCTGCAGCAGGAGCTATAGGCGCTGCTGGAGCGGCCGGAAAAGGGGTCGGGAAAAAGAAGACCAAAAAGAAAGAGAAGAAGGAAGAGAAAAAAGAAGATAAGCGCTCTACCTATAAGATGTACGTCTATAAGGACTTTGGAGACACCTTAAAACGGGGAGATGAAACTAAGTACGTCTATGCCCGTATTGAGGAGACTACTTGGGATAAAAGAGTCTTTAACAATGATAAGCTTACTCAGCAGATTTCCGTGTCGTCGGCAACTGATGCACTTATCGTGTCAGACGGAGGAATGACAGTAAACGGTTATAAGGCTGCAGAGGTTTTGGTGCCCAAAGAGGGCAATAAGACCAAGGGAACAGTATCCTTCCAGTTCAGGGGAGAGGGAGGTCTTTATACCAGAAACGTAGTTTTCAATATTGTCGGAGAAAAACCTTACATAATCTATCCCAAGCTTTCTGACGATGGAGCAAGCTGGCTTGAGAGCAGTCAGCCTGGCGAAGCTGTGTTTATTGCAGGTCAGGGCGGCGAAGAAAAAGTTATGTTCTACATTAAGGATGCGGTGGAGGACCCTATAGACATCAGTTTTGACGGAGGGTCTGATTTTGATGTGTCCTATGAGAAGGAAGAGAAGTACAAGTGTGGCTATTACGCTGTTGTTAAGAACCTTTCCCAGGAGATGGAAAAGGGCAATGACATCATTGCAGATAAAGTAATAAAGACTATAAACGTAGAGGCGAAGTTTAAGGATGGAACTACAGTCTACAGTGAGTTCTATGTTGAGCTGTATCCGGATGGGCTGTCTGTTGTGCCTAACACCAGATACTTCAAGAATGACAAATTCCAGGTTAATACTGTAGAGGAAGAAAATCCTAAGCCGGGCGAAATTCGGCTCATGCCATCAAGCTTTGATGTGCTTGTGTGCTACGCGGATCCAAGGACCGGAGAAGCTAAGATATTTAAGAATCCAAGTCTTTCTCACGAGGATCCCGATGACGAGGGCAAGTATGGAAACATGTTCAAGGAGAATTTCCTGTACCGGATGGATTACACCACCTCAGGCGGCTATTCCTTCTATCCAAAGTGCAGCCTTCCTGAGTTTGATGAGCCTTATGCGACTAAAATGAAGCTTATCTATACGGGCAAAGACGGCACATCTTTTGATGGTTATCTTCCAATTGAGTTTACCGGCATGATACCAAAACCACCCAGCCAGGTGGCTCGAGAAGAGGCTATCAAGAGACTTCAGAAGGCAATCCGGATCTTTGGTATAGGAAATCAGGATATAAAGGAAATGGTTAGAAATACTTCCATTTATTCTGCATCCGAGATTGAATTTACTACAAAATGGATTATTCTGACTGGAATCAGATTTTATCAGGAGTGCTCAAAAGAGTACACAAGCTTTGCTAATCTGTGTGATAAGTATGTTGTCTGTGCAAGTGCTATGGTCAAAGCCGGAGATATGGCATTTGAGTATGTCCTGAAGATAAAGTTTGGATCCGCCGGAGAAATAGCTGCTACCTTCATTAACCCCATGAAGAATATGTATTTTGAATATCTGGGGCAGTTTTATGGACTGGGAGCAGATCCGGAAAGCTATGGAACTAAAGACTTCAGCTTTTGGAAGGCTCTGCTTCAGGGTGCTACTGATCATCTTGAGGGTATGCTTACCGGAGAAGAAAAACCTACCGGCGAAAAGCTCGGATTTGTTGTGGCAGCCTATCTTATGGTTAGATATGCAGACCATTATTACCACGGAGAGGGCTCAGAAAAGGGAGACGTATATCGTTCGATCCTTGCTGCGATAGGAGATCTTTCCCTTATGAAGTTCAAGGAGTGGGTAGCTAACCTTGCCAAGGAGTGGACAGGACCTATGCTTGCTAAGCTTCAAAACTGGTTTGGCGAGATGTTTAAAAAGTACTACGGCAACCTGGCAAGAGAAGCTGCCAAGGCAGCAGGCGACAAGGCCTTTGAAAACGGAATACGTTCTCAGATACACAAGGGTATTGGCTACGCAGAATATAACCTGGCAAAGAATGCGAAAAATGTGGCATACAAGATGCAGTATGATAGCATGACAAAATTCCTTAGCGAAGGTGCTGAGAATTTTGGAAAAATTAAGACAGAGGATGTGGACATTGCCCTGGGAACTGTGCTTAATTATGTCTTTGGCGGAACCAGCAATGAAGGCGAAGTAGAAACTCTCAAGGCCTCAGAGTATATAGAGAAACAGCTCCAGAGCTTCTTCGTTGATATGCTCGGTCTTAAGATTGAAGGCCTCTACGAAACTTCAGAGGATATAATAGGTCTTTCATCCTTTAAGATCAAAGGAACAAGTGTGATCATAGGCTTTAAGGAGTATGAAGTAGAAATTGATATAGCAAAGAACATGAATGCTATTCTTGAACTGGTCTTTGGTTACTGCTTCTCCTGGATGGAAAAGATTTATCAGTACTGTACAGATGACAATGCCAAAGTTCCGGATGCCAGAGATATCATGGAGTGCAACACTCAGATTCTGGATGAAGTCCTTGAGATTGTCCAGAATCCGGAGCCTATAGTGTATCGCGATAAGTAATTGGTTTTAGCAGCGCGTAGCGCTGAAAAGCGGATTCTTAAAGACACCTGGCTTCCAGCATCTTCCTGAGTGAATTCCTGTCGGTCTTACTCTGCTCCATGAGGGTCTTGGCGTAGGCCTGGAAGGCGACACACATTGATGGATGATTAAGTGAGAAGGATAACCCCTGTCTTGTGGCGGGGGTTATTTTTGTTGTGTTGTCGGAAATCAGAAGATCGATGTTGGCAAAGGGAGTCTCCGGGATTGGGTAAAATCTGTAGCTTTCGTACTTCTCGGAAATGGCGATGATATTCCTGATGTGCATGGAGTACTTCCCCGGGGTGTAGATATGAGGCGTGCCTGAAAAAGCCGGAGTGATGGATACTGTTCCGGCGGAGATAGCCTCGTTATCTGCTAAAGGTATGCACTCGTACAGAGTGCCTGTCTCAAGCTTTTTGAAAAGCAGTGAGCTGTTGACCTGCCAGTTTTCATAAAGCTCCGGGTCTTCAAAGCTTTTTACCAGTTCCTCAGGCATTGTGGCCAGGGACAGCACATTTTTGATGGTGATGACATCCGAAACAACAGGGAAAGATTCCCTGGGCAGTGGATGAATGAGAGGAGATGAGCTCCTGCGGAGCGCCTCGTACTCTTTTTGGAAAATATCCAGACTCTGAGGATCGGTGTAGTAGTGGAAGATTGCGTCGGAGTCTGCAGGGGAAACCTGAAATGCCCTGATGCAGGCAACGCCCGGAATCAGGAACATGGTGTGGGCAAACCTTGGGTTCCTCTGTTTTCTGCAGTAGTATGATTCGATCATGCCTGACATGTAAAGCGGAAGCCAGCTCTTTATGGCGTCGCTCATCTCATCAAGACTTCGGTCCAGGTTGTGGATGATGCTGATGTGGGTTTCGTTTTTGACGGAGGCAAACATCAGGGCAGCCCATTTAAGCAGGAACTCAAAGTCCTGAGTCATCCAGCCCTGGTCCATATCTGAGTAAAGGCACATTTCCGGAACTTTTTCTTTTACGGCAGTGGAAAGAAAGCGAAGGACAGCGCTTCTAAGGCCCTCGACACCGAAGTAGATAGTCTCGCCGGGGGTATCTGCCACAAGAACATCGTTAATATCAGGCAGCTTCATGGCTGTGCTGGAGGGCATGGAGTCGAAGATCCCAAGGATGTTCTCCGCAGCCTGGACGTTGTCTTCCTGCTCATCCTTGCCATAGAGCCAATAGGCAAAGAGCTCCTCCTCAAGGTCCGCCACAGGGATGCGCATAAGATCGCAAAGGGCAGCTTCCTTCTCGCTTTTGATGATGCGGTCAAAAAGCACAGAGCTAAGCTGTGAGGAGAGCTCGGAATTGGACACGGGGGTTCGTACGCCGCTTCTATACCTGCTTATGAGGGAAGCGTCGGCGTGGATGAGCTTACTGAGGCGCACGTTGGAAAGCTCCGCCAGAAGCATGGAGGAGTTGAGCCTTTCCGCGAACTGATGGGAGGCTGCCTTGTCTAGGGAGCGCTTTTTCCCGGAGGTTCCGTTTGAGCTTGCTGACAGCTCGGAATCATACCCTTCGTAGAGCCAGCTTTTAAGGGCAGCCTTTATCTCTTTTGCTGAGGCCTTGGGGTCCGCCCCAACCACAGCGCAGAGCTTCCCCAGGTTATTCTTATTATCTGCAAAAAGATATATTCCGTTAATCAGCTTCTCTGCTGTCACACTGTCGGGATGTGGAATCCTTTTTCCGCTCTTGATGCGGCTGATGTTGGTTCTGTCAAAGCCCACCTTTTTGGCGATCTCTGCGCCGGTAGCATCTATCTTTTCGAGCAGTTCGTTGAGTTTTTTTGTAAGCATTATATCCTCCTGGGCGTGCAGAAATTAACTATATAAAAAGAATTATAGCAGAGTAAATGTGACAGTTCAATTTGTCAATGACACATCCTTGTCACGTCAGGAATGGTACAAAATATACGGTATCATATTATTATAGACATTCTATTTCAGACAAAAGACATACAGGAAGGACGGTACATTATGGGACAGATTGAAGGTCAGAAGGTTACAGAGAATATCTATTATTGTCCTGACGGAAAGTACAGATGGATCTACGAACTGAATATGATCAAAAACCCCATGATACTACTGACTATTTGGAAGATCTTCGGGATTCTTATCCTTATTCAGGTCGGGCTTTCATTTTTGCTGGAGCTCTTTTCAGGGAATATCGTTTCCTGGTTTATGGAGTATCTGTTAACGCCGGGATTCCTCATCGTTCCCGGAATTCTGTTCGCTCTTTCCCTTGTTTCCTACGTGATCGTCGGGTTCATCTATGGATGGCAGTACATAGTTCTTTTTGAGATGGATGACCGAGGCATTGATCACATCCAGATGCCAAAGCAGTTTGAAAAAGCCCAGGCTCTTTCCTGGCTCACCACTATGGCAGGACTGGTATCAGGAAACTTCACCACCGCTGGCGCCGGAATCCTTGCAGGCAGCAAGAATGCCTCCAGTTCCCATTTCGACATGGTCCGGAAGGTCATCAACAAAAAGAACTTCCACTGCATCAAGGTCAACGAGCTTATGGAGAAAAATCAGGTCTATGTAGCGGATGAGGACTTTGATTTCGTCTGGGAATTTATCACCCAGCAATGCACCAAGGCTAAAATAATCGGTTGAGAGGTGAATCATGGGAGATGTTAACAATAATGGAGCTTCCAGCAATAATAGCTCTACGATACTCAGTATTATTCTTGTAGTGATTCTGGTGGCGGAACTGGGCGTGGCTGGTTTCCTTCGCCCGGGCTTTTTAAGGCAAAGAGAAGATGCTGGCTCCCAGTATGCACAGACTAATAGCGGCGCTGAGACCAGTGTTGCCACATCCACTGGCGTCAGTGGAAACGAATCCGCAAAGGATAAAGGGAATGATTCTTCACAGGCTTCTTCCGTGTCCACTGGATTTGAATATGTGGATTATGTTACAACCCCTGACTGGGAGCCTGATCCTGAAGGTGATGGCGACTATCAGCTCTCGGGAAATTGGAGTTCTGAGCAGGTTGCTTCCGGTGCGCTGACGGAGGACAGCCTTTCGATCGTCGGTAAGGATGGCGCATCCATGACTATTGCTGAGTGCTACCTTGAAGAAGACACAAAGGCGGAGATTCGAAAAGTTCCAGGAACTGTGGATTATAAAGTGGGAGATGAAACAATCCCGCTTACTTTGTATGAATTCAATGCTGAAGGAATAAGTGATGATACATATATGACATTGGAGTTCCCATTTTCTGTAGATGCGGATGAGGAAGTGGGGGCTGGTTTTTATGACCCTTCTGCCGGTACGATCTGGCCAGTTAATTTCGAATATGATGATCAGAAGGGAATGATCCGCATAAAAGCAACACATCTTTCGACCTACTGTGGCTTTAAGGTTAAGGATGCCGGAACCAGAAGAGCAATGCTTCCTTTCCTTAGCTATGCAGATCTGTATAGTGTCATGAATGCTACGGGTGGAACTGACCTTAAGAAAGATGCTGAGATTTTGGAAAAAAGTGCGAAGGCCGGAAGCAGCTGGTCTGCTGCTGACGAAATAGCGGATGATCTTGGAACAATAGGTTCTAAGGCTGATACCGTTGTTTCAAGCCTTGGAGTAGTAGGGAGCCTGGAATCTGCCATGACTGTAGCAGATGGCGCAGGCAATGTAATTGTAAAGAATTCTTATGGAACCATAGGTGAGATAATGAACACCATGTGGGGAAAGCGTGGCAGCTGGGGCGTGGCTAGACGATATGGCGGTGCTGTTACCGTGACTGAAATAGAAGATAAGTTAAAATCCACTTATCCCGGCGATAAAATAGACAGAATAGGAAATGGACTTAATGTTCTTAACACCACACTTTCTTGTTTCAAAATACTTCAGCATGCGCAAAACGGGGACAATACAGCTGCTGCATGGGAAAGTACACAGCTCATCTTTGACCGTACACTGGCAGTTGTGGCAGAGAAAATGGCCTTTCCTGCCCTGAATGTGTATCTGGTGGGAGTATCTCTTTTGACCTATGCATTAAACGAGTTCTACACAGAGGCAATGAATGGCCGTAAGGAAGTATACGTAAAGGCTTATTACGAATATTATAACAGTCGTGATACAGATGGAGGTTATCGCTCTGCAGCTACCTGGAGAAAGAAATTCATTGAAATAATGAAGGCCGGTGGTGGCATAAAAGGTGTGGAAGCTGAGATTGATAATTATGTAAATGAATTCTGGGTAAAAGCCGATGACTTTGGACTTGGCTATATTGACAGCATACTCACAGAAGACCAGAAAACTGCTTGGGGTGCTGCCGGGCAAGCTGGATTAAATCCTAAGATCAAGAAAGAAATAAGTGATAACTACAAGGCTGAGATAATTCCGAGCATGATTAATATCATGGAAGTAGTCAATGAGAAAAACATGGATGAGATCCAGGAGACATATAAAGCTCGTTATGAGGCGCTCTGCAGGGAAATGAACCAGGTAATGACTATAAGCGTCATTGATGGTGGAAAGGAAGCTGACAAAGATTCTGCCTATGAGGGATGTATCGTGCGTTTTAAGGGGCTTAAGGGCAAGGTTTCTGACCCTCAGAATTGGGAGACTAAGCTTGATAAAAATGGGCAGGGCCAGATACGCCTGACTTTCCTGGCGCACATGATGGTCAATGCTGGAAATATCCTTGAAGTGGTAAAGAAGGATGGTGATAAGGAAACAATAGTCCTGGAGCAGCCCTTTGATATTAAGCTGCCTCAAAGCAAGGTGGTTCTGGATTTCCCTGAGGTTACGGGACCGGATTGGATCAATGGTATTTGGTCAGAGCCCGGAGGAAATACTCTGATAGAGAGTTCGACAGGATTTTCTATTCCTGCTATGAAATATGAAGTGCTGGATAATAAGCGGATTGCTTTAGATGTCATAATGCCAATTTCGGGACAACCCGGCAATGTGGGAGAACCTTTGGGTGATTCAACGATTGCTACTTATGAGTATGATCCGACAACTGAAAAAATTGTAATACATATCGGTAATGAAACGGAAAAGATCCGCAGAGAGGGTGAAGACGCAATTTATTACGAGGATAGTCATATGAGTAAGCCTTTATGGCACCGGATGAATGGGCTGAATATCCGGTCCAAGGGAGGCTGAGGCATTACTGATTAAGGCGCTGCGTGACTTTGGATTTATAAGAGTTTAAGAGGAGTGATTTTGTGAAAAACATACTCAACATTATTCTTGTGGCAATAGATGCTGTGCTCTTACTGGTTATCATAACCGGGATAGGCGCGCCAAAGGCTGCTTCAACAAGTGCAGACAATTCGCAGATGGTAGCTTCACAGTCTCAGGTGCAAAGTGAGACCCAGGCTGAACCCCAGGCCCAGAGCGTGAAGGAGGAAGAGCCTAAGGCACAAACCGAGACTGCTACTGAGGCAGTGTCTCAGACTTCATCTTCTGATCTGGCTAAGAGTCAGTCGACAGAAGAATCTCAGGCCCAGGAGGAAGAAGGCTACAAGGGGTTTGCTAATGAATCGGAGTATCAGCGATATCTCTTTTCCGGAGGCTATGAAGATGAGGATTCATCAGGAGATGTGAGCGGCTTTGCTAATTCAGACGGAGTCAGGACAGATGAGCATGGCTATTACCTTCCATCTGATGTGGCTGCAGCTATTAGTACTCAGGAAAAGTCAACCAGAGATGATTTCGACTGGTTTGTGGATGATGTTTGGAACAATGGAATGCCGGAGGGCTCAGAGCTTATCAAGAATCCTGAGGATGTGGTTGGATACTGGAAATGCATGATCATCTACGATCCGGCTGATAAGGAAGGAAAGCAGGAATTCCATTATGGCACCATGTACATTGGCGCAGACAAGAATGATGGAGAGACTGTTACAATGTCTCCTCATATTGAGTGGGGCTACACATTGGATAAAACAGGGAAGGAGGTAGACGAGTCTGACAGAAACTGGTTTCTTGGCATAGGAGAATGGACCGAAGGCTGGATTGGAAATACCCAGGCGAACCATAATATAAAGATCCGTCTCTACGAGACAGGTGACGGAAAACAGTATGGCTACGGCGGTATTACACTTCAGGACGCAGATGTAAAAAGCGTAGGCGTTTCTCTTGTGAGGCCATGATATAAAGAAAGGAAGGTACAAAATATGAGAATGATTAACGGATTTGGGAGAATTATGGGGATAGTATTGACGGGGATCATGACATTTATTGTACTTTCATCAAGCTCTGTTGCTGCAGAGAACCTGATCGTAAACGGCGGTGCAGAGACAGGAGACCTTACCGGCTGGGTTGAATCAAAGACATACACAACCGGTGTCTGGGGCGTAAATGATTATTTCTATTGGGGCGGAGATGAGACAAAGCCTCATTCAGGGAATTATTTCTTTGCCCTTTCGAAGGAAAAACACGAGAACTATGACACGTTCCTTTATAACAATGTTGATATTCCGGCCAGTGCAAAGCCCGGCGATGTCTTTGAGATATCCTGCTACGGACATACCTGGTCTGATGATATAAAAGACAATTCTGATTACGGAAGGCTTTATCTGAGATATTGCTACCCTGATGGAACCTACATGCCTGATGAACAGGGCAATCCTAAGGGGATGTTCAAGTGGGTTAAGATCGAAGGCGGTCAGTGGAAACGCTACAGCGTTCAGATGAAGATGCCTGAAGGCGCCGGTCAGATTCAGTATGGACTTTGGGCTTCGCAGTGTGACGATGGTGGTTTCGCAAATGTTTGCTTCGATGATGTAGTACTTGTAAACCTGGGCCAATAAGCCAGAGTAGTAATTCAGCCCTCGCGTACCGGCGAGTACGTGGGGGCTTGCAGCGTTGTTAGTTTCTGGGTGAATGTGTTAAAATACATTTGAAAATGATGTTTCTTTGCATAAAGGAAGTTTAATATGTGTGACGTAAAAAAATATAGTGAAATATATAAAGAGATAGCTAAGCTTGACCCTGATGACACACTTCAACTTGTTCTTGAAAGTGAGAATGAGGAAGAAAAAGATTTCTATGAAATGATTGGTGATTACTTGTTACAGAAACGCCAAAAAGAAGTGATTGAGGGGAATCTTTTTTGATTAAGAAATATACCATTGTTGCTGGAGTGAATGGAGCAGGAAAGTCTACCTTATACCAGCTTAATCCGCGATTAAGGAATGAACACCGGGTTAATGCAGATGAGATCCTTAGAGAATTGCAGCTTGATTGGCGAGATTTTTCAAGTGTTCTTGTCGCTGGAAAAGAAGCTGTTAAAAGACTTAATACTTATATTAACGAAGGAATTAGCTTTAACCAGGAAACTACATTATGTAATCTAGTTGCTATATATGACAATACTCTGGAGTTTAGGAGATTTGCAATATATAAAGATGGATGTCTTGTGAGGAGATCTCATAATGTGCCGGAGTGGTTTAGCAGGAAATTCGAGTGATTAAAATTGAGGCTGTCCTATACGGACAGCTTTTAAATCGTTAAGGGGACTTTTAAACTGAAATAAGAATAGAAATAGAGGGATTTAGAGATATGATAAGAATTTTATTCGTCTGCCACGGCAACATTTGCCGTTCGACAATGGCTGAATTTATAATGAAAGATATAGTCAACAAACAAGGGCTGTCAGAGGCTTTCCATATAGAGTCATCTGCAACACATACTGATGAGATATGGAATGGAGTGGGAAGTCCGGTGTATCCACCTGCGAGAGCGAAGCTAAGAGAGCATGGGATAGGCACGGATGACAATGAGCTTGGAGTAAGTGAGAAACGTGCAAGACTCACTTCCAGGAAGGATTACGATAAGTTTGACTTCATTATTGGAATGGACAGTGCCAACATCAGAAATCTGAATGGGATATTTGGCGGAGATCCGGATAAAAAGATATTCAAGATGCTGGAGTTTGCTGACAGAGATGGGGATGTAGCTGATCCGTGGTATACAGGGAACTTTGATGTTACCTGGAGGGACTGTAGCGATGGATGCCACGGGCTGTTCAGACAGATCATGATGGATCCTCGTTTCGCTGGTGACCTTGGTGATGGGGGGTTCTCGGATTCAGATGATGAAGGTTACTATAGCGACGGGCTCAAATATGACGACTTCCCTCGAGGATAATGATCATAGATATTGACCGCTTCCAATGGTAATTAAACAATACGCAACATTTTCTCCAAATGACATGTTAATTAATTAGAAAACGTTAATTTAGCACATATCTTTTTGGGGGAATAAATATGGTTTTAGTAGATCTTGTATTATCTTTTTTACCAATGTGGTGCCTGGTTACGCTGGTCAAAGTTAGGAAACATAGTGTATATACGGCCATTGTGTGTTGTGCAACACTCATACTGATAGGCTTTGACATTATTGTATCAGTGATGTCATCGGATTTTCACGATGCTGCATTTATACTGCAGCTCTTTTTACCGGCACAGCTGATCTTGGCAGTCATTTCACTTCTGGTTGGAAACCTGTTTCTGCTGATCATCAATAGACGTGCGAGGAAACGTTCGCAGATTGAGGAGTAATCCCATATATGAAATACGATAATATTACCAAGGCGGTTTTTGTAAATCGCCCTAATCGCTTTATTGCGGAAGTTGAAATCGATGGGAAAAGAGAAATTGTTCATGTCAAGAATACTGGCAGGTGCAAAGAACTTCTGATTCCAGGATGTGAGGTGTGGCTGACTGAGCCGGGAACTCCTGACAGAAAGACAAGGTATGATCTGATTGCTGTCAAAAAAGACAATGGAATCTTATTTAACATAGACAGTCAGGCACCTAACAAAGTGGTAAAAGAGTGGCTTGTTACCCGGGATTATGACAAGGTTATTCCTGAGTACAAATTTGGAAATTCCAGAATTGATTTCTATATGGAGCGTGGAGAAGAACGCTTCCTGATGGAGGTTAAGGGATGTACTCTTGAAATTGATGGGATAGGATATTTTCCAGATGCGCCTACAGAGCGCGGAGTTAAGCATCTACAGGAACTAACAGGAGCGGTTAAGAATGGCTACAGGGCTTTGCTTACTTTTGTAATACAGATGGATGGCGTATCAGAAGTCAGAGCCAATATCTCAACCCACCCGGAGTTTGGAGAAGCGCTTGATGCTGCTAAGGCTGCCGGAGTTGAAGTACTTTTCTTGAAATGTCACGTTGAACCTGATTCACTGGAATTTTGTCAAGGAGAGTAGATAGGCATATTTGTGACTTTTGACATCTATATCATAATATCGTTTATGTATAAATTGATTTAATACCAAGCCATATAAAAACAGTGAGTTGTTATTATCGTTTTCTTTTTGAACAGGATTCCCTGAGCGCTAGAATAATAACAATACAAATATCATGAACCCATTGTTATTATATAATGAACGGACAATAGTTAATAAAACTGATTTATGTAATACCAAAGTAAGATTTTACAATATCTTGGTATTAAATGAAAATGCAGAAATATTAAAATATATAAATGAATATGCCAAAAAGCTATCCAAGTATTATTCTTAAAATGAATCACTTTAAAATCTAACATTTTTAAAAAGAATCTCTCTAAGATCATAATTAAAAAAGAATTCCTTTAAGATCATAATTCTTAAACAAGTAATCTCTATAAGATCATAATTTAAAAAAGAATTCCTTTAAGATCATAATTCTTAAACAAGTAATCTCTTTAAGGCCATAATTCAAAAAGAATCTCTAAGATCAATCCGTAAATAAGAAGTCAATCTATAATACATATTCATAAACAATCTGGTATGTGCACATAAAAACTGGCGGTATGCATGATATATATGCTATTATTATAATGATATAACGTATAATTATGCGCGAAAATAAGAGAATAATTACACCACCACCTTCTATGTTTGTACTGCACAGTGAGGTAAAAGATAATATGAATCAGAAAAAATATTCTTTTCATACCTATGAAGAACTTGTGACTATAGTGGATGTTATCAAAGACAGCAAGGATTACAAGTCTGCCTCCGGAGTGCTTATGCAGCTGTACAATCCCAAGATTGATGCCGATGATGAAGCTATTGTAGACTACATCAATGCAAATTGCAGTAATGCCTGCCTCATAGGACTTACCTGTGCTAACATAGCTGACGAGGAATTTGATATTAAGGATAATCCAATCGAGCTTAATATTACTTATTTTAAGAAAACTCGTCTGATAGAATATGATTTTGATCTTAATATAGCTACCGGATTTGTAGCGGGGAGAATGATCAACGAAGCGCTTCAGGATATAGATGATGCGAAATGCATGCTTACCTGCTATTCATGCGGAAGCGCGGTCATACATTCTTTTGCCAGTGAATTTAGTCATCATAAGCTGCCGATGTTCGGAGCTAAGGCGGGGCGCAGCATCAGGGCCCTTAACACGGCCAAGGCCTATGGTAAAAGAGCTGGTGACAACAAGATAGTTTCTGTCATATTTGCAGGAACTGATCTTCATATTTTTATGGATAATTGTCTGGGCTTTAAGGAAATTGGTGTTGAGATGGTTGTCACCAAAACTGAGGGCGATAATATAATTGCAGAAATAGATCACAGGCCTGCTACTGAAGTTTATTCCAAATATCTCAAAGTTAGTCCTGGTAAATATTTTGTCGAGAATGTATGCGAATTTCCTATGATCTTCCATAGAAGGGGGTGTGTGATAGCAAGGGTTCCTTCGGCTTATGGAGAGGATAATTCTATTCATTTTACTTCTGATGTGGTAAAAGGTGAAAAGCTAAGACTTTCATACGGAAGCGCTGATAATCTTCTGGATACTATCAGCGAATCTGTGCGCGGGATCAAGAATTTCAATCCGGAAGCAGTATTTTTGTTTGAATGTGGTAACAGAGTCCGTTTCCTCAAAGAAAAAGCAAGTAGTGAGACAGCAAGCTATAGGATTCTGTATCCGGAAATTTCAGTTGCAGTGGGATATGCTGAAATCTATGAATCTGCGTCTGGAAGCGGCGGTGTTCTAAATAGCGCTTTGGTAGCTGTGGGACTTAAAGAAGATCCGGATGCTGAAGACGAGTTCAGGCCAGGTGTTACTTATATTGACGATACACAGATTCAGGAAGATGAAAGAGATTATATCCCGTTTGTTGACAGGATCCTGAATTTTCTTGAGAGAACTTCTATAGAGCTTGATTCTATGAACAAAGAGCTAGGTAAGATAGCCTACACTGATCAGCTCACCAGGATTTATAACAGATGGGAACTTGAAAACAAGGTAAACGAAATTCTGGCTGAGTGTAATGAGAGTGGAGCCAGGGCATCGATCATCTTCATGGATATTGATCACTTCAAACATGTAAATGACACTTATGGCCACGACGTTGGAGATATGGTTCTAAGGGCCTCAGTAGATATAATCAGAGATAATCTCGAGGTACAGCATGTGTTTGGCAGATGGGGAGGAGAAGAATTTATTTATGTCCTTCCGGATACAGGTATTGATGAGGCAGTTGAATTTGCAGAGAACCTCAGAAAGCAAATTCAGGATAACTGCTTTGTTACTGTGCAGCATATAACTATGAGCTTTGGTGTTACCCAGAACATAGCGGGAGACACCCTTGAAACTTTTGTTAAAAGAGCTGACGACGGCCTTTACAAGGCAAAAGAAGGTGGAAGAAACAGAGTGGTAAGAAATTAATTTCTTTATTTTGTTCAAAAAAATTTCTTGTGTAAACAGGTGCCTGATAATAAAATGGTAAAGATGGAAAAATCTAAATATTGGGAGGAGTATCATGGCACAAAGAACTGATATACACAAAGTTTTGATTATCGGCTCGGGACCGATTGTTATTGGGCAAGCGTGTGAATTTGACTATTCCGGTACGCAAGCCTGCAAGGCTCTTAGGAGTCTTGGATATGAAATTGTTTTAGTTAACTCCAATCCGGCAACTATCATGACGGATCCGGAGATGGCGGATAAGACTTATATCGAACCACTTAATGTGGAACGTGTAGCAGCAGTTATTGAAAAGGAAAGGCCAGATGCTCTTCTACCTAATCTTGGTGGACAGTCAGGCCTTAATCTGTGTTCTGAATTATACAAGGCCGGAATTCTCGACAAATTCAACGTAAAAGTTATTGGTGTTCAAGTTGACGCTATTGAGCGTGGCGAGGACAGAACAGAATTTAAAAAGACAATGGATATGCTTGGTATCGAAATGGCTCGTTCCAAGGCTTGTTACAGTATAGAAGAGGCTCTTGCCGAAGCTGATGAACTTGGATATCCTGTAGTGCTTCGCCCTGCTTATACAATGGGCGGCGCCGGTGGCGGACTTGTATATAACAAGGAAGAGCTTCAGACTGTTTGCGCACGTGGCCTTCAGGCATCTATTATTCATCAGGTTCTTGTTGAGGAGTCAATTCTTGGATGGGAAGAGCTTGAACTTGAAGTTGTTCGTGACAAGGACAACAACATGATCACGGTATGCTTTATTGAGAATGTTGATCCTGTAGGCGTTCATACTGGAGATTCCTTCTGTACAGCTCCTATGCTCACTATTTCAGAAGACCTGCAAAAAGAGCTCCAGCGTCAGGCCTACAAGATTGTTGAGCATATCGGTGTTATTGGTGGAACAAATGTCCAGTTTGCGCATGATCCTGTAAGCGGAAGAGTTATCGTAATAGAGATCAATCCAAGAACCTCACGTTCTTCAGCTCTTGCCAGCAAGGCTACAGGCTTCCCGATTGCACTTGTATCAGCCAAGCTTGCTACAGGACTTACTCTTTCAGAACTCCCGGATTCTAAATTTGGAACCCTTGATAAATATGTTCCTAATGGCGATTATGTTGTTGTTAAGTTTGCACGTTGGGCTTTTGAGAAGTTCAGGGGAGTAGAAGATAAGCTCGGTACACAGATGAGAGCGGTTGGCGAAGTTATGAGTATCGGAAAGAACTTCAAGGAGGCTTTCCAGAAGGCAATCCGTTCCCTTGAAAAAGACCGCTATGGACTTGGATGTATTGAAAAGTTTGAGAAAATGTCCAGGGAAGAACTTCTTAGATTATTAAAGGACGCTTCATCTGAAAGATACTTCCTCATATATGAGGCAATTAAAAAGGGAGTTACAGTAGAAGAAATCTTTAATATAACCAAGGTTAAGCATTATTTCCTCAATGAGATTAAAGAGCTTGTTGAAGAAGAGAAAGCTCTTTTAACAGAGTCAAAGGGAAGTGTTCCGGCTAAGGAAGCCCTGATTAAAGCCAAAATAGATGGCTTTTCGGATAAATACTTATCAAAGCTCTTGGGAGTATCTGAAGATGATATCAGAAATACCAGAATGGGCTTTGGACTTAATGAAGTCTGGGATGGTGTCCATGTATATGGCACAGATGGCAGTGCTTACTACTACTCAACATATCAGGATGAGAGCGCTTTAGAGCATCCAATGAAGCTTTCTACAGGTGAGAACAAGAAAATCATGATCCTTGGCGGCGGCCCTAACAGAATCGGTCAGGGTATTGAATTTGACTACTGCTGCGTTCATGCTGCGATGGCGCTCAAAAAGCTCGGTTTTGAAACAATCATTGTAAACTGCAACCCTGAGACTGTTTCTACTGACTATGATACTTCAGACAAGCTCTACTTTGAGCCTCTTACACTTGAGGATGTTCTGCAGATATACCGCAAGGAGCAGCCACTTGGCGTGATCGCTCAGTTTGGTGGTCAGACACCACTTAACCTTGCTGCCAAGCTCAAGGAAGAGGGCGTCAATATTCTTGGTACAACCCCTGAAGTTATTGACCTTGCAGAAGACAGAGACCAGTTCCGCATGATGATGGAGAAACTTGGAATTCCTATGGCAGAGGCAGGAATGGCATCTGATGTTGAGGAGGCCAAAGAAATAGCTGCACGCATCGGATATCCTGTAATGGTTCGCCCTTCATTTGTTCTTGGCGGACGAGGAATGGAGATTGTCAGAAGTAATGAGCAGATGGAAGAATATATGAGGGCAGCTGTCGGTGTAACGCCTGACAGACCTATCCTCATTGACAGATTCCTTCACAATGCACTTGAGTGCGAGGCTGATGCTATAAGCGATGGTGAGCATGCTTTTGTACCTGCAGTAATGGAGCATATTGAACTTGCAGGTATTCATTCAGGAGACTCTGCATGCATAATCCCATCCAAGCATATTTCAGACAAGCACCTTAAGACTATCGAAGAGTACACCAGAAAGATAGCTGTTGAGATGAATGTCGTGGGACTTATGAATATGCAGTATGCGATTGAGGATGATACTGTTTATGTTCTTGAGGCTAATCCAAGAGCTTCCAGAACAGTTCCGCTTGTATCCAAGGTATGCGGAATCAGGATGGTTCCTATTGCTACAGATATTATTACTGCAGAGCTTACAGGCCGTAAATCACCTGTGCCGGAACTAATTGCTACTAAGAAGGATGCTGAACCTCCTTATTATGGGGTAAAAGAGGCAGTGTTCCCATTTAATATGTTCCCTGAAGTTGATCCGGTTCTGGGACCTGAGATGAGATCAACAGGAGAAGTACTTGGACTTGCCAAAACTCCCGGAGAAGCCTTCTTCAAGGCAGAAGAGGCTGCAGGCATGGGACTTCCTCTTGAGGGAGCAGTTCTTATCTCACTTAATCAGGAGGACAAACCGCACGCTGCCTGCCTTGCAAAGAGCTTTGCAAAAGACGGCTTTAAGATTTATGCAACCGGTAAGACCTATGATCTTATTACAGAGGCTGGAATCGAAGCTACTAAGATAATGAAGAATTACGAGGGCGGACGTCCTAATGTAGAAGACATTATCAAGAATGGTGAGGTTCAGCTTATCATAAACACACCGATTGGCCGTGGAGCTGAGCATGATGACGGATATCTTCGCCGCGATGCGATCAAAGCCCGCATACCATACATTACAACTGTTGCTGCAGGTAAGGCCGCGGCAGAGGGCATTCATGAGGTGAAAGAGAAGGGCTGTGGCCATATCAATTCTCTTCAGGAATATCACGACAAACTGTAACATAAATTATTTGTAGTTTGCGGAAATGTGCAGTTCTCGGACGAGGAGATAATTTATAGAACGAATATAAAAGAACCATCTGACTGTTTTGAACAACGTTGAAAGTCAGATGGTTCTTTATATATGAGTTCTAATGAATTACGACGCAGACGAAAACCAGCATTTCCGTAGACTAGATACTTTTATTATCAGGACTTGAAGAATGTTGAAAGAATTCCTCTCCCAAGGCTGGCGCCGAGGTTTCCGCCAAGGGTCTTGCCGAACTTACCAAACTTACCGCCAAGAGACTTGCCGACTTCTCGTCCGACTGTTCCTGCAACTGCATTACCAACTGATTTAGCAGCCTGCTTTTTCTTTTTGGCTTCAGCGGCTTCTGCCTTTTCTTTTGCCTTAGCAGCAGCGGCTTCTTCTTTTTCTTTTGCCTTAAGAGCTTCCTGCTCAGCCTTTAATTTAGCGGCAGCTTCTGCATCAGCCAGTCCCTTTCTTTCAAGGAATTCATAAGCTGAATCAGGGTCTTCCGGCTCATAGTACTTGCTATATAGTACATTCTGTTTGATTTCTTTTTCTCTGACAGAGGAATCTATAGCTCCCATCAGACTCTGTGGTGGGAGAATTTTTACTCTTTCAACGACTGTTGGGGTTCCGTCTTCGGACAGAAAAGAAACTACAGCTTCACCGACGCCCAGTTCCTGAATAATATCGGCAGTCTTAAAAGCCGGATTTTCTCTAAATGAATCAGCCGCCGCCTTAACAGCCTTCATGTCAGAAGGAGTGTAAGCGTGAAGCGCGTGCTGGATCTTGTTACCGAGCTGAGCCAGAACACCATCAGGAATATCTCTTGGATTCTGAGTTACAAAGTAGATGCCGACGCCCTTGGATCTGATGAGCTTAACAACCTGCTCAATCTTGTCCATAAGAAGTTTGGGAGCATCGTCAAATAACAGATGGGCTTCGTCGAAGAAAAATACCATCTTGGGTTTATCAAGATCGCCAACTTCAGGAAGTGTCTCGAACAGCTCAGACATCATCCATAAAAGGAAGGTTGCATACAGCTGACCGTTATTTATAAGGCTTGTACTATCGAGAATGTTGATCATTCCTTTGCCGCCTTCGCCAATAGTAAACCAGTCTTTGATATTAAGCGCAGGCTCGAAAAAGAATTTGTCACCGCCTGCAATTTCCAGAGCTACTATAGCTCGGACAATTGCTGAAATACTTACTTTGGATATGTTGCCATAATCTGCAGCAAGCTCTTTGTTATTTTCGGAAATATAGTTAAGAATAGCTTTTAAATCCTTGGTATCAACTAAAAGAAGCTCATTGTCATCAGCAATTTTAAAGGCGATTGACAAAATATTGCTCTGAAGGTCGTTTAGACCTAGTATTCTTGATAAAAGAAGTGGTCCCATCTCTGAGACAGTAGTTCGAAGCGGAATACCTTTTTCGCCAAAAACATCCCAGAAAGTAGCAGGATATTTCTGATATTTAAAGCCTGCCTGATCAAGTCCGAATTTCTGGATTCTCTTTTGCATATCCTCTGAATCTGTGCCCTCAAGTACCATTCCGGACAGATCGCCCTTGACGTCAGCTAAGAATACCGGAACTCCCATATCACTGAAAGATTCTGCAAGGACCTTCAGGGTGACTGTTTTACCGGTTCCTGTAGCACCCGCTATAAGCCCGTGCCTATTAGCCATTTTAGGCAAAAGAAATACATTTTCCCCATTATCATTGTTAGCTACCCATATTTTCCCGTCTTTATACATACCCTTTCTCCATTCTGCCGCTAAAAACGGCTAACACTCTAGTGTCAATTATAGCATGGCTCATGCATTTATGGACTAATGCCAGGGAGAAAACTTGGCGATTTTTTGTATTTTTTTCTGTATTAATAGGGAGTGCCGGAGTAGTATGAGGGTCTACTCCGGCTGGTGTAAAAAAGTTGTTATGAAAGTGTTTGTCCTTTCTGAAAAAACTATATCTTTTTAACCTAAAAATAACCTAAAAGTTTATAAAACTTTTTAATTTGTTGTAAGTAAAACATAATAGAATAATAAATGAGAAACTATTGTTTTGCGCTAATTCTTTTTACGGATTGGATTTTCTATGGGAATAACCGTTGAGGAACTTAGGAATTACATAAAGGTCATGCAGGGGATGTACGATGTTGTACGACTGGTTGAACCTGCATCATGTCATGTGGTCAAGGCTGATCCTGCGAAAGGAGCGCTTGAAGGTGAGAAGTGCTATACCACCTGGGGAAAGTGCGAGCGATGTACTAATTGCACGAGCTATCAGGCAACGATCAGAAACAGAGTTCAGGAAAAAAATGAGGTTAGAGATGGCGTGGAATGTCATGTAATCTCGCTTCCTGTTCCAACCGAGAAAAATGGGATCAGAAATAATTCTTATTGTATTGAACTTGTAAGCTATGGTAAAAAAGCTTCCGGATCACGTGAAAACGAGATTCTTGCAGTAACCGGTAATAACGAAGATGCTCTTTATGTGAGCATTGTTGGAAATAAAAGGGTAAGTGATGAGATTATTTCCCTGTCTCTTCTTGATTCTGAAATAGGCCTTATTTGCTTTGACGAGGCTGGAAACTGCATTTATTCCAATAAGCAGGCCTTTAAAATGTTCCATATTCCCAATGAGCTCAGCAAAATGCAGGAGTTCATTAAGGACTGGCTGATAGATCAGTATATCAGGAATACTTCTGGAGTCTGGAGTCAGTACTATTCCTATGAAGGCTCTGAATATCTGTATGAAGTTCACCAGATGGTTGCAACTACCGAGCATGGTAATGGGATACTGGGCTCTTGTATAGCTGTCATGAATATTACTGACGAAGCTCTTAATACCGGCGGCGTCAAATTCAGGGAAACACATGATGCTCTTACGGGTATATATAATCAGGAAGGCTTCTATAAATCAGTTAGAGCTGCGATTACCGATAACCCGGATGAAGAGTACTACATAATGTGCTCTAATATTCGGAAATTTAAGCTTATCAATCAGCTCTTTGGCATGGAAAAAGGAGATGAGGTGCTAAAGAGCATAGCAAGAAATCTTGAGCAGTGGTGCGTAAAAGGCGAAATATATGGAAGAACCCATTCGGATGAGTTTGTTCTTTTCATGAAAAAGAAGGACTTCCTGGAGGAAAAGTTTGAAAGAGCAATTCATGCTGTGGCCTCATCCCTGGATAACAGCGTTTACAGGCTTCAGTTCCAGGTCGGTGTATTTGAGGTGAAAAATCCCCATCTTCCTGTATATGAAATGCTGGACAGAGCCAGAATGGCCATGGAATCCATAACGGTTAACAAGGAGTTTGCCATCGAATTCTTTAAAGATGAGATGATGAGCAATACTCTTCATGAAAATGAGATCATCA
>JAEEGF011478030.1_pt1 | contig 26385 bp, 24 predicted proteins | sample 9134171 | NCBI WGS metagenome assembly JAEEGF01 (sample SAMN16246542, study PRJNA631951) | gut metagenome | biome: gut microbiome; feature: rumen; material: AP-attached | host: Bos | place: Iran: Karaj | collected 2018-10 | reverse complement strand
TGAGAGCACGTCTTACTGAGTATGCTGCAGCAAGAAAGTCTGCAGAGTATCACGAGGGCAGAGGTGTATGGAGCATCAAGTGTGATGTAGCTCTTCCCTGCGCTACTCAGAACGAGCTTGACATTGAGGATGCTAAGCAGCTTGTTGCTAACGGCTGTATCGCTGTTTGTGAGGGTGCTAACATGCCTACAACAATCGAGGCTACAGAGTACTTACAGGCTAACAAGGTTATGTTCGTAGGTGGTAAGGCTGCAAACGCAGGTGGTGTTGGTACATCAGCACTTGAGATGAGCCAGAACTCAGAGAGACTTAGCTGGACCTTCGAAGAGGTTGACGCTAAGCTTAAGAGAATCATGGTTGACATCTACCACAACATTGACGATGCTGCAAGAAAGTATGGCATGGAGGGTAACTACGTTGCCGGTGCTAACATTGCAGGCTTCCTTAAGGTTGCAGAAGCTATGAAGGCTCAGGGTATTGTATAATACTGACAAATAGGTCATATGATAATGATAGCCTCGCAGTTCTATACTGTGGGGCTTCATTTTTTAAGAAAAAAGTTTTGGAATCATTATGGATAATGGTATGAACAAAATTAGCGTTATTTTGAATAAAAAATGTATCATTATTCAATAATCACTATTATAATATTATTATAAAATGATAGGAGGGGAGCTTATGTTTGCAAACAGTTTTTGGGCACTTCTGCCGGCTATTATCGCGATAGCTCTGGCACTGATCACCAAAGAGGTTTATTCATCCCTGTTCATAGGAATTGTGGTTGGTGGTCTTCTTTATTCTAACTTTAACCCTGTATTAACTATGCAACATGTTTTTGTTGACGGTATGATTGGACAGCTTTCTGACAGTTGGAATGTTGGTATTCTTATATTCCTTGTTGTACTGGGAAATATGGTCATGCTGATGAACAGAGCCGGAGGTTCGGTGGCTTTTGGAAAATGGGCAACAACCCATGTAAAGACGAAGGTCGGCGCACAGCTTGCTACCATAGCACTTGGATGTCTTATTTTTATCGATGACTATTTCAACTGCCTGACCGTTGGTTCAGTAATGGGACCGGTTACCGATAAGCACAAGATCTCAAGAGAGAAGCTGGCTTATCTTATAGATGCAACTGCAGCACCTATATGTATCATTGCACCTATTTCTTCATGGGCTGCAGCTGTTACAGGATTCGTTGACGGAGCAAACGGCATTTCTCTTTTCGTAAGAGCAATACCTTATAACTATTATGCGATTCTTACTATTGTCATGATGATAACTCTTACAGTTACCGGCATTGATTATGGTCCGATGAGACTTGCTGAGTTAAATGCCCAGGCTCACGGAAATAAGATCAATAAGCATGTAAAGCAGCATGCGAGTATGACAGGTGCTGAAGATCAGCCGATGCCTCCGGTATCAGAAAAGGGCAGGGTTATTCATCTGGTTCTTCCTATTGTTACACTCATTGTTTTCTGTGTAATAGGAATGATTTATACAGGCGGCTTCTTCGAGGGCGAAAACTTTGTTAATGCATTTGCTAATTCTGATGCATCTGTAGGCCTTGTATTTGGCTCTGTATCAGCCCTTATAGTTACAATGATATTTATGATGGCTACAAGAGTTCTTAGCTTTAATGAGTGTATGAATGCGATTCCTGAGGGCTTTAAGAGTATGGTTCCCGGAATCCTTATCCTGACCTTTGCATGGACACTTAAGGCTATGACAGACTCTCTTGGAGCAGCTGATTATGTTGGCGGCCTGGTTGAAACAATTGCTGATAAGCAGAGCTTTATGAGCATCCTTCCTGCTATCGTATTTGTCATCGGTGCATTCCTTGCATTTGCGACAGGAACCTCCTGGGGAACCTTCGGAATTCTTATTCCCATAGTTGCCAAGGTATTTGGTTCAGATATGAACAATGAGCTTATGATCATTGCAATCTCTGCATGCATGGCAGGAGCTGTTTGCGGAGATCACTGCTCACCTATATCAGATACCACCATCATGGCAAGTACCGGAGGACAATGTCACCATATCAATCATGTATCGACGCAGCTTCCTTATGCTATCACAGCAGCGGCTGTATCATGTATTTCCTACATTATCGCAGGCTATATCCGCAACGGTATCGTAGTACTGCCGATAGCTATTGTTCTTATGATTGGTACTATTCTCGGCAGTAGGGTGATTTTTAAAAAGCAGCAATGAAAAAAAGTTTCTTTATAAACGGAAAATGATGTAATAAAATTTTAAGAATTTCTTAAGTTTTTGTTCCTTGATTGAAAGGTGGCTATGCTTTAATATTATCCTTGCATCTGAAAATATCGATGTCTTAATTCTGGGAGGAGAGAGACGGACGTAGAATTCAGAATCTGATGGTGGGGACCTTCAGGTTAAGCAAGGAGAAAGAGTATGGAATGGAAAAAAGCATTTGATCGCATCATGGACCAGTTGTACAATCACCCTGAAGAAATGAGATGCAAGCTTCTGGGGAAATATAATTCACCTGCTACAACTGTTAGCGGGGGCGAGAGCAGAACAGCAATAGAGATGCTTCAGAGCCTTCAGAAGGCTTGATATTGAAGCAGATGTAAAAATATATAAGGCATAATAAAAGGGATAACCGCAAGGCGGTTATCCCTTATTTTTTTTGCTGTTATTCTTTAGCGGCTGCTTTAAGAGCTGCTACGATTTCAGCCTCTGTATCCATAGCCATTACTTTTTCTGTAAGGGCATCGGCTTCAGCCTTGGACCATTTAGAAATGATGCAGCGGGCTGTCAGTACAAGTACCGGATTCACGCTGTATTCATCAAGTCCAAAGGACATGAGCAGAGGTATCATAAGAGGATCTGCAGCGGCTTCACCGCACATTCCAACAGGTATTCCTGCCTTATTACCACACTCAATGATATGCTTTATTGAGCGGAGCACTGAAGGCTGGAAGGAGGAATAGAGGTAAGCAACCTTGGGATTTCCTCTGTCTACACTCATGGTGTACTGAGTAAGATCGTTGGTTCCGATTGAGAAGAAATCAGCTTCCTTAGCAAGAAGGTCAGCAATAAGAGAAGCGGAGGCTGTCTCTACCATGCATCCCACAGCGATGTTTTCATCGTGACCTATGCCTTCATTTTTGAGATCTTCCTTGATGCCTGCAACAAGCTTCTTGACGCTTCTTATTTCGTCAACTGTTGTTACGAGAGGAATCATTATCTTTACTTTACCAAAGGCGCTGGCTCTTATAATGGCGCGGAGCTGTGTCTTATAGACCTCCTCATTGCCGAGGCAGTAGCGGACAGCTCTGTAACCAAGGAAAGGATTCTCCTCCTTCTCAAGACCGAGATACGGGATATCCTTGTCGCCGCCAATATCCAGTGTACGGATTATGACACATTTGCCATCCATGGTCTGTACAGCCTCTTTATAGGCCTCAAACTGCTCGTCCTCCGTAGGAAGGTGAGTATTGTCCATGAAAAGAAACTCTGATCTGAAAAGACCGATTCCCTCACCGTCACATTCGATAGCCTTTTTAGCGTCCTTGGGAGTACCGATGTTGCAGAAGAGCTCAAGCTTTGTTCCGTCAGCGTTAACTGTTTCCTTACCGATGAAGGTCTTAAGCTCGGACTGCTTTCTGATGAACTCCTCGCGCTTTAACATATATTTTGAAAGAATCTCGCCATCGGGATTTATGAAAACATCACCCTCTGTACCGTCGATGATAGCTGTATCCTTGTCCTTAACCTGATCCACGATTCCGGGAACGGAGAGAACAGCAGGAATCTCAAGCGCTCTTGCAAGAATAGCAGAGTGAGAGGTTTTTCCACCTATCTCTGTGATGATACCGGTTACGTTCTCCTTTATGATCTGTGATGTCATGGAAGGAGTAAGATCCTTGCAGACAAGAACAGTTCCGGGAGCCACCTTGCTGATATCGATATCTTCGATTCCGAGTAGCTTTTTAAGAACGCTCACCTTTACGTCTGAAATATCGGAAGCGCGCTGCTTCATCATCTCATCATCCATCTGTGAAAACATGTTAATGAACATATCGCAGACAGCGGTAAGAGCTGTTTCTGCACACTGTCCGGAATCGATCATCTTGTCCATTTCTCCGGACATGGCAGGGTCTGAGATCATTACAGCGTGGCCCTGAAGAATTTCAGCTTCCTTGGGGCCAATGCGCTTTCTGACATCCTCAGCCATAATGTTTGTCTCTTCAACAAAATCTGAAATAGCTTTATGAAAACGATCTTTTTCTGCAGCAGGATCGTCAATCTTTTTAGGTTCAAATGACAGATCATGCTCCATTATTCTACAGATACTTCCTATGCCTATGCCTCTTGATGCGGCTATTCCTTTATACATGTGTGTTAAGACCTCCATTTTTTTAATAAGGAAGTTCTGCTCTCGGGCAGAGCCCTCGCCAGAACAAAGTAGTACACTAAGCTCGAAAACACCTCGCTAAGTGATTACTTTAGTCACCCATACCGGACTCAATAAACTCAGAAAGCTCAGCGAGAGCCTTTTCCTCGTCGGGACCATCACACTCCAGCACGATCTCGGAACCGCACTTGATGCATGCGCTCATAAGGAACATAACACTCTTGCAGTCATAGCTGTTTCCGTTGAAAAGAATCTTTATGTTGCTGTCAAAAGGTGTTGCCTTCTGTGAAAGAAGAGAAGCGGGACGCATGTGCATACCCTGTTCGTTTTTTACTGTGATGTTCTTTGATACCATTATTATTATTTCCTTTCTTGTATGAAAAATATTTTATCTAAAAATGGGTAATGCACAGCTGCATAATACAGCTGTGCCCCCAAAAACAACTAATCAAATAAGGTTTTATTTCTCAACATTCTTCTTTAAGATGCCAAGAAGAACTGCTGATACCACTGATCCAACGAGGAGTGCTACAAGATACATAGCTACGTTTCCAACAACAGGGAATACGAAGATTCCGCCGTGAGGAGCCATAAGTGTGCACTTGAATGCCATTGAAAGAGCACCTGCAACTGCTGAACCGATCATGAGTGAAGGAATTACATGAAGCGGATCTGCTGCTGCGAACGGGATAGCACCCTCTGTGATGAAGCAAAGACCCATGATGAAGTTAACGGGACCTGACTTTCTCTCACCTTCTGTGAACTTGTTCTTGAAGATAAGTGTTGCAATTGCGATTGCGATCGGAGGAGTCATACCACCAACCATAACTGCTGCCATGATCATCCAACCTGTCTGATCGTTCTGGCTTGCTGTTGCAAGAGCAGCAGTACCGAATACGTAAGCAGCCTTGTTGAGCGGGCCACCCATATCTGTTGCCATCATACCACCAAGGATTGCTCCAAGGATTACGATTGAGCCACTGCTCATTCCGTTAAGTACGCCTGTGATCCATGCGTTAAGAGCACCAACAATAGGATTGATAGCGCACATTACAAGACCGATTACCAGGATACCGCAGAGAGGGTAGATGAGTACGGGCTTGATTCCTTCAAGTGCAGCCGGAAGACCGTCTGTAAGCTTTCTGATTGCAAGTACGATGTAACCTGCTGCGAAACCTGCAACAAGAGCACCGAGGAAAGCTGAAGGGATGTCACCGCCGGGAGCTGCAAATGTAGCACCTGATGCAGCGAGAGCACCACCTACGAAACCAACTGCAAGACCGGGACGATCTGCAATACTCTGAGCTATAAATCCTGCAAGGATAGGAAGCATGAATCCGAATGCTGTTCCACCGATTGACTTAAACCATGCAGCTACAGGCTTGTTGGAACCGAAGTTGCTGGGATCGATTGAATAGTCATCGAGAAGGAATGCGATAGCGATAAGGATACCACCACCGATAACGAAAGGAAGCATATGTGATACACCGTTCATAAGGTGCTTGTATGCTTTTCTTCCTGCGCTCTCATTGTCGAGAGATGCATCAGCGGAAGCCTTGCTGCCAGTGTGCTTATAAACCGGAACATCGCCCTTGGTAGCACGCTCGATGAGCTCGTTTGAATGATGGATTGCATCAGCAGTTGAAGCCTTGATTACCTTCTTGCCGTCGAAACGACCCATCTCTACATTCTTATCTGCTGCGATGATGATAACATCAGCTTCAGCAATCTCAGCAGCAGTAAGAACGTTCTTAGCACCGCCTGAACCATCAGTCTCAACCTTCATTGAGATGCCGTTGTCCTTAGCGCACTGCTCGAGAGCCTCAGCAGCCATGTAAGTATGAGCGATACCTGTAGGACATGCTGTTACGCCGAGGAACTTAAGTCCTGAATTGGAAGGAGCAGCAGTAGCGGTAGCTGTAGAAGCATTCTTGCTATCACGCTCAGCTTCCTGCTTATCGATGATATCCAGGAATTCTTCAGGAGTCTTGGCGTTGATAAGTGACTGAGTAAACTTCTGATCCATGAGCATTGTCATAAGCTTTGACAATACTTCAAGGTGTGTGTCAGCAGCGCCGTCAGGAGCTGCGATCATGAACAGGAGCTTACTGGGAAGATTATCAAGAGACTTGTAATCAACACCGGAAGGAACTGTGATTGCTACGAGACCAGCCTTTTTAACAGCTGATGTTTTAGCGTGCGGAACGGCAATCCCCATACCAACCGCAGTTGATCCCTTTGCTTCTCTTGCTTCGATCGCTGCCTTGAAAGCAGCCTTGTCATTCAGGTTACCAACCTTGTCGTGAAGAGCTACCATTAGATCGATTGCAGCACCCTGATCTGCAGCGGTCTGATTTAAGCTAACCCCTTCTTTGCTTAAAAGATCTTTGATTTTCATTATTCTCCCTTTCTATGCATAAGCATTGCTATTGAGTGTACCCCAATACGTTTTTGTTTATATATTAACGAGACTGGTTATTCTAATGTCTCGTAAATACTGTTGATAAGCTCGCCTGTTGCGAGATCGTCTGAAAAAGCTGTTGCGCTGCCTGCTGCAGTTCCCATATTCAAGGCTACCTTGTAATCCTTTGTCTTCATATATCCTGCAACAAAGCCTGCTACCATTGAATCACCGGCTCCGACTGAGTTCTTAACCTTACCCTTCGGAACACCTACGCGGAAACGCTGACCGTCCTCTGTGATAAGCATCGCACCGTCGCCTGCCATGGAGATGAGTACGTTTCTTGCTCCCATATCCTGAAGCTTCTTGGCATGCTCCTCGATCTCATCATCGGTCTTAAGAACTGTGCCGAACATCTCTCCAAGCTCGTGATTGTTAGGTTTAATAAGGAAAGGATGATACTTAAGAACATTCATGAGAAGGTCCTTGGTTGCGTCAACTACGAAGATGACGCCCTTATCCTTTAATCTGTCCAGGATGATCTCATATACATCGCTGGGAAGAGTGCTGGGAATGCTTCCTGCAAGGATCAGCATATCACCCTCTTTTAAATTATCGAGCTTCTTTAAAAGCTCGTTGTAAGCTTCATCGCTTATTGCAGGACCCTGAGCGTTGATTTCTGTTTCCTGCTCGGATTTTATCTTTACGTTTATTCTTGAGATTCCCTTATCAAGCATTATAAAATCAGCAAGAATTCCCTTCCTTTTTACATCCTCTACGATTGCTTCTCCTGTGAAGCCTGCCGCAAAGCCAAGGGCAGTGTTCTCGATTCCGAGGTTCTTTAATATAGTAGAAACATTGATGCCTTTACCTCCAAAGAAGCAATCCTCAGAAACCGAGCGGTTTGTCATGCCGGGATCCAGAGGCTTGTCCATGCGGACAATGTAGTCAATGGCCGGGTTAAACGTTACTGTGTAAATCATGTTTTTCTCCCTTCAAAAATAATGAAGCTATGTTCTTGCTTACGGAACTGCTTTGATGATCGTCTGATCTTTGTACTTTTTGGGGGGCTCTTCATCGGTTATAATGCAGCAGCTTCGCAGGTCTGAAAAAGTGACTGAGCTTACTACACCGAATTTACTGTGGTCTGCAAGGATGTAGGAGAGGTATGTGTGCTTAATGGCCTCCGCCTTGACCAGAGCCTCGTCCACATCAGGGGTAGTGAAGCCTGCCTGAACCGATACACCGTTGGTTCCCATGAATGCTTTTGTGAAGTGGAACTTACTGAGTGCTTCGACACAATCAGGACCGATGACTGCTTCTGTAACCGGCTTGATTCTTCCTCCGATGATCATGGTGGAGAGGCCTCTCTCGAGAAGTCTCTTTGCATGAACGATACCGTTAGTGATGTATTTTGCTTTTTTATTAGTGATATGGTCGATCAGATGAAGAGTGGTTGTACCGGAATCAATATATACAAAGTCGTTATCCTGTATGAGAGAAGCGGCATATTCTGAGATGATGTCCTTCTCTTCAGTGTTCTTCTGTATTTTTTCAGCTACGGAAGGCTCTACAGTGTTGACGTCCTTGGAACTAAGTGAAGTTGCTCCTCCGAAAACCTTGAGGATTCTGCGTTCAGCATGAAGTGCGTTAAGATCACGTCTTATCGTTGCTGCTGATGTATCCAGTGCTTCAACCAGTTCCTGAACCGTTGCTGCCTTATGTTCTTCTATATAAGAAACGATCGCAGATCTTCTTTCTTCTGTAAGCATGATTATTCTCCCCAAAATGATTATGATGGTGCATTTACGCACAAAAACATAATTGTACTCACCATCTGAGTAAAGAATATCATCACAAATAATCAAAGTCAATCACAGATAATCACATTAATGAAACATTAATAAACAAAAATAATCACAAAAAATTGTAAAAAATCACTTACAACATGTTTATGAAAATCTTATAATGTTGTAGTTAGGAGAATGATTATGGAGATAAAAGCAGTTTTATTCGATCTGGACGGAACACTTATAGACACTGAGAAGTACTACCAGATCATATGGCCCAGGGCCGTTGAACACTTTGGATACAAGATGACAAGGGAGCAGACCCTGCAGCTCAGGAGCCTCGGAAGACCCTTTGCACCTGAGAGATTTAAAGAATGGTACGGCGATGATTTTAATTATCAGGAAGTAAGAGAATACAGAAAGAAGCTTTTCGAGGAGCATATTAAAAAAGAAGGCATAAGCTTAAAGCCCGGTGCAAGGGAGATCCTCTCGTGGCTTAAGGAGAGAGGAATCATCATATCCACTGCAACTGCCACGGATGAGGAGCGCACAGAGAGATATCTTAAAAATGTAGGCCTCTTTGAGTATTTTGACAAAATATGCTGTGCAACCATGGTAAAGGAAGGAAAGCCAAAGCCTGATATTTATCTGTATGCAGCAGAGCAGGTCGGAGTACCTAAGGAAAACTGCATAGCTGTTGAAGATGCTCCAAACGGAGTCCGCGCAGCAGCGGGCGCAGGGATTAAAACCATATACATTCCTGATCAGAACGACGATGAAGAGGAAGTAAAAGGACTCTATTATAAGAGGTTTGATTCACTTTTAGAACTCAAAAATATTATAGAAAATTAAGAAATCACAGACCGAAACTTCCTTTACACCCACACTCTAATGGCATAAAATAGATGTATATCCGTGATATCTAGCGATGGTTACTTTGTCTTAAGTAATTAAAAACTGATTATACAAGGAGCGAGGGGTTCTTATGGATCAGGCACTTACAAACCAACAGATAGACACATTAGGAGAAATTGCCAACATCAGTATGGGTAATTCAGCTACCACACTTAGTATGATGGTAAACAAGAAGGTTGATATTACCACTCCTAACGTAAGCGTTATCAAGAGAAGTGAATCACTTGATGACTATGAAAAGACCTGCATTTTCGTGCAGATTCATTATGTCAAGGGACTTACAGGTAATAACGTCCTAATCCTTAAGGAAAATGATGTCAAGGTCATGACAGATCTCATGATGGGCGGCGATGGAACGAATACTGATTGCGAGATTTCAGATCTCCATCTTTCAGCAGCTTCAGAAGCCATGAACCAGATGATGGGAGCAGCAGCTACATCGCTTTCGATGATGCTCAGCGTGCCTACTGATATCAGCACACCTATAGTCAACAGAATCGATGTTGACAGTGTGAAGATTTTTGAAAAAAGTTTTGAAACAGAATACGATAATTTCGTTAAGATTGCTTTTAAGATGACTATTGAAAATCTTATAGATTCAGTTATGGTGCAACTCTACCCGGTTCAGTTTGCTCGCGAGATGTGTGATAAATTTATAGCAAAGGATGAGTAGATAAGCACACATGAACAAAGCAGAAGTATTAGAAATAAGGAAACAATTCACACCCGACAGATGTACTATCGATCACATCTGCGGGTGTTATGTTGATGGGGAGTTGAACAAACGACTTGTATTTAAGAAGGCGTTTGGAAGTATACCCGAAGAGGAAATGTTTAAATATCTGGACATTTTCAAGCACACACTTTCAGGTGTTTTCGGGAAAAGTCTTATAAATCTTGAATTTCCACTTGATCAGGAACAGGAAGGCGGAACGCAGGAATTTTTACTGCGTCTTAGAGACTCTCATCTTGAGGATGATAGTCTTATTGATGAGTTTTACGACAAGATCATCGGGAACCTTTTCATGGAGGACAGCTATTTTATTATTCTCGTCCATGCTATTTATGATGTTCCCGGAATTACAAATGACGGAATAGAGATGGAGGATGCCTCAGAGAACATTTATGATTACATGCTCTGCAGCATCTGCCCTGTAAAGCCCTCCAAGGCAGGTCTTTGCTACAACGATAAGACCAACGAGATCGAGGACAGATACCGTGACTGGGTTGTTGACGGTCCTGCGAAGGGATTCCTTTTCCCTGCATTTATAGAGCGTAACGCAGATATTCACAATATGCTCTATTTCTCCAAAAAGCCCAATGACATTCAGCCGGAATTCATCCAGGCACTTTTCGGAGGAAGACCGCCTATGTCAGCGCCTGAGCAGAAGACACTTTTCCAGGCTCTGGTTGAGGAGACCATAGGTGAAGAGGCAGATTACGATGTCATGAGGAATATCCATGAAAATCTGACCACCATGCTGGAGGACCACGAGGAGGATGAGGTTCATTTTGAACTCTCCAGAGATGATGTTAAGCATCTTCTTAAGGACAGCGGTGTTCCGGATGACAGAATGGATTACTTCGATCATAACTATCAGGAGATAGTGGGAGAGCAGGAGCAGCCTCTTCTTGTTACCAACATTGCTAACACAAGGAAGTTTGACATCTCTGCACCCAACGTTGTGATCAAGGTTGATCCCGACAGAGCAGACCTTGTTGAATCAAGGATCATCGACGGAAGACAGTGCCTTGTTATCGCAGTTGATGACCACATTGAAGTAAATGGAATAAATGTACGTACTTTTCTTCAGTAATTAACAGATTGGACACAATTTGTATGTATGATAGCTTAACAGAACCGCTCTACGGTTCTGTTTTTCGGTGCAAAAGCTTTCCGAATCTGTAAAAGCTACGCACAATATAAAAGAGGAAGGTGAAAAGATGGTAAAGAAAATACTTGGGGAATTACATGAATTTACCCTGCCAAGCTTTCTGACGCCCCTGTGCATGATCGGTGAAGTCATCGCCGAGATGATCATACCGGTGCTCATGGGACGTATCGTGGACCTTGGCATTAATGGTGCGGACATGGGCTACATCATCCGCACAGGAATACTGATGATCGTGGTTGCACTGCTCGGACTTCTTGCCGGTCTTGGCGGAGCCTACTTTGGTTCAAGAGCTTCCACAGGTCTTGCAAGGAACCTTAGAAAAAGGATGTTTGATAATATTCAGACCTTTTCCTTTGCAAACATCGATAAGTTCTCATCATCAGGACTTGTAACAAGACTTACAACTGACGTTACCAATATACAGAACTCATATCAGATGATCCTCAGAATGGCTATGAGAGCTCCGGCTTCCATGGTAATAGCCATGATCATGTCGTTTATTATTTCACCCAGACTTGCGTCTATCTATCTTATCGCAGTTGTGTGCCTGGGAGTTTTCATTGTTATCATAATGAACAAGGCTACCAAGTACTTCAAGGCAGTGTTTGAGAAATACGACAGACTTAACGAGAGCGTTCAGGAAAATGTATCTGCAATCCGTGTTGTAAAGGCATACGTCCGCGAGGAGTATGAGAACGACAAGTTCAAGACAGCAGCACTTAACATCTATGAGATGTTTGTAAAGGCAGAGAAGATCGTTACCCTGAACGGACCTGTAATGACAGCGACAGTTTACGCCTGCATCCTCCTTATCAGCTGGGTAGGTGCTCACATGATCGTTTCAAATGAGCTCACAACAGGTGCCATGATGTCACTGCTTACATACTGCATGAACATCCTCATGAGTCTTATGATGCTCTCCATGATATTCGTTATGGTGACAATGTCATCTGCAAGTGCGAAGCGTATCGTTGAGGTTATCGACGAGAAGACAAGCCTTGCCAATCCTGAAAAGCCCATCATGGAGGTTAAGGACGGAAGCATTAAGTTTGACCACGTTGATTTTGAATACAACAAGGAGTCAGAGGAGCCTGTACTTAAGGACATCAACCTTGAAATAAAGTCAGGTGAGACCATAGGTATTATCGGTGGAACAGGTTCTGCCAAGTCCTCACTTGTTAATCTTATAAGCCGACTTTATGACGTATCCAGGGGATCAGTCAGTGTCGGCGGAGTGGATGTCAGAAAGTACGACATGGAAGCCCTTCGTAATCAGGTTTCCGTAGTACTTCAGAAAAATGTCCTCTTTAGCGGAACTATTTATGAGAACCTTCGCTGGGGTGACAGAAATGCCACCGACGAGGAGGTAAAAAGAGCCTGCAGCCTTGCATGTGCAGACGAGTTTATTGAAAAGATGCCTGATGGCTATGATACTTATATCGAGCAGGGCGGAACCAATGTTTCAGGTGGACAGAGACAGAGACTTTGTATCGCAAGAGCCCTTCTTAAAAAGCCTAAGATTCTTATCCTTGATGATTCCACAAGTGCGGTTGATACAGCTACGGATGCCAAGATCAGAAAGGCATTTGCAGAGGAAATACCTAACACCACAAAGCTTATCATCGCTCAGAGAATATCAAGTGTTCAGGACTGTGACAGGATCATAGTAATGGAAGATGGTAAGGTGGACGGCTTTGGAACTCATGAGGAGCTCCTTGCAAATAACACGATTTACCGTGAGGTTTACGAATCACAGGTTGGTTCAAGCGGCGATGCAGATTTCGATTCACCAAAGTAAAAAAACGGAGGTTTACATAAATGGCAGAAGAAAAAGTTAGAGAAGTTCGAGGCCCCGGTAATCGCCATATGCGTGGCGGCCCGAGACCTAAGATTAAAAATCCGGGCAAGCTTTTTAAAAGACTTATGTCTTATGTATTTAAGGACTATGGAATTCAGATGGTGCTTGTTGTAATCTGCATCATTTTATCCGTTATAGCCAGTGTTCAGGGTACTATGTTTACCAAGACACTTATTGACAGCTACATCACGCCCCTGATAGGACAGGCTAATCCGGACTATGGCCCGCTTGCCGGAGCAATTAGAAAGGTAATTATTTTCTACGGAATCGGTGTAGTAGCTGCCTTCGTTCAGGCGAGACTGATGATCTATGTAGGACAGGGAACTCTTAAGAACCTTAGAATAGAGCTTTTTAATCACATGGAATCCCTGCCTATCAAATACTTTGATACACATGCTCACGGCGATATCATGTCAATCTACACAAACGACATCGATACACTCAGGCAGATGATAGGCATGAGTATTCCGCAGCTTTTAAATAGTGCGATCACAATTGTCAGTGTGCTTCTTTCAATGTTTATACTGAGTGTTCCGCTGACCTTTGTTACTCTTGCAATGGTAGCCTTCATGCTCTTTGTAACAGCCAAGGCTACAGGAGCTTCAGGTAAAAACTTCGTTGCTCAGCAGAAGAACATCGGTGCACTTAACGGCTTCATTGAAGAGATGATGACAGGCCAGAAGGTAGTCAAGGTATTCTGTCATGAGGATGAGGCAATCAAGAAATTTGATGAGCTCAACGAGGAGCTTTACCAGAGCGCATTCAGAGCAAATGCTTATTCCGGAATTCTCGGACCTATAAATGCACAGCTTGGTAATCTGAGCTACGTTGTATGCGCTATCGTCGGTGGAGCAATAGCGCTTAATCCGTATTTTGGCTTTACCGTTGGAGGACTTGCAAGCTTCCTCACATTTAATAAGAGCTTCTCAATGCCCATCAACCAGGTATCAATGCAGTTTAACAGTATCATCATGGCCCTTGCAGGTGCAGAGCGTATTTTCAAGCTTCTTGATGAGACACCTGAGATGGATGACGGCTACGTAATGCTTGTTAATGCCAGGGAAGAGAATGGCCAGATTGTGGAATCCAAGGAGTTCACAGGCCGCTGGGCATGGAAGCACTACCACAAGGCTGAGGGCACAACAACCTACCAGCCCATGGAAGGAGATGTTACCTTCAATGATGTGGACTTTGGATACACAGATGAAAAGATGGTACTTCACAACATCCTTCTCCATGCCAAGCCCGGTCAGAAGGTTGCTCTGGTTGGTTCAACCGGTGCAGGTAAGACCACAATCACCAACCTGATAAATCGTTTCTATGACATTCAGGATGGAAAAATCAGATATGACAACATCAACGTTAACAAGATAAAGAAAGCAGACCTTAGAAAATCTCTTGGCGTGGTATTGCAGGATACCCACCTGTTTACCGGAACAGTAGCAGAGAATATACGCTACGGTAAGCTTGACGCAACAGATGAAGAGGTTAAGGCAGCAGCGAAGCTCGCCAATGCCCATGGCTTTATCAAGCGCCTCCCTGAAGGCTACAACACAATGCTTACAGGTGACGGAGCAAATCTTTCACAGGGTCAGCGCCAGCTCCTTGCTATCGCAAGAGCAGCCATCGCTAATCCGCCGGTACTTATTCTTGATGAGGCTACAAGCTCCATCGATACCCGTACCGAGAAAATCGTCCAGGATGGTATGGACAAGCTGATGCATGGAAGAACAACCTTCGTCATCGCTCACAGACTTTCAACTGTTAAGAATTCAGATGTGATCGTAGTTCTTGAGCAGGGTAGAATCGTAGAGATGGGTACACACGAAGAGCTTCTGGAAATGAAGCAGAGATACTATCAGCTTTACACAGGTAATAAACCGGAAATGGTTAGTGCATAAAAAATTGGTTGAGCAGCTTTGCTCAACCATTTTTATTTAATCAGTTCATCAATTGCAGCCTTGAAGGAGGCTGAATTTTCTGTTTCAAAGAAGACTCTGTCCGCGCCGCATTCACGGGCTTCCATGAAGGATTCTTCTTCGGAAGCAACGGCGATAACAGGGATGTGATTGAAGCCGGCACGTTCCTTTATATATTGTACAACCTGGTTGCCGGAGAGTTTTTCAAGATCAAGATCTACAATCACAAGGCGTATGGTTTCGCGATACTGACTGAGGTTAGACAGGGCAACGTCACCGCTGTGAACTTCGATTACATCGAATTTAATAGAGGCAGCTTCAACAAAAGGCTTGGAGCGAGGGTGATTCTCAGGGCAGGCCAGCAGAATCAGAGGCTTTTCAAAGGTGCGGGATTCGGGGATGATCCAGGAGCTCACACTGTTTTTGCCCATAACCTTGGACTGATAGAGGGCATCGTCAGCCATGCGGAATACTTCGCCCATGGGGTGGTCACCGGTGTCGATGATGGCTCCTATACTAAGCGTGAACTTTGTTCCTGTTCCAAGGTCCAGATCCATAAGCATCATCTGCAGACTCCTGCATCGCATTTCCACAAGATCAAGGCGTGCTATGCCCGGCATAAAGACCATGAATTCGTCGCCACCGAATCTTCCGATATAGTCAGAGGAGCGGAAATTTTTTCTTAAGAGATCTCCGAGGTTTGACAGGAGAAGGTCACCGACATTGTGACCAAAATTGTCATTTACCTGCTTGAAATTATCCACGTCAATTACGCACATTCCGCAGGGCTCGCCAGGCTTTCTGCGCTCAAAGAATTTGTTTATCGAGGAAAGAAGAGCACCCTTATTAAGAAGGAAGGTAAGCTTGTCTATAGTGCTTATCTTGGTGAGCTCCGCAATGGCAAGACCCTCCTTGGCACGGGATACCAGGATGATCTGGGCGCAGAGCATGGAAGGAATGTAGGAAGCAAAGGCGACATAAACATCCCTGAGGAAGACGTTGTAGGGCTTACAGTAATAGGATGCGGTGCAGAAAATCGCAACGAGCAAAATACCAAAAAGCCCGTATTTATACATCCTTGCAATGTATACAGTAGGAAATACCATCAGAAACAGAGGGAACCAGATAGACTGATTTCCGGGATCAGAGGTCATGTCCCTGAAAATAAAGATAATAAACAGCATGAAATAAAAGGACAGACAGATAATATCGCTGACAGTGGTAGATTTAATGGCCTTATTCCTGGTGTAAAGATTTATCAGATAATATAAGCCAAGGAATGGACAGAGCAGAAGATGAGCGAGGCTTATTCTGAAGTCGGGAACAACCAGTTTGGCGATAATTATCATGGCAATAGTGACCATGGATATATACATGCATGCTTTGCGGAGAGAGTATATGTTACTCTCTCCGATAGAGTGTGCGCACTTATCGAAATACTCAAGGATAAGCTTATATTCTTTTTTTAGGCTGAAGGATCTTAATTCCGAATCAGACATATTCATACCTCAAAAAAGATCAGCAGTACATTTAAATAACAGGGCTGTGTTAACGCTTGAGCACAGGAAGGGTTTCATCCAGAATCAGATTCTCGTCATGGGTTACAACCTTCCACTGGACTATCCTGTATGTGGAGTCGTCATCTTCATGGGCGGGCGTTATCGCAACATCCAGGGTCTGGAATTCACTTAAGGTAAAGCTCTTTTCAATGAGCTTTTCATCAGCTTTTTCCTCGTTAAAGCTTACATTTCTAAGTGCAGGCTCGTTCTCTGCTATGAAGCCGTTTGCCTCATGACAGGCCCTGTAGTAGGCAATCGAGCGCTCCTGCATCTTCTGGCTAAGCACGTAGTCCGCCCTGGAATTAACTAAAGTCAGAGCGGCGAAGGATATAAGACTTAGCACCAGGAAAATGAGTAATACTGATGCCGCGCCGATATGGGTGCTGTAAACAGGATTACGTTTCATCAGCATTGTCCTCCATTGTTCCTATGTAATAATCAGTAAATCTGTCAGAGATAACGTCCTGATCAGCGTCCTTGGAGATGCGATCGATGATAAGGCTGTTTTCCATCCTGATCAGGGCTATCTCACCCACAAGTGCATTGCCGTCCATACGTCCGGTGTCGGCAGCAGTATCTGCATAAACTTCAGCTGCAGGGAGCTCTGAGATGCAAAGAAGAAGCTCATACTTTGCATTTTCAAGAGCACCGTTTTCTGTAGGAAAATGTATCAGTTCAAAGTTTTCATCAAAAAACATAACCAGAGTTCCGACCTCCGGATTGTCCTCGTAGGAGACCAGAACAATTGAGCTGTCGGAGTAAAAATCAGCTATGGAGCGAAGATTACCCTTAAGTCCATGGAACACCTCCGATATATTCTGGGTCCAAAGCACAGAATTGTTCATCTCGACAGAGGTTTCGGAGAGTGTGTGAGCCCTTACAAAAAGCTGGACACAGATTGCTCCCGAAATTGAAAAGAACAGAATCGATATGATGAGCTCCATAAGGAATAGGCTCGTTTTACTGTGTATTGCTCTGTCCATCTATGATCCTCATTCGCTTGAACGTTTGGCGGTAATAAAGGTCAGGTCCTCACCATCCTCCAAAGTGATGGTTATTTCCAGCATTCCGTTTCCCTTTGAATTTATGACAAGACCCTGGATGTTCATTATCTTCTGACCGGATTCAGGAGGAAGATCCCCCGCATCGGCTCTTGCATAGAGCTCCATCAGAGCACCGTCATAATCGTAAAGGTACGTTACGTAAGGCGTATCGCCTATCTGACTGTCTATTCGGATCGCACCGGACTTGTTAAAAATGTCAGTGCTGATACTTCCTTCTTCATCGCACTGCCTCAGCTTTTCAGTGATATAAGCGTAAGCCGTGCGCTTGTCATAGCTTTTCGTAAGAGTGTCCACACCACGCTTATATATGCTTGAGCCAAGGGCAATCAGCATCAGCGCTCCCATCGCAAAGAGAAACAGGAGTGCGATAACGAAAAGCATATCCACGGTATGTCTGCTGTCCATATTTCTTTTCATGGATTAATACCTACGAAACTCTTTTCTGCGCGCAAAATCGTCACATCCGGATAAATATTGGATGCGATGGGTCTGTAGTCTACAAAAAATATGTCCTTGTCATAGACAAGAGCATAGTGCTCCTCCAGATACTCAAGGCTTGGAGGGTAGATGCCCTCGATGGAGTAGCACTGCACAATATCCCTCTCAATTGCGGTGTGGAGACTCTCCTCCTGTTTGTCGATGGTGCTTTGGCTTATCTGTGCTACACCTGTGAAAAACACACCTACAACTACGACAAGGATAATGGTCGGAATCATGAATCCCAGGATTCCGGATATTAAGTTCTCTTTTTTCTTTAAAGTAATTTCTTCCATAAAACCATCATCCTATCGATGACATAATTCCCATTAGAGGCAGTATTACTGATAGCAGTATCAGTCCGACGATAAGTGACAAAATGATAACCAGAGTGGGCTCCAATATGGAAATGAAATTGTACATTTTTCTCTGGGTCTCATCGGAATATTTTCTTGCAATCTGCTTCATTACTGTGTCCATGGAACCTGACTGAAAACCGATTGCCACCATTCTCGAGTAGAATCTGTTGAAGATTCCCGCCTCCTGAAGGGCTTCCGGGAAGCTGTCACCGGATGCGATAAGAGAGCGGCAGGTGTCGATTTTTGCAGCCATTTCCTTATATTCGACGAGCTTACTTACGAGCCGCAGGCCTTCGTAGGTGTCCATTCCACTTGACAGTGTAAGCACCATTCCGTTGGCAAATCTGGCTGTTGAAATCTCGCTGTATATCTTTCTAATAGGAGGAATATGCATTCCTATGGATCTGAATAGCGTGCGCCCCTTGGTTGTTTTTACAAAGAATATGCATGCTCCTGAAAAGATCACCATGATTATTATGAAAAGCACGGAGTAGTTATTCAGGGCATTTCCAATGGACATAAGAGACCTTGAAAAGCTGTTCATACTGGTTCCGAGCTGTGCAAATACCTGTCCGAAAATGGGCAGAACCTGGGTTATCAAAACGATGATAACGACGATCATCATGCCTATCATGATAAGAGGATAGGAGATGGCGCTGCTGATGTTGTTTCTGATGGTATCTTCCTGCTCGTAGTAGTCAGCCAGCGAATCCATTACAAGGTCGAGGTTACCGGATTCCTCACCGATGGTGACCATATGGATCACGTATCCCGGAAAAGCCCCTGTCATCTGAAGGGCTATATGGAATTTTTCACCCGAGCTTAGTATCTGCGAAATGGTGCGCAGCGTGGAGTCATCATCCTCGAACTTGAAGTCCTGGAGCATGATCTCAATTCCCTCTAAGGGCGCTATTCCGGCCTTGATAAGAAGGGCCATCTGTCTGCAAAAAACAGAAATCTCATAATCGGTTAAGACCTTTTTTACCCGTGATTTCATCCGGTTTCTCCTGTTTTCAGTAAATGTATTTTCTCTGATAGTTCTTGCCGTCTCCGATGAAGTTTGCAAGCTTTTCAGTATCTGTCGTTGAAGCGAAGGTCGGATCCATAAGTGACCATTCCTTGCCGTCGAACTTTATCATTCCGTTAACCCAGCCAATATCGGTTATGTATGTGCTTATCCATGCGTGGTAGGCGCTTCCCGCGTAGCCCACCTCCATTCTTGTGGGTATCCTCTGGGAGCGGAGCATGGCCGTCATCAAAACTGCATAATCAAGGCATATTCCTTTTCCTGTGGTCAGCACCTCATCCACATCAGGGATGTATCCGCTCTGAACGGTCTCTGCTTCCTCGTAGTCGTAGGTGAGGCTGCTTATCAGCGCGTTGTAAACGGAGGATACCACGTCTAAGTCGCTGTTTGCGGTGTAGGAGAGAAACTCGCTGTAGGCTATGGCCTGATTGCCCTCGTTAAAATTCACGTACTGATTAGGATAGAGGAAGGGCAAAAACTTATCGTTTATAGTTACGGTCACCTTCTGAGAAAATGCTGTCACATACTGGGTTGCAGCAAGATTCTCGTATACACATATCAGGTATTCGCCGTCTCCTGCCTGAAGCGGGAAAACCTCCTCTTTTCCGCCGTCCACAGCAAGGTTATAGGTATAGACGATCTCATCAGGACCTGTAATTCGGAGCTTTACCTTACCGGAATCTCCGGTGTACTGCACGATAATATAACCGTCTGCTGCATTGGTTATATCAACCATGGTTATGTCATTTTTTAGTACTTCCTTTCTTCCGTGAGTCGGTCTTAAGCAAAGGGGAGTGTTGTCCCGCTTGCCCTTGACAAGGCCTGTCACATCATAGCTTTCTCTGTTTGCCATTGCTTTGGCAGCCAGAGCCCTGTCCTCATCTATCACAGGACCGGTAGGAAGAATAAGAAGGAGCACCGGTGAAAACAGCGTCAGCACGATCATCACAAGGCATGCAAAAATGTTTATTGTCACTGATGAGATAAAATGGTTTTCATCGTCTCTGTTTTTTTCCACAGTTTCAGTATCTGATAGAAAATCAATCTCCTTGCCGCTTTCGTGAATGATATCTACCAGTATCTTAGAAGCATCATCATCGCTTATATGAAATTTGTTAGAGCGATTTCTTTCGTATTTCATGGTGTTCTTGACAGCTTCCTTAGTTCGAGCATGTGATCCCGCGCCAGTGAAAGAGTGCGGTTAACATGACTTTTTCGTATGTGAAGCGCGCCTGCAATTTCTTTGTCCGTAAGACCTGTAAAATCGTGAAGGAAGAATATCTCTTTCTCGAAAAACGGCAGGGACATAAGCTCCTCCGGATGTAGCAGAGAGTACAGGTCTGTCCTTGTGTCTGCCACATTTTTCTCATAACATACATCGAAGGCTATGCGCCTTAGCCACGCAGGGAAAAGTGACGGGTCCTTCAGCTTTAAAATATTTTTCCTTGCAATGTTATAGATTTCAGATACCGCTTCCAGGCTTTCTTTTTCATCGTCCAGAATTATTCTGCAGTAGTTGTAGGTGTCATCTACGGTGAGGCAGTAGAGCTGTGCAAAGCTTTCCGTATCATCATTCCATGCCCCAAGGACAAGTCTTCTGATTTTTGCGGTGTTATCTGTCAGCATATTTTTTTACCTCTATACAAGGGCCTTGGGATTATCCTCAAAGCTCTGGTAAGCATTTGTTATCAGCGTATAAAAATGGTCGGCGCTAACTTCATCCTCCAAAGTACTTGAATATTCAAGCTCTATAGGGAAATCGGGAGAGATGGCATTGTGGTTGTGAATGCGTCTTCCCAGCTCGCCCATAAATAATTCCACAGAGTTCTGATCACAGTTTTCAAGAATGACGAGAAACTCATTTCCGCTGTTTCTTCCGATAAGTCCGTATTGGGTTCCTACGGATTCAAGGATTGAACAAAAATCTGAGATCACCTTGTCTCCGGCGGCCCGGCCCTTGTCCTCATTTATCTCCTTGATGTTTTTGATTGCGATTAGGATACAGCCAAGGTGCATCAGCTTTTCAGGTGAATCGTACTTTTGCGAGATACGGTCGATGCTGTATCTGTTTGGCAGACCGGTAAGCTTGTCAAGGAAGGAGAGATCATTTAAATCTCTTGCCACCTCGGCATTCTTTTTTAATAAAAGAAAATCCATAAACATACTCACAAAGCCTGTCAGAATGCTCAGCCAGGTGATCGCAAAGGCAGCAAGAAAAAACTTGTCCGACATTATCGTGCTGCGAAAGTCCTTACTAAAAAGGATGATCGCAAAGTACAAACAGGCAAGGACCATGAGTACGGTCATGAATATGGTTTTTGTCAGCTTCAATTTTTTTGCAAGGCTTTTTTTGTAAGGCATCAAAACTCTCCAACAGTGTTTTTTAGCGTATTATTGCAGTTTGATTGCATAAAATCCTCAATAACATTATAGAATACAAAAATGCATTAACCATAAACTGTGGATAAAGTTAGGGTAAAGAATTCGGAAAATCACACATTCGCAAAATACTATTTAGTATAATTTTTTTAACGAGGTATTGATCATGAAAATTATCATTTTTGCGGTTGTTCTGATTCTTATAATAGTAGCGGTGGTTCTGGGGTATCTGTATCTTGAAGAATGCTCCCGTCTGAGAAAAAGACTTATAAAAATGGGAGTAAGTAAAGAAGAGGTGATGCCTTTTCCAAAGAGAATATCAGTGATGTACCTCAGAGATATTCTCTATGAAAAGGAAACAGAACTGGCAGAAGAGTGCTTCCTGACAGTTGAAAAGGATTCATATTAATAGTCAGAGCTTTACGAATTTAGCTTTGCGGTTTGAAAAGAGTGCATAGTGCTTAAAGCCGCAGACTTTTGCCATTTCCACGGCGGTATCAAAACCGAGGGCTACGTTCTCCGCCTTGTGGGCATCGGAGCCAAAGGTTATTATTTCGCCGCCAAGCTCGCGGAAGCGGGCGAGTATATCCTTTGAGGGATTAAGGTCTCCTAAGGACGGCTCAGAATAAAGGGCTTTGGTGTTTACATCAAGGCCTTTTCCTTTGCTTATAAGTGTCTTTAAAATCTCATCAATAATATCGCTGTAGTCCTTGTATCTGTAATCCCTGTTGAGATTTGGAGCGTAGCGGACAAGATAATCAAGGTGACCCAGTACGTCAAAATCATCAAAGAGCTGAATGTTCTCAAGGGTGGACTCAAAGAACTCCATGAAGGCTTCGTGCTCGGTTCGTCCCTCGTAGAAGGAGGAGTAGTAGGGATCCTTTTTGTGAACCAGATGGTTTGATCCGATTACAAAATCAAAGGGATATTTATTTATATAGTCAGCGTTTGTCTTAACTATCTGAGGCTGAAGACCAAGCTCTATTCCAAAATAAATATCGATTATTCCCTTGTATTTTTTCTTGTAAAGAAACAGCTCATCCTGATATTCATCGGTATTGACCTCGCATTTTCCGGCGGGATCTGTTTCGCAAATAATATAATCCATATCCATATGCTCAGTTATACAGATGGCAGGAAGCTTTTTTTCAAGGGCCTGCTCAATGACCATCTCCATGGGAGTATCGCAGTCTCCGGAGTGGTGTGTGTGCATATGAAAATCTGCAGGTAATCTATGTGACATAATCGTTTTCTCCATTTGTCATATTTTGAGCCTTCATTTTAGCACTTTAAAGGTAAGTTTCCAAATAAAAAGAATATGACCACGAATTTACTGCAATATAAAAAGGCGGCAGCCCTCTGAGCTACCGCCTGAATGGTCATTATATTTATGATTTGAAGAATGCCATTTCTTCGTTGAGCTTTTCAGCAACTTCCTTAAGAGCATCAGCGGAGGAAGCAAGGGTGGTAACAGTAGCTGAGAGCTCCTGCATGGAGGCACCTGTTTCCTCGGAGGATGCTGCATTCTCCTCGGAGATAGCTGAGAGGGCACTCATGGTGTCAACAACTGCGTTCTTTGAGGAATCGCAGGTATCTGCACCCTGGGAGATGATACTTACGCCGCCGACAGTGCTGCTGATATCTTCAAGCATACCGTTTACGGCATCAAGAGTTTCACCGAGAGCGATCTGCTGATCCATATTACCCTGCTTGACATCAGCGGCTGCTGATACGGCTGCATTACTCTGCTCAAGAAGGATATCCATTTCACGTCTGATGTCGTCAGCCATCTGCTTGGAATCATCAGCCAGCTTGCCGATTTCCTCTGCAACAACTGCGAAGCCTTTTCCTGCTTCACCGGCTCTTGCTGCCTCGATGGAAGCGTTAAGTGAAAGGAGGTTGGTCTGGGTTGCGATAGAAGCGATGCCCTCAACTTTTTCATTAATATTGGTAACGGCTTCCTGAGTAGCGGAAATGGTATTGGAAATATCATCAATCTTATTGGTCATATCGGAGGAGGATTCCTGCAGGGATGCAAGGGATCTGCTGGATACCTCGGAGGCTTCCTTCATCTTCTGAGTGATGCTTGAAAGGTTGCCTGTGGAGTTCTGCACATCCATGACTGCATCGCCGATTCTTCCGACATTTTCAGATGCACTCTGGATTTCATCAGCCTGCTGGGTTGCACCGGATGCGATTTCCTGAACTGCATTTGATACATCCTCAGCTGTCTGTGATATCTGATTTGCTGTATCGGAGAGCTCCTCTGAGGAGGAACCTACGGTCTTTGCGGATTCCTTAATATTGGTAACGATGTGGTCGAGCTTTTCAATAACATCGTTGGTGTTGTGGATCATCTCGCCGAATTCGTCTTTTCTGTTTGCAAACTTATCAACCTTTGCAAAGCGTCCGTCTGCCAGAAGTGAAAGAGAATCATTAACTGCCTGGACAGGATTTGTGAAGGACAGTGCCATTCTGACGGAGATAACAATAGCGATGATAAGCATTACTATTCCTATGCCGATGACTATGAGAGCAGAGGAGCGGGCAGATGCATTAACCTTTGCTTTGTCTACTACTACGCAGATAGTCCATCCGGATGAAGAATTCTTTACATAGTTTACAATGGCGTTGAAATCCTCTTCTGTGGAGGTTTCATAATAGCCTTCTTCCTTAGTTGCTGTCATGAACTGAGACTGACTGCGGTCCTGTTCGGTATCAGGAGTGATCTTGACCTGGGAGTGGGCACCTACATTACCGGTATTATCAGCGATAAAGGCATTCTCACTTTCCTTGGCGAGAATGTCATGGAAAGAGTTGAGGTCATAGTTTCTCTGGACGATTCCAAGTACCGTTCCATCACTGGATTTTACAGGACAGGAAAAGGTAACCTGACGTGTTCCGGTAGCGGTGGAAGTGATGACATTAGAGATATCTGCTTTTCCGCCCATGGCATTTTTAAAGTAATCTCTCTTTGAGACATCTACGGGATCCTTGCCATCAGTTCTGAGAACCTGCATTCCATCAGGCCCGGTAAGAACTGTGATGGAATCATCAGCCATCATTGTATCGACATTTACAAGAAACTGGCTTTCAGTAGCCCGGAGTTCTTCATTATCTGTGGCTTCCATGAAGGCGATGGTAGACGGGGCAAGAGCGACCGACTGGATGGCCTTCTGGTTTTTATCAATAACTCTCTGCCACTCTGAGTCAAGGTACCAGGTTTCCCAGTTCATGGAATCCAGGGCATCAGTCATAGCCTTGTCGGTTGATGTCTTATAGCTGACCGCACTTGAAATGATGAGCGGAATAGCGCATACAAGTAGCATGCTGACTATAAGCTTGGTTTTGATGCTGTTTTTTAAACTGATATTGCTTTTTGTTTTGTCACTCATAAGAGACCTCCATATTTAATGGCATAGTGCCGGGATATTGACATCCTAAAAATTATTGTAAACGAAATAACATCAAAATAAATGGAGTTTATAGAATTGTTAGCGTTTTTAGAATTATTTAACCTATATTATTAAGGGAAAGAAAAAAACAGAAAAAAATGAATCATTTCTATTATATGTTTACAGTTTTGTGTTTTGATGTGTTTTTATTGTGATTATTTTATGTTTTTGCCCAAGATTACTTGAAAAAATCTGAGAAGTCAGATAAAATAATTTTGCTGTCAAATTTTTGACAATCACGTTGTAAAGAATTAGTAACAGCAAATAAATTATTTTTAATCATTTTAGGAGGACTTAAAATGGCAGTAAAGGTAGCAATTAATGGTTTTGGCCGTATCGGTCGTCTTGCATTCAGACAGATGTTCGAGCACGAGGGAACAGAGATCGTAGCAATCAACGATCTTACAGATCCTAAGATGCTTGCACACCTTCTCAAGTATGATTCTTCTCAGGGTAAGTATAAGTACGCTGACAAGGTATCATTCAGCGATCACTCTATCACAGTAAATGGTAAAGAGATCGAGATCTACAAGGAGGCTGATGCTAATAACCTTCCTTGGGGCAAAATCGGTGTAGACGTTGTTCTTGAGTGCACAGGTTTCTACACATCTAAGGATAAGGCTCAGGCACACATCAACGCTGGTGCTAAGAAGGTTGTTATTTCTGCTCCTGCAGGAAATGATCTTCCTACTATCGTATATAACGTTAACCACGAGACACTTACAGCAGATGACAACATCATCTCTGCAGCTTCTTGTACAACAAACTGCCTTGCACCTATGGCTAAGGCTCTTAACGACTATGCACCTATCCAGTCTGGTATCATGGCAACAATCCATGCTTACACAGGTGATCAGATGATCCTTGACGGACCTCAGAGAAAGGGTGACCTTAGAAGAG
>JAEEGF012470209.1_pt1 | contig 26391 bp, 12 predicted proteins | sample 9134171 | NCBI WGS metagenome assembly JAEEGF01 (sample SAMN16246542, study PRJNA631951) | gut metagenome | biome: gut microbiome; feature: rumen; material: AP-attached | host: Bos | place: Iran: Karaj | collected 2018-10 | reverse complement strand
TCGGAATGGAAACGCTCGTCGACCCCGAGGCGGAGCTTAAGTTCGTCGACATCCGCATCGAAGACGGCAGCGTGCGCCTCGGCGGAGACCTGGAGGTCCTTGGCGAATACTGGCGCAACCGCGTGAAGGGCTCGCTCAGGCTGTACCGCTACGAGTCGCTCGGCGCGGAGCCCAGCGTAATCGACCTGCCGCTCACGGACGGAAAGTTCCCGCTCATCGACGCAACGGGCGACTCCACCGGAACCTTCCGATTCTTCCGCCTCTCGCTGGAATGACGGAGAACTGCCGGCGGCGTAGATGTTGGATGTTTCCGCTATAGACTATTTTTTCCGATTTCTTTTGCGCGTAATTTCCGTTGCGTACAAAACTCCTTTGTTATAATTTCCGCCGTAGCACGGGTTACCGTGAAACGCAAAAGGAGTACTGTATGAAAAAATCGGTAGTGGTTCTGGCTGCGGCTCTCCTGTTCGGGGGCTCGCTCTTTGCTGGAAACGTTCTCCGCGTTGGTGCGGACAAGGAGTACAAGAAGCCTTCCGAGGCGATCAACGCGGCTCAGGCCGGCGACACGATCGTCATAGACGAGGGCGTCTGGATGGACGACACGCTCTACTGTCCGAAGACGCCCGACATCACGATCCGCGGCGCGGGCATCGACAAGACCGTCCTCGACGCGATCAACTTCAACGCGCAGTACTACGGCGACAATGCGCATCCGCACATCGCCGGATGGAAGGGCATCTGGGTCATCACCGGTACTGGCTGGACCGTCGAGGGCATCACGTTCCGCAACGCGCGCATTCCGGATGACGCCGGACGCAACGGTGCGGGAATCCGTTACGAGGCGGACGGCGACGTGACGATCCGCAACTGCTCGTTTACCGGCAACCAGAACGGAATTCTCTGCGGCGCGCTCCCGAACGCGACGATGATCGTCGAGGGGTGCCTCTTCCGCGACAACGGCAACCATCCCGAATGGAACCTCGGCGAGTGCGGCTACACGCACAACATCTACATCGGCGCGATCAAGGAACTCATCTTCCGCAACTGCATCTCCGACCACGCCTGCATCGGACACAACCTCAAGAGCCGCGCGTACAAGACGACGGTCGAGAACTGCGTCTTCGACGACGGACACGACGGACGCTCCAGCTATCTCCTGAACTGCCCGAACGGCGGCATCGTGACGATCACGGGCTGCACGTTCGTCCAGGCGGAGACGGCGGCGAACGGAGTGATGATCGCGATCGGCGAGGAGGGCGCGTACGCGATGACGAAGCTAATCCAGCACGACAACACGTTCACGGACTACCGCGGCGGCACGATCTGGCGCCTCGAGTTCACCGAGGGGCTCAACGACACGCCGATGTGGGAGTACGGCAGCTACGAGCCGTCGGAATGGAAGCCGTCGGTGGAGAATGCGCTCTTCGGCGTGCAGACGTCGACCGACAGCCTTTCGTACTTCGCGGGCGACAGGCTCGCCAACGACGTCGCCGCGCTCACTGACGGAAACATCCCGACGACGATGACTTCCGCGGACGTCGTCGGACTCGGCGACTACTCGCACCTCAAGTTCCCCCTCAACGGCGAGAAGCTGAAGTCTTTGACGATCCGCTCCTTCTGGGAGGACGGCACGCACGACGGAATGTACGTGCGCAACGTCCGTATCCAGATCGGCGGGAAGTGGGTCGCCATCGCAGGAGAGGACGCGCCCGGCGTTCCGACAGGCGACTGCGGACGCAACGGATACGACGACGCGAGCGGATGGACCTCGGCCGTGAAGCTGGGCGGATCCAACTCCTCTGGACATCTCTTCCTGCACCTGAAGCCGAAGACGGAGGAGTACATTGCGTCGAACGTCACCGGCATTGAAGTGGAATTCCGCATCATGGACGGATACGAGTCGCGCGGAACGGGATTTGCCGAAATCGAGGCGGACTGCGTGACGGGACGCAAGACTTCCGGCGCCGCCACCTTCACCGACCGCGGCGTTACCGTGGTGGAGTCTGGGCGCTCGTTCCTCGTCGCTCATCCCGCAGAGTTCACGCTCGACTCGGATCAGGAAGTTCTTGTCGAGAGGATCGGCGCCGACGGCGCGACGATCTCGTCCGCGACGGAGAACTGGACCGCCGGCGAGGCAAAGACGGTCTACGTCCGCGCCGGGGAGCGTGCACGCGTAACGCTCGTCAACGTCGAGCAGCACGTCGCGCGAGTGCTGTACGTCGGCGCGAACCAGAAGTACAAGAAGCCGTCCGAGGCGATCAACGCCGCGCAGGACGGAGACACGATCATCATCGACGAGGGCGTCTGGACGGACGACACGATCTACTGCCCCGACACGCCGAACATCACGATCCGCGGCGCCGGCATAGACAAGACAATCCTCGACGCGAGCGCTTTCGACGCGCAGTACTACGGCGACAACGCCCATCCGCACATCGCAGGATGGAAGGGCATATGGGTCGTCACTGCTCCGGGCTGGACAATTGAGGGCATAACTTTCCGCAACGCGCGCATTCCGGCGGACGCTGGCGGGAACGGCGCGGGGCTTCGCTATGAGGCGGACGGAGACGTGACGATCAGGAACTGCTCGTTCACCGGCTGCCAGAACGGCATCCTCTGCGGAAAGCTTCCCAACGCGACGATGACCATAGAGGACTGCGTCCTACGCGCAAACGGAAACCGCGCGGAATGGGGCGGAGAAGAGGGCAGGACGCACAATGCGTACATCGGCGAGATCAAGGAGCTTGTCTTCCGCAACTGCGTTTCCGACCATGCGTGGATCGGGCACAACCTGAAGAGCCGCGCGTACAAGACGACGGTAGTGGACTGCGTCTTCGACGACGGACACGACGGGCGCTCCAGCTATCTCCTGAACTGCCCGAACGGCGGCATCGTCACGATCACGGGCTGCAGGTTTGTCCAGTCCGAGACTGCCGCCAACCGCGTCATGATCTCAATCGGCGAGGAGGGCGCGTATGCGCGCACGTCGCTCACGGAGCGCGACAACACCTTCATCGACTACCGCAACAATCCTGCCGTCGTGTGGAATCTGGACTTCCCCGTCGGAATCTGCGATCTCGGCGATCTCGCCTGGGAGTACGGCAGCTACAATCCCGCGACCTGGGTCCCGTCCGCGGAAAACGGACTCTTCGGCGCGCGCACTTCGACGGACAACCTCTCGTACTTCGCCGGCGACTCGCTCGCGAACGACGTCGCCTCGCTGACCGACGGATACATTCCGCCCGCGAAGACTGCGACGGACGTAGTCGGACTCGGGGACTACTCGCACCTCTGGTTCCCCCTCGGCGGCGAGAAGCTCAAGTCGCTGACGATCCGCTCGCTCTGGGATGACGGAAAGCACGACGGTATGTATGTTCGCGCCGTGCAGGTCCAGGTCGAAGGCAAGTGGCGCGACATCGCGGGAGGGGACTCGGGCGTTCCTACGGGCGACTGCGGACGCGACGGATACGACGACGCGAGCGGATGGACCTCCGCCGTGAAGATGGGCGGCTCGAACTCGTCGGGACACCTCTTCCTTCGCCTCGCGCCGAAGACCGCGGAGTTCATTGCCGAGAAGGTCACGGGAGTCCACATCGAGTTCCGCATGATGGACGGGTCCAATCCGAGGGGAACGGGATTCGTCGAAGTCGAGGCCGACTGCGTGACGGAGCGCAAGACGTCCGGCTCCGTCGCCTACACCGACCGCGGCGTGAGCGTCGTCGAGGAAGGTCGCGTCTTCGAGTGCACTCACACCGCTGACTTTACGCTTGATTCAGACATGCAGGTCACTGTCGAGCGTTTCGCGGCGAGCGGCGCGCAGATCGCGTCCGAGACGAAGACGTTCGGCGCGGGAACCACGGTGACGGCTGCGGTCCGCGCCGGAGAGCGTGCGCGCGTCACGTTCGCGAAGGCGTCCGTCCTCGCGGTCGAATGCGACACGGAGGAGCTTTCCGCCGAGGTGAAGGACCGCATCCGCGAGCTTGTCGCCGGCCGTCTAGGGGCGGGGGACAGCCTTCAGATCGTGGGACCGAAGGGCGCCATTGCGCTTTCCGCCTGGATGGGCATCGCGCCGCGCATTTCCGGCGGGCTGAAGGGCGCCGCGGTCGGAACGTACGCGATGCCGACCGTCAGCATCGTCGGATTCGACCCCGCCTCTGGGCGCATGCGCATCCGCATAGACCCAGGCAAGGGCAACGAGCTCGCGATGCCGGTGGACACGAAGTTCATCCACGTCTTCGGTTCGGAGAACCTTACCTCGAAGATGGGGTATGTGTCGTCCGTCGACTTCGATGCGTCGCAGTACCTTGCGAGCGGGACGAAGGGCGAGCTTGACGCGACGGTCGCGCTTGCGCGCCGCCGCTTCCTCAAGGTCGTTGTGGAGTCCGAGGCGCGCTCGGAAGGCGAGACTGAGTGAGGAACAGCGCCGCGCTGGCGAGGGCTGACGACGCGAGCATCGTGAGCCAGTAGGCTGGGATGCCCGGGGAGAAGGCCCTCACTGCAAGGAACAGCGGAATCCAGAAGAGAAGCGACGTCGCGCACTGGATGCGGAAGACCATGGCGGTTTCGCCGCGTCCGCGAAGGTGCGCCTGCAGCACCTGGACTGCGGACTCGAAAACGGCCTTTGCGCACAGGATCAGGACCAGCGTCTTCGCCGCGGCTGAGAATCCGTCCGCGAATGCGGCGTCTCCCTTCGTTGCGAAGGCGTTGAGGAGTTCGCGTCCGAAAAGGGAGAGTACCGCGATGAACGCGAGCGCGTGGATCGCAACGAGCCTGAGAGCCGGGGCGAGAAGCGCGCTCCTGTTCTCCCGAGCCGCGCGCGCGGTCATGATCTCAAGCGCCTGGGAAAGTCCCTGCGGAAGCGCCTGGTAGATTCCGTTCACCGCGAAGGCAGCGGTGCTCGCCGCGACTGCTGCGCCCTCGCATTCCGCGAGGACGGCCGCGAAGACGAAGAATCCGCCGATGTCTATAACGGCGCGGACGCCGTTCGGGATGCCGAGCGAGAGAAGCGTGCGGAAGTCGGCGCGGCACATCTGCCGCGCCCTGCATTCGAGTGGACGCAGGCGGATCGCTACGGCGAGAATGACACACGGGACGATGTGCGAAATCGTCGCGGACCATCCGGCGCCTCTTATTCCGCTCGTCGGCACTCCGAAGAGTCCATTGATGAATATCGGCACGATGGCCATGTTGACGAGGAAGCCGAACACTGTCACCGCTCCGACGAAGCGCGTCTTTCCCTGTCCAGTGAAGTATCCGCCGAGCACGGCCGCGAGCATTGTGAAGTATCCGTTCGCGAGAAGGACGTCGTAGTACGCCGATTCCGCGGCGAGGACTTCCGGCGCGGTGTTGAAGACGCCCAGGAGCGCGTGTCCGAGGGGCGCGGCGAGGATGAAGTAAGGAATCGACAGCGCGGCGAGGACGAGGGCGGAGCGGAACGCGGCGAGCGCGCCGGGCGTGTCTCCGGATCCGTGTCTGTCGGCGAACACAGTCCCCGAGTAGCCGAGTGACGAAATCGCGAGCGACGAGACTGCGACGGCGAGCATCGAGCCCGGCAGGGAAGCGTGCAGTGCGGTCGTCGAAGAGCGGGAGAGGAACAGGCTGGTGACGAACGTGTTCGCGGCGAAGGCGAGCTGCGCGAAGGTGAGCGGAAGCGCGAGGCGCTGGAGTGAGAGCATCGTGTTCATTGTGCAGTCTCCATGTTTGCCTCGCGCCATTCGCGCATGGTCATTCCGAACCGCTTCTTGAAGAGCCGCTTGAGATAGGCTTCGGAATCCCATCCGCACATGTTGGCAATCGGCGCTATTCCCTGCCTTGGGTCCCTGAGGAGCTCAAGCGCGTGTTCGAGGCGGACGTTCGCGATCTCCTCCGTGATGCGGTGCCCGACGGCGCTCTTGAAGCGCGTCTCGGCGAGTCGTTCCGTGACGCCCATCACCTTGACGACGTCCGCCGCCTTGAGTCCCGAGCACGCCTCGCGCCGGATGAGGTCGAGCGCGTCGGCAATCCGCTTGCCGAAGACGGCGAGCCGGCGCGTGGAGAGGCGCGCGGTCGTGCAGACGGGTTCGTATTCGAGGTGTTCGGGCGGGGCGGACTTTCCGCCGGAGATGCGCCGCGCGAGGAGTCTGACGGCCAGTCCTCCCGCTCTGCGGAAGTCTGGCCGGATGCTTGTCAGCGAGGGATGCATGTTGTCGCACACGGCGGGATCGTCGTCAACGCCCACAAGCGAGATGTCGCCCGGAATGGAGATGTTCATCTCTCGGCAGACGTCGATCACCACGGACGCGATGTCGTCGTTCGCGGCGAATATTCCGCAGGGCTTGGGGAGTGACTTTATCCAGGGCTTGAGGCGGACCACGAAGTCGTTCTTGTTGCCGAGAGTCCACGGGTCCTCGAGCAGATGGCATTTTCCGCCGGTGGCGGAGACTATTTCGGAGAACTTGTCCGCGCGCCGGCGGCTCCACCTCACGCGGCGGCTCCATCCGACGAAAGCGAATGACGCGCAGTCCGTGCGAGACAGCTCGCGGTGCGCGCGCTCGGCAATCGCAGCGTCGTTGTTCTCCACGGAGAATATCCGCTTGTCCTCCATGTCCCTGTCGCTCGGGTCAATGTGCACCGTGGGGATTTTCCCGAATGCGCTCTTCGGCGGCAGCAGGTTGGACGAGCCTTCGAGGATGCATCCGACCGGGCGCCAGTAGCGAAGGATTTCCTCGATCGGCTGCGCGAGGCGCTGAACTTCGATCTCTTCGACATGCCAGTCAAGCGCCGCGGAGGCTTCGCGAGCACCTGCGAGCTCCGGAATGCGCGAGCCCGAGTGGAGGTCGGTAATGAAGAGAATCGTGTCCATTTGCCGCTATTGTATCATTATGTGCTGTTTTACCGCAAGCGGAAAGTGCGGTTTTGGTTTGGTTTTTGATGCGGTTTTGGATGTAGACATCCATTGGATTATGCTATACTATTGGTGTCATAAGGAGAAAACCATGATAGCCACGAAAAAGTTACTGTCCGTTCTCTTCACAGGCGCGCTCGCCGCTAGCGCCAGCGCCGCCGACTACTACGTCGCCACAACAGGCGACGATAACAATGACGGTTCGTCCGAAGAGCCGTTCGCCACGGTCGACAAGGCAATCATCACGGCCACCTCTTCGGACGACGTTATCCACGTCGCGCCCGGTACGTACGAAACCGGCGGTTACGCGAGCCAGACCGACAATGCCAAATGGGGGCCGAATCTCACAGTCAAGCTTATCGGCACCGGCGCAAGTCGCGACGATGTCGTCATCCAGTCGGATGGTGCATACCGTACGCTCCGCATGGCGGCAGGCTCGTGGCTTGAGAATGTCACCGTCGTCGGCGAGGGCACATGGAAGGCTGACCGAGGTGGTGCGATAGAAATGTTCGGCGGTACTGTAACGAACTGCGTAATTCGCGACGGAAAGGCTACCGCGAAAGACAGACAGGCTGGCGGAAACCTTTATGTGAATGCCGACACTGCGCTCGTCGTTGACTGTGAGATTTCCGGCGGCGAAGGCAAGAACCACGGTGGCAGTGTCTGCCTTCTCAACGGAACCATCCGCGCCTGCACCATCACAGGCGGTGTCTCTTATAATGATGGCGAGAAATATGGTGCCAACATCTATATGCAGAACGGTCTTGTTGACTCGTGCACGGTTTCCGGCGGCAACGGCTACGAGGGCGGCGAAATCTACATGACCGGTGGAACGGTCACGAACTGCACCATCCTCGCCAACGGCGTCACGCTCGGCAGCGGCGGCGGCATTTACATGACGGGTGGCACCGTCACGGACTGCGAAATCGACGGCACGGACGGCACGATGTCATGGCACGGTGGTTGCATCTACCTGAAGAACGGCACCGTCCGGAACACGACCTGTCGGAACGGTACCTGCACATTCGCGAACGACCGCTGCGGAGGAAACATCTACATGGAGAACGGAACGCTCGAGAACGTGAAGCTCCTCGACGGTACCGCCGCCGGCAAGGGAGGTAACCTCTATGTGAAAGTCGGTACGATTCACGGTCTCACATGCGAGGACGGAACAGCCACAGGCAATGGCGGAAACATCTACATGGAAGGTGCGGCGACAATTGTGGAAGGCGCGATCCGCAGAGGAACTGCGACCTCGAAGGGCGGAAACGTCTACATGGGCAACGGAACGCTGCAGGACCTTGAAATCTCCGATGGCGTCCTTACGGGCAATGTCGGCGACGGCGACGGTGGTGGAAACATCTTCTGGAACAACGGGCGCATTTCCCGGTGTAGCATCACAGGCGGCAAGCTGACCGGAACAGACGCGCTTCGCGGCGGCGGCATCAACTGCGTCTACACGACGAACGACAATGTTACGCGCGTACTGGAGGACTGCCTTCTGTCCGAAAACGAGAACGCCGCGATCTTCTGCAACCGCGACTTCGCGGCGTACAATTGCTCGTTCGTCAACAACGCTGGGGCGTCTGTGAACAGTTGGCGGGCGATCACGCTCGACTTTGACAACTGCGTCATTTTCGGCAATACAAATTCTACCGGCGTGACGCATGCCTGGACCGGCAATCGGCCCGTCATCAAGAATGTTGCCACGGACGACACGTCACTCTCCAGCACCGACGGCTACGTCGCCATCACGGCAAGCGCCTTCGCCGACTATGCCAACGGCGACTACCGTCCCGCGGCTGACGGCGCTCTGGTGGATGCCGGCGTTGCCGACGTGCGTGCGGATGCGTCGGACAAGGACCTCGACGGCAAGCCGCGTCTGAGCGAAGGCGTCGACATCGGCTGCTACGAATACCAGCATTCGAACATGACAGTCTCGTTTGCCGCCCCGGCGTTCGACGTCGGCTACGCGCCCGCGACCGCGACCTTCACGGCGTCCGCCGAGAACGCACCGGGCGAGGTGTCGTATGACGTCAATTTTGGCGATGGCACGCTTGCCACCTACACAACCTCGGAGATTTCGCATGTGTATACTAGCAGCGGCTCGTACACTATCTCCGTGACGGCCGTTTCCGGTGTGGAGCGCTCGAAGCCCATGACGCGCACGGTGAAGATCGTCGACAAGGTGCAGCGTGTCGGCGAAGGCGGGCATGCGACGATCCAGGAGGCGCTTGACGAGGCTGTCGCCGGATGCGAAGTCATTCTCGCCGCTGGCACATACGAGGTGACGTCGCCTGTCGTCGTCAACAAGGCCGTGACGGTTCGGGCCGAAGGGACGGCTGTCGTTCGCAACACTGTCGGTGCTACGTCTGGTTCCACGAACCACCGTGTCATGGAGATTTCCGGCGGAGCGCTGGTGACGGGACTCGTCATCGAAAACGGCTCGGTGATCAACGGATATGGTGGCTGCATTGACGTCTCGGCGGCGACGGTGTCCAACTGTGTCATCCGCGGTGGCGCCGTCACGCGCGGCGACACGGGCAATGTCGGAGGCGCGGGTGTGTCGCTCCGTTCCAATGCAGTCCTCACGCACTGCTACGTGACGAACAACGTCGTTACAGGAACTTCCACGGGGAACGGCGACAATGCCGGAGGCGCCATCTTCATTCACAACAACAACAAGCCCGTCAGCATCCTCAACACGCTTGTCGCAGGAAACCGCTATGTCTGCACGGAAGGGGCGGCCGCAAAGTCCGGAGCCGCCGGCATCCTCTTCGGCGGCGCCAACGAGAACTCCCTCGTCGAAAACTGCACGATCGTCGCGAACACGGTCGAGGGTGCGCTATCGAACGACTCGGCCGGCCTTTACTGCACGAGCTGGAGCGTCAGATTTCGCAACAACGTCATCGCCGGGAACTTTGAGACGGCGAAGGGCGAAAGCGGAAAGTACACCTCGGCGAAGATTGATACGACGAACTGCACGGTCGTCAACTGCGTGACCGACGACGCCGAGCCGCTCAAGGCGAACTCGAACTGCTCGGTATCTACCGTTGACGAGATGTTCAAGAACTTCGCGAAGGGCGACTACAGCCCGAAGCCGAAAGGCGCGCTCTTTGACGTCGGGACGACTCCGACCGTCTCCGCCGCTGTCGATCTCACCGGCAAGCCGCGCGTGATGTTCGCGGGCATCGACGTCGGCTGCTTCGAGTGCCAGCGCAAGCTCGGATTCTCGGTGGTCATCAGGTAGGAGACACGCCAATGACAAGGACGATCCTTGCCTCCGTCGCCGCCGTGCTCGCGTTAGCGGGCCCGGCGGCGCCTGTTCTCCAGGACTTCAAGGGCGTGTACAAGGCCCAGGTCGAGCGGGAGGGCACGAACCAGGTGCGCGTCGTGTTCCCGAGCGCGGAATGGGGAACCGGCATCAAGTGGGAGTCCGCGAAGGGCGAGGACTTTTCGTCCGCGCGCTTTCTCGCGGTCGACGTCGAGAACCTCTCGAAGAAGCGCCAGTCGCGCATCACGATGCACGTCTCGGCGGGAGGGGCGGACGGCGATTCGGGCGACCACGCTGTCGCGATCCTCAAGAAGAACCGGTCCGTCAACACCGGCATCGGACTCAACCCGGGCGAGAAGCGCACGATGCGGCTCCTTCTCACGCATCCGTCCATATACGGTGCGCCAGAGGGCGCGCGCGGTCCGTACGTCATCGACACCTCGCACGTAACGTCCATCCACTTCCAGATGCAGTGGCCGTACGAGGAGGAGCTTGACGATCTTGCGGACCTGAGGTTCTCGAACCTGAGGCTCGAGGGGACGCCCGACCTCACGCGCAAGGTGGATCCCGCGAAGTACGTTCCGTTCGTCGACAAGTACGGACAGTTCGCCCGCGCCGACTGGCGCTTCAAGGTGAAGCTGGACGAGACGTTCGCGAAGGACCTCGCCGCGGAGCGCAAGCACCTCAAGGGCGCGCCAGAGGAATGGGACCGCTTCGGCGGATGGAAGAACGGACCGAAGCTCAGGGCCACGGGGCACTTCCGCACCGAGAAGGTCGACGGCAAGTGGTGGCTCGTGACGCCGGAGGGACATCTCTTCTTCTCCGTCGGGCTCGACGTCACGCGCGTCATGACCGACATCTCCAACGGCAAGCTGCATCCGGACTGGTACGAGTCGCCCGTGCCGGAGGACGGGAAGATGGCGTTTACGATATGGAACTTGGAGAAGAAGTTCGGCAGGAAGGACTTCGAGGACGAATACTACGACTTCGTCCTGAAGCGCTTCGACTCGTGGGGCCTCAACACCATCGGCAACTGGAGCTCGGGCGACCTGACGATCAAGTCGAAGAAACCGTACGTGCTGAGCGTCCTCGAGCGCGCGAAGGGAGTGAAGCGGATGCAGAAGTTCCAGCTCTACGACTTTTCCGCGCCTGACTTCGAGCAGAAGTTCCGCGCTGCGATACGCGAGAAGTTCGCCGCCGACCGCGCGCTTGCGCACGCGGCGAAGGATCCGATGTGCATCGGCTTCTTCATCGACAACGAGCTCCAGTTCCACCGCTGGATCCCCGACGTCGGCGAGGGACGCGCCGCCGCGGGAGTGGACCTCTATTTCCGAATCTGCCGCGAGGAGCTCAACCGCCTCGCGCCCGGCAAGCTCTACCTCGGGAGCCGCTTCGTCGGCTTCCGCCAGCCGGGCCTTCTCTGGCGCACGGCCGCGAAGTACTGCGACGTCATCACTGTCAACGCATACGCGAATTCCGTCTACAACATATCCGACAGGATGTTCAAGAAGGGCGAGGAGAAGCCGATTCTCGTCGGCGAGTTCCACTTCGGATGCCTCGACCGCGGAATGTTCAAGCCGGGCCTCGCGCCGGTGTGGAGCCAGGCGGAGCGCGGACGCAGCTATATGCGCTTCGTGGAGGGCTGCCTGCAGCATCCGCTCTTCGTCGGCTGCCACTGGTTCCAGTATCGCGACCAGCCGCTTCTCGGACGCGGCGATGGCGAGGCGTATCAGATAGGATTCGTCGACGTCTGCGACAGGCCGTATCCAGAGCTGTGCCGCAGCGCGCGGATGGTCGGGGAGACTATGTACCAAAAGCGCCGCAAAGGCGTCTGGTAGGAGGCCTAAAATGAACAGAATCGCCATCTTTGCCCTCGCTTCGGCGATGGGCCTGGCGGCTGGTGCCGCCGAAATCGGAGGAATGCAGGTCACCTTCGTGCAGGACGGCGAGGTGTGCGGCTCCTTCGTGAACAGGAGTACGTACTACAAGCCGTGGGACGTCGACGGCGCGAGGCGCTTCCCTGAGTCCGCAAAGAACGGACTCCTGCGGATGGACGACTTCCAGGTGAGGGGCAACGGAATCCTGCGCATGCCGACTTCGGGACGCTACCGCGTGAAGATAATCGCGGACGATGCGCTCTCCGTGATGCTCGCCGGCAGGGTCGCCGTGTCGCAGACGGCGTATTCGTCGGGGCGCGAGTTCCAGAGCGATGTTTTCGACCTCGAGGGCGGAAGGGGATATCCCATCTCGTTTTCGTTCAGGGAGGGAACGGGAAGCGAGCTTTGCCAGATAAGGCTGCTTGACGAGGACAAGGGCGAGACCATATGGATCTCCGGCACCCACCTCGAGCCAGTTCCAGAGCCCTGGACCTTCTTCGAGCACGGCGCGCCGTCGGTGCACGGCGGAGTCGAGTACAATCCGACGAACAAGTCGTTCTCCGTCACAGGCGCAGGGCGTGGCTTCATGTACTCGGGCGACGAGATCGACACGCTTACAGCGCCGAGCGGAAACGGCGACTTCGTCTTCATGGCCACGGTGAGCGTTCCAGCGAAGGGCGCGGCCGCGCTTGTCGCGAGGACTGATCTCGCGGACGCGTCGTGTCCGGGCGTGTCGGTTGCGGTGCGTCCGAACGGACTCGTCTTCGCGGTGCGGGAGGCTTCCGGCGGAGCCGTGCGCGCGACGTCCTTCCCGATGACGTTCAAGGCTGGATCGTACGTGATGCTCAGGCTCGTCAGGCGAGGGTCCGTCATCTCCGCGCACTACGTCACGACGCGCGGCACTTGGGACGAGTGCGGGTCGTTCTCCGGCTCCGATGCGTGGGCGGGCGACATTCGCGTGGGATTCGGCGTGTTCTCCCGCGCCCTTGGCGAGACCGACGTCGCGCGCTTCTCGTCGCTGTCGCTGATCCCCGTCGACGTCTCCGCGCATCTCGAGGCGGAGACTCGCGCGGACGGCACGATCGCGTGCCGCGTGCGGACGGATACTGCCGCCGAGGAGCGCATCCGCGCGGCGGAGCGCATGGGAGCGGGCTCATGGTGGTGGTCGGACTCCTACGCCTCGCCCGTGACGTACTGGAAGGTCTCCGCCGTCGAATCGGTGCCTGGCGGCGTGGAGGCGCGAACGGATTCCGCGAACACGCGACGGGACGGCTCGTGCGTCCTCCGCGCCTGGTCAGGCGACGCCGGCGCGCAGGTCACGGTTACCGCCGCCCCCGCGCCCAGGATATTCTCCGGCGGCGAGCTTGCGCTCGGAGACATGGAGGTTTCCGTCGGCAGTGCGCCGCTCGAGCTTTCCGGCAACGGACTCTTCCAGGCGATATACCAGTCGTGGCAGTCTGGTCCGTCCGCGGCGACTCCGAACGCGACGCTGCTCGGGTCCATACCCGACGCATGGAGCGTGGCCGACGGCGCGTATGTCGCGGACAACGGATTCGCCGCAGGCAGCCAGAACTTCTTCAGCATCTGGGAGGGGGCGCTCACCGTTCCGGAAAGCGGATACTACCGTTTCCGGCAGGAATACCTCAACGGGTGCGCGAAGATGTCGTTTGCCGGGACGGACGTATTCACCGACTTCGACCGCGTCACGGAGACGCGCGTCGACGAGAGCGGATGGATTCGCCTCGTCGCCGGACGGGCGTATCCAATTTCCGTGATGTGGCGCAAGGCCAACGGCTCCGGCAGCGGCTCGTTTTCGTTCAAGATCCAGCGGCACGACGGCGGCGGATGGCGCGCCGTGCCGAAGGCGTGGCTCTCGACGTCGCGCCGCGCCGACTCGCCTGTTAGGCTTGACTCCGCCGGGGTGTTCGGGGAGTGGAGGGACTACGACATAGGCTCGACCATCGCGGGCAATTCGATTCTCGAGGGGACGCTCTCGCACGGCGGCTACTCGCCCGACTGCTTCAACCTCGTGTTCCTCGCCTCATCCGGGGAGGGTTCGTTCGACAATGGGCTAACCTCCGATGCGGTCCATTTCCTCGCGCGGCCGATCGAGGGCGACTTCCTCTTGGAGGCGAACGTGTCGATTCCGACGGGCTACAACGACGGACGCGGCGTGTGGCGCCGAATCGGACTTTGCGTGCGAGAGGATCCGACCGACGCCTCGTCGCGCGCCATAACCGCGGTGCGCTCTTTTGCGGACGGACGCCTCATGGCGCAGATGCGCGCGACGAAGGGCGCGAAGCTGACGACCTACAAGTCGGTGAACCTCGGCACGCGCACGGCGCGCATAGGGCTGGAGCGGCTCGAGGGGAAGCTGTCGCTCTACCTCGACGGACTCAGGATCGACAGGCGTTCGCTCTCCGGCTGGCCGGACCGGCTATACGTCGGCTTCGCCGGCTCGTCGTGGGCGAAGGAGCACCAGGCCGTGACCTTCTTCCAGAACTGCGTCGTCAAGCGCCAGCACCGGAGGGGGTTCTTCATCAAGATCGGCGAGCCGCAGCCGGATCCGCTCGACTTCTCGATGGCGGACTTCTCCCCGGTCTACAAGGCGCAGGTGACGAAGTACGACGACGGCTCGGTGCGGCTTAGGCTGCCGAGCGCGGAGTGGAACTCCGGTCTCTCGTTCACGTCCGAAGAGGGCGTGGACCTCTCGCGCGGACGCTACCTCGCGCTTGACGTGGAGAACCTGTCCACGACGCGCCAGATGCGCCTCACCATGCATGTCGCGGCGGGCGGGGTTGTCACTGATTCCGACGACCATGCCGCCGCGGTGCTTGCGCAGAACAGGTCGGTGAACACCGGCATCGCCCTCAACCCGGGCGAGAAGGGGACGATGATGCTTCTGCTCCCGCATGCCGAGATATACCACTATCCCGACGGTGCGCGCGGCGTGTATTCGATAGACACGCACCACGTCACCGAGATCGCGGTCAAGATGCAGTGGCCGTACGAGCAGGAGTTCAACTACGTCGCTGACTGCAGGCTCTCGAACCTGCGGCTCGTGCAGATGCCGCGCCGCGAAAGGGCGGTCGATCCGGACAAGTACCTTCCCTTCGTCGACAAGTACGGGCAGTTTGTGCACGACACCTGGCCAGAGAAGGTGACGAGCGACGACGAGTTCGCAAAGGACCTCGCCAGCGAGCGCGCAGAGCTTAAGCAGGCACCTGATTCGTGGGATTCATACGGCGGATGGAAGAACGGACCGAAGCTTACGGCGACGGGGCACTTCCGCACGCAGAAGGTGGACGGCAAGTGGTGGCTCGTCACCCCCGAGGGACACCTCTTCTTCTCCGTCGGCGTAAACGTCGCGCGCACGATGACGGATGCGACGTACGGTCCGACCCACCGCGACTGGTACACGAGCGACGTCAACCGAAACGGCACGATGTCGTACACGCTGTGGAACCTCCAGAAGAAGTTCGGCACATCAAGCTACGAGTCGCCGTACTACGATTTCCTCATCGACCGGATGAACTCGTGGGGGCTCAACACGATAGGCAACTGGAGCGCCGGCGCGCTGTACTCGAAGGGGCGCAAGCCGTATGTGTGCACGATATACTCGCGCAACTCAAGCGTGCCCGCGCTTTCGAACTACGGATGGTACGACTGCATGGCGTCGAACTTCAAGTCGTCCCTCGCGGCGGCCGTGAAGGCGTCCGCCGAGGCGGATTCCGCGCTCAAGAAGGCCCTGACTGACCCGATGTGCATCGGCTTCTTCATCGACAACGAGCCGCCACTCTCGGGCGCGCTGTCGGCATCGGGCGCAAACGAAAGGGACTTCTACCGCGCGTACTTCGGCGCGTGCCGCGACGCAGTGAAGGCGATTGCCCCGAACAAGCTCTACCTCGGATGCCGCTTCGTCGGCTACAGGCAGTCGTCCGCGCTCCTCTCGGCCGCGGGCGAGTTCTGCGACGTCGTGTCGGTCAACGGATACTGCAACTCGCTGTACAACGTGCCGCAGGGAATGCTGAGCGGGAACGGATACGACAAGCCGATCCTGCACACGGAGTTCCACTTCGGCTGCATCGACCGCGGAATGTTCAGCGCGGGGCTGTGTCCGGCGGGGACGCAGGCGGAGCGCGCAAGGTTGTACCGCCGCTTCGTCGAGGGCGCGCTGATGCATCCGAACATCGTGGGATGCCACTGGTTCCAGTACCGCGACCAGCCGCTGCAGGGACGCGGCGACGGCGAGGCGTACCAGGTGGGATTCGTCGACGTCTGCGACAGACCGTACCGCGAGCTCGTCCGCGCGGCTCGGCAGATCGGCGAGACGATGTATGAAGGGCGGAAGAACGGAGTGTGGTAGGAGGAATGCGACTATGAAAATGAAGACAATGATGGCGGCGGCATGCGCGTTGGCCGCGCTTTCCGCCGCGGCGGATGCGCCGCGCAGCGTGGTGTCGCTGTCGGGGAAGGGGTGGCTCTGCGACGGAGACGAGGTGTGCATACCGCACACGTGGAACGACGTGGACGGAGCTGACGGCTCTCCGGAAGGCGCCGCGCCGCCGGCGCGCGGTATGTCTATCGCCGCGGAATCGTATGTCCGCAAGGCGGCGCGCTATTCGCGTCCGATTCCCGATCCGACCGCAGGACGGCGCCAGTTCATCCGCTTCGAGGGCGTCTCGCGCGTGGCCGAGGTCTACGTGAACGGGAAGTTCGCGGGGCGCCACGCGGGCGCGTTCACAGCGTTTGCGTTCGAGGTGACGCGGCTCCTGCAGCCGTCGGACAACGTGATGGAAGTCATCGTGGACAACAGGTGGAGTCCAGACGTCGCGCCGCTTTCTGCGGACTACACTCTCTTCGGCGGAATCTACCGCGACGTGGAATGGATCGAGACGCCGCAGGTGTGCATCGACCCGGTGACGGACGGCGCATGCGGCGTGGAGGTGGACGCGAAGGCGGACGGAACGGTGCACGCGAGGATACGCGTTCTCGGCGGACCAGACGAGGAACGCGACTTCAAGATCGAGAATCCGGAGTTGTGGTCGCCTGAGAATCCGAAACTCTACGAGGAGACGTTCAGGATCGCGAGCGGAGACGAGGTGAAGGTGCGCTTCGGCTTCCGCACCGTCGAGTTCCGTGAGGACGGTTTCTACCTCAACGGCGTCAGGCGCAGGCTGAGGGGCGTGAACCGGCATCAGGACGCGGGGCTGTGCGGCTGGGCGGCGAAGCGCGAGGACGAGGAGCGCGACTTCGCGCTGATCGCCGAAGTCGGCGCGGATGCGGTTCGCCTCGCGCACTATCCGCAGAGCCAACACGTCTACGACATCTGCGACGAGAAGGGAATACTGGTGTGGAGCGAGGTTCCGGCGACGAACTGGCTCACGGACTCGCCCGAGTTTAGGTCAAACCTCGTGGCGCAGGCGCGCGAGATGGTCGCGCAGCGGAGGAACCATCCGTGCGTGTTCGCGTGGAGTGTCTTCAACGAGATATACAACGACGTTCCGCCGGAGAGGGCGGAGGAGGGGTGGATGGAGCGTATGCTCGCCGAGGTGCGGGACGCCATGAAAGCGGCCGATCCGACGCGTCCTGTCGTCGCCGCGTCTGACCGGCCGGCGAAGCGTGCCCTCAACGACATTCCCGAGGAGCTCGCGTTCAACGCGTATCCCGGCTGGTACGGCGACACGACGATGGAGGAGGACTTCTCCAACTGGTTCGCGGCCTCGGGGCGGAAGATCCTCGGCATAGCGGAGTATGGCGCGGGCGGGAATCCGTTCGAGCACCTCGACCCGCTGCCCGCTGGGCGGCTCGATCCGGGAGGGCCGATCCATCCCGAGGAGATCCAGGTGAAGCTGCACGCGGCGGACCTGCGCGCGATCGCGTCCGACGACAGGATATGGGGCGCGTTCATCTGGGCGATGTTCGACTTCGCGGCGGACGCGCGCCGCGAGGGCGGCAAGAACGGCATCAACGACAAGGGGCTCGTCACGCGCGACCGCGCGGTGAAGAAGGACGTGTTCTACTTCTACAAGGCCAACTGGTCGAAGGAGCCTGTGCTGCACGTCTGCTCGCAGCGTGCGGAGGAGACGGCGAACGCCGTCTGCACGGTGGTCGGGTTCAGCAATGCCGGTCCCGTGACGCTTGTCGTAAACGGAGAGGCCGTCGGCACGAAGGAGCCGGATGAGGTCAAGGTCGTCACATGGTCCGGCGTGCCGCTGCGCGAAGGGGAGAACGAGGTTGTGCTTAAGGCGGACGACGGCCGTTGCGCGCGCCGCCGCATTTTCCGCACGCGCCCCTGATGTTTTGGTATAATTGTCGCACAGACTAAAGAAACAAAGGGAGGTTCGTTCATGCGGAAGATTGTTATGGTCGCAGCGCTTGCGTCTTGCGGCGCGGCGATGGCGATTACTGATGCGGAAATCGACGCGCTCATCGGCAAGATGACCGTCGAGGAGAAAGTCGGCCAGCTTGTGCAGCTGGCATCGGCCGGCAAGGCGGACGGTCCGCTCAGCGAGGATGCGACCGGCGTGGCGCTTCCGGCAGACGTCGCGGAGGCGGTGCGCAAGGGCAGGGTCGGCTCGCTCATCGGTGCCTGCGGCGTCACGAACTTCAACGCGTTCCAGCGCATCGCCATGAACGAGGCGCGGGTGAAGATTCCGCTCATGGTCGGACACGACATGATCCACGGCGTGATGACCCAGGCGCCGATTCCGCTGGCGCTTTCCTGCGCGTGGGACGAGAAGCTCTGGTACGACTGCGGGAGGCTCATCGCGGTCGAGACGCCGGCGAAGGGCTGCAACTGGACGTTTGCGCCGATGGTGGACATGTGCCGCGATCCGCGCTGGGGGCGCATCGCCGAGGGGCCGGGACAGGACCCCTATCTTGGCGGCAAGATGGGCGCGGCGCTCGTAAAGGGCATACAGTCGCGCGCGGGCGCGCTGCCCGTCGCCGCGTGCCTCAAGCACTTTGCCGCCTACGGCGGTGCGGAGGCGGGCCGTGACTACAACACCGTCGAGATGAGCGAGTCGACGTTCCGCAACGTCTACCTTCCGCCGTTCGAGGACGGCGTACGGGCGGGCGCGCTCACGGTGATGCCGGCGTTCAACACGCTCAACGGCGTGCCCTGCAGCGTGAACAAGTGGCTGCTGACGGACATCCTCCGCGGCCATCTCGGCTTCGAGGGCTTCACGATCTCCGACTGGGAGGGGGTCAAGGAGTGCGAGTTCGACCGCCACGGCATGGCCGAGACGCACGCGGGCCTCGCCGCGCTTGCGCTCGCGGCCGGCATGGACCAGGACATGATGTCGGGACTCTACCGGCGGGAGCTCGTGCGGCTTGTCCAGGAGGGGAAGGTGCCGATGTCCGAGATCGACCGCAGCGTGCGCAACATCCTGAAGGTCAAGAACGCCCTCGGGCTCTGGGAGAACCCCTACATCGACGAGGCGAAGCTAGCCGCCGAGATCGACCTCGCGGCGCATGCGCGCCTCGCGCGCGCCATCGCGGCGAAGTGCTGCGTGCTGCTGAAGAACGACAATAGCGTGCTGCCGCTCGAGAAGGGCGCGCGCGTCGCGCTTGTCGGACCTGGCGCCGAGGATTGCGACAGTATCTCCGGCACATGGTCGGCATACATAGAGAACCGCTTCGAGATGACGCTGCCCGAGGGACTCCGCGGCGCGGGCGTCGATTTCGCATACACGCCGTGCTACGACTGGAAGAAGGGCTCCGTCGATTCGGACGCGCTTGCGGCGGCCGCGGCGAAGGCGGACGTTATCGTCGCCATCTTCGGACAGCGCGGCACGGAGTCCGGCGAGGGCTGGAGCGTCCTCGACGTGACGCTGCCGCGTGTCCAGGTCGAGGCGCTCGACGCGCTCAAGGCGACCGGCAAGCCCGTCGTCGCGCTTCTGATCAACGGCAGGCCGCTCGCGATTCCGGAACTCGCGGAGAAGGCCGATGCGATTCTCGAAGCGTGGTGTCCGGGCACGAGCGGAGGCGGAGCGATAGCCGACGTGCTGACCGGGAAGGTGAATCCCGAGGGACGCCTCACGACGGAGTTCCCCGTCGCGACGGGGCAGCTTCCGCTCTACTACAACCGCCTGCGCACGGGGCGTCCGACCGAGGTGAGCGCGCAGTACCTATCCTGCTACCGCGACGGACCGTTCCGGGCGCTCTATCCGTTCGGCTACGGCCTGAGCTACACGACGTTCGCCTATGCGAACGAGAAGGCGACTGTCGCGGACGGCACGCTGACGCTTGAGGCGGACGTCACGAACACGGGCAGAGTCGCGGGCGTGGAGACGGTGCAGGCCTACACGCGCCAGATGGTCGGCGTCGAGTCGCGTCCGGTCCGCGAACTCCGCGCCTGGCGAAAGGTTCTGCTCGCGCCCGGCGAGACGCAGCACGTCGTTTTGAAGATCCCCGTCGCGCAGCTCTCCTACTGGGCGAAGGACAGGCTCGTTCCGGCCTCGGGTCCGATGCGCGCCTGGATCACGAGAGATTCCGTTTCCGGCAAGACCCTCGAATTCCGCCTCTGATGAAAGTGCTCCCGGCGGCACTTGCGCAGCGGACGCAGGTTTGGTACAATTCGCTGAACTGAAAGGAAATTCGGAATGCAAGTTGTCACCTGTCTCCGCGGCGCATTTGCCGCGTCCGTCATGTTCGCCTGCGCCGCTGTGCAGGCGGCGAATCCCATCCTGCCGCTGTGGGAGTGCATCCCCGACGGCGAACCGTATGTCTTCGACGATCCGGACGTGCCCGGGAAGAAGAGGGTCTATCTGTACGGTTCGCACGACAACACGCGCGGGACGTACTGCGGACGCGACCAGGTCGTGTGGTCTGCAAGCGTCGACGACCTGAACAAGTGGCGCTTCGACGGCGTCATATTCCGCTCGCTCCTCGACAGGGACGGAAAGCTTCTCGACAAGAGCGCGCTCGGAGACATACTGTACGCGCCGGATGTCGCGGAGGTCGTTGGGCCCGACGGGAAGAAGACGTACTACCTCTACCCCAACACGCAGGCCGCGGGGCGCAACAACATGGTCGCGAAGTCCGACCGTCCCGACGGACCCTTCGTGGTCTGCAACTGGGACGAAAACGATCCGAAGAAGACGGTTGGTCCGTTCGGATTCGATCCGGCGGCGTTTGTCGATGACGACGGACGCGTCTACGGATACTGGGGCTTCATGCAGTCGTTTGCCGCGGAGCTTGATCCGAAGACGATGGCGACCGTCAAGCCGGGGACTGAAATCGTCAGCGACATGGTCAGCGGCGTCAAGCAGCCGGGTGTGTTCCGCTTTTTCGAGGCCTCGTCGATCCGCAAGATAAAGGGCAAGTACGTGTTCATCTACAGCCGCATAACCGAAGATGGCGAGTTCGGCCTCCCCAATACGAACTACACGCTGGCCTATGCGTACTCCGACAGGCCGCTCGGTCCGTGGACGTACGGCGGCACCATAATCGACGGCCGAGCCCGCGAAAAGACGTCCGACGGCAAGACCGTCCCCACGGCGTGCCCGGGCGGAAACACGCACGGCAGCATATGCGAGATCAACGGGAAGTGGTGGGTCTTCTACCACCGCCAGAGCGGAACGGACGAGTTCTCCCGCCAGGCGATGGTTGCGCCGATCACCGTCGAAGTCGAGGACGGTCCCGGCGGGAAGGTGACGATTTCAGAGGGCGAGTACACCTCGGAGGGCTTCGAGACCGCCGGGCTTGATCCGTTCGAGCTCCACGCCGGCGGAATCGCCTGCCACTACACTGGACCCGAGCCGGGGATCGTGTCGTATCCCAACTTCAGGTTCTCCGGTCCGTACATTCAGACGTTCTACGCCGACTGCTACGGCGAGAAGGATCCGTACGCCGCGAAAGTCAACCGCTCCTTCGCCGTCCATGTGACGCCTGGTTCGGTTCTTGGCTACAAGTACTTCAACTTCGACAAGACCGCCGGGGAGAAGGGCCTCAAGCTCGTCTTGGGCATTGTCCCGCGCGGAACGGGCGGGAAGGTCGAGGTCTGGGTTGGGCGCAACTCCATTTCTGGGAAGAAGGTCGGCGCGGCGGATGTGCCGCGGGACCTCGGCAATGTCAGGACGGAGCTTGAGGTCGATGTCTCGGCGCTTGGCGAAATCGGCGGGAAGCAGGGGCTGTACCTTCGCTTTTCCGGCGACGGAAAGGCGTCCATCTGCGACATCGAGGACCTGAAGTTCGCGAAATTCTGAAAATCACCTCGCACGGCCAGGTGCGCCCATAGCGTGCGGCGCGGATTTTTGCTATAATAACCATTTCAAAGCCAGATAAGGGAAAGTTATGGGCATTCGCATACTTGGAACCGGCAGCTACCTGCCGCCTAAGGTCGTCACGAACGACGACATTGCCGCCGCTCTCGACACGAGCGACGAGTGGATTTATTCGCACACGGGCATCCACGCCCGGCACGTTGCCGAAGACGGCGAGACCACGTCCACGATGGGCGCGAAGGCCGCCAAGGCCGCGCTCGAGATGGCAAAGGTCGCGCCCGAGGAGATAGGGCTCATCGTACTCGCCACCTCCACGCCCGACTACGCGACGTTCCCGTCCACGGCCTGCGTCGTGCAGGACATGCTCGGATGCGTCAACGCGGGAGCCTTCGACCTGCAGGCGGCGTGCGCAGGGTTCATCTACGCGCTCGAGCAGGCGCGCGGATTCGTCAACTTCTACCCCGACAAGAAGGCGCTCGTCATCGGTGCGGAGTGCCTGACGCGCATCCTCGACTGGACGGACCGCTCGTCGTGCATCCTCTTCGGAGACGGCGCGGGCGCGGTTGTCCTGGGCAACGACGAGGCGCCGGGCGTCGCTTCCACGAAGACCGCCGCGCATACGATACTCGGGGCGGACGGAAAGGGGCAGAACTTCATCATGCGCACTGGCGGAACGCGCGTGGCGCTTCCGCTCGACCCCGTCACCGGAATTCCGCTCAAGCCGGAGCCGCAGCTTTCGCAGCTCACGCTCCAGGGGCACGACGTCTTCGCGTTCGCGGTCCGCAAGCTCTCCAAGGTCGTCGGAGACCTCTGCGAGAAGCTCGGCACCACGCCGGGCGCGCTTGACCGCGTTTTTGCGCACCAGGCGAACGGACGCATCATCGAGGCCACTGCGAGGCGCATGAAGCTTCCGCTCGAGAAGTTCTGGCTCAACCTCGAGACGACCGCGAACACCTCCGCCGCGTCCGTGCCGATTTCCCTCGACCAGGCCGTCCGCGCGGGCGAACTGAAGGACGGCATGAAGATCGTCATGGTCGGCTTCGGCGCGGGACTCACCTACGGCGGCACTTACTGCGTCTGGCCGGAGCTGTGAGATAACAAGAGTTCAAAAGTTCAAGGGTCTTAGAACTGAGATTTAAAACAGGAGAAGAACGATGAAGAAAGTGATGATTACGGGAATCGGAATGTTGACGGCCGTGGGCAATGGACGTGACGCTTCCTGGGAGAACATCAAGGCCGGCAAGCCCGGAGTCGGCAGGATCACGAAGTTCGACGCGTCCCGCTGCACCAGCCAGGTGGCCGCGGAGGTGAAGGGATTCGACGAATGGGCGATCGGCGGCGGGCTTCTTGTCAAGCGCGAGGCGCGCCACATGGCACTCTTCTCGCAGTACGCCGTCGCAACGGCCAAGGAGGCGTGGCAGGACGCGGGATTCACCGCGGAGAAGAAGCCCGACATGGACAGGGTGGCCACGATCCTCGGCGTCGGCATCGGCGGACTCGAGGTGTCCGGCGAGTCGTTCAAGACGCTCTTCGAGAAGGGACCCGACCGTCTTTCTCCCCTCGCGATCCCCGAGCTCATCGCCAATGAAGGCGCCGGAAACATCGCCATCGCGCTCGGCGCGAAGGGTCCGTGCCAGGTCATCACGACCGCCTGCGCGTCCTCGACCGACGCTCTCGGCTTCGCAATGGACCTCATACGCGCCGGACGCGCGGACGTTGTCGTCGCTGGCGGAAGCGAGGCCGTCATCATGGAGTTCACCGTCGGCGGCTTCATGAAGGAGAAGGCGCTCTCCACCCACTTCAACGACACTCCCGAGAAGGCGTGCCGTCCGTTCAACCAGGACCGCGACGGATTCGTCATGGGCGAAGGCGCGGCCATTCTGGTCCTTGAGTCCGAGGAGCACGCGAAGGCGCGCGGCGCGAAGGTGTACGCAGAGCTCGCCGGATACGGCGCGACGTGCGACGCCTACCACATCACCGCGCCTGATCCCTCCGCGGACGGAGCTGTCAAGGCCATCGAGATCGCGCTGAAGGACGCAGGCGTCACGGACAAGTCGACCGTCGGCTACATCAACGCGCATGGAACGTCCACGCACCTCAACGACCAGATGGAGACGAACGCATTCAAGCGCGTCTTCGGCGAGGAGGGCGCGAAGAAGATCAACATTTCCTCCACGAAGCCGTGCCACGGACACTGCCTCGGCGCGACAGGCGCAATCGAGGCGGCGATCACGGCGCTCGCGATCAAGGAGGGGTTTGTTCCGCCGACGATCAACTACGAGAAGCCCGACCTTGAGGTCGACGTATCGAAGGGCGAGACGCCCCTCGACCTCAACTACACTCCGAACGTCGGCGTGAAGCGCGACATCGAAGTCGCCATGTCGAGCTCCCTCGGCTTCGGCGGCCACAACGGCATCCTCGTGCTGAAGAAGGTCGAAGGTTGAAAGGTTGACTCCAATGGCAAGTTTTCCTGAATTCAAAACTGTTTTCAACAAGCCCGGCATCGAGCTTCTTCCGCACAGGTCGCCGTTCCTCTTCGTCGATACGCTTATCGCGGCCGACGAGACGGGCGCACTCGGAGAGTACACGTTTACGACGGAGAAGAACGACTTCTTCAAGGGGCACTTCCCGGACTATCCGGTCGTGCCGGGAGTCGTTCTCGTCGAGGCGATGAGCCAGGTCGCCGGCGCGGCGGTCGTTGCGCGCGGCGTTCTCGGCGAGCAGGCGGCGTTTGCTTTCGCCGCGATCGAGGAGGCACGCTTCAAGAGGCCCGTGAGGCCCGGCGACAAGCTCGTGACGGTCGTGAAGATCGTCAAGGAGCGCGTTCCGCTCGGCGTCTACGAGGTGACGGGCTATGTCGGCGACGAACTCGCCGCGAGCGCCAAGGTCAAGTGCATGCTGATGAACGGAAGAAAATGATCCGAATCGTAAAGACAGGCGACCGCCGCATCGCGAAGTTCAACGCGCGCCCGGCGTTTCCGGAGGAGGCCGAGAAGGCCGCCGCATCCGCGCTTGCGGAGATCAAGTCGCGCGGCGACGCGGCGGTCATGGAGCTCGTCGCGAAGTTCGAGGGATTCACCGCGAAGAGCGCGAAGGCGCTCAGGGTCGACCTCGCGAAGGTGTCCGAGAAGGGCATCGACAGAAAGCTCGTGAAGGCAGTGAAGGACGCGCACGCGCGCGTTCTCCGCTTCTCGAAGGCGTCGCTCCGCGAGGCGTGGTCGATGAAGTCCCCGCGTGGAGGCTCCCTCGGCGAGTTCTACTCCCCGATGGACCGCGTCGGAGTCTACATTCCGGGCGGAACAGCGCCTCTCGCCTCGACATCCGTGATGACGGTCACGCTCGCGAAGGCCGCGGGGGTGAAGGAGATCGTAGCCTGCACGCCCGCCGGGAAGACGGGCGAGGTGAACCCTGTCCTTCTCTATGCGCTCAAGCTCGCCGGTGCGACGGAAGTCTACCGCGTGGGCGGGATCCAGGCCATCGGGATGATGGCGTTCGGAACGAAGACATGCCGCAAGGTGCAGAAGATCGCCGGACCCGGCAACGCGTTCGTGACGGCGGCGAAGCGACAGGTCTACGGATACGTCGCGATAGACCAGGTGGCGGGTCCGAGCGAGATCGCGGTGCTTACCGACGGTTCGGTGGACGTCCGCTGGATCGCGGCGGACCTCCTTTCGCAGGCGGAGCACGGCAGCGGATGGGAGAAGTCGCTTTGCGTGTGCACATCCGAGAAGCTTGCGGAGGAGATCCGCGCCGAGGTGCTGCGCCAGACGGAGACCCTTTCGAGGAAGGCGCTCGTCCAGCGGGTGATAGACCGCGACGGAATCCTCATCGTCGTCGCCAAAAGCGTCGCGGAGGGGCTCGAGGTCGTCAACGAATTTGCGCCCGAGCACTTCGAGATCATGACGAAGGACGCGCTCAAGGTGATGAAGGGCGTCAGGAGCGCGGGCGCGGTGTTCGCCGGACCGTGGACCCCCGAGTCCGCGGGCGACTTCGTCGCCGGTCCGAGCCACGTCCTCCCGACGGGCGGCGCGGCGAACATGTTCAACGGGCTCACGCCGGACGATTTCCGCCGCCGCCACAGCTTCGTCGCGTTCACGCGCGCTGACCTAGCCGAGACGAAGGCGACGA
>JAEEGF011562129.1_pt1 | contig 26397 bp, 19 predicted proteins | sample 9134171 | NCBI WGS metagenome assembly JAEEGF01 (sample SAMN16246542, study PRJNA631951) | gut metagenome | biome: gut microbiome; feature: rumen; material: AP-attached | host: Bos | place: Iran: Karaj | collected 2018-10 | reverse complement strand
TGCCAAAGAAGTAGGGCGTGGCGTAGTAGGGCCGCAGCATCGCTTCGTCCCCGGGTGTCACCACGGGTGTGAGCTGTCCGAGGTCGCCAATCATCAGTAGCTGTATGCCTCCAAAGGGCAGATAGCGGTTGCGGAAACGGCGAAGCACCGAGTCGATGGCATCGAGCAAGTCGGCCCGCACCATCGAAATCTCGTCGATAATAAGCAGGTCGAGAGATGCGATGATTTTTCGTTTATCGCGGCTGAAGTCGAAGCGGCTTTTCATCTTTGCATCAGGCACGAAAGGCGACAGCGGCAGTTGGAAGAACGAGTGAATCGTTACGCCCCCGGCATTAATGGCTGCCACACCTGTGGGTGCCACCACCACGCTACGTTTCGTGCTCTCTTCCACCACTCGTTTCAAGAAGGTGGTTTTTCCCGTTCCTGCCTTGCCAGTCAGGAAGATGCTGCGCCCCGTGTGCTCGATGAAGTCCCACGCCAGTTGCAGTTCCCGATTAGCTTGTATGTTTGAGTTTATATCGGTTTCTATCGGTTGATTCATGGTGTATGTATTCTTTTCGATGTGCAAAGTTACAAAAAATCGAGCGCAGAACAAAAGAAACTTGTTTCTTTTTTATGCCGAGATGAAGTAACTTCGTGACTTTTGTCACAAAGTTACAAAAAAGTTTCAAAAACTCATGCTGGGAAGGAAATCTTTTTACTGGAAAGTTTGCGTTGTTCAGAGATTTTTTGTAATTTTGCACGATAAGAGACAGACGAACTGTTGTTGATGTTTAGACATACGTGACAAACGGACATTCGACTGGTAAATAGAAACTAGAAACTTAAAACTATATAGAGTATGGTAAAGATCACGAAAGAAGCTGCTCTGGCCTATCATGTAGGTACGCGGCCCGGTAAGATTGAGGTGAAACCCACGAAACCCTATCGTACACAAACTGATTTGTCGCTGGCCTATTCGCCTGGTGTGGCCTATCCATGCCTGGAGATTCAGAGCGACAGCGATGCTGCCTATCAGTACACGGACAAAGGCAACCTCGTGGCCGTTATCTCGAATGGTACGGCCGTGCTGGGACTTGGCGATATTGGTGCGCTGAGTGGAAAGCCCGTGATGGAGGGTAAGGGTCTGCTGTTCAAAATCTATGGCGGCATCGATGTCTTCGATATCGAAGTCGATGAGAAAGACCCCGAGAAGTTCTGCGAGGCCGTTGAGCGCATCGCACCCACCTTCGGCGGCATTAACCTCGAGGACATCAAGGCGCCGGAGTGCTTCTATATTGAGGAACGCCTGAAGAGAACGCTCGACATTCCCGTGATGCACGACGACCAGCATGGCACGGCCATCATCTCGGCTGCTGGTTTGAAGAACGCTTTGGAAGTGGCTGGCAAGGACATCGCCGATGTGAAGATTGTGGTGAACGGAGCCGGTGCTGCCGCTATCTCCTGCACGAAGCTCTATTGTGCCCTGGGTGCTCGCAAGGAGAATGTGGTAATGCTCGACTCTAAAGGCGTGATCACCAGCGACCGTGAGAAGCTCACGGAGCAGAAGCGCCTCTTTGCCACCGACCGCCGCGATGTGCACACGCTGGAGGAGGCGATGCGTGGCGCCGATGTCTTCGTCGGTTTGTCGAAGGGTAACGTGGTCACACAGGATATGGTTCGCTCGATGGCCGATAACCCCATCGTGTTTGCGTTGGCCAACCCCGTGCCCGAAATCTCTTACGAGGACGCAATGGCAAGCCGTCCCGATGTGCTGATGGCAACAGGCCGTTCGGACTATCCCAACCAGATTAACAACGTCATCGGCTTCCCCTATATCTTCCGTGGAGCCCTCGACGTGCATGCCACAGCCATCAACGAGGAGATGAAAATGGCTGCCGCGCTCGCCATTGCCGATTTGGCTAAACAGCCTGTCCCCGATGTGGTGAACGATATCTATAAGGTGAATAATCTGTCGTTCGGTCGCGACTATTTCATCCCGAAACCTGTTGACCCGCGTCTGATTACCGAGATTAGCGCCGCTGTCGCCAAGGCTGCCATCGAGAGTGGTGTGGCTCGCCGGAACATTGAGGATTGGGAGGAATATAAGGACACGCTGAGTGTGATGCTCGGACAAGAGTCGAAGCTCACACAGAAGCTATACGCTTCGGCTGCTGCCCACCCGCAACGAGTGGTGTTTGCCGAGGGAGCTCATCCCACGATGCTGCGTGCTGCCGTGCAGGCGAAGGCTGAAGGTCTCTGTCATCCCATCCTGCTGGGTAATGATGAGATTATTGCCAAGCTCGCCGACGAACTCGACTTGAGCCTGGAAGGCATCGAGGTGGTGAACCTGCGTCATCCGTCGCAGTACGACCGCCGTCATCGTTATGCCGAGATTCTCACTCAGAAGCGTCAACGCGAGGGCTACACGCTGCAGGAAGCCGGCGACAAGATGTATGAGCGCAACTACTTCGGCATGATGATGGTGGAGACTGGTGAGGCCGATGCCTTCATTACAGGTCTCTACACTCGCTATAGCAACACGCTGAAGGTAGTGAACGAGGTGATTGGCATACAGCCGGAATTCAAAACGCCAGCCACGATGCACATCATTAATTCGCCGCGCGGCACGCTCTATATCGCCGACACGCTGGTGAACCAGAATCCAGACACGGACACGCTGGTCGACATCGCACGCTTGGCTGAAAAGACCGTTCGCTTCTTCAACGAAACGCCCGTGATGGCCATGATCTCCCACTCTAACTTCGGTTCCGATCAGAGTCTGGGTGCACAGAAGGTGAAGCTGGCCGTACGTCAGATGCAGAAGATGTATCCCAACCTGGCCATCGATGGTGAGATGCAGATCGGCTTCGCCCTCGACAAGGAGTTGCGCGACGAGCAATATCCGTTCTCGAAGGTGAAAGGCAAGGACGTGAACACGCTCATCTTCCCGAACCTTACCTCGGCACGCTCAAGTTATAAGATGCTGCAGTCGCTAAACGCAGACGTGGAAATCATCGGTCCCATCCAGATGGGCCTGAACAAACCCATCCACTTTGTTGACTTCGGTTCTACAGTTCGCGATGTGGTGAACATCACGGCTGTCGCCGTCATCGATGCCTATGTGGACAAGTTGAAACGCATGCTTGGATAGGAGAGAAGACATACAGGACAGACGTACAAAAGATAATCTGATAAATCTGTGTAATCCGTAATAAAAGACATACGGGACAGATGGACAGAGGAAAAATCTGTGAAATCTGTGTAATCTGTGGGAAAAACTCGAAACTCGAAACTATAAACTCGAAACTATAAACATAAAACCTGAAACTATTTGATATGAAAGCAATCGCAACAAAAAACGCACCGGCCGCCATCGGCCCTTATAGCCAGGCCATCGAGGCCAACGGCTTTGTTTATGCATCGGGGCAGCTGCCCATCGATCCTGCTACAGGCGCTTTTCCTGAAGGAGGCATCAAGGAGCAAACCCGCCAGTCGCTACTCAATGCGCAAGCCATTCTGCGCGAAGCTGGTCTCGAACTAGCAAACGTGGTGAAGACCACCGTACTCCTTGCCGACATCGCCGACTTTGGCGCTATGAACGAGGTGTATAGTGAGTTCTTCGCGCAGCCTTACCCTGCTCGCAGCGCATTTGCCGTCAGGGATCTGCCCAAGGGTGCACTCGTAGAGATTGAATGTATAGCAGCAAAGTAACAAGTAACAAAGTAACGGAGAACAACGGAAAAATCGGAAATAACCGGAAATAAACGGAAATTTCTTTTTTCTGTAATTGTCAGCGAAATATTTCAAAACAAAAACGAAAAAGAAACGACTCGTTTCCGTTATTTCCGAGGTTTTCCGAGTATTTCCGTTATAAAATATTGAAGCAAGAAACTTAGTTATACTATGAGCCAACAAACACAAATTATTGAGTGCGTGCCCAACTTTAGCGAGGGACGCAACATGGAGATCATTAAACAGATCACCAATGAGATTGAGAAACATAAGGGTGTGAAACTGCTTGATGTGGACCCTGGCGACGCTACCAATCGTACGGTGGTTACCTTCGTGGGTTCGCCCGAAGAGGTGTGCCAGGCTGCTTTCGATGCTGTGAAGCGTGCAGGCGAGCTCATCGATATGCGTCAGCACCACGGTGCTCATCCGCGCATGGGTGCCACCGATGTGCTGCCGCTCATTCCCGTTAGTGGTATCACCCTCGAGGAGTGTGCCGAGCTGGCGCGCCAGCTTGCTAAGCGGTTGGCCGACGAGGCTCGCATCCCCTGCTATTGCTATGAGGCTGCAGCTTTCAAGCCTGAGCGAAAGAATCTGGCTGTTTGCCGTGCAGGCGAGTATGAGGCTTTGCCCGAGAAGCTTGCTGTGGCCGAGAAGGCTCCCGACTTTGGTGCACGCCCGTTCGACGAAGGTGTGGCCCGCACGGGTTGTACGGCCGTGGGTGCCCGCGACTTCCTCATTGCCGTGAACTATAATCTGAACACCACCAGCACCCGTCGTGCCAACGCCATCGCTTTCGATGTGCGCGAAAAAGGTCGTCCTGTTCGTGAAGGTGGACTCCTTACTGGGAAACCGCTGAAGGATGCTGATGGCAAGACCATTATGCAACCTGGCACGCTGAAGGCCACGAAGGCCATTGGTTGGTTTATCGATGAATATGGTATTGCCCAGGTGTCGATGAACATGACCAATCTCAACGTGACACCCCTGCATGTAGCTTTCGACGAGGTGTGCCGTGCTGCTGCAGCCCGTGGTGTGAGGGTGACCGGAACGGAAATCGTTGGACTCGTTCCGAAGAAGACACTCATCGATGCCGGTAAATACTTCTTGGAGAAGCAACAGCGTTCGACGGGCATACCTGAAGAGGACATCATGAAGATTGCCATCAAGTCGATGGGACTCGACGACCTGAAGCCTTTCAATCCGCACGAGAAAGTGATTGAGTTCATGATGGAAGACAGCGCAGCCGAAGCAAAGAAACTCGTCAACCTCAGCGTGAAGGGATTTGCCGATGAGACATCGCGCGAGAGTCCTGCTCCCGGTGGCGGTACCATCTCGGCCTATATGGGTGCGCTGGGTGCTGCATTGGGCGCGATGGTTGCCAACCTCTCGAGTCACAAGCGTGGATGGGACGACCGCTGGGCAGAGTTCTCGGCTTGGGCCGATAAAGGACAGCAGCTCATGACTGAGCTGTTGCACCTGGTGGATGAAGATACCGAGGCGTTCAATCAGATTATGAGTGCCTTCTCTCTTCCGAAGGGAACCGACGAGGAGAAGGCTGCACGATCGGCTGCCATCCAGGAGGCTACGCTCTATGCTACACAGGTGCCGCTGAAGACCATGAAGGCTTCGTTCCGTGCATTCGACATCTGCAAGGCGATGGCCGAAGAGGGCAATCCTGCCAGCGTCAGCGATGCCGGTGTGGGCGCTCTGGCTGCTCGTGCCGCCGTGCTGGGTGCTTGTCTGAACGTGAAGATTAATGCTTCGTCGCTGAAGGATCGCGAGCAAGCCGATGCACTCGTAGCTGAAGCCAACGAACTGGCTCGTCAGGCCTGCGAGTGTGAGCAGACGATCCTGCAGATCGTAGAAGGAAAGCTATAGGCGCTGCGCGCCGTTCAAAAGCCGCTACGCAGCGTTCAAAGCGACTGCGTCGCGGTTCAAAAGCTGCTACGCAGCGTTCAAGGTTCAAAGGGTCGAAGGAAGGCATACGTCTACACTCCTTCACTCCTACACTCCTTCACTCCTTCACTTCTAACATCTAACACCTTATTTATATATATCATGACCAAAGAAGAATTTCAATCAGAGATACGCCTCGGCATTCCCGACTATTTGCCAGAGGCAAAAGTCTATGATGCCGACATCAATCATGCTCCGAAGCGGAAGGACATTCTAACCCCGGAGCAGAAACGGTTGGCTCTGCGCAACGCTTTGCGCTATTTCCCAAAACACCTGCATGCACAGCTCCTTCCGGAGTTTGCAGAAGAGCTGAAACGCTATGGCCGCATCTATATGTACCGCTATCGTCCCAGCTACGACATGTATGCACGTCCCATCGACGACTATCCTCACCGGAGTCGTCAGGCGGCTGCCATCATGCTGATGATTCAGAACAACCTGGATCCGCGTGTGGCCCAGCATCCCCATGAGTTGATTATCTACGGTGGCAACGGAGCCATCTTCCAGAACTGGGCACAATATCTGCTCGTGATGAAATACCTGAGCGAGATGACCGACGAGCAAACGCTTGTGATGTATAGCGGTCATCCGCTGGGCTTGTTCCCCAGTCATAAACTCGCCCCGAGAGTAGTGGTCACGAATGGTATGGTGATTCCCAACTATTCGAAACCTGACGATTGGGAGCGCATGAATGCGATGGGTGTGAGCCAGTACGGACAGATGACGGCCGGCAGCTATATGTATATCGGTCCGCAGGGCATCGTCCATGGTACGACCATCACGGTGCTCAACGCGAAGCGCCTGCACTCAACGGCTGGCGACCAACGCTCTACGCTCTTCGTCACCGCCGGTCTTGGCGGTATGTCGGGAGCTCAACCGAAGGCTGGCAACATAGCCGGCGTGGTGAGTGTGACCGCCGAAATCAATCCGAAGGCGGCAGGCAAGCGCTATGAGCAAGGCTGGGTGGACGAGCTGCATACCGACCTCGACGAGCTGATTCCAGCCATTCGCAAGGCTGTTGCCGAGAAGCGAGTGGTGTCGATGGCCTACGTAGGAAACATCGTAGACCTCTGGGAGCGATTGGCCGAGGAAGACATCCATGTTGATTTGGGTAGCGACCAGACATCGCTGCACAATCCATGGGCTGGCGGCTACTATCCTGTGGGCTACAGTCTCGAGGAGAGCAAACGCATGATGGCCGAGGAGCCCGAACGCTTCAAGGAGGCCGTGCAGGCATCGCTGCGCCGACAGGTGGCCGCCATCAACAAGCTGGCCGCCCGTGGCATGTACTTCTTCGACTATGGCAATGCCTTCCTGTTGGAATCGGGTCGTGCTGGAGCCGATGTGTTCAAGGAGGGAGGCGAGGGCTATCGCTATCCGTCGTATGTTCAAGACATCATGGGTCCGCTGTTCTTCGACTATGGCTTCGGTCCGTTCCGCTGGGTTTGCACCTCGTGCGATCCCGACGACCTTGCCACCACCGACCGTCTTGCTGCCGAAGTGCTCGACGAGATGCGCAATCATGTGACCGACGACATTCGTGGACAATTGGAAGACAACCTGCATTGGATTCGCGAGGCCGGACCGAACCACCTGGTGGTGGGCTCGCAGGCCCGCATCCTCTATGCCGATGCTGAAGGTCGCACGAAGATTGCCTTGGCCTTCAACGACGCTATCCGCCGCGGCGAGCTCAAAGCACCCGTTGTGCTGGGCCGCGACCACCACGACGTCAGCGGTACCGACTCGCCGTTCCGCGAGACCTCGAACATCTACGACGGTTCGCAGTTCTGTGCCGATATGGCCGTACAGAACGTCATTGGCGATTCGTTCCGTGGTGCTACGTGGGTGAGCATTCACAACGGTGGTGGAGTAGGCTGGGGCGAAGTGATCAATGGCGGTTTCGGCATGGTCATCGACGGCACGGAGGAGAGCGACGCCAAGATTCGCGAGATGCTCTTCTGGGATGTCAACAACGGCATTGCACGCCGTTCGTGGGCTCGCAACCAAGGGTCTATGGATGCCATTCGCCGAGAGATGGAGCGCACGCCCGAGTTGCGTGTCACGCTGCCCAACCTCGTCGACGACGAATTACTCGACACGATATAATAGCTATCGGAAGTTAAAGAAGTTAAAGAAGTTAAAGGACAATGGTCCTGCTACTTGAATTATTCACACAAAAAAAGAAATAATCAAATCATGATACACGAAATTAGCGCTGAACATCTGACGATAGAGCGCATCGGAGAAATTATCAGAGAGAACTATCAACTGGCATTGAGCGACGATGCCCGCCAACGCATCATTCGCTGCCGCCGCTATCTCGATGAGAAGATAGCCAATCAGGAAGAACCCGTCTATGGTGTCACCACCGGCTTCGGCTCGTTGTGCAACGTCTCGATAGGCAAGGACGAGCTGTCGCAGCTGCAGGTGAATCTCATGAAGAGCCACGCCTGTGGTGTTGGCGAAAGAGTTCGGAAGGACATCGTTCGCATCATGTTGCTACTGAAGATACAATCGCTCAGCTATGGCTATTCGGGCTGTAAGCTCGACACCGTGGAGCGACTCATCGACTTCTTCAATCACGACATCACCCCCGTGGTCTACCGGCAGGGCTCACTCGGAGCCTCTGGCGACCTTGTGCCGCTGGCCCACCTGACGCTGCCGCTTGTCGGCGAAGGCGAAGTGGAGATGCAGGGCGAGGTGATCTCGGGCGCAGAGATGCTGAAGCGCATGAATTGGAAACCCATCAGCATGGCATCGAAGGAAGGACTGGCTCTGCTCAACGGCACACAGAACATGAGTGCCTTTGCCGTCTGGTCGCTGTTGGAGGCTGAGCGCCTCTCGAAGTGGGCCGATGCCATCGCAGCTATGTCGCTCGATGCCTTCGACGGCCGCATCGATCCTTTCACGCCTGTCGTGCATGCCATTCGTCCACATCTGGGACAAATCGAGACTGCCGAGCGCTTCCGCAAGCTTCTGGCCGACAGCGAGCTGATACAGGGCCACAAGGTGCATGTGCAAGACCCGTATTCCTTCCGCTGTGTGCCGCAGGTTCATGGAGCCGTGAAGGACACGCTGCGCTATGTGAAGTCGGTCATCGACATCGAGATCAACTCTGCCACCGACAACCCAACGGTGTGCCCCGATGAAGACCAGATCATCTCGGCAGGCAACTTCCACGGCGAGCCTATCGCCCTGCCCATCGACTTCCTGTCCATCGCCATGAGCGAGCTGGCCAACATCTCAGAGCGCCGCATCTATCGCTTGGTGTCTGGACTGCGCGGCCTGCCCGACTTCCTCGTTGCCAACCCCGGTTTGAACAGCGGTTTTATGATTACTCAGTACACCGCTGCCTCGTGTGTGTCGCTCAACAAGAGCCTCGCCATGCCCTCGTCGGTAGACAGCATTCCTTCCTGCCAAGACCAGGAAGACCTCGTGTCGATGGGTGCCAATGCCGCCATCAAGCTGCAGAAGGTCATCCTCAATACAGAGCGCGTGCTGGCCATCGAGCTCTTCAATGCCGCACAGGCACTCGACTTCCGGTTGCCGAAGAAGTCGTCGACGATCATCATGGACATCCGCAACGCCTTCCGCGAGCAGGTGCCGTTCATCTCCGACGACGTGGTGATGTATCCGCTCATCGAGAAGGCCATCAACTTCCTGCGTACCTATCCTCTGAACTTCTAAAAACAAGAGCCTTATGCAAACACTCATTAAGAACATTGGATTACTTGCCGGCATACAGGAGACGCCGAAGACGCTGCTGTGTGGTGCCGAAATGGCCGAATACCACACGATGGCGAATGCCTGGCTGGTGCTCGATAACGGCCGCATCAGCGACTATGGCCCGATGCCCGACTATCCCATTCCTGCCGAGATGCAGATGGTCATCGATGCTGGCGGCGGTGCTGTGTTTCCGTCGTTCTGCGACTCGCATACACACCTGGTCTACGCCGGCAGCCGCGAAGGCGAGTTTGTCGATAAGATACGCGGTCTCAGCTATGCCGAGATTGCCAAGCGGGGTGGGGGCATCCTGAACTCTGCCGACCGCTTGCACAACGCCTCTGAGGAAGAACTCTACGAGCAGGCCATGCGTCGCATTCGTGAAATCTTGCTGAAGGGAACGGGTGCCGTAGAAATCAAGAGCGGCTACGGTTTGAACACCGCCGACGAGCTGAAGATGCTGCGCGTCATTCGTCGCATCAAGCAGACCACACCCATCAAGGTCATTCCCACCTTCCTGGGTGCTCATGCCGTCGGGCGAGAATACATTGGCCGGCAGAGCGAGTATGTCGACATGATTGTGAACGAGATGATTCCTGCCGTCGGCGAGGAGAAGCTGGCGTTCTACATCGATGTGTTCTGCGACAAAGGCTTCTTCACACCCGAGGAGACCATCCGCATTCTCGAAGCTGGAGCGAAGTACGGCCTGCGCGGAAAGATACACGGTCAGGAGCTCGCCGATTCGGGTGGGGTAGAGGCGGCCGTGAAGTGCAACGCCCTCTCCGTAGACCACCTGGAGAGCATGACCGACCGCGACATCGAGCTGCTGAAGGCGCCCCAGGCTCCCATCCCCACGGCTTTGCCCGGCACGTCGTTCTTCCTGAACATGCCGTTTGCTCCTGCCCGCAAGATGATCGATGCCGGACTGCCACTGGCACTTGCCAGCGACTACAACCCCGGCTCTACGCCCTCGGGCGACATGAAGTTCATCGTGTCGCTGGCATGCATGAAGATGGGTCTGCTGCCTGCCGAAGCACTGAATGCTGCTACCATCAATTCAGCCGCCGCCATGGGGCTGAGCGACGAATACGGCTGCATTCGCCGAGGCTGCATTGCCAACATCTTCATCACGGAGCCCATCCCCTCCATCGACTACATCCCCTATGCCTACACGTCGCCCACCGTGAAGCGCGTGTTCCTGCAGGGCATCGAGTATAGGTAAAGGCATTTGGATAGATATGGTGTCTATCTTGCAATAGTTAAACACTTGGTTTTAGTAGATAAGGTTGACACTTTTGCCGTCAACCTTATCTGCTATAATAAGATAGTTTACGTTATTCTTTTTTTATCTTCTTTGAAAAGAGAATGAATCCTTGACTTTTTCTTGACTATTCTTTAAAAAAAGTAAAGTTACAGCTTCTCAACTTAAAAAAGAAACGAGTTTCTTTTGTTCTGCGCTCGATTTTTCGTACCTTTGCAGCCAAATTAGTAAACGCTGAAAACATGGTATTCAAAAAGAAAAGACGCTGGCACGCACTGCCAGGGCAGGTTCCCACGGAGTTCGACCGCGAGATCATGAAGTGGGAGAGCCGCGGACGGCTGGTGCCCACACGCGATCTGATCAAGACACCAGAGCAGATAGAGGGCATACGCCGTGCTGGCGTGGTGAACACGGGTGTGCTCGACGAGGTGGCGAAACACATTCATGCCGGCATGTCGACACTCGAAATCGACGACATCTGCATGGACTATTGCAAGCGCCACAATGCCACGCCGGCCTGCCTGAACTACGAGGGCTTTCCGAAGTCGGTGTGCACGAGCATCAACGAGGTGGTGTGCCACGGCATCCCGAAGGCTACCGACATCCTGCAGGAGGGCGACATCATCAACGTGGACTTCACGACGATTCTCGACGGCTATTATGCCGACGCCTCGCGAATGTTCATCATCGGCAAGACCACACCCGAGAAGGAGCAGCTGGTGCGCGTAGCCAAGGAGTGTCTGGAAATTGGCATGGAGGCTGCGAAGCCCTGGAGCTTCGTGGGCGATATCGGCAATGCCATCGAGAAGCATTGCAAGCGCTACAACTACGGTGTGGTGCGCGACCTGTGCGGTCATGGCGTGGGCTTGAAGTTCCACGAGGAGCCCGATGTGGCCCACTATGGCAAGAAGGGAACGGGCATGCTGCTCGTGCCTGGCATGGTGTTCACGATAGAGCCGATGATCAACATGGGCACGTGGCGCGTGTTTATCGATAGCGACGACCCGTTCGGCTGGGAGGTGATCTCCGAAGACGAACTGCCGTCGGCACAATGGGAGCACACGCTGCTGATGACCGATCATGGCGTGGAAATCCTCACTTACTAACTGCGATGCCGATGAATGAGAAGAATACAGAAGGCGCTCGACGCACTACACCTATATATATATTAGGAATAGAGTCGAGTTGCGACGATACGTCGGCAGCCGTGCTGCGCGACGGGGTGCTGCTGAGCAACGTCACGGCCTCGCAGGCTGTTCATGAAGCCTATGGCGGCGTGGTGCCCGAGCTGGCCTCGCGTGCCCATCAGCAGAATGTGGTGCCAGTGGTCGACCAGGCGCTGAAGCGCGCCGGCGTCGCCAAGGAGCAGCTGTCGGCAGTAGCTTTTACGCGTGGACCGGGTCTGATGGGCTCTCTGCTCGTGGGTGTGAGCTTCGCCAAGGGGTTCGCTCGTTCGTTGGGCATTCCCCTCATCGATGTCAACCACCTACAGGGACACGTCATGGCGCACTTTATAAAGAGCATAGAGGATGAAGGGGGGGCTCCCCCTCTTCCTTTCCTTTGTCTGCTGGTGAGTGGCGGCAACTCGCAGATTGTGCGCGTCAATGCCTATAACGACATGCAGGTACTCGGACAAACCATCGACGATGCAGCCGGCGAGGCCATCGACAAGTGTTCGAAGGTGATGGGGCTGGGCTATCCCGGCGGGCCAATCATCGACCGACTGGCCCGGCAGGGCAATCCGCATGCCTATCAGTTTTCCGAGCCACACATTCCCGGACTCGACTATAGCTTCTCTGGCCTCAAGACCTCGTTCCTCTACAGTCTGCGCAAATGGATTGCCGACGACCCCGACTTCATTGAGCACCACAAGGAAGACCTCGCAGCAAGTCTGGAGTTCACCATTGTCGACATCCTGATGAAGAAGCTGCGGCTCGCCGTGAAGCAAACCGGTATCAAGCATGTGGCGGTGGCAGGAGGCGTATCGGCCAACAACGGACTGCGCAACGCCTTCCACGACCATGCGCGCCGCTATGGCTGGAAGATCTACATTCCGAAGTTCAGCTACACCACCGACAATGCCGCCATGATTGGCATCACCGGCTATTACAAGTATCTCGACGGGGTGTTCTGTCCCATCGATGCACCGGCATTCTCGAAGGTCACGTTCGAGTAGTTCACGAACATAAAGAGTATCAACCCGAAAAAAAGCATATCACCATGAGTTTAGAGAACAAAATCATCAGTAAGGAAATACAGCACATCCTTTACGACCAGGGAAAAACACTCGCCACAGCCGAGAGCTGCACGGGCGGGCGCATCGCTGAGGCAATCATCGCCGTGCCGGGAGCATCCAACTACTTCAAGGGCGGCATCATCTCTTACACCAACGAAGTGAAGGAGCAGATGCTCAACGTAGACCCGAAGGTGCTCGAGGAGAAAACGGCAGTATGCGAAGAGGTGGCTGTGCAAATGGTGAAAGGGGTGTGCGACGCACTACACACCGACTACGCCATCTCGGCAACAGGAACGGCAGGACCTGGCGGTGGCACACCGGAGATTCCCGTGGGCACCATCTGGATTGGCTACGGCAGTCGCGACGACGTTCGTACCATCAAGCTCACCGAGGACGAAGGGCGCGACATCAATCTCGAAAATGCAACGCGAACAGCCCTGAAATTGTTCCTTGAGTTCCTAAAAGAGCACGATTTCGTCGAAATTGAGGACTAAAAAAGAAAAAAATCCTTAATTCTCAACATTCTTTTAAGAAATATTTTGCAGTTTCAAGAATTATTCGTAATTTTGCACCCTGTTTGGAATAAGTATCAAAAAACGAAAACAAAAATTTAGATAGCGATGTCGAAAATTTGTCAGATTACAGGAAAGAAGGCACAGATCGGTAACAACGTGTCTCACTCAAAGCATCGTACAAAGAGAAGCTTTGACGTCAATCTGTTCAGCAAGAAATTCTACTATGTAGAAGAGCAGTGCTGGATTAGCCTTAAGATCAGTGCTGCTGGTCTTCGTCTCATTAATAAAGTTGGACTCGATGCTGCTCTGAAGCAAGCTGTTGCTAAGGGCTTTATCGATTGGAAGGACATTAAAGTTATAGGAGAGTAAGAAACCATGGCTAAGAAAGTTAAAGGCAACAGAGTGCAGGTCATTCTCGAGTGCACGGAAATGAAGGCCAGTGGTCTGCCCGGCACTAGCCGTTACGTGACCACCAAGAACCGCAAGAACACTCCCGAGAGAATGGAGCTCAAGAAGTACAACCCCATTCTGAAGAAGATGACGGTTCACAAAGAGATTAAGTAAGCGTATTGGATAACCATTTAATCAAGAAATAGAACTATGGCAAAGAAAACCGTGGCAACCCTCCACGAAGGTTCGAAGGATGGTCGCGCCTATACAAAGGTAATCAAAATGGTGAAGAGCCCCAAAACCGGAGCTTACATCTTCGATGAGCAGATGGTTCCCAATGAGGCTGTGAAAGATTTCTTCAAGAATTAATATTGAGAGATTCGCAATGATAACAGAGAGGTCGCAGATGAAAAATCTGCGGCCTCTCGTTTTGTTTGGAGTTCTCTTACCCTTGAAAACTCATCCGCAAGCGGGCTTTTAAAAAACATAAGAAAACAAAAATGACATAAGAAAACAATTCATTTTTTTACCTGTGTTATAATCAAATTGTTTTTTCCTGTTTTCTTTGTTTTCTTTTGTTTTTGTAAAGACGCGAAAGCGTATTTCTCCCCAATTCCCATAAAAAACTAAAAAATGCTTAATCTATTTTGTCTTCTGCCGATAAATGCTTAACTTTGTAGATTGATAAAACGATTCTACGAAATGTTGAAATACAAAATGATTATATTTGCCATGACGTTGTTCTCGCTGAACACGCTGGCACAGAAGATATCGTTGGGCTCTTGTACGATTCGCGAAGACGACTTCGTCGGCGAATACAAAGGCGAGATGCTCAACGGAAAACCTTATGGAAAGGGTGTGACCATCTATCAGAATGGCAACAAGTATGAAGGTGAATACGTGCGCGGAAGACGCCAAGGCGAAGGCACCTTCACGTTTGCCGACGGCGAACGCTACGAGGGCTCGTGGGTGAATGGTCATCAGCACGGACACGGCACGTATTACTTCCTGAACAACAACAAGTACGTCGGCCTGTGGTATCGCGATTATCAGGAGGGACATGGCATCATGTACTACTTCAATGGCGATAAGTACGACGGCAACTGGTATCACGATAAACGTCACGGAAGAGGACGCTACACGTTTGTCGACGGCTCGTTCTACGATGGCGAATGGCGCGAGGACACCAAGTGGGGCAAGGGATTGTTTCATTGGAGCGACGGCAGCAGCTACAACGGCGCGTGGGTGAACAATGTGCGTTCGGGCAAGGGTGTCTACTTCTATGCCCACGGCGACAAATACGAGGGCGACTGGAAGAACGACTGCCAGCACGGACGCGGCATCTACACCTTCCAGAATGGCGACCGCTATGAAGGTGGTTACGTCGATGGTAATCGCACCGGCGAGGGCGTGTTCACCTTTGCCAACGGCGACCGCTATACTGGCCACTTCCTCAATGGCGACAAAGAGGGGCAGGGCTCGCTCTATTGGAGCAACGGCGACAGCTACACCGGTCTTTGGAAAAACGACAAGCAGAACGGCAAGGGCATCCTGCGCAAGAAGAACGGCGACGTCTTCGACGGCAGCTTCCGCAATGGCCAGCTCGATGGCGAAGTGACGATTCGCTTTGCCAATGGCAATCGCTTCCGCGGAACCTACAAGAACGGAAAGCGCAATGGCCGAGCCATCGAGGAGAACAAGGACCGCACACGCTTTGAAGGCTCCTACGTCGACGACCATCGCGATGGCGACTTCGTTGAGAAGGATGCCAACGGCCGCGTGACGGCAAAGGGCCGCTACATCAACGGCCGCCGCATTGCCGACTAACTGACCCGATGACAGATGACAGTTTTTTGAAAACTGATAAACCAAAACTTAAAACACATACTATTATGATCGTTGACAGAATCGAAAACCTTGAGAAGTACTTTGCCTTGAACCCTTTGTTCAAGGAGGTGGCTGACTTTCTTAGCGCGAACGATATGAGTGCTCTTTCTACTGGGATACATCATATCAAAGGCGACGACGTGTTCGTAAACATTCAGGAAGCAGCAGGCAAAACAAAGGAACAGGCTGTTGTGGAGTATCATCGCAAGATGGTGGATATCCAGATTCCCTTCAGCAGCGAGGAGACCTACGGCTATATTCCAACCGCCGATCTTCCCGCAGCCGACTTCAATGAAGAAAAAGACGTGGCGTTGCTGCCTGGCGTTGCTTCGCAGAGCTTCGTTACGTGCAAGCCCGGCATGTTCGTCATCTTCTTCCCACAAGACGGACACGCTCCGTTCATTACCGATGCTCCCATGCTTCGCAAGGCCATCTTCAAGATCAAAGCATAGGCAGACAGGAGGTTATAGCATTAGTTTTACATTATTCACATAAGACACTAATAATCAGACGATTATGGCAACCAAGAAGAATACGACGAAGGTTCAGGAGAAACCTCAGGTAAAGCATATCAACATCGTGAAGAACGACCCGTATCTGGAGCCCTACGAGGCTGCCATCCAGGGACGTCACGACCACGCCGTTTGGAAAATCAACCAGCTCACGCAGAATGGCAAGCGAAGCCTCACCGACTTCGCCTCTGGCCACTTCTACTACGGTCTGCACAAACTCAGCCGCGGCTGGGTGTTCCGCGAGTGGGCGCCTAATGCCACCGACATCTATCTCATTGGCGACTTCAACAATTGGCAGGAGAACGATAAGTATAAATGCAAGCGCATCGAGGGCACCGGCAACTGGGAGCTGAAATTGAAGGAGAAGGACCTGCAGCATGGTCAGCTCTACAAGATGAAGGTGCATTGGAACGGCGGTGAAGGCGAGCGCATTCCCGCATGGTGTCGCCGCGTAGTGCAGGACGACCAGACGAAGATCTTCTCCGCTCAGGTGTGGAATCCCGCTGAACCCTATAAGTGGAAGAAGAACAGCTTCCGCCCATCGAAGTCGCCGCTGCTCATCTACGAGTGCCACATCGGTATGGCTCAGGATGCAGAGAAGGTGGGCACCTACACAGAGTTTAAGGACAACGTGCTGCCGCGCGTGGCCAAGGCTGGCTACAACGCCATTCAGATCATGGCCATTCAGGAGCATCCCTACTATGGCTCCTTCGGCTACCACGTATCATCGTTCTTCGCACCCAGCAGCCGCTTCGGCACGCCCGAGGAACTGAAGGCCCTCATCGACGAAGCTCACCGACTGGGCATCGCCGTGATCATGGACATCGTGCACTCGCATGCCGTAAAGAACGAGATTGAGGGTCTGGGCAATCTGGCTGGCGATCCCAACCAGTATTTCTATCCCGGCGATCGCCATGAGCATCCAGCCTGGGATTCGCTCTGCTTCGACTATGGCAAGGACGAGGTCGTGCACTTCCTGCTTTCCAACTGCCGCTATTGGCTGGGCGAGTTCCACTTCGATGGCTTCCGCTTCGATGGTGTGACGTCGATGCTCTACTATAGCCACGGACTGGGTGAGGCTTTTTGCGGCTATGGCGACTACTTCAATGGTCACGAGGACGACAATGCCATTTGCTATCTCACGCTGGCCAACTGCCTGATTCACGAGGTGAACCCCAATGCCATCACCATCGCAGAGGAGGTGTCCGGCATGCCGGGCCTCGCTGCTAAGTTCGAGGACGGCGGCTTCGGCTTCGACTATCGCATGGCGATGAATGTGCCCGACTATTGGATCAAGACCATCAAGGAACTGAAGGACGAAGACTGGAAGCCCAGCAGCATCTTCTGGGAGGTGAAGAACCGTCGTGCCGACGAGAAGACCATCTCTTACTGCGAGAGCCACGACCAGGCACTTGTGGGCGACAAGACCATCATCTTCCGCCTCATCGATGCCGACATGTACTGGCACTTCAAGAAAGGCGACGAGAACGATGTGGCCAACCGCGGTATCGCCCTGCACAAGATGATTCGTCTGGTCACGGCTTCTACCATCAATGGCGGCTACCTGAACTTCATGGGCAATGAGTTCGGACATCCCGAATGGATCGACTTCCCCCGTGAGGGTAACGGCTGGAGCCACAAGTATGCACGTCGTCAGTGGAACCTCGTTGACAACAAGGAGCTCTGCTATCATTGGCTTGGCGACTTCGATCGCGAGATGCTGAAGGTCATCAAGAGCGAACGCAACTTCAACCGCACGAAGATTGTGGAGATTTGGCACAACGATGGCGACCAGATTCTGGCCTATATGCGTGGCGACCTGGTGTTTGTGTACAACTTCTCGCCCACACGTTCCTTCACCGACTATGGCTTCCTGGTGCCCACGGGCAGCTACGATGTCGTGCTCAACACCGACGCGAAGGAGTTTGGCGGTAATGGCTTCGCCGACGATAGCATCACGCACTTTACCAACTTCGATCCGCTCTACGTGAAAGACCATAAGGAGTGGCTCAAGCTCTATATCCCCGCCCGTTCGGCCGTGGTATTGAAGAAGAATTAAAGAATGAGTAAATCCAACAAACAGAATAGCGCAGTACCCATCAGAGTCGTCTGCGCTGTTCTTTTTCTATGCTTCACATTCGGCTACCTCTATTTCTATCAAGCCGATGTGCTCACGGCCACACAGCATCTGCTGTCGGGTGGAAAGACGCACTACGACCGTACCATTGGCGCTGTGCTCATCACGGTAGCGCTCTTTGTCATTCATCTCGCCGTGCTCGCTTCCACGAAGCTTTTGCGGCACGGCCATGCACTGTCTTACTTCCCTTCGCTGCTTGCACTCACGGTGCTGACGGGCATTCACATTCACAACGACGGCACCTTCGATTTCGGCCATTGGCTGTGGGCGGCTCCGCTGCTGTTGGTGTTGTTTATTGTTGTCGTGGTGCTCATCCGCCAATGGCAACAATTCGACAGGAAGTCGTTTGCCGCACCGCTCTTGGTGTCGTCGTGGTGGCATAATCTGATGATCATGGCGGCGATGTTCTTGTTTGTGGGCTTGTTCTCCAATCACAACGACGTCATGCACTACCGCTTGCGTGCCGAGTCGTGCATGCTGCATCGCGACTACCAGGGGGCACTCATGGCGGGCAAGGGTGCGCTGGCTACTGACTCCAATCTCACCATGCTCCGTATTCATGCGTTGGCACGCAGTCATCAGCTTGGCGAGCATCTCTTCGAGTATCCCATTGTGGGTGGTTCTGCTGCGATGATGCCTGATAGCACTCATCTGCGACCGGTGTTCTTTCCAATGTATCGATTGGTGGAGTATCCTTCTCGCGATTTTCGTCTGTGCCGGCATCTGCTCAATCGCAATCTCGATGCCTTTGTCTACGAGCTCATGCGCGACTCTGCAGCCACCGACTCTGACTTCCTCGACCGTCAGCCGAAGCATTATCGCGAAGCTTTGTTGCTCTACGATCGTCGGAAGGCAAAGCCCGTCTACGACAATCTCACCATGGAGGCCGACTATGAGGACTTCTTGAAGCTCTATCGCGAAAAGACCGATGCGCGCACTCGCCAGGCCCATTTGTGCGATGTCTATGGTAATACGTATTGGTATTACTACTTCACAAGAGAACAGGAATAAGAAATGTAGGGACGCGACGTGTCGCGTAACTGGAGGGAAAAAGCTACATCCAGCAACGCGGCACGCCGCGTCCCTACATGTCGGATTCAATAATTGCCTAACAATAAAATGAGCTGCTCGTGTGGGCAGCTCATCTTGTTTATTAGTAGTTTTATTGCTTCGTTTTCGTTAAATGCTCAGTTCATCGAGCACCTTGAACAGCTTCTTGTCCAAAGGTTTATCCTGGCGGATGGCTTCGACCAGTGGCACATAGACAATCTCGTTGTTGCGAACGCCGACCATCACATTGCGCTGATCGTGCAGGATGGCTTCGATGGCGCCTACGCCTGTGCGAGAAGCAAGGATGCGGTCGTGGGCAGTAGGAGAGCCTCCGCGTTGCAAATGGCCGAGTATCGACACACGAACATCGAACTGCGGGAACTCCTTGCGCACGCGGTCAGCATAGTAGAGGGCGCCGCATTTGGGACTCTCCGAAACGATGACGATGCACGAGCGCTTCGACTTGCGAATGCCGTGTTCCATAAATCGGGCGAGCTGGTCGGCACGCGTCATATCCTCTGGGATAATGGCAGCCTCGGCTCCGCAGGCAATAGCGGAGTTCTGAGCCAGGAAGCCGGCATCGCGGCCCATCACCTCGACGAAGAAGATGCGCTCATGGCTCTGGGCCGTATCGCGAATGCGGTCTACACACTCCATGATGGTATTCAGGGTTGTGTCGTAGCCGATGGTGGAGTCGGTGCCGTAGAGGTCGTTGTCGATGGTGCCCGGCAAGCCAATACAGCAGACATCGAATTCGCGGGCAAACTGCATGGCACCTGTTAGCGAGCCGTTACCGCCAATCACAATGAGAGCCTGCATGTCGGCCTTCTGCATCTGCTCGTAGGCACGAGCCTTACCTTCTTCGGTCATGAACTCTTTTGAGCGAGCAGTCTTCAGAATCGTGCCGCCCAAGCCAATGATTCCGCTCACGTTCTCAGTCGTGAAATTCTGAAACTCACCGTTCATCAATCCTTCGTAGCCGCGATAGACGCCTACGGGCTGGAAACCGTTGCAAATGGCTGCACGGGTGACCGCACGGATTGCAGCATTCATACCTGGAGCATCACCTCCCGAGGTGAGAATTCCAATTTTGTGAATCTTTGCCATAGTGATAGTTTTTATAAATGAAGGGACAAACGCATCAACGCCTGTCCCCTTCATGGTTGGTTTGCTTACAGAATGGTCTTCACGGCTTCAAGCATGCCCTTCTCCTGAATCAGGTCGAGGTCTTTCTTCACCAGCTCGGCCAATCCCTTCACGTTGTGCAGGTCTTCGCCCCAGATGAACTCGGCTGCAAGAACGCCGTCGGTAACCTTCTGCGTGTCGCCCGTTGCCCAGAGGTCGCGCAGCAGCTGCATGATCTTCTCGTCGTCGTTGGGAACAATCTCGGCACCGTCCTCGCGAACACCGCCCTTGTAGTAGGTGATGATGGCGGCCAGACCGAACACCAATCCCTGCGGCAGCTCGCCCTTGCGCTCCAGATAGGTTTTCACGCCAGGAAGGTCGCGGGCTTGGAACTTCGGGAACGAGTTCAGCATGATACTCGTCACCTGATGGTCTACATACGGGTTGTTGAAGCGCTCCAGCACATCGGCGGCAAACTGCTTCAGCTCGTCCATCGGCAGGTTGAGGGTTTCCATGAGCTCTTCGAACTGCACCTTGTGGATGTACTTGCCCAATACGGGATGATTGCAGGCATCACGCACAATGTTCACACCGCTCAGATAGGTCACAGGGGAGAGAACGGTATGCGGGCCGTTCAGCAATGTCACCTTGCGCTCGTGGTAAGGCTTCTCGCTCTCGGCAATGAGCACGTGCAGACCGGCTTTCTCGGCGGGGAACTCCTTACGCAGTTCTTCGCAAGTCATGTTCTCAGCTTTCTCAATCACCCAGAGGTGGAAGATCTCGGCCTGCACAACGAGGTTGTCCTTGTAGCCAATCTTCTGCTGGATGTCGGCAATCTCCTTACGTGGGAAGCCGGGAACGATACGGTCGACGAGTGTGGCACAAACGTAGTTGTACTTCGTGAACCACTCCTTGAAGCCTTCGTAGTCCTTACCGAAGTCGTCCTTCCAGAGTTCGATGTACTGGTAGATGCACTCCTTCAGGTGGTGTCCGTTCAGGAAAATCAACTCGCAAGGCATGATGATGAGTCCCTTCGAGGGATCACCATTGAAGGCCTGATAGCGGCGATACAGCAACTGAACCAGCTTGCCAGGATAGCTGCTGGCAGGAGCATCGCTCAGCTTGCAAGCAGGATCAAAGGCGATACCGGCTTCAGTGGTGTTCGAGATGACGAAGCGAATCTCAGGCTGCTCGGCCAATGCCATGTAAGCCCAGTTCTGCGTGTAGGGATTCAGGGCACGGCTGATGACGTCGATGCGCTCCAGCGTGTTCACGGCTTCGCCATTCAGGCGACCTTGCAGGTTGACATGATACAGACAGTCCTGACCATTCAGCCAGTCCACCATACCGCGTTCAATGGGTTGTACGACGACAACGCTACCATTGAAGTTGGTCTTTTGGTTCATGTTCCAAAGAATCCAGTCAACAAAAGCGCGAAGGAAGTTTCCTTCACCAAATTGAATAACTCGCTCAGGCATTGTGCTCTTCGGCGCGAAATGCCTGTTCAGTGGCATTAATTTTTCCATTCTTTTCAGTTATTGGGTTTGTTTTGTTTCTGCAAAAATACTAAATTATCCGCAATTTACCGATACATTAACCAACATTAACGTGCATGTGATGCATTTTTGTCGCAATCGGATTAGCTGGCTTCTCGTAATCAGATTCGTTGGCGAATAGTGGCAGGATTTATTTGCTGTTAACGAAGTTAAAAGTCAACCATTTCTGCACCCGTTACAATATTTTATTGTAACTTTGCACCCGATTGTGTACTTACGCGTCTTACGTGAAGAAATATCGCAACAACAATAAAAAATATAACTTAAAAACCAAAACATTATGATTAAAAATTTACGTTATTTATGCACACTCCTGCTATTGGCAGTAGTGAGCGGGGCGTGGGCTGCAGAAGCAACGTACACTTATGATTTTTCAACAGGAGGAGTGAATACGTCCGGAACAAACAAGTGGACAACGAGCTATTTTACCATCCTACAGGAACAAGGCTCATCCTCCACATCTGTTGGAAACTATCTAACTGCCCCAAGGTGGTATAAGAATCATACTATTACAATTACTCCCGCAACTGGTGTCGATGCGATTACAAAAATTCAGATTAAAGTAAGTGATTCCAAATACACTGGTCAAGAGATTACTGCTTCTGACGGAACTGTAACTAAAGATGGTAATAATAGTATCTGGGAAGGAGAAATAACTTCTTCTTCTCCATTAGTATTAACTATGGGTTCACAATGTAGACCAGTTTCAATTGATGTTACCTACACAAGTTCTATCTCTACTTGTGCCACTCCTACTATTTCTCCTGCTTCTGGCAAATATACTGAGCCCCAGAATGTAACTATTAGTACTACAACAGAAGGTGCTTCTATTTATTACACATTAGACGGTACCATTCCTTCTGAAACGAATGGATCACTATATGAAAGCGCAATCAGTGTTAACAAAACTACGACGATTAAGGCTATTGCTTTGAAACAGAATTGTGCTAATAGTGATATCGCAACAGCAATTTATGCTTTCATACAACATGCTGGAACAGAGGCTGACCCATATACTGTAGATGATGCTCGAGCAGCCATTGATATAAATGATGGTTTAACGAATGTTTATGCAACAGGTATTGTTTCTAATATAGTGGAAAACTATAACACAGACCACAGCAATATTACATTCGATTTTGTCGACCAAGAAGGAGATTCCAAGTTCCTACGTGCATATCGTTGTGTGGGTGATGAAGCTGCTGAAGTAAAGGTCGGTGACATTGTTATAGTGTCCGGAACATTAACAAAATATAATGAAATATATGAGTTTACGTCGGGTTGTACATTGGTTTCGGTAACGCATCCGACAAGCACCGATCCTTGCATTACTGCAGAAAATGTTAATATTGAATATGATGCAACTTCAGGTGTCATTAGTTATACCATAGAAAACGAACCAGATCCTGTTGGTACTTTGACAGCATCTGTACCTGAAGGTAGTTGGATCACTCTCGGCACAGTTGGTGAAACCGTACCTTTTACTTGTGCAGCAAATACTACCTCAGTTCCTCGCACAGCTACGGTTACCTTGACCTACAGTTATGGTGACAGCCAAGCCACAACCACGGAAGTGACAGTGACTCAAACTGGCAACCCTAATGTAGAAAACAACATTTCTGATATTACTAAAACAGGAACATACAGTGTTAAGGGCACAATCGTAGCAAAGAGCCAAAGAGGATTCATTGTTGGTGATGGAACAGGTTATGTTTATTACTACAACAAGGACTATGCTCAAACTGACTATAACATAGGAGACATTGTAAAACTTTCTGGTGATGTATCAGTCTATGGCGGAGTATATCAATACACAAGCACCGCCACCATCTCTACTGCTACCGAGTCAAACTATGCGGAAGAAGCTCCTGCCGTCCTGAATGGTTCGCTTATGGATGCAAGAGTAGCATCTACTACACCTCCTCAATTGTCAGGTTATGTACAGTATCAAGGCACCCTATCTATTAGTGATACTCATTATAACATTACGAATATTGATGGTGCTACAAAGGCTCAAGGTAGTATATCCTATCCCTTAAGCACAGAATTCACAGAATTAAACGGAAAGACCGTCAAAGTGACGGGATATTATGTTGGTATTTCTTCCAGCCAATACTATAACACATTGATTGGAAGTATTGAGGAAGTTACTGGTGCTGCTCCAATTATAAATGCTGAGAATATCACACTTGAATACAATGCTGAATTTGGTGAGATTGAATACACTATTAGCAATTCTGTTGTTGGCAAGGAACTTGAAGCATCCTCAACATCTGATTGGATTAGTAATGTTACGGTTACAAGCGACAAGATAACCTTCACCTGTACTGTCAACGAGGGTACTAAAGACCGTGATGCTACGATCATGCTTTCTTATGAAGGTGCAGAAGATAAAGTAGTTACTGTTACACAAAAGCATCATGTTGTTGATTACGCAACACTTCCCTTCGAGTTTGATGGAGGCAAAGCAGACATTGAAAATACTGATGGTTTGACACATGCTGGAATCGATACTGATTATGGTTCTTCGCCAAAACTTAAGTTCAATACTACAGATGACTACCTCCTCCTTCATTTCAATGAACGTCCAGGAAAACTGACCTTCGACATCAAGGGTAACAGTTTCTCAGATGGCACATTCAAGGTGCAAACCTCCGAGGATGGCGAAACTTACACAGACCATGAAACCTACAGTTCATTTGGAACTAATGGAAATGATAATTATTCAGAAGAGTTCACGAATCTCGGCGAAAATGTACGCTATATCAAGTGGGTTTACACCGAGAAAGTTAATGGAAACGTAGCTCTCGGCAATATCATGCTGGCAAAATACGTTGCCCCCTCAAAGTACACACTGACAGTCACAAATACTGACAACGGCACCATCTCGGCATCATATGGTGATGAGATTTTGACTAATGGGGATTATGCAAAAGTTGAAAGCGGTACGGAGATAGCAGTGGGTATCAGCATTGAAGAGGGTTATCAATTGGAAAGCATCACAGCAGCTGGAGCAGAAGAAGGTCAGACTGTCGAACTAAAGGCCGTTCCTAACACAGTGAATGCTTGGACTTTCAACATGCCAGATTTCGATGTAACAATTAGCGCAATTGTCACAGAATATGTTGCACCTACAGGTGATGATTATGAGCTCTTCATTGGAGGTCTTGTGGAAGGTGACTATATCATCTATTATGATGGCAAAGCTATGAAGAATACGGTTGCTAATGATCGTTTGGAATATGAAGCAGTTACTCCCATGAGCGATGTCATTACTACAGACAATACTGCTATTGTTTGGCACATTGCAAAGAGCGGAGATTATTGGACCATTTATAATTCTGCAGCTAACGCTTATGCAGCCAGCACAGGTGCAAAGAACAAAGCTCAGTTGTTAGAAGATGGAACCAATGACAAAGCTTTGTGGACGGTTAGCGGAACTGAAACATATGAGTTTGTAAATAAGGCCAATGCTGCAGCTGGAGTCAATGCCAACCTTCGCAATAATGGAACATACGGCTTTGCTTGCTACGCTACTTCTACTGGTGGCGCCCTGTCACTTTATAAGAAGGCTGTATCGACCAAGAAAGGTGATTTGAATAATGACGGTCATGTTGATGTTGCTGACGTAACGGCTTTGGTGAACGCTCTTAAGAATGGTGATGAACCTTCAGCAGGCGACGTCAATCATGATAATGACTTGGACGCTGAAGATGTTAAGGCTTTGGTTGAGATGATTCTGAGTAATAATAATCAATAGGGAGTTTCACATAGAAGTGATTCTTAATCATGATAATAGCGGCAGTGGTGTTTCCATTGTCGCTATTTTTTGTCGGCAGTATTATACAGAGCACTGTTCTGTACCTTAAGGAGCATTGCTCTGTATCATAAGGAGCATAGCTCTATACCCCTATAGAGCATAGCTCTGTAACCTCTAGAACATAGCTCTGTAACGTCTAGAGCATAGCTCTGTAACCTCTAAAGCATTGCTCCTGAGGGCCAAGAGCATTGCTCTTAGAGTCCCAAAGCATTGTTCTGAGAGGCTGAAAGCATTGCTCTTAGAGGCTGAAAGCATTACTTTGAGAGTCTGGAAGCATTGCTCTGAGGGGGTAAAAGCATAGCTTTTGAGTGCCAGGAGCTTGTCTTCTTGTGAAAAGTTGCAAAGTTGCAAATTGCATTCATTTTTTAGATAGTGAGGTGAAAAGAGTAAGAAAAATAGGCGTATAGCTCATTTTGCAGGATACATTTGAGTAGTAGGTATTCAATAGCTCATATTGCAGGATGACTTTATTCGCAGTTTGCTTGGCAATTTATCTGAGAGTTTGTACCTTTGCT
>JAEEGF011361913.1_pt1 | contig 26404 bp, 16 predicted proteins | sample 9134171 | NCBI WGS metagenome assembly JAEEGF01 (sample SAMN16246542, study PRJNA631951) | gut metagenome | biome: gut microbiome; feature: rumen; material: AP-attached | host: Bos | place: Iran: Karaj | collected 2018-10 | reverse complement strand
GAAAGAACAATAATCAGAATGTAGAAAAGTAAAGCATTTTGATTATAAAGCTAATGATGGCTCTGAAAAGACTAAATAAAGCCGATTTTGTACCTATATCTGCCATTTTTCAAAATGGACCCCAGACACATAATTTTGGTCTCAGTTTTGGTCGTAAATTTGGGTCTCAGTTCTGGTCGCAAATTTGGGGCGTAAATTTGGGTCTTAGTTTTGACCGTTAATTCTGACCATTTTTATCACCTGAGGTGAAATTATTGTCATAGTAACCCGGCCTGGGGAAGAGCCAGAAAGATATTAAGACTGATGCAGACGCTATAGAATTATGATATGACCTTAAATTTGAATAAGATCAATTGCGCAAATTCAAGAAATCATCACTTTGTCTACAATACAAAGCAGCAGGCTTTTCACCTGCTGCTGCTAAGCGTTACGCGCGATTATTCTGATCATTCCCAAAACTTTTTCTTCTTTTTGCCGCCCTTGTCATCGGCTCCCATCATGCGCTCTGCTGCAGTTAAGGAGTCGCCGGTCTTCTCATCGAACTTCTTGAGAAGTTCCTTGGCTTCCTTGGAGAGCTTCTCAGGAACCTGTACAACAAGAGTTACATAGTGATCACCTCTCTGATCCTTGTCACGGAGTGAAGGAACGCCCTTGCCGCGAAGTCTTACCCTGGTGTCGGTCTGGGTTCCGGCCTTGACATCATAGGCAACCTTGCCGTCTACGGTATCTATGAGCACAGTTCCGCCGAGAGCTGCAACTGCAAAGGATACGGGAACCATAGAGTAGATGTTGTAACCATCTCTCTGGAAAATAGGATGATCGGATACAACTACTTCTACAAGAAGATCTCCTCTGGGGCCTCCGTTTACACCAGGCTCGCCCTTTTCTCTTATCCTTACGCTCTGTCCGTTATCTATACCTGCAGGAATTGTGACCTTGATCTTCTTGCGGCTTGCGATGTAGCCGGAGCCGTTACAGTCAGGACACTTGTCCTTGATGACCTTACCGGTACCGCCGCACTCAGGACAGGTCTGAACATTTCTCACAGTGCCAAAGAAAGACTGCTGGGTATAAACAATCTGTCCCTTACCGCCGCACTTTGAACAGGTCTGAGGTGTCGTTCCGGGCTTTGCCCCTGTTCCGTGACAGGTAGTGCAGGGATCCTTGATGGTGAGCTCAAGCTCTTTCTCACAGCCAAATACAGCCTCAAGGAAGGTTATGCGCACAGAAGCACGCAGATTGGCTCCCTTGGAGGGGCCGTTTCTTGTGGCGCCTCTGCTCCTTCCACCTCCGAAGAAGTCCCCGAAAATATCCCCGAAGATATCTCCAAAGTCCGCTCCGCTGAAATCGAAGCCGCCATTGAAAGGATTGCCGCCGCCCTCAAAGGCTGCATGTCCGAACTGGTCATACTGCCGCTTCTTCTCAGGATCTGAGAGAACCGCGTAGGCCTCGGATGCCTCTTTGAATTTGGCCTCGGCATTGGCATCACCGGGATTCATATCCGGATGATACTTCTTGGCAAGGACTCTGTATGCTTTTTTGATCTCCTCCTCCGAGGCATTCTTACCAACGCCCAGGACCTCGTAGTAGTCTCTTTTTTGTTCTGCCATTGTATTTCCTCATTTAACTTCTTTATAATGCCTTTAATAGCCAGACAGAATTACTCCGCCTGGCTATTATTTTATTCAGTGATCGGATCTGATCAGACCTCTCTGTAGTCTCCGTCAACAACGTTGTCGTCGTTTGAAGAAGAGCCTGCGTTCATGTCAGGGCCTGCGCCTGCTCCCATGTCAGGACCGGGCTGAGGGCCTGCACCTGCTGCTCCCTGAACGTTCTCATACATCTTGGCAAAGAGTGCCTGTGCATCGTTCATGAGCTTCTCCTTCTGGCTCTTGAGTGAATCGATCTCAGAGTCTGTAAGCTCCTTGTCCTTGGTCTGCTCAAGTGTCTCCTTGAGAGCCTTGATGTCATCCTCAACTACCTGCTTCTGAGAAGCATCGATCTTGTCGCCAACTTCCTGAAGTGCCTTCTCTGTCTGGAATACGAAGGAGTCAGCATCGTTTCTTGCATCGATACCCTCTTTGCGCTTCTTGTCCTGAGCCTCATACTCCTGAGCCTCTTTAACAGCCTTATCGATATCCTCGTCAGACATGTTGGAGCCTGCAGTAATTGTGATGTGCTGCTCCTTACCTGTGCCAAGGTCCTTAGCTGATACGTTAACGATACCGTTTGCGTCGATATCGAAGGTAACTTCGATCTGAGGAACACCTCTCATTGCCGGAGGGATTCCGTCAAGTCTGAACTGTCCGAGTGACTTGTTATCCTTAGCGAACTGTCTCTCACCCTGAAGAACGTTGATATCAACGGCTGTCTGGTTGTCAGCTGCAGTTGAGAATACCTGGCTCTTCTTGGTAGGGATTGTTGTGTTACGCTCGATAAGTCTTGTAGCAACACCGCCCATTGTCTCGATTGAAAGTGAAAGAGGTGTTACATCAAGAAGAAGGATATCACCTGCGCCGGCATCGCCTGCGAGCTTACCGCCCTGGATACCTGCACCGATAGCTACGCACTCATCAGGGTTAAGGCTCTTTGAAGGCTCGTGACCTGTGAGCTGTTTAACCTTCTCAACTACGCAGGGAACACGTGTTGATCCACCAACAAGGAGAACCTTGCCGATATCTGCGTTTGTAAGGCCTGCGTCCTTCATGGCGTTCTGAACAGGGATAGCTGTTCTCTCTACAAGGTCGTGGATCAGCTCCTCGAACTTAGCTCTTGTGAGGTCTACGTCGAAGTGCTTAGGGCCGTCAGCGCCTGCTGAAATGAAAGGCAGGTTGATGTTGGTTGTTGTTGAAGAAGAGAGCTCCTTCTTGGCCTTCTCTGCTGCCTCTTTAAGTCTCTGCATAGCCATCTTGTCGCCGGAGAGGTCAACGCCCTCTTTGTTCTTGAAGTCCTGAACCATCCAGTTGATGATAGCCTGGTCGAAGTCATCACCACCAAGGTGTGTATCACCGTTGGTTGAAAGAACTTCGATAACACCGTCACCTATATCGATGATGGAAACATCGAAGGTACCACCACCAAGGTCGTATACCATGATCTTCTGCTCTTTCTCGTTGTCAAGACCGTATGCAAGGGCTGCTGCTGTGGGCTCGTTGATGATTCTCTTAACCTCGAGACCTGCGATCTTGCCGGCGTCCTTGGTAGCCTGACGCTGAGCATCGTTGAAGTAAGCAGGAACTGTGATAACTGCCTCTGTAACTTTTTCGCCGAGATACTGTTCTGCGTCAGCCTTAAGCTTCTGCAGGATCATTGCTGAGATCTGCTGGGGTGAATACTTCTTGCCGTCGATTGTGCGGCCTCTGTCTGTACCCATATCTCTCTTGATTGATGAAATTGTGTTGTCAGCGTTGGTAACTGCCTGACGCTTAGCAGGCTCACCCACGATCCTCTCACCGTTCTTGGTGAAAGCAACGATTGAAGGTGTTGTTCTTGCGCCTTCTGCATTGGCGATAACGGTGGGCTTACCACCTTCCATAACTGCTACGCAGCTGTTTGTTGTACCGAGATCGATACCGATAATCTTACTCATTTTCGTTTCCTCCATTTATTTTAAAAAAAGTTAATGTACTATGTTAAAGCAGGGGTGCCACTACGGTGTGACTCCCACCATGCTGTGCCTAAGAACCATGTCGTGGAACATGTAGCCCTTCTGAAGCTCCTGAGCTACTACTCCGGACTCGTACTCCTCTGATTCCACCTGCATAACTGCGTTGTGGAAGTTGGGATCAAACTCCTTGCCAAGGGCTTCAATGGGCGTTACTCCCAGGTCCTCAAGCTGCTTCATCAGCTGCTTGTAGATCTTGTTCATGCCCTCTGCAAAGGCGCCTTCCCTGTCTGCCTCAGGAACTGCTGCAAGACCTCTCTCGAAGTTGTCTACAACCGGAAGGAGCTTCTCAAGGATGTTGGCCTGGCCCATTTCAAACTGCTGTGCCTTCTCCTTTTCTGTCCTGTTCCTGAAGTTCTCGAACTCTGCCATCTGGCGGAGGACTCTGTCGTTTAACTCGTCCACCTTATCCTGGAGAGGATTCTTTTTCTCTTTTTTGGAGAAAAGACCTTTCTTCTTTTCCTCTGTCTCAGGTGCCTCTTCAGATGCATTCACCTTGCTGGTGTCATCCTCAGCAGAAGCTTCTTTATCCTGAGGTTCCTCGGCCTTAGCAGCCTCGGATTCCTTTTTGGATTCATTCTCTTTTGCTTCCTCTTCAAGCTCTTCCATGATGTTCTCAAGGACCTCTTCACGGACCTTGTCATCCTTGGTCTTGCCTGACTTTGCTGCAGAAGCTTTTTTCTTGTTATCTTCGCTCAAATCAGATTGCCTCCTTATATACTACCTGTCGCTAATTCTTTTTATATAGATCATCAAGGGCATGTCGCATATTCTTAAGTGTAGATATGACCTTGTCGTAATCCATTCTCTTGGGACCGATGATACCGACGGTTCCCTTCATGCCATCTCCCAGCTCGTAGGTGGCTGTCACCACGCTGCAGTCCTTCATGGCCCGTACCGGTGACTCGCTTCCGATGTAGACCTGGATGCCTGTCTCCTCTCCATCTGATGAAAGAGTGTCCTCAACTATACTGGACAGGTCCCTGGTATCCTCAAAGGTACTTATGAGCTCGCTGGCCTTGGCTGAATCCGTAAGCTCCGGATACTTAAAGATGTTCTGCGTGCCGCTGGTGTAGATCTGAAGATCCTCGTCCGCTGTAATGGACTCGGCTGCCGCATCAATCACGCCTCCTATTATCTCACTGTGGATACCTGCCTCCTGCTTGACTGCTGCGATGAGTCCAAGGTTGATGTCCTCAACTGCAAGTCCGTCCAGTCTGGTGTTCAGAAGGATGTTGAGCTTGAGCATCGTGGCGTCGTCCAGAACCTCCTCAACGGTGATGATCTTGTTCTTGATGACATTGCCCTCGATGACAATGGTTGCCAGCAGGTGCTCGTCGTCCACCTTGGAAATCTGGATGAACTTGAGCTTGTTCTTGCGGATCTGGGGAGCAGAGATCATGGTGGCGTAGTTGGTATCCGTAGCCAGGGTCCTGGCCACCTGCTTGAGCAGGTTCTCAAGCTTCTCCTCTTTATCAAGGAGCATCTCCTTCATGTTCTCAACTTCCTTCTCCTTGTCACGGAGCATCTCGTCCACGTAGACTCTGTAGCCCTGGTCGGAAGGAATCCTGCCTGCAGAGGTGTGAGGCTGAAGGATAAGGCCCATCTCCTCAAGGTCTGCCATCTCATTCCTGATGGTGGCTGAGCTGAGGTTAAGGTCGGTGTACTTGGAGATTGTACGGCTGCCAACGGGCTCGCCGGTCTCTAAGTAGTTCCTTACTATGGCGTGAAGTATGATTCTCTTTCTCTCATCTAGTTCCAAAGTGCACCTCTCCCTGTGCGTTGCTATATTCTCAGTGGAATGGCTTCTGTTTCGGGTGTTAGCACTCAACTCACTCGAGTGCTAACATCTTCTGTATCATAAAATAGCACTACCGGATAAGAATGTCAACCGGACATTTCTTAAATAAGGATAAAAAACAAAAGAAAGAGCTGCCCCAAGGGAGCAGCTCTCCAAAAGTCCTTATTATGTCTGTTTCAATGCCATATCTCTTTTAATTCTTTTATTCCTTACTGTTTTATGGCTCTTACTGCCTTGCTCCATTTGCCTGTTACAGCATTTCCCGCAGAGTCGTAGTCAGCAGAGCGGACGCGGACGTAGTAGCTCTTTCCGGTAAGTCCTTTTACTACTACTCCCAGCCCATCCTCGATGTACTCTGTGGAAGGCTTGAGGAAGAGGGAGTTGCTGCAGTACTCAACCTGGTATCTGTGCTCGTCAGAATCCTCATCCAGTACACGCACTCCCAGGGTCCAGGTTGGCGTATTATCCTCACCGGGTTCACCTTCTGTAAGAATGGCCTTTATCCTGTCAGTGGCAACAGGTTTCAGCTTCTTCCAGATGACGTAGGTCTGGAAATATCCGTCTTTCTTGGACACAAGGCCGGACCTGTATTCAAAATTATTAAGGTAATCTCTGTCGGAATCCATTATCATGGTCTTGCCCTTGGAATCCAGAGCAATTCCGGCAAACTCATATCCTTTCCTTGATAACTGTCTGGCTGTTCCCTCAAGATCGGATGTCCTGAAGAGAGCGTCATAATGAAGCTGTGCCACCACCTGATTGCCCTTGACATTTGTCTTGTCTAATAAGGGGTTCAGAGCCAGGGTTCCGCCCTGAAGGTTAAGCTTAACGTAGTAATTGTTCATGGTAAAGACAGCTGCCAGCACCATTCCTTCAGCATTATCCTTGTTGACGGATGTAACAAAGCCTTTTGCGGACTCTGTGACGCGCAGGTCCTCCGGATGAATCATGGAAGCCTTGGCATCTGCCACACTGTCATAGTAATAACCTGTGCTGTACTCAGATGTTTCAGGATTATACATCTTCCAGCCAAGGAAGGTATAGCCTTCCACCTTTACGTTAGGAAGCTTAAAGCTCTTGCCATGAATAACTATTGAAGTCTCAAGGTTCACCGGAACTGTCAGAGGCACTGTCCCATCGCCGTTAAAGCGTCCTTCTACAAAACCCAGAGGATTATAGTAGACTCCATAGCCATAGGGGGCATAGTAGGAATAAAGAGTTATCTTGGCACCGTTCTTTGTAGAAAGGCCTGCGAAAAGATCCTGAGGATACTTCCAGGTCATAGAATCGCCATCAAAATACTCTGCGCCTCCGGCTACCTGCCTGCCCTTGCCGTTCTTCTTGGTGTAAAGGCCTGCAAAAGCGTGTCCGGTCACCTGTGCTGCATCGAAGCTGAACTTTTTGCCGGCCTGCTCAGATCCCGGCTGAGAGCCGTCATAGTTAAACACCACGCCGTCAATGAGCTCACCCTTGACACCGTACGCATCCACAACCTTAACTGTATAGGTGATGCTCTCCCAGTTAGCTGTAAGATACAGGTTTTCACTGTTCTGCTCACTCTTTAAGATGGTGAGGGCATGGGTCTTCTCGTTCTCTGCAAATCTCGGAGCTACCTTTGGAAGCTCGGCCCCTTCGTCAGGATCGTTCATGACCGTCCATCCGGTAAAGATATAGCCCGTACGAGCAGGATTCGGAACCTTGACTGCGGCACCCGGGGCATATGTAGCCACAGGCTTTTTGAGGCTTCCGCCCTCAAGATCGTAGAACAGGTGGTAAACCTTGTTCTTAGAGTACTGGGCATAGAGCTCCACTACATCGCCTTCGCTTCCTGAAAGCTTGGAATAGAGCTTATCCAGAGTGTATTTGGTGCCCTTTCCGTCAGGCTTTGTATTAAAGCTTATGATGGACGCATCAGCCAGATACTCATCCTTAACAAGGTTCTCAACAGCAGTGGTATAGTCCGAGAGGTTTACGGACTCCTCATATCCAAATGCCAGAGAAAAGTTATTGTCAGAAGCATCCTTCAGCTGTTCCTTATCCACATTGGCATAGAGATTCACAGCATAGAGGACAGGCGTGTACACTGCAGTAAGTGTAACTGCGCCAAAGGAATCCTCAGAAATTGTGTCAAAGCAGGTGCTGCCCTCCACTGAAGGCTCAAGGTAAGCATCACTGCCCTCTGTAACCTTCCAGGTCGCAAAGCTGTAGCCCTTCTTTTCAGGAGCAATAAGAGTAGTCTTTTCACCTGTCACATATACTGTGGGATTGGTCTGTTTTTTACCATCCTTTGAAGGGAGCGCTCCTCCGTCCAGTTTATAGGTGATGGTGTTCTTTGTTCCAACCCACTGAGCTTTGAGGGTAACCTCACCCCACTCCTCATCTGTCAGATCCCGAAGGACTCCGTTGGCCGGATAAGTCCTGCCTGTCTCTTCATCAAGCCACTCCTTCAGAGTATAGCCGTCTCTAACATACTTAAGGCTCCTGATGCTGATATCCTGGCCGTAGGATGCATCGATCTCAAGCCTTGCGTAGCTTTCTCCATTTTTCAGTACAAGCTTGCCCGGATCAGCATCGAGAATGATGGTATAGTCGATGGGATCCCATTCTGCCTCCAGCGTGAGATCTTCATAGACATCACCGCCATAGTAGCGATAGTTTCCACCGGTCATATTCCAGCCGCGGAATTTGTAACCCTTTCTGCTGACATCCTCATTTTCGGCATCCTTCATCCTGAAGCCGCCGTAGGTGCTCTTCTCATAGTTCAAAAGAGGTGTCTGTTCTTTAACTGTAGCCTTGCTGTAGGTAAAAGAAATCTGGGTTTTAGAGTCCTTCAGCTCCCCGCCCATAAGGTCATATTTTACTGTGTAGACAACGGGATCACTCCATTTTGCCGTCAGCACCGCAGAATCAGGTTTTACCGTCTCCTTGATGGTGTCTGAAGGCTTAAGGTTTACTGTGGTTTCTTTTCCGCCCACAACCTTTGTATAGGTCCAGCCCACAAGGGTGTAACCCCGTCTGATAAACTCATTGCCGGAGAGGATGATGACTTCATTTACATAGGAGGTATCATGCTGCACCAGATCCTCTTTGGATGTGATCCTGTAGTCGCCTTCCGCAAAACTCTCAGAGGCAAAATCAAGGGCCGCATACTCCTCATCGCTAAATGCCCTTATCTCCAGGTCAAAGGGCGCAGAGCTCTCCCACTTGGCATAGACATCGATGGTGGTAACCTTTTTGGAAGCCGCATATTTCCTGATATCCTCGGCAGTCTGATCCCTGGTGAAATAGACATCACCCTTGGGAGTCAGTGCCCATCCGACAAAATCAACCGCATCATCCGTAAAGGATGAGTTCTGGCTCAGGGCTCCCTTAGTCTTACTGATATCTATAGAAGTGTCCCTGGCGGTGTGTTCTTTATACTTCTGTGTTTCAACAACGTCAGTTGAGCCATTGTTTAGATGGAAGTTGACAGTGTACTCAATGGGGGTCCATACTGCGTCCACATAGGTGATGTATCTTCCCTGTGTACTCGAATAATAGTATGCAATATCATCAAATACTGTGTCAGAGTTTATTTCAACCTGGGTATTGTGATCAGACTCTCTGTCTGAATACCAGCCCAGGAAATCATATCCGAATTTCTCAGCCGGAGCAGCAATGGAAGGATATTTTTCCCCCACCCTTATGGTCTTTCCGGTATCCTTATATCCGCCGTCATAATAATTGAAGACCACAATATGAACCTCTGCCTTCCGAGTCCTGGCATAGAGATTAAGGCTATAGCTGCCATCGCTGCCTTCTGTCAGCATATCCTTGGTGATCCCCACCTGATAATAATCATTTCCTGAATACTCAGACTTGTTGGGCAAAGCTGTATTATAGCCGGGATCAAGATACAGGCCAGTTACCTCATATCCAAATTTGCGGATGATATAATTGCCTTCATATATATACTTGTCCGTGTTGTCCACATTGACATACAGATCTGCACCACTGTCCGGGTCAAGGTAAAAAACACCTCTGTCAGTGCCGCGCCTGTACTCTCCCGCATCCGCGGGAACATCGATATTTACAGTTACAGGGATTGTATCGCCATAGGCAAAGAGGGCATAGTTTTCATCCAGAGCCTCTTCCGGATCTGCTTCCTCCAAAGTTTCCGTATCCGGGGCATCCGGGTCTTCTGCATCATCAGCCTCTTTTTCCTCAGACCCATCGCCCTGTGCTGTGCCATCTTCCGAGCTTTCGTCCGTATCCTCGCCGGAGAGGTCCTCTGCCGGAAGCTCCTCCTCTCCAAGATATTCAGATTCTGCATCACTATTATCGCCGGCCTCATCAGCTTCAGCATTCTCTTCAAAGTAAGCTTCTTCTGTAAGGTTTTCCGGAAGCGGCGCTGCATAGGCGGGCACCGCCGTCGTTACAGCCATTGCTGCCGACAGCGCCAGACTTAAAACTTTACCGGCCAGTCTATTCTTCATCTGTGTTTCTCCTTTTCTATCAGTTCTGAGTACTCTTAGCGGTACTTACCACTGCGCTCCAGGGCCCGTATACATATTCTCCTGCCGAGTCAGAGACCATCATCCTGATCCGCACGTAGTACCTGTCTCCGGTAACTTTTTGCCCCAGATCTTCCTTATCATCGGGATAAGCGGTAAAAGAACTGTTGCCGTAGAGGAAGATAGGGCTGCGGGAGTACTGGACCTCAACCATGTTGTCTATATAATCTTCATCCCAGTAATAGCTGTCTATGAACTCCTGCCTGTTCTTCCAGTCCACCATCAGATACTTTTCCCCTTCAGAACCTGAGGTGATGATGGCGCTGACGCCCTTGGGCTTTAAGACTTTAACCTTATCCCACTGCACATAGAAGGTCACAGTTGCTTTGTTCTTGTCGGTCACATATCTGCCACTGGTAACAGGCTTTTTGCCTGCCTTATCCAGGGTAAGATAGGTTCCCTTTAAGTTGTAGCCCTTTCTTCCTGCAAGGCCCATGAAATTCTGTACCAGTGTCACTTCAGTCACATCATCAGAATATTTGATAGGTTCATCAATGGTCCAGACCTTCTTGATCTCTTCACTACCCGGATACTTAAAGAATCCACCGTTGAAATCCAGTTTCAGAGTGTATGTGTTCTCCGCAAAGCAGGCCTTCAGTGACACTCCTCGCTGGTTTTTGGAGTTGATCCTTGTTACATAGTTACCGGTCCTGTCATAGGTCAGGTCTGCGTCAATACCTGTAACCAGCCTCCATCCCAGGAAGGTGTAGCCCTTTACCTTGGGCTTTGGAAGAGTGTAGGCCTTGTCGCCATATACCGTGAACTTCTTAAATGAGGATGTATCCAGGAATAGCTTTTTGCTGTCCTTTCCGTCCACTATCACGCTCTCGGAGAAGATCACCGAACTTCCCACAGGCTCCCAGACGGCACTGTATGTAACACCCGATTTGTCCGTAAGCCTCTTAAGAACATCGCCAGGCTGCAGAATTTTCTGGTCTTTGCCTGAGCCGTAACTGTAGCCCATGAACATGTAGCCATCTTTGACGCCGTGTTCATCCGGGGCATAAGCCTCTACTCTCCTGATAACTTCCTCACCGTCTTCATCGACTTTGACTTCGCATGTTCCATCATGATAGTCGACGTTTTTGATCACCTTCTTTTCAAGCTTTTTGCCTGTATCAGGATCTACCGCTCCCTTAAAGTCAAAGGTCACAGTGTAGGTATTGCTTTCAAACAAAGGCTTAAGATAAAGATTCTCTGCCACATTCGCCGCAATTTTGGTGCCATCTGCAGTCAGAACCCGTGCATCTTTTTCCTCATAACCGGTTGTCCACTTAATAAAGCTGTACCCCTTTGTTACCGCCTTGGGAAGAGCCTGTGCTGATGCGGATTTTTTGAAGGTATAGATATCCTTTGAAAGAACTGCACCTAAAATCCAGTTGTCATAATCATCCAGATCATATTCGATATAATAGTACTTCTCCGAGGCATCATATACAGCATAAAGCTTTACTATAACATCGCCTTCTTCAGGCTGTTTGATATTCTTACAGATATCTGACAGCTTATAGGTCTTATTGATATCATATTCAGGCTTTGATGCACCGGGAGTTCCGGAAAAGCCCTTTACTCCGTTTGTATCCTCGGATCCACAGGCTATAGCAGCTTCTACCCAGTCTTCCGGGTACATCTCTTCATCAATCCACAGATCCTCAAAGGTATAAGCAGGAGCTGCACCCTCTGTGCCATCCCTATAGAACTCAAAATCATAATTGATGTGTCTCCAAACGGCTGTAAGAGTTACAGAATCTGTGCCTGTGAGCTTCCACTTGCCGGCGTTCTCACCTTCTGTTACAGCCTCAATCTTAGCTTCTCCTGATGATACTGATGTCACCGCCCATTCGACAAAGGTATAGCCATATCTGACGGGCTCCGTGATAATTGCAAAAGAGCTGCTTAAGTAGGTAGAAGGATTCTTGACCTTGCTGCCTCCTTCGTAGTTGTAGGTTATTTTGTTCTTTACGTCATTCCACTGGGCGATGAGGGTCACTTCGCCGCCGTTGGTCTTTGTGAGATTCTTTACCTTGTCCTTTGCACCATACTTTTTGGATGTGTCCTTTAACAGCCACTTATTAAACTTCCTTCCGGCATATTCAAACTGATAAAGAGACAGGTCCACAACCTCTCCGTATCCAACTTCTAAAATAACTGTTTCATCCACTCCGTTATTGGGATCAAGGTTTATGATGTAGGAGTTAAGGATTAATTTGGCATAGAGTGTAACATTACCAGTCTCAACTTCTCCGCCTCTGCCAAGGGCTGTAACTTCATTCTGAAAATACAGATCACTGTACCAGCCCCCGAAGGTATACCCGTCTTTGACAATGTTGGTGGGAAGCTTATATCCGGTGCTGTATTTGTAGCTTGTAGAGAGCTTGCCCGAGGAGACTTTTCCTCCATTCAGGTTATAGGTAACCTTATATGTATCCTCTTTGGTCGACCAGATGGAATTAACGATTACTGTTCTGTCATCACCTGTAACAGGCAGGTCCTTAACCGCAGCCTCAGCCTTAAGCTTAGTGGTGCCTTTGCCGTTTGCGTAGCTCCAGCCGGTTATTGAGTAGCCCTTTTTAACAAACTCATTGCCGGAAAGGACAATGGTCTCGCCAATTGAGAATTCTTCCTTGTATCCATAGTATTTCTTATCACCAACTGTGATCTCACTTACAGGGAAGGCTCCGCCTTCTGCGCCCTCGCCTGCCACAAACACAACGGTGTAGGGTTCCTCCGGCGCCCAGCTGGCATAGATATCAAAAGCTGCTTCTGCGTCCTTTCCATAAGGATCTATCAGCTTACCAAGAAGATCCTTCTCGGTAAACTCTGAAGATATGCTGCCTGATTTAAGGTCCCAGGCAAGGATCTCCCTTTCCTCTGCTGCCTTGATAGCCTTCTCGTTGCCCTCAAATACAGAAGCATAGGTTATCTTTGCAGGATCCACTGCTATGTAGTCATCATCCGTAACCTTGTAGGTCAGTTCTTTTGTATAATCTGCATCTCTGAAATTGGAATGATAAGTGACCTTGTATTCAATGGGTTCAAAATCTGCATAGATGGTATCATAGCTGCCATCATAGGGCACTGTAAGATCAACAGGCTGCAGGTTTCCGTCCTTGTCCTTTGTATTCCATCCCTTTACATAATAGCCATCCTTGAGAATAGACAGGTTCTGATGAGGATCTCTCATGCGGTCATAAGGATCGATGGGCTTGCCATATTCCGCTTCCTCAGTGTAACATCTTTCGGGATCTGTGGTGTAAACTGAAATATCTGTTCCTTCAGGCTCCCACTGCGCATAGAGGACCACTTTGGCGTGGTTTGTAAGTGTCACATTCTTAACGGTGGCTATGTCATCAACCCCCACCTCAAACTTCCTGCCTGAGCCATCCTTTGCCGTATTCCAGCTGATAACATCATAGCCGGTCCTGGTGAACTTATTGGTGATCTCCACTTCCTGGTTAAACAGCACCTTGATGGAGTCCATGGTCCCGCTGCCGCCGTTGGGGTCAAAGATAATTGTGTAGTACATATCTGTGGCTGACCACTGGGCATAAAGATCCACAGATACAGTTCTGGTGTTGATATCTTGATAATTATCTATTACGTCTTTTACAGTGGCATCGTCGCCGTACTCGTTTCCGGCACCGTCGATCCACTTATCAAAAGCTTCCGCGGAACTGTTTCCGCTTAAATCTGCAGTTGCAAGATCCAGAGGAATACTTTCGTCCATGGTTGTATAGGTCTTATGTGTGCTGACATCTCTGCCTCCAAGATTCAGATGGAAGGTAACTTCATATCTGATCAGTGCCGAAGCAGCCTCCAGATTAATGACAGGAACATACTCCCTGAAGGGATGAGCAGAAGCACCCTCAATCTCCTTTACAGCAATAAAGTCGCTCTGAGGCGCAGTTACAACAGTACGCTCCGGAATGACAAACTCAGAATCCAGCATCCACCCCTCAAAGTACCTGCCTCGATTATTCAGCGGTATATAATAATTCAGATCCTTAGGATAGACTTCACCTGTGGTGAGAGAAAGCGTTGTGACATTGTCAAATACCCTGAGCCTGAAGCTTTCTATTTTTTCCCACTGGGCTTCAAAATCCGCATCGCCAAAAGAATCAATAAGGTCCTTTGAAAGAACGGCATCTCCCTCAATGAATTCGCTGTCACCTGCAGGGAATATCTCACCTGTGGCATAGCTCTTCCAGCCGCTTAAAATATATCCCGGCTTTACAACGTCAGCCGGTGAAGGAAACGGAATATAATCGCCAATGCTGATCTCCTGTAGCTGATCATCTGCTTTTTCTAATACAAATGCTCCCTCTTCCGTATTAAAGTAAACGGTGTATTCTTCCGTGTTTTCTCCGTCAGCGAAAGGCTCTTCCAAAAGCCCGGCTTCTTCCTGATACTCTTCAAGCTCCTCGGGCTCTTCAGAGAATAATTCAACAGGGGCTTCTTCATCTTCTAAGGATGCAGCATCTTCCTCAGCCGGAGTCTTTGGCTGCTCCTGTGACTCTTCCCTGGAAGTCTCCTGTTCAAAAAGCTCCAAAGCCTTCGGCATAAGCTCCTCTTCCTGAAGCTCCCCCGCGGCATCATCCTCCAAAATCCCGGCAGCATCCTCTGCTGCGTAGGAAGGCACAACTGATGAAAGCGCCATTGTGGCGGCCAGAAACATACTGATCAGTTTCCCCTGTATTTTTCTTCTCATAATCATATCTCCTTTTGTTTGTGCAAAAGTGTCACTATTTCTATGATATGATACTTTTATCGTCAAAAGGATTAAATTCGTATTAAATTTCGAGAATCAATAAATAAAAAAGGGCTAAAAAAAGGGCCTGACCAAATGGTCAGACCCTTCGATATATCCATATGAATGATCAAAGTCCGATTCTACCCTGAACCTTATCGTTAACAACATAGTATGCTGCGTCCTCTTCAGGCTTAACATATACGCTGAGCTTCTTAATCTCCTCAACGCCGCCCATCTCGAACTGATAGTTGTTCTTGGAGTTCTGAACGATTGTATCGTATGTAACGTTCTTGTCGCCGTACTGAAGAACGATGTTGGCCTTAACCTCAGCTTCCTTAGCTGCTGCTGCCTTCTTGGGAGCTGCTGCCTTCTTAGCTGTCTCCTTCTTGGGAGCTGCTGCCTTCTTAACTGTCTCCTTCTTGGGAGCCTCTTCCTTCTTAACCTCAGCCTTAGGAGCCTCTTCCTTTTTAACCTCAGCCTTAGGAGCTTCCTCCTTCTTAACCTCAGCCTTAGGAGCCTCTTCCTTCTTAACTGCTGCCTTCAGAGCTGCTGTCTTGGATGTAGCTGCCTTCTTAGCAGCTGCCTTCTTGATCTCTGCCATTTTTTCTTTTCCTCCTCAAAATCATCAATGATTTTATGTGTCTTAATAAACAGTTAGGTGATTACGAAATAGAGTTTACAACGGAAAGTACGCATTGTCAACGCATCTTTGCGGAAAAAACCGCAATTAATCCACATTCCATGCGACATATAGCGACACCATGGTGGCGGAGAACAGTATTCCTCCTATTATGTCGGTGAGCCAGTGGACTCCGCTAAGGAATCTGGACATTACGCCGACCACCATCAGCACAAGTGCGCACACACGAAGGATTCTGAGCCTTCGCTGATCCGAAACGCAGTGTTTAAGCGCAAACCAGACGCTCATGCATATGCTGCAAAAGGCAAAGGTGTGAGAGGAGGGATAGGATTCTGCCAGCTCCGTCCTGCCCGGAAGGATGATGGGGCGGTAGTTGATGGGAACCTTCTCAAATATCACATACAGTATCAGTACGATGATATAAATGATCCCCAGCGTCAGGAGCCATCTGTCAACCTTCAGAAGGTTCTTTCTCCTGAAAAGCTGCATCAGCCCCATGATACCAAAGGCAGCTACCACGCCAAAGCCCACAAACAAAAGCACGTAGGATATAAGGTACATGGCACGGTTGTATCCAAACAGGTCGTGGACCGGGCCGTTTATGGACGCAAAGCCCACAACCGATCCCTCGGGTCCTATAGGCTGCCTGTCAACAAACATCACAAGCAGTGTGTAGATAAGTGTTATAGCAAAAACGATTGCCGGATTTCTGTACTTTTTGGCATTCATATCAGCGATATACCTCCTGAACAAATTTCCGAAGCTGCACCATGGCCCTCTCAACCTTCTCAGTATCTATGCAGTAGGCCATCCTGAAGTATCCGGGAGCACCAAAGCCGTCTGCAGGTACAAAGATAAGGTCGTAATCCCTGGCCTTTTTGCAGAACTCAACAGAGCTCTCCTCAAGGGCCTTGGGCATGATATAGAAGGTTCCGCCGGGCTTAACTACAGTAAAGCCAAGGTCTGTAAGCGTATCGTAGATGATGTTCATATTGGTCTCGTACACAGACAGATCTGCTGTCATGCCGCAGACTTTGGCAACCGCCTGCTGTATGATGGAGGGCGGACAGTTGTGGCCCGTACCTCTTGATATCTGGCCGCACATGGGAACGATGATGTCTGCCCCCTCGCAGGCGGGATTAACTGCGACGTATCCGATTCTCTCTCCGGGAAGTGACAGTGACTTGGAGAAAGAGTAGCAGCTTAAGGTGTTGTCGTAGAACTTGGAAACGTAAGGCGCATCAGCTCCCTCAAACACTATCTCCCTGTAGGGCTCATCAGATAAGAGGAATATCGTATGGCCAAACTCTTTTGACTTCTCATTTAATATAGAAGATAGTCTCTCCAGAGTTGCTGTGGAATATGCTATTCCTGAAGGGTTGTTGGGGGTATTGATAAGCACCGCCATAACTTCGCTGTCAAGAAGCTTTTCAAAGGCCTCAAAGTTGATCTGGAAGGATGAGGTGTCTGCAGGGACTACCTTAAGTTCAAGCCCTGCTCCTGCCATGTAGGGACCGTACTCCGGGAAGTAGGGTGCAAAGGTGATCACCTTGTCCCCGGGCTTTGTCACAGCCCTTACTGCATGGGAGATGGCACCTGCTGCCCCTGTTGTTGGGAAGATGTGCTCGGGTCCGTAGTTCATGCCAAAGCGGCTGTTTAAGGACCTGGCGATCTCCTCTTTATACATGGGATTACCAAGGCTTGGTGTGTAGCCGTGGAGAGTCATGGTATCCTCCTGCTCAAGAAGCCTTATCATCTCATCTGTAAACTCCTTTGGAACCTCAACGCTGGGATTTCCAAGGCTGAAGTCAAAGACATTTTCGTATCCGATCTCTTTTCCCCTTCTCGTTGCATACTCCGAGAGCTCCCGGATCACTGACTTGGCCCCCAGCATGTTTTTGTAGGTTTCGTTTATCATTTTTCTCCTCCCTTTACTGTCTGTATTATCTGTTCTTCAAAAGAACTTTCATGCTCTCAACTATGTTCTCGCTGTCTTCAAGGAGCTGCCTTGCAGCCTTGGCGGGACTTGAGTCCCTCTTGAAGGTATAGGTAAATACCGGTACCTGCCCCTTGTGGAAGGCCATCTTGCCCTTGTAGCTGTCAAGGAACACAGGGATCTTCTCAGGGTCAAACCTGGCCTCGGGGCTCACCCTGATATCTATCTCGTTGGAAGAGCCCTTTATCTCCGTGACATAAAGTGCCCTGGCTCTTGTGCGCAAAAGAGATATCCGCAGAAGATTCTCAACTGTCTCAGGGACCTTGCCGAACCTGTCCAAAAGCTCGTCCTTCATGTCATCGCACTCCCTGTCGTTCTCAATGGTGGCTATCCTCTTGTAGATCTCAAGCTTCTGTTCCTCATTAAGAATATATTCAACCGGGATGTATGCGTCAACATCAAGATCAATGACAGTTCCTGGCATTACGATGTCATCACCCTCTTCGCCCTTCTTTAGCTTAACGGCTTCACCCAACATCTTGCAGTACATATCGTAGCCCACAGCCTGCATGTGGCCGCTCTGTTTTTTGCCAAGAAGGCTTCCTGCGCCTCTTATCTCCAGATCCCTCATGGCGATCTTAAAGCCGCTTCCCAGATCGGTGAACTCCTTGATGGCGGCAAGTCTCTTTTCCGCCACCTCCTTGAGCATCTTGTCTCTCTTGTACATAAGGAAGGCGTAGGCGGTCTTGTTGGACCTTCCAACTCGCCCCCTTAACTGATAGAGCTGTGACAGCCCCATCTTGTCCGAGTCGTGGATGATCATGGTGTTGACGTTGGGGATGTCCAGACCCGTCTCTATGATGGTGGTGGACACCAGTACATCTATGGTGCCGTCAATGAAGTCGTACATGATCTTCTCCAGCTCCGATTCCTTCATCTGTCCGTGGGCAAAGGCAACGTTGGCCTCAGGCACCAGCTTCTGGATGGACGCCGCCATATCAGGTATGGTGTTGACCCTGTTATATACGTAGTAGACCTGGCCGCCTCGGGACAATTCCCTTACTATGGCCTCTCTCACCAGCTCGTCGTTGTACTCGCATACATAGGTCTGAATGGGAAGACGGTCGTTGGGCGCTTCCTCAAGAACGCTCATATCCCTTATGCCCACCAGTGACATATGCAGGGTCCTGGGGATAGGGGTTGCAGAGAGGGTGAGAACATCTATGTTCTCCTTCAGGGTCTTTATCTTCTCCTTGTGGGTTACGCCAAAGCGCTGCTCCTCATCCACGATAAGAAGTCCCAGATCCTTGTAGGTTATGTCCTTGGACAGGAGCCTGTGGGTTCCGATGACTATATCCACCAGGCCCTTCTTGAGGTCCGTCACAGTCTTTTTCTGCTCAGAGGGTGTCCTGAATCTGCTCATAAGGTCCACTCTCACAGGGAAGGCCCTCATTCTCTCGGAGAAGGTGTTGTAGTGCTGCTGGGCAAGGATGGTGGTGGGCACCAAAAGAGCTACCTGCTTGCCATCCTGTATTGCCTTGAAGGCCGCCCTGATGGCAATCTCTGTCTTGCCAAAGCCCACGTCTCCGCAGATGAGCCTGTCCATGATCCTGGAGGACTCCATGTCCTTCTTGGTCTCCTCGATGGCTGTGAGCTGATCCTCTGTCTCCTGGTAAGGGAAGGCGTCCTCAAACTCCTGCTGCCATACGGTGTCCTTTCCAAACTCAAAGCCCACCGCAGCCTGCCTCTTGGCATAGAGCTCCACCAGATCTGCTGCCACTTCCTCCACGGCAGCTTTGACCTTGGCCTTGGTGTGGTTCCAGTCTCCGCTGCCAAGCTTATTGAGCTTGGGCTTTCTGGCATTCTCATCATCAGACCCTGAGGCGTACTTCTGGATCACGGAAAGACCGGTGGCGTGTACGTAGAGGTTACTGCCTCCTCCGTACTCTATCTTGATGTAGTCCTTGATCACATGGTCAGCGCTCTCAAGCTTCTCGATTCCTCTGTATATTCCAAGGCCGTGATCCTCATGGACCACATAGTCTCCTATCTTAAGATCTGCAAAGTCGGAGATCTTCTCGCCCTGATATTTGCTCTTTTTCTTTTTCTTCTTTTTGGTATGCTCGGTGAAAATGTCGCTCTCAGCTATCACCGCAAAGCCTATGTCCGGATACTCAAAGCCCTTGAGTATCCTGCCGTAGTAGGTCATAATCTCTCCGGGATGGATGTTCCTGCCCGGATCCTCACTGTAAAAGGCCGTCACCAGATTGTCCCTGAGGTCCTCAACTATCCTCTTGGCCCTGGTGCGGGATCCCGAAAGTATCAGCACCTTGTAGCCCTTTTTCACATAGGACTTAAGGTCGGACACCAGAGCTTCAAAGCTGTTGTTGTAGGCCGCAATACTCCTGGCCTTGATGTCCCAGCTTCTCTCCGGAGCAAAGAGGTTCTGGTCCCCGGGCATCTGAAGCGTGGAGATGAGAACTCTCCTGGTGTTGCCCATTCTGGCAATACAGTTGTCTATTGAATAAAGAAGATCCATCTGGCCGGGAAGAACGTAGCCCTTCTCCGCCCTGTGGGTCATGCTCTGCCTGAACTCCTCCTCCACCGCTGTGGCGTGCTCGATGACCCTTCCGGGCTCGTCGATGAAGATGCAGGTCCTGCCCTTTGGGAACATCTCCTGGATGGTGACAGTGTCATCATAAAAGTATCTTATGTAGCTCTCAAGGTTCACTGCGCACTTAAGCTCAAAGAGCTGCTCCCGAAGTTCATCAGTTCTGGTCTTGAGTTCATGGGCCTCTTTAGTCTTGAACCCGGCCCTGAGGCTCTCCACTATCCTGTCGGTGTCCTCCTGGATCCTGTCCATGCCGCGCTCAAGGTCCTCCTCTTCAAGGATGATCTCGGAGGCCGGGTAAATGTCTATGGACTCAAGCTTTTCAATGGAGCGCTGCGACAGAATGTCAAAGCTCCTGATGGCCTCGATGTCCTCTCCCCAGAGCTCAATCCTGTAGGGATTCTCCTCGGTCAGGTCAAAAACATCCACTATGTCGCCCCTGATGGAGAACTCACCGGGAGCCTCCACCTGGTAGTTCCTGGTGTAGCCCATGGCTATGAGCTTTTTGCTGAGCTCGTTCTCGTCGATGCGGGTCCTCTTGTCTATGGAGAGGATGTGGCTCTTTATGACCTCAGGCTTTATCTGCGGTGCCATAAGAGCTGCGAAGGTGGTGACAACTGTCACGGGCCTTCCCTCGATAAGGCGCCTCATGCATCTGATCCTCTGCCTTGCAATCTCGTTGCTGTTGACATCTGCCTGGTAAAAGATAAGATCCTTGGCCGGGTACACAGTCACGTTTTTGTCGTAGAACTTGTAGTCCTCATAGATCTCTTTGGCCCGAAGATCCGAGTAGGTGACGATGATCCTGTACTTGAAGTCCTCGCCCAGAGCCGACACAAAGTGAAGCTTCTGGGAGTCGATACAGCCTGTCACCTCTGCGCAGGCAAAGGGCTTCTCCAGATATTCATTTATTTCATTAAATTTCCTGAGTTCCTTACGCGGATTGGTAAGTGCTCTCATTTATTTATTACCGTTAAATCTGTTCATGGCGCTGTCGGGACCGTTTTCGATTATCTCAAGAACTGCCTCGGCGGCTCTGTCAATTCCATCCTTTATGGCTACGGCGTCTTCACCTTCAAAGTGTCCCAGGACCCAGTCCACCATGTCCCATTCCCTGGGCTTTTTGCCGACGCCTATCCTTATCCTGGTGAATTCGTCGTGGCCCAAAAGAGCTATGATGTTCTTAAGTCCGTTGTGGCCGCCGCTGCTGCCCTTGGGCCTGATCCTCAGTCGCCCTGTGTCCAGCTCCACATCGTCGGAGATCACAATGAGCTTCTCCCTGGAATCAATCTTGAAGTAGTTGCAGATGGGAGCCACTGCTTCACCGGACAGATTCATGTAGGTCAGGGGCTTGACCAGGATCACCTTTTCACCACCTATCCTGCCCTTGCCGTAGACCGCCTTGAACTTGGTCTCGGTAAGGCCAATATTGTATCTGTCAGACAGCTCATCTATGGTATCAAAACCCACATTGTGTCTGGTGTGAAAGTATTTTTTTTCAGGGTTACCAAGCCCTACTATTACATACATATTGCCGTCTTCCTCTTTCTCTATTCCCTTGAAAAGAGCTCTCAAAAATCCTAACATCTATCCCCCATCCCCACTTACATTATAAATAAGGGGGCTTATAAAATATAAGTCCCCTGTTTTTTGAAATAATTATTCACTTTGTGGTTGAACTTGTCAAGCCTCAGGCGCCTGCCCATCATCCTCTACTGCAGCCTTGTCATAGGCCTCTAAAATAGCCGACTGAAGGACGCCCCTCATGTCTGAATTGATGGGATGAGCGATATCGCGGTACTCACCGTCGGATGACTTCTTGCTGGGCATTGCTATGAACAGGCCTCTCTCACCCTCAATGACCTTGATGTCGTGAACAACAAACTCATCGTCAAAGGTAACTGAAACCACCGCTCTCATCTTGCCCTGCTTTGCTACTTTTCTGACACGAATATCTGTAATCTTCATGACGTATTCCCCCTCTGTGTGATTACATCATAATACGTAACGTTCGTTGTTCTCCACAACCACCTTGATTCCGTTTTCTTCCTTATAATAAGAGTTGGCCTGTATGGTTCCGTGGCTCTCCACGATACAGTTCTCAATATGTGAGTTGTCTCCTATATAAACGTCATTCAGGATGATAGAGTTCTTGATATAGCAATTGTTGCCGATGAAGGCTCCCTTGAAGATAACCGAGTCCTCAATGGTTCCGTTGATGATACATCCACTGGAAATGAGGCCGTTCTTGACACTGACGCCCACGTTGTACTTGGCAGGCGGAAGGTCCGTCACCTTGGTGTAAATACCCGGATACTCCCTGAAGAAGTAGTGTCTGATCTCGGGACGGAGGAAATCCATGTTGGTCCTGTAGTAGTCCTCAACGGATGCGATGTTGCTCCAGTACTCCTTGATCTTGTAACCGTAGATCCTCTTCATATCCTTGTATCTGACCAGGATATCTCTTACAAAGTCGTATCTCTCCTCTTCCTCAGCTCTCTCGATGAGCTCGATGAGCTGCCTTCTGCGGATAACATATATACCGCAGGAGATGGTGTTGGACTTGGATACTACGGGCTTCTCCTCGAACTCCTCGATGCGGCACTCCTCATTCATGCGAATGGTACCGAATCTCTCGGTGTCTATGGTTGCCGGCATATCCTTGCAGACCACCGTGATGTCTGCCTGCTTCTGGATGTGATACTCAAGAAGCTTGCCGTAATCCATCTTGTATACGCAGTCTCCGGAAGTAATGATGACGTATGGCTCGTGGCAGCTCCTTAAGAAATCAAGATTCTGCGCAATGGCATCTGCTGTTCCTCTGTACCAGAGGTTGCCAGAAGCCTTGACAGCCGGGGTGAACACGTAAAGTCCTCCCTGCTTACGTCCGAAGTCCCACCACTTGGAGGAACTTAAGTGTGTGTTGAGACTGCCTGCATTGTACTGTGTAAACACGGCAACTGTCTGAATATGGGAGTTGGTCATGTTGCTGAGGGCAAAGTCAATACTTCTGTAAAAACCTGCCACCGGCATTGCACAAACCGCTCTCCTCTTGGAGAGGTCCTGCATTCTGCTGCTGCTGCCGCCCGCTAAAATTATACCGATCGCCCTCATACCTTAATCACCTGCCTTATCTAATGTTCTGCCGCTATCCAGGATTCCATCCGGATAATCTTCAGCGGTTGTAATACCTGAGATCATCGTGTTCTTGCCGACCTGTACGTTGTCGGGAATCTCTGATCTCTCACCGATAGTGCAGAGACCTTCACAGTAAATACCGGGCTTGGTCTCGTTTTCTTTTTCCTCGAAGGCGCCAAGGATGACGCCGTTGCCAATCTTAACTCTCTCAGCGATGATGGCCTTTTCTATGTTGCAGTTCTCACCGATCTGGGTCTGGTTCATGATGATGGAGTGGCTCACCACCGTTCCCTTGCCGATCTTGACGCCGGGTCCTATGACTGAATTGTAGACCTTGCCGTCTATCTCGCAGCCCTCACCCACAATGCTGCGCTCGATGGCGCTGTCGGGTCCCAGGTACTGAGGCGGCTGAACGTCGCTGGCTGTGTATATCTTCCAGTACTCCTCATAGAGGTTGAACTCAGGAACGATATCGATGAGCTCCATATTGGCTTCCCAATAGGAGGTCAGTGTTCCAACATCCTTCCAGTATCCGTCAAACTCATATGCGAACAGGGACTGACCCTTTTCCTTGCAGTACGGGATGATGTGCTTGCCAAAGTCAAGGCCCGCCTGGTCCTTGTTCTTGATAAGAGCCTCCTTGAGCACGTTCCAGGAGAAGATATAGATACCCATGGATGCCAGGTTGGAGCGGGGATGCTCAGGCTTCTCCTCGAAGTCCACGATCCTCTTGTTCTCATCCGTGATCATGATACCGAATCTGCTGGCCTCCTCGATGGGCACAGGCATAACCGCTATGGTTGCATCAGCACCGCTACTCTTGTGGAAATCCAGCATCGTCTCATAATCCATCTTGTAGATATGGTCGCCGGACAGTATCAGCACATAGTCAGGGTTGTAGTTCTCCATATACTCCATATTCTGATAGATCGCATTGGCGGTACCTGTATACCACTCGCTGTTGGCGCTCTTCTCATAAGGAGGAAGAACTGTAACTCCACCGAAGTTACGGTCCAGATCCCACGGTATTCCTATTCCGATATGGGAATTAAGTCTCAGCGGACGATACTGTGTAAGAACTCCCACAGTGTCCACTCCTGAATTGATGCAGTTGCTGAGCGGGAAATCGATGATGCGGTATTTCCCCCCAAAGGAAACTGCGGGCTTGGCCATTTTTGCAGTCAATACCCCTAATCTGCTGCCCTGACCTCCCGCCAGAAGCATGGCGATCATTTCTTTTTTTATCATGTTACACCTCGTTGAAATTTAATCTTTTGATACACCAAATATGCCATGAAAGCATATAACAGAAAACCGCTTTTTTCTTATATTATAGTATATCACAAGCCGTCACTTAAAAAAATACAAAAAGGCTAAATATGATATATAATTTGTTTAAACGTTTTCGAATTGTCTGACTTTTGACTTTGACTACAATAGTGTTAGAATAAAGAAGTTTGGAGGAAATCATACATGTATAAAATAGATTTCAGTAATCCTGTTCACGTTTATTTCATAGGCATCGGAGGGATCTCCATGAGCGGACTGGCTCAGATCCTCATCAAGGAGGGCTTTAAGATCTCCGGCTCCGACAGCAAAGAATCAGCCATCACCAGGTCTTTGGAGGATCTGGGGGTCAAGATCAACTACGGACAGACAAAAGAAAACATAGAAAAGGCAGAAGCCATCGATGTTGCCGTTTACACTGCAGCAGTACATCCGGATAACCCGGAGTATGCAGCCTGCATGGAGTCCGGCATCCCAATGCTGACAAGGGCAGAGCTCCTTGGGCAGATCATGAAGCAGTATGAGCTTCCCGTGGCCATCAGTGGAACCCACGGCAAGACCACCACAACTTCCATGCTCTCCAAGATCCTACTGGAAGCAGACACCGATCCCACACTTTCCATCGGTGGTATCTTCAAGGACATCGGCGGCAATATAAGGGTAGGACAGTCAGAGTATTTTGTGACAGAGGCTTGCGAGTATACCAACAGCTTCTTAAGCTTCTTCCCCAAGATCAGTGTCATAACCAATATTGACGCGGATCATCTGGATTTCTTCAAGGACCTGGAGGACATCAGGCACTCCTTTAAAAAGTTTGCGAACCTCCTACCCGATGACGGAACCCTCATCATCAGCGGCGACATTGACAATGTGGATGAGATCACAGAGGGCCTTAAGTGCAGCATAGTCACCTACGGCTCATCAAGCTCTTTTGACTACTATCCCACTGATATTTCCTACGATGAGCAGGGTAATCCTTCATTTACCGCACATCTTCCCGGGGAGAGGCAGTTTAAGGTAAAGCTTGCAGTTCCCGGCATTCACAACGTTTATAACGCACTTGCGTCAATTGCAGTTGCCAACATCCTTAATATAGAAGAAGAACACATCGTGTCAGCCCTGGGGCTCTTCGGAGGTACCAGCAGGAGGTTTGAGCACAAGGGAGAGATCGGCGGCGTCACCATCATCGACGACTACGCCCACCACCCCACTGAGATAAGGGCAACTCTCACCGCAGCGCAGAACTATCCTCACGGCAAAATATGGTGCGTATTCCAGCCTCACACCTACACCAGGACCAAGGCTCTTATGGATGAATTTGCAGCAGCTCTTTCGCTGGCAGACCACGTAGTCCTTGCGGATATCTACGCTGCCAGGGAAAAGGACAACTTAGGCATAAGCTCTAAGACCCTCTGTGACAGGATCCTGGCTCTTGGCCATGAATGTGTTTATTTTCCGACCTTAGGCGGCTTTGATGAGATAGAAAAATTTCTTTTGCAAAATTGCACTAAGGGTGACCTGTTGATAACCATGGGAGCCGGAGATGTTGTTAAAATCGGCGACGAGCTCCTTGGCAGGTGATAGTTATCCACATTTCCACCCGGTGTCTTAAACTTTTTCAATCGTTTTCGGTGGATAAAGGTCTGGCTGTGAAGTTGTACAGCCAGACCTCTTTTTGGATAAAACGGAATAAATAATCCACGTTATCCACATTGTCCACATAAGTTTTGTAAAACTTAAAAACAACTTTGGGGGCAGATTTCTTCGGCACTTTTTCCATATCATTTTAAAAACCCCCATGCTATAATCTGTATTGTTCCGAAGAAATACACAATTCTTTCGCGAATATTTTGTAAAGCAGGTGATGAAAATAATGATGGGGCGTGTAACTATTAGTTCTAATTGTGGGGAGGATTCTACAAATGTTTCCAACATATTTATCGATGAATACATGCAGGACGCAAACGATGCGCAGATTAAGATCTACCTCTTTTTACTGCGTATGATGAGTTCGAATTTACCCA
>JAEEGF011926930.1_pt1 | contig 26425 bp, 19 predicted proteins | sample 9134171 | NCBI WGS metagenome assembly JAEEGF01 (sample SAMN16246542, study PRJNA631951) | gut metagenome | biome: gut microbiome; feature: rumen; material: AP-attached | host: Bos | place: Iran: Karaj | collected 2018-10 | reverse complement strand
AGACCGAGCTTTGCGGCATGCAGCGCCGCTTCGTATCCGCCGGGGCCGCCGCCCACGACGATCAGATCAAAATCGTACATATCAAATCTCCTGTTCCGTCAGCATTTGAATGAGATCCCGCGCGTGCGGGAGGAAAGTCGCTTCGATGCGCGCCGCCATGGCCGCAAGCGAAAAGGGGCAGCCGCAAAGCGTTTGCATGAGCTTCGGCGCGGCGTCGGGGTCCATGTCGTCGGTGAACACCGCTGCGTTTTGGATCACGCCGCGATCGACCTTGAGCTGCAGTTCGACGCCGCCCCAGGGGAACCGTGATTCGCAGCGGAAGGTGAACGGCAGCTTTTGGCCATAGAGCCACGCGTCGCTTGCGTAGTGCGCGGCAAGCGCTTCGATCCGCGCCGCGTCGGGCACGGGCGGGGCGGCGGCCGCAAGGCCGTACACCTCGGAAAACGCCCGGATCATCGCAGCTTTCAGCCAGTCGACGGTCAGCGCGGGGTTCAATTCTTTGAGGTTCACGACGCGCGCACGCACGCTTTCGACGCCCTTTGCCTGCATCTTTGCCTTAGACGGGGAAAGATACCGCGCCATGGCGTCCGCGTCGACGTCGACAAGCAGCGTGCCGTGGTGGTACGCGCGCCCCTCGTGATGATAGAACGCGTTGCCGGAGAACTTGCGCCCGGAGGCAAGCACATCGTTTCGTCCCGAGAGCTCCGTTTCGATCCCGCAGAGGGCGCACGCCCTTTGGATTACCGAAAGCTGCTTTTGAAGGTCGTAGTCCTCCTCATGCAGCAGAAACGTGAAGTTCAGGTTGCCGAGGTCGTGATAGACCGCGCCGCCGCCGGAAAGACGCCGCGCAAGCCTGCCGCCGTCCTCCGTAAGTCGTGAAGTGCGGCATTCGGCCCAGGCGTTCTGGTTGCGGCCGATCACGACCGTGCGCGCGTTCTGCCACAGATAAAGAAGGCAGCACCCGCCTTCAACGGTTTCCAGCAGGTGCTGCTCGATCGCAAGATTGCGATGGGGATCGAACCCCTCGCTTTCATAGACCCGGATCGTGTCGATCATGCAAAGGTGTAGCGCACGATCGGATTTCTCGCCGCCTTGACCTCGTCGGGCCGGCCGATCGGGGTGTTGTGCGGCGCGTTGTGCATGAAGTCCGGATCGGTCTTGCCGAGCTCGTAGAGCTTGCGGAATACGTCCGCCGCCCAGTCGAGCGTTTCCTTGCTTTCCGTCTCGGTCGGCTCAAGCATCAGCGCCTCGTGCACGATCAGCGGGAAGTACATTGTCGGCGGATGCATGCCGTAGTCGATCAACGACTTCGCGACGTCGAGCGCGGACACGCCGGTCTCCTTCTCGTAGCCCGAAAGGTCGAGTACGAACTCATGCATGCAGATGCGGTCGAACGCGGGCTTGAACGTGCCCTTGATCTTTTGCATCAGGTAGTTTGCATTCAGCACCGCGTTGGTCGCCGCCTCCGGAATGCCCTCGCGCCCGAGCGTCATCACATACGCGAGCGCGCGCACGCACACGAGGAAGTTGCCCATGAACGCGCGGACCTGGAGCCTGCCGGGCCGGTCCATCAGCGCCGAATGCGGCAGGAACGGCTTTAAGAACTCCTTGCAGCCGACCGCGCCTGCGCCGGGGCCGCCGCCGCCGTGCGGGGTGGCGAACGTCTTGTGCAGGTTCAGGTGGATGCAGTCAAAGCCCATGTCGCCGGGACGCACGACGCCCATGATCGCGTTCGTGTTTGCGCCGTCGTAGTAGCACAGACCACCCGCCTCGTGCACGAGCTTCGTGATCTCAAGGATGTTCTCGTCGAAGATGCCGACCGTGTTCGGATTCGTCAGCATCAGGCCCGCCGTGTCCTCGCCGAGTACGGATTTCAGCGCGTCGAGGTCGACGCAGCCGTCCGGCGCGGAGGGGATGTTGACGACCTGATAGCCGCACATCGCCGCCGTCGCGGGGTTGGTGCCGTGCGCGGAATCGGGGACGATGATCTTGGTGCGCTTCGTGTCGTTGTGCGAATCGTGGTACTGCTTGATGAGCAGCACGCCGGTGAATTCGCCGTGCGCGCCCGCCGCGGGCTCGAACGTCATGCCGTCCATGCCGGTGATCTCGCAAAGATCCGCCTGCAGCGTGTCAAGCACTTCCAGTGCGCCGCGGACCGTGGATTTCGGCGCGAGCGGATGGATGTTCGTGAAGCCCTCGAGCGCCGCCGCCTCTTCGTCGATGCGCGGGTTGTACTTCATGGTGCAGGAGCCGAGCGGATAGAAGCCGCAGTTGACGCCGTGGACCTGCTTATTGAGCTCGGTATAGTGGCGCGACACGTCGGTTTCGCTCATCTCGGGCAGATGCGGCGCGGTTTGACGCTGCAGGTTCTCCGGCAGCGCAACCGGCTCGACGTCCAGCTTCGGCAGGATGTCGCACTTGCGTCCCTTGACGCTTTTTTCAAAGATCAGGTTCATGCAAGCACCTCCTTTACCGTGGCGACGACCTCGTCAAGCGTTGCCTTCGACGCCTTTTCGGTCACGCACCAGAGCATGCCGTCCTCGTACGGGAGGCCGGACAGAACGCCCTTTTTCGCAAGCGCCTGTTCGATCTCTCGGCACTTTGGCATGTCGAGCAGGAATTCATGGAAGAACGCGCCGTCGTAGCGCAGGTGTACGCCGTCGATCGCGCAAAGCGCCTTCTGGAGATAATGCGCCTTTGCCGTGCACTGGTTTGCGACCTCGGCCATGCCGTCGGGTCCCATCGTCGCCATGTACACGCCCGCGGTCAGCGCGCACAGCGCCTCGTTCGAGCAGATGTTGGAGCTCGCCTTTTCGCGGCGGATGTGCTGCTCGCGCGCCTGCAGCGACAGCACGTACGCGCGTCTGCCGTCGTGGTCGGTCGTTTCGCCGACGATGCGGCCGGGGAGCTTGCGGATGTGCTTCATGGTCGTCGCCATAAAGCCGAGATACGGACCGCCGAAGCCGATCGGAAGACCCAGCGGCTGTCCTTCGCCGACTGCGACGTCCGCGCCGCAGTCTCTCGGCGTCTTCATGATCGCAAGCGCGATCGGATTGCAGCCCATCACGAACATCGCGCCCGCAGCATGCACCGCTTCGCCCAGCGCGTCCGCGTCCTCGAACAGGCCGTAGAAGTTCGGCTGCTGCACGTAGAACGAGGCGACGCCGTCGTTCAGCATGGATTTGAGCGCTTCAAGATCGGTTTTGCCGTCCTTTGCGGGGACGATCCGAAGCTCGTCGTTGGTGCCGTAGCAGTAGGTGCGGACGGTGTTGATGACGTCCGGATGCGTCGTCGCCGAGATCAGGGTCACGCGGCGCTTGCGGTCGCGGCACATCGCCGCCGCTTCGGCCGCCGCGGTCGCGCCGTCGTACACGGACGCATTGCTTGCGTCCATGCCGGTCAGCTCCGCGATCATGGTCTGATACTCGAAGATCGACTGCAGAACACCCTGCGAGATCTCCGCCTGATAGGGCGTATATGCGGTGAGGAACTCCTCCTTTGCGGGAATGTACTTCACGATCGAGGGGATGTAATGATCGTACGCGCCCGCGCCGCGCAGCACCGTCTTAAAGACGGTGTTCTTCGCTGCCAGCGCTTCCATGGCGGCTCGCACCTCCAGCTCGCTTTTGCCTTCGGGCAGGTCGAGCGGGCGGTTTAGGATCATGCTTTCCGGCACGTCGCGATACAGCTCGCGCGTGGAGGAAAGCCCGATCGCCTCAAGCATTTCCCGGCGCTGTTCCTCGGTGGAAGGAACGTAGCTTCCCATGCCTTATGCCTCCGCGCAGAACGCTTCGTACGCCGCAGCGTCCAGGAGCTCTTCGGTCGCGGTGACGTCGGAAACCTTGATGATCCACGCGCCGTAGGGGTCCTCGTTCAGCTTTTCGGGCGCGTCCAGGAGCTCTTCGTTGATCTCGGCAACGGTGCCGGAGACGGGCGAGAGCAGATCGGAGACCGCTTTGACGGACTCGACGTCGCCGAACGCTTCACCGGCGGTGACCGCGTCGCCGACCTCGGGCAGGTTCACGAAAACGAGATCGCCCAGCGCATCCTGTGCAAAATCGGAAATGCCGATCACCAGAAGGCCGTCTTCTTCCTTGACCCATTCATGGTCGCGGCTGTACTTCAGTTCGGGATTGATTGTCATGGTTCATTCCTCCTACTATTTATTTCTGTTTGTAAATGACAGGTACCACGTAAGGCGGTACGTTGTTGCTGATGTGCTTCGACGGGATGACGGCCTTTAAGCGCTTGCCGCGCACGTCGACCTCGACCTCGCCGTTGACCGGTACGTCGGAGCTGATGTAGCAGATGCCGATCGCGCGCTTGCCCGTTTCGGGAAGCAGCTTCAGCTCCGCGCCCTCGCCCTCGGTCATGTAGTACGGGATCATCGTGCCGCTGGTGACCCAGCCGATCATCTCGCCGCTGCGGTAGACCGGCATGCCGTGGCGCATGACGCCGCGATCCATGAGCGCGATCGGACGGACGCGCTTTTTGAGCGTCTCCATCGCTTCCGGCGTATAGTTCTTCGCGCGGAAGCACGCCGCAGCCTCGGACTGCTTCTTCAATGCCTCGCGGCCGATAAAGTCGCCCTTCGCCTCGTCGAAGGAGACCGCAAACCGCGCAAGCGCGAGCGCGAAGATCGGCATCGGCTCGCCCGCAACGTCGAGACCCATCTCGTCGCCGTACAGCGGCAGCATGCCCTCCATGCGCAGCGTGTCGCGCGCGCCGAGGCCCGCCGGCTTGCCGCCGAGCTCGATCAGGCGGTTCCACATCCAGTCCGCGTCCTCGTTTTTCAGGAACAGCTCGTAGCCGATCGGCTCCGCCGTGTAGCCCGTTCTTGCAATGCGGACCTTGTGGCCCTCGAGCAGCATCGTGGACAGGTTGTTGCGCGCAGGCTTTGTGATCTCCTCACCGCCCGAGAGGACCTTCAGGATGTTTTCGCTCTCCGGGCCCTGCACCGCGATCGACACGGTCTCGCCCGTGATGTTTTTGATCGTGCAGTCAAAGTTTTTGACGATCGGCTCGAACCACGCAAGGTCCTTTTCGGTGTTCGCCGCGTTGACGACGAGCAGGTACCGCTCCTCCTCGAACCGGTAAAGGTACGCGTCGTCGACGGCAACGCCATTTTCGTCCGGGATGATGCAGTACTGCGCCTGGTTCAGCTCGAGCGCCGCCGCGTTGCTCGAAAGAACGTGCTGCAGAAACGCCAGCCGTTCCGGTCCTTCGATCAAAAGACGGCCCATGTGGCTTACGTCGAACAGGCCGCAGCAGCGGCGGGTGTACAGATGCTCCGCGACAATGCCCTCGGGATACTGGATCGGCATTTCCCAGCCGCCGAAGTCGACCATCGTTGCTCCCGCGCTTACGTGCGCGTCGTACAGTTTGGTGCGTTTGAGTTCGCTCATGAGAATCCTCCTTGAAATGTGTTTGCGGCGCCCGCCGCAGGTGAAAATGAAAAAGCGCAAAGTACGCCTGTACCCTGCGCCTCCGTAACAAGCCTGAGAGATTCCCGCCGCAAAAGCGAATGAAAACGAAAAACTGAAAACGAAAAACTGAAGAATTCCGGTGGATTTTCCTGCGGAAAATCTTTTGATTCCCGTTCCGTTTCAGGCTCCGCGATCCATTGGCTGCAGGCAGCGGTTGCACCGTCGGCGTAAAGGGGAACAGACCCCTTTCCTTTCCGGAGTCCCGTCCGGGTCCGATCCTTTTGCCTGAGAGTTTTTGCGGTCCCCTTCGGCGTCAAAAATGCGATCTCTCCCGGACCCCTCCTCCGGGACAATATGCGGTTGTATCCTTGTATACGATACCGCGAAAACGGGGCTTTTGTCAAGAGGGAATGCGGACTTTTCGGCAGCAAAATACCGGCGCGGCAGCGATCCCTTCCGCCCGCGCACAGCGTTTGCGGAATACAAAAAGCAGGAGCGCTCCCGCGCTCCCGCTGTTTCCTGTTTTTTATTTTGTCTTTGCATTTCTGACGTTCGACCAGCCGCCGTAATATGTCGTACCCTCGAAGATGTGATAGGAACGCACGCGAACGTAATACGTCGTGTTCGCCTTCAGGCTCTTGACCGTGTACGACGTCGTTTGCGCGTTGTCGATCGTGAACGTCTGGCGGTTCTGCGTGAACTTTTCGTCGGTCGCGACCTGCACCTGATACCCCGTAAAGTTCTTGGACGCACCCCACTTCGCCGTGATCTGCTTTGTGCCGCCGGTCACGCTGTTCAGCGTACGGGTGGTGATGCGGACGGTCGTTTTGAGCGGTCCGACCATGCCGAGGTTGTAGTTGTCCATTGCGCCGCCCATTGTCGTGCCGTCCGGATTCTCGCGCTCTGCAAAGTACGCCTTGACGCCGTACTGGTAGCGCGTGCCCGCATAGACCTGCGTATCGGTCCACGTGGTTTCCGTCGTGTTGTTCCAGCGTTTGAAGTCCGTCCAGCCGTTGGTCGTGCTGCTCCATGCGCGGCGATAGATGACGTAGCCCTTCGCGCCTTCGACTGCTGTCCACGTGATCTTGACGCCGCCCTTCGTGTTCACGACTTTGGTCTCCGTCGTCGCGGGCAGGTAGATCTTGAACCATGCCGAGCAGGTGTTTTCGGTGCCGACAAACCGCACGTTCAGCGTCGCCGTACCGGGCTCTCTGTTGTTGACAAATTCGCAGGTGTAGAGGACCGGATCGAGGACCTGCCCGTTCGCGTCCTTGACCTCAAACGCGGGCAGCAGCAGGCTGCCGGTATGGACCATGTACGGCGTCGCGCCCTTGTAGGCGATCGCCGGATCGGTCCATCCGACCGTGCCATCGCCGAGAAACGCGGGAATCAGCGTGACGCCCATCCACGTGTCCGCATATGTGTCGTACGTATAGCAGATCTTCGTCGGCGCGGCGTCGAACGTCAGGATCCCGCTGACGTTGTCATAGACGCCCGCATCCGCAAATGGTTCGACGCGTCCCGGATCGACGCCGAGCGTGTTGAAATCGAACAGATACTTGCCGTCGCTCTCGGTCAGCGGTCCGCCGCAGCGCCGCTGTCCGCCGCAGTCGCAATAGAGCTCTTCGAGCGCTTCGCATGCCTCCAGGTCCAGCTTCGCAAGCCGGTTGTTCCTGCAGGCAAGGCCCTGCAGCGCGGTACAGGCCGAAAGGTCGAGCGCTTCGATCTGATTGTCCGAGCAATCGAGCGCCTTCAGCTTCTCCGCATGCGAAAGATCGAGCGCGGACAGTTGATTGTCGCTGCACAGCAGCACCTCCAGATGCCGGTTGACGCTCAGATCGAGCGCTCCGATCCGGTTGCCGCTGCAGTCGACCGACAGCATGTATTCCGGAATGGGACTGTCGATCTCCGTCAGCAGGTTGTTGCGGCAGGAAAGACGCAGCCCCGTCGTGGCCAGCTTCAGATGGGTCAGCCGGTTGTTGTCGCAGTACAAATACCCAAGCTGCTGCATGTGCGAAACGTCGATATCGCTGAGCTGATTGTTGTCGACGCACAGCGTACTGAAGCTTGTAATGCGCAGGTTCAGGCTTGTCAGCTTGTTGTTCGAGCAATCGAACGTGGAGAACCCGTCCCACGGCTTGAATTTGATCGAGGTCAGCCGGTTGCTCGCGCAATAGACCTCGCCCAGATGCTCATTTTGGGAAAGGTCCAGCGATTTCAGCTTGTTGTTGAAGCATACCAGTCGTTCGAGCTGTTCGCAGCCGCCGATGCTCAGCGCGGTCAGCGCGTTGTCATTGCAGTAGAACCAGCGCAGCTTCTTCTGCTTGCTGACGTCGATCGAGGTCAGGCCGATCCCGCTGACGTCGAGCTTTTCGAGTCCGTTGACCTCCGCCTTTTCAAAGTTGAACAACTTGATCTTGGTGTTTGCGCAGTACAGCTCGCCGAGCGCCATATTCTCCTTCATCGTCAGCGTGGCGATCGGGTTGTCGTCAAGAACGAGGATGTGCAGGTTCACCATGCCGGAGATATCGAGCTTCGTCAGCTTGTTGCTGTCGCAGTACAACTCCTTGAGCCATCTCAAAGATTTCACGTCGAGGCTGGATAGATTGTTCCTTGCAACGACATTGCCGTCCTCGTCATAGCCCGCGCCGCAATACAGCTCCTCGAGATTGATAAAATATGTGACGCCCTTGAGGTTTGCAATGCCCATGCCGGTCACGTTTATGGTCTTGATCGATTCCGCTTCGGACGAGGTCATGTAATCGCGGCCGAACGTGGACTTCAGAAGCTCACGGAAGGTCTTATCCGGAAAGTTGGAGGAATTGAAATAGATCTTGGACGCCCTTTCGGTTTCGCCCTTCGTCTCAACCGGCACAAAGGCGCACAGCTCCTTCGTTTCGGGGTCCTCGACCTGCAGCGTGCCGGGCTCGGTCGAAAGTGCGGGGCGCTTCGCCGCCGGAACGATCACATGCGGTTCGACAGCCGCGGCGGGCTTGTCGGTCTGTTCCTCCGCTGCCGCGATCGTCGGCAGCAGCGACAGCGCCATCAGAAGGCACAGCGCCAGCGCGATCCATCTGTTCTTCATAGGTGCATTCTCCTTTTGTTTTCCTGCGTTCATTCTATCACAGCCCTTGCAAAATAGTTGTAACAGAGTTGTAACAAAATGCGGGAAAACGGTTCATATTGCGGCCTTAAATTCGGTCCGCTGTAATTTAGACACGCGAGCGGCCCAAAATGTGACGTCGTTCTATAAAAAAAGCTCCGGTTGCCCGGAGCCGTTGTTCATACGTTCGCCTTACAGCGTGAATTTCACATAGGTTTTCTTGCCCTTGCGGATCTTGACGCCCGCTTCGAGCTGTTCGCGCGTGACGTTCATCCACGTGTCGTCCACACGCGCGCCGTCGAGCTGGATCGAGCCCTGCGTGATCAGCGTGCGGATCTTGCCCTTGGAGGCTTCGATCCCGCCCAGAAGCAGCATGTCGACGATGTTGATTTTGCCGTCGGAAAGCGCCGATTCCGGAACCGCGAAGCTCGGCATGTTCGCGTCGTCGCCTGCCCCGGAGAACAGCGCGCGCGCCGCGGTCTGCGCCTTGTTCGCCTCGTCCTCGCCGTGCACGAGCTTCGTCAGCTCGAACGCAAGGATCTCCTTCTTCTCGTTGATGCGGGAATCGTCCCAATGCTCCATCGCTTCGATCTCTTCGATCGGGATGAAGGTCAGCATGCGGATGCACTTCATGACGTCCGCGTCGCCGACGTTGCGCCAGTACTGGTAGAACTCGAACGGTGTCGTCTTGTTCGGATCGAGCCACACGGCGTTGCCGGCGGTCTTGCCCATCTTCTTGCCCTGCGAGTCGGTTAAGAGCGTGATCGTCATCGCGTACGCGTCCTTGCCGAGCTTTTTGCGGATCAGCTCCGTGCCGCCGAGCATGTTGGACCACTGGTCGTCGCCGCCGAACTGCATGTTGCAGCCGTTGTGCATGTACAGATAGTAGAAGTCGTACGACTGCATGATCATGTAGTTGAACTCGAGGAAGGAGAGGCCCTTTTCCATGCGCTGCTTATAGCATTCCGCGCGCAGCATGTTGTTGACCGAGAAGCACGTGCCGACCTCGCGCAGCATGTCGACGTAGTTCAGGTTCAGAAGCCAGTCCGCATTGTTGACCATCTCGGCCTTGCCCTCGCCGAACTCGATGAAGCGCTCCATCTGGCGCTTGAAGCATTCCGCGTTGTGATCGATATCCTCCTTGGTGAGCATCTTGCGCATGTCGGTACGCCCGGAGGGGTCGCCGATCATGGTCGTGCCGCCGCCGATCAGCGCGACCGGCCTGTTGCCCGCCATCTGCAGACGCTTCATCAGCGTCAGCGCCATGAAATGCCCCGCGGTCAGGCTGTCCGCCGTGCAGTCAAAGCCGATGTAAAACTTTGCGCCGCCGTTGTTGACGAGCTCGCGGATCTCCGCCTCGTCCGTGACCTGCGCGATCAGCCCGCGCGCCTTGAGTTCCTCATAAATCTGCATAGTATCCTCCCGAAACCGGACCGGGCCCGGTCCGATAATTACAGGCATTATATACGGTTTTCTGCCCGGCTGTCAAGTCCTTTCCCGCGCGTCGCCGTCTCTTCCCTTCAGGGGGAAGACTTCGGACGAGCAAAAACGGGACCGCCGGAGCGGTCCCGTTCGATGTTGTTTTTGTCAGTTGTCGTAATCCCTTGCCGCCATTGCGTATTCATACAGCGCGCAGACTGCGTTCTGTGCCGCGGTGTTTTCCGCATATGCCTCGGAACCCAGCAGCCGGCTGACATAGGACAGTGCGCAGACCTCGATCGTCTGGGTATTGCTGCCTTCCGTGACCGTGATCGTGAACGTCTCCGTCAGCCATGTCGCCTTGACGCCCCGTATCTCGACCATGACGCGGTCGCCTTTCTGCGTTGTCTCCCACTCTATGGCCTCATACGTCTCCACGTTGATATCAACGGCGTCCGCATCCAGCCTTGTGCCGTCCTTATGCGCGAGGAAGATGCGGATCGCGGTCTCGCTGTCCAGCACCAGCGATAAGCCAGGCGCCTTGAATACCGCTTCGTCCTCCGGCGCTTCCTCTTCGCCCGCCGTCTCTGTTGCCGTCATCGGATAGTCGTCCGCCGCAGCATCCCCGATATCATCGACGTCATAGCTTCCTTCCATGCATTTGCTCATCGCCGCATAGTCCGTGCCGAGCGTCCAGCCGTTCACGCTGCTGAGGAAGAGCTGCACATAGTGGCCGTAGTCCGCGAGGGCATGAATCAGCGCCGTCGTCTTATTCCGCAAGGTCTCGTCTTCAATGCCGGTCGTACCGCCCGTGACTGCGGCGTCCCATGCTTCGACGTAGTCCTTCACGGAATACGTCTTTTCGATCGTCTTGCCGTCGCCGTAGTGCAGCGTCGCGGTGATCGTGTCCGCCATCTGCAGCGCATTCACATAGCATTTGAAGCCCCTGTGATCCGTTTCGCCCTTCGCCGCTCTGTACGGGACCTGCGGATTTCTTTCGGCAAAGACGTCCCTGCCTTTGCCGCTGATCGCAAACGTCATATAGGACGTCACCCGTTCGGCGTCGGTCAGCATGGACATATCCACAAAGAACTGCACGCCGATCTCGCCCGACAGGATCAGGTTCTGCGTTACGAACGCAGGCTCGGAAGGCGCGGATTCGATCCAGAAATAGCCGCCGAAGGCCGACCACCCGTCGTTGTAATCCGTCTTGAAGTAGATCGTGACATTGCCCGCGTGCGCGGCGTCGACGGTATACTGATTGTCCAGGCCGTCCGGATACCAAGCGTCGATCGCGCCGTTTGTGATATGGACGACCTTGATCTGTTGCCCTTCGGCAAGCGTCGTTTTGAGCATGTACTCGCCGCCTGCGTTCGGATTCTCTTCAAACCGCTGCGAACGGTCGATCGAATCGGCGTTCCACGCCGGTCCGATCAGATAATACCCGTTGTCAAACGGCGTTTCGGTATAGACGGCGTACAGCGACGTGTCGTCGTACGGCGCGAAGGTGTAGACGTTATCCCAACTCACGCAGTCGCCTTCCGGCTCGCCGTCCCCGTCCCATGTAAAGCCTTCCGCGTTGTACCAGCCCGCAAACCGCATGCGGCCGTTTTCCCGGTACAGCGGCGCGGACAGCGTGACCTCGTCGCCGCTGTAGATCGTGCCCTCGCGGTCGATCGTGATGCCGTTTTCGGATGTGCCGCGCAGCGGCTGTACGCTGCCGTTCACAACGTAATTGCCCGCAATGTTGTAAAGCAGCGTCACGGAGCGGCGGAACACCCTCAGCTGATGGCTGTCTATGCCGTAAAACAGGTCGTAAACGCCCCTGTACATGCTCATCTCATCCCCGAAATCGGGCTTGATCCGACATTCCTGCCGGTTGTTGCCGAGCTCGCGGAGCTCGCCGGTCGACGGGATGTTATAGATGAGCGTCCTGTTGCCGTAGGTTTTTCCCTCCCGGCCGATAAAGAAGTTTACGGCATACTCGCCGCTGTCAATGTCCGTCGACATCCAGACGGTCTCTTCGCCCTCGAAATCGTAGATATCCTCTTCGTCGATCGGGTCTCCGAAGCCGTAGGAAAACCCCGTCCCGGCGGCATCGTGCGCGTTTCCCATCGGATACGGAATCTCGTCCATCCAGTTGAAGCCGAGCACATACGCGTACGCCTCGGCGTCCGGATCGTCGTAGGTGTGCGTGATCGTCAGCGTCCTTTCGCCCGCGTCCAGCGTAAAGTGATAGACGCCCTTATGCGACGTGACCAAAACCATCGGCCTCGCATCCGAAGCGCCGTCGTAACCGTCACCCTCGACGAGATGCAGATCCTCCGTCGAATCGAAGATGTAATAATAGTTTTCCGTATGTGTGTTGACCGGATCGTCCTCCACGAAGGACTCTCCGTCGATCAAGATCCCGACATCGTACCGCTTAAACGAACAGACCGCATCCTCGTCGTCGAACTCCTCGCCCTCGACCCTGAGGTCGTAGCGGAACAGGCCGTCTTCGCCTTTGGTGAACTGTTCGGTGATATCGAATCCGTCCCATACGTTTTCAAAGATATGGATCTGGCAGATGCCCCTGCCCCGGAACGTCGCGGTGACCGTGACGGGACCGTCCGGCATGACGAAGCTGAACTGGCTTGTACCCTCCCCGCTCGGCGTAAGCGCAACCGGGGCTCCGCCGCACGTCGCAGAGATCGACGCCAGCTCATAGTACGAGGACTCCGGCGTCGCGGTCAGCACAACGGTATCGCCCGTGTACGCCCAACTGCTGCCCGCGCGTACGGTGCCGTGACGCGTTTCCCCGATCGTGATATCATACTTTGCCGGGATCGTAACGCTGACGGGGACGGACCCGGAAGGTCCCGTCCCATTTTCATACGAAACCTGGTATACGCTTGTGTACGGGATGCTGCCCGTATACGTTCCGGGCGCATACTCGCCTGCAGGGATTTTGATTGCGCAATAACGGAAGTCAGACGGATAGACAAACCACGCGCCGCAAGAGGTTCCGTCTCCGGACAGCCATTCCGTGGACAATCCGTAATCTTCAACGTAATACAGCCGATACGGAACGGTGTTCGTTCCGTCTGTCAGCGTTCCGGAAGCGAAATTCACAAGGATGAAGTCCCCTTGATTCGGATCGATTCCGATAAGCGTCGACGGTGAGATCGTAAAATACGTGTAATCCTGCCGATAATCGATCTCGATGGAGGTCGGGCTCGCAAGCGTAAAATCGCAGTCCGCCGCCGCGGTCAGCACCGTCGCGGGCAGCAGGGACAGCATCATGACAAGCGACAGAAGCAATGCAAGGACCTTTCGTTTCATATGGTTCCCTCTCTTTCAACAGGATATATTTTCATATACAGTATATCGGAATCCCGTGTAAAATGCAAGCAAAACCGAACCGATACGACGCTTTGACAAGGCGCGGGGCGGATGGTATACTGAACATATGGAACATCAACGGATCTATCACAACGCGCTGCCCGCCGTCGTGCGGGACTGTCTCGACTCGCCGTGTCTAAAAAGGCTTCGGCACGTCGGGATGAACTGCGGCTGCGAATACACTTCCTTTCCGCGCTTTGCAAATCTGAAGCCGTATTCGCGCTTCGATCACAGCGTCGGCGTCGCCCTGATCGTGTGGCATTTCACGCACGACGCGGCGCAGACGGTCGCGGGGCTTCTGCACGACGTCGCAACGCCGGTGTTTGCACACGTCGTGGATTTTCTGCGCGGCGACTACCTTGTGCAGGAATCGACCGAGGACGGCACGCGCGCGATCATCGAGCAAGACGAAACGCTGCAGCGCGTCCTGCATGCGCACGGCCTTGCGACCGACGACGTATGCGACTACCACCGCTATCCGATCGCGGACAACGATTCGCCGCGCCTTTCGGCCGACCGGCTCGAATACACGCTCGGTAATCTCATAAACTACCGCATCCGCCCTGAGGCCGCGGTCCGGGCGTTCTATGACGATCTTCTGGTCGGAACGAACGAGGACGGCGCGCCGGAGCTCACATTTTCGGACGCGGCGAAGGCGTCGGATTTCGCGTTCGCCTCGCTGGAATGCTCGAAGATCTACGTCTCGGACGAGGACCGCTATGCGATGCAGATGCTCTCGGAGCTTTTGCGCGACGCGATCCGTGGCGGCGTGCTCGCCGACGCCGACCTGTACACGACCGAGCCCGCGGTGATCGAGAAGCTGCTGGCCGATCAAAAAACCGCCGCGGCATGGAATCGCTACTGCGCGTACCATGCGATGCGCCGCGCCGACGCACCGCAGGGAGAGGGGCAATGGCGCAGGATTGCCGCAAAGAAGCGCTGCATCGACCCGCTGATCCAAGGCGTCGGCCGGGTCAGCGCGTGCGATCCCGCCTTTTTTGACGCGCTTCTTGCCTTCCGCGCCGATCCGCTTTCGGACTGGCTTGCGGCAGATTGACAGAACACGGCTTCTTCGGAGGCCGTTTTTCTTTTTTGTGTCAGGTCCTTGGATTTTGGGGACTCTTTATAGTTGAAACCGGTTTTGAAGGAAGCACATATGGAACAAAACGAACGATTCGATCGGATCTGTGCCGAAACGCGCGACGGGCTGCGCTTTTCGACCGTGTACGACGGCGCGTGCATGCCCTGCTGCGGAATCTCCGCGTTCGATGCGGACGACGCGGCGGCGTATGCTGCCGCATATCGCGTTTGCGCAAGCAAACATATCGAGCGGCGCAAGCCGCATATCGCCCGAGATCGGCAAGTGATATACGCCTTCGGCGTGTGAGATATGCGCTTCGCGCATGTGAAGGCGGATCCTCCTGCGGAGAATCGTCTGATCGTGTTCCCCCTCAGCCAATTCATGCGGTTCGAAACGACACCTCGCTTTGACAACGCACGGCGCGGATGGTATACTGTATCCGGAACGGCAACGAATTGCCGCAGTCGTGCGGAGGAGAACAGAACCCATGAAGCAAGAAGCCCTTGAACCGATCGGCAGCAAAGAGCGGTATCCCTGTTTCGATGTGCTGAAGCTCATCGCGTCGTTCGCTGTCGTGATGCTGCATGTCTCTGCGCAGCATTGGTTTTACGCGAAGCTGAAAACACCCGAATGGCGCGCATTCAATCTGTATGACGGCAGCGTGCGCTTTGCGGTCCCCCTGTTCGTCATGATCAGCGGCGCGCTGTTCCTGTCCGAGGATCGCCCGATCAAAAAGCTGTACGGAAAATACATTCTTCGTATCGTGACGGCGTTTCTCTTCTGGTCGATCCTGTACGCGGCGATCTCCTATTTTCAGGGAACGTCGCTCACGGAGGCGATCAAGGAAGCGATCAAGGGTCATTATCATCTTTGGTATCTGTACATGATCGTCGGGCTGTACATGATCGTTCCGTTCCTGCGTCCCGTCGTTCAGAACAAGACGCTGCTGCGCTACTTTTTGATCCTTTCCTTTCTTGTCGGGATCGTCGTTCCGCAGGCGGTCGCGATCCTTGCCGTGTTCCGTCCCAACTCCGCGACGTTTGCGCAGAGCGTCTGGGATCAGACCTATCTGTACCTGCCGTTCGGCTATTCGTTCTATTTCGTCCTCGGGTATCGGCTGAAAGGGATCGCGTTCACAAAAAGAACGACCGTCGTTTCCGCCGTGCTCGTCATTGCCGGGATCGCGGCGACGATTCTTCTGACGCAATGGATCAATTACCATATGCTGCAGTTCAACCTGAAACACAAGATCGTTCTGTTCTATCAGAATCAGACGGTGAACGTGGCCATGACGGCGGGTGGCGTGTTTTTGCTCGGACAGCAGCTGGTTCGGCGTCCGTGCTCTGCCCGCGGGCAGAAATGGCTCACGGTGCTGTCCGGATCCACCTTCGGCGTATACCTTGTTCACCCGATCCTGATCGAAGCAATAAGGATGATCGGACTGGATACCGTCACGTTTAACCCTTATCTGTCCGTTCCGGTGATTACGATCCTCGTTTTTCTGTCGTCCCTCCTTGTGTCGCTGATCCTGAATCAAATCCCGTTTGTGAAGAAGTATCTCGTCTGAACGGATCCGCAATACAAAAAACAGGCTGCCGGAAAGCAGCCTGTTTTTGATTGCCGTTTACCGCACCGTAAGGCCGTTCGCGTCGGCGTCGAGCGTGAGCGTCGTGCCCTCGGCGGGGGATTCGCGGATGATGTAGCGCGCAAGCAGCGATTCCGCGTGCGACTGGATAAACCGCTTCAAAGGACGTGCGCCGAACTGCGGATCGGAGCCGTTCTCGACGATGTACGCCTTTGCCGCGTCGGTGACCGCGAGACGGTAGCTTCTCGCTTCGAGACGCTTTTCGAGGTCCTTGAACAGCAGCTCGACGATGCCCTTCAGGTTTTCGCCGGTCAAGGGCTTGAAGAACGCGATCTCGTCGAGACGGTTGATGAACTCCGGACGGAAGCGCGTCTTGAGCTCGTTGCGCACCCAGTCCTCGACGCCGGGCTTTAAGTGCCCGTCGGCGTCCATGCCGTCCAAGAGCGTATCGGAGCCGATGTTCGAGGTCAGGATGATGATCGTGTTCTTGAAATCGACCGTGCGGCCCTGTCCGTCGGTGATGCGGCCGTCGTCCAGCACCTGCAGAAGCACGTTCAGCACGTCCGGATGCGCCTTTTCGACCTCGTCGAACAGCACGACCGCGTACGGCTTTCTGCGGACCGCCTCGGTGAGCTGCCCGCCCTCGTCGTAGCCGACGTATCCCGGAGGTGCGCCGATCAGACGCGACACGGAGTACTGCTCCATGTATTCGCTCATGTCGATGCGCACCATGTTGCGCTCGCTGTCAAACAGCGCTTCGGCCAGCGCCTTGCACAGCTCGGTCTTGCCGACGCCGGTGGGGCCGAGGAACAGGAACGAGCCGATCGGCCGGTTCGGGTTCTGAATGCCCGCGCGCGACCTGAGGATCGCGTCGCACACGCGCTGCACCGCGTCGTCCTGTCCGACGATGCGCCGATGCAGCACTTCGTCGAGGTGCAGGAGCTTTTTCCGTTCGCTTTCGAGGAGCTTGGACACCGGAATGCCGGTCCATCTTGCCACGATCTGGGCGATCTCCTCCTCGGTGACGTGATCGCGCAGCAGCGTGTTCTCCTTCGTCGCGTTCTTCGCCTCGGCTTCCTCGAGCGCCTTTTGCAGCTGCGGCAGCTTTCCGTACTTCAGCTCCGCCGCCTTGTTCAGGTCGTACGCGTTTTCGGCCGCGGTGATCTCGTTGCTGACGGCTTCGATCTGTTCGCGAAGCGCCTGCACCTTGGCGATCTCGGCCTTTTCGGCCTCCCACTTCGCCTTCATCGCGTTGAACGCGTCGCGCTGCTCGGAAAGCTGCTTCTCGATCTCCTCGAGATGCGCTTTGGACTTCGGATCGTCGTCCTGCTTTAAGGACGTTTCCTCGATCTCCAGCTGCATGATGCGGCGCATCTTTTCGTCCATCTCGCTCGGCATCGAGTTCATCTCGGTCTTGATGAGCGCGCACGCCTCGTCGACCAGGTCGATCGCCTTGTCCGGCAAAAACCGGTCGGAGATGTAACGGTCGGACAGCGTTGCCGCCGCGATCAGCGCCGCGTCGTGGATCTTGACGCCGTGGAAGACCTCGTAGCGTTCTTCGAGGCCGCGGAGGATCGAGATCGTGTCCTCGACGCTCGGCTCCTCGACCATGACCGGCTGGAACCGGCGTTCGAGCGCCGCGTCCTTTTCGATGTACTTGCGGTACTCGTCGAGCGTCGTTGCGCCGATGCAGTGCAGCTCGCCGCGCGCCAGCATCGGCTTTAAGAGGTTGCCCGCGTCCATCGCGCCGTCGGTCTTGCCCGCGCCGACGATCGTATGCAGCTCGTCGATGAACAGGATGATCCGCCCGTCGCTCTTCTTGATCTCCTCCAGCACCGCCTTTAAGCGCTCCTCGAACTCGCCGCGGTACTTTGCGCCCGCGACCAGCGCGCCCATGTCGAGCGAGAAGATGCTGCGGTCCTTCAGATTGTCCGGCACGTCGCCGCGCACGATCCGAAGCGCCAGGCCTTCGGCGATCGCCGTCTTGCCGACGCCCGGCTCGCCGATCAGGCACGGGTTGTTCTTGGTCTTTCTCGAAAGAATGCGGATAATGCTGCGGATCTCGTTGTCGCGGCCGATGACCGGGTCCAGCTTGTGCGCCTTTGCAAGCTCCACAAGGTCCTGCCCGTACTTTTTCAGCACGTCATAGGTCCCCTCCGGATTATCGGTGTTGACCTGCCGGTTGCCGCGGACCGCCTTCAGCGCGGCAAGATACGCGTCCTTTGCGATGCTGTACGCCCGGAACAGCTTTTTGAGCGTCTCGTCCGGCTGTTCGAGCAGTCCCAGCATCAGGTGCTCGACCGACACGTACGCGTCTCCCATGCGCTTGGCCGCGGCGTCCGCCGCCGTGATCGCGCGCGACAGCGTCGGCGCGGCGTAGCTTTGCTGATTGTCGCCCTGATACGTCAGAAGCGCGTCGATCGCGCGGTCGACCGCCGTGCGCAGCGCGGGCACGTCGACCTGCATCGAGGAAAGCAGCTGCGCGTTCAGATCGTCCTGCTCGTCGATCAGCGTCTTCAGAAGATGCACCTGCTCGACCTGCGTGTTGCGGTTGGCTTCCGCCAGACTCTGCGCGCCCTGGATCGCTTCTATGGATTTTTGTGTGAATCGGTTTGCATTCATATGCGTCGCCTCCTTGTTTCCGAATGAAGATGCCGGGGCCCGGGGACGCATCCCCTGCGCCCGCATCGTTTTAGCACTCTCACCCTTCGAGTGCTAAACATATCATAGCACACTTGATGCAAAAAGCAATACGTTCGGCAAGGAGTTTGCTTTCGTTTCACAATTCCACCATCTTTTCGTAAAAAAGTCGCCCGCATTGCTTGCGGGCAACGTGCGCGGCGTGCTATACTGTACCGGTAATCCAATCTGCAAGGAGGCCGCTATGGGTATCTTTTCGGGCATCAACCGGTTCCATGCCGCAGGGCAGGAGGCCAACACCAACTATGTGGAACAATACGGTCAACCGGTCAAATCGCTGTATACGTCGACCAAAATCCTCACCCTTCACCATCAGATCGACGTGACCGACGAGCAGGAGCAGGTCGTCTATCAGGCGCGCACGAAGGTGTTTACGCTGCACGATTCCACGGAGATCGTCGACGCCGCGGGCAATCCGGTCGCGTCGATCCGCAAAAAGCTGTTCTCGTTCCATGAGCGGCATTTCATCTCGATGGCGAACGGCACGGAATTCCAGTTCTCGAACGAGCTGTTCCATCTGATCAAGGACGTCACGAACATCGAAGAGCTCGGCTGGCAGCTGCGCGGCAACGTGCTCGGCATCAACTTCGAGCTCTTTGACGCCGACGGCAGCATCATTGCGACGACCTCGCAGAAGCTGATCTCGATGCACAACAAATACTGCATCGACCTGTACCGTCCGGAACACGAGCAGGCCGTCGTCGCAATCCTGATCACGCTCCAGCACATGCTTGCCGACCGCGAAAAGCGGGAATCGTCGAGCACAAGCAACAACTGAACAAAAGCAGCCGCTTCCCGCGCCGGTGATGCAAACAGCAGCGGTCGTGCCGATCCCTCTCGGCAGTGAGAAGGTTCGCTGCCCGAAATGCAGCGGGATCCGGCGAGACAACCGCAATCTGTATCGGAAGTGCGGCGTCAGATTCCTGCACGAATAAACGGATACGGACAAAAACGGAGCCTTTGCGGCAGATGCCGCGGGGCTCTTTTTTCGGCGGGTGCTTTACGCGCGGCGTGAATCTATGCTATACTGATTGCATCGAAAGGCGAAACAGGAGGAAGTGTATGACGGAACGCGAGCTTGATGTATTGAAAGCGCTTTCGGAGGCGAACGCGCCGAGCGGATTTGAGGACGAAACGGTGCGGGTCGCAAGGGCGGCGATGGGGGATCTCTGCACGATCGAGGAGGATCACCTGCGCAATCTGTATCTGTACCGCAGGAAAAACACCGGCGGCAAGCCCATTCTGATGCTCGACGCGCACAGCGACGAGGTCGGCTTCATGGTCCATTCGATCCGCCCCTCCGGCACGCTTCGCGTCGTGCCGCTCGGCGGATGGAACCGTGCGACGCTGCCGGGCGCAAGGGTCATGGTGCGCAATCGCGAGGGGTGCTGGATCCCCGGCGTGATCGCGGCCAAGCCTCCGCATTTCATGAGCGCGGCGGAAAAAGAGCGCACGGGCGCGCCGGAGATCCGCGATCTTGCAATCGACGTCGGCGCAGCGAGCGCCGCGGAGGCTGCGGAGGTTTTCGGGATCCGCATCGGCGAGCCGGTCGTGCCGGACGCGCCGTTCCGGTATGACGCGGAACGCGGGCTGTTTTTCGGCAAGGCGTTCGACTGCCGCATCGGCGTCGCGGCGCTTCTGGAAGTGATGCGGCGCATTGCGGACGAGGACCTTTCCGTCGACGTCGTCGGCGCGCTGTCCGTGCAGGAGGAGGTCGGCGAACGCGGCTGCAAGGTCACGACGAACCGCATCCGCCCCGACGCGGCGCTCGTGTTCGAGGGCTGTCCCGCAGACGATACCTTCGGCGAGCCGTACGCCATGCAGACCAGACTCAAAAACGGCCCGATGATCCGCTTCATGGACACGTCCGTCATCTGCAACCCGCGGTTCGTGCGGTATGCGCTCGATCTTGCGGAGCAGCAGCGCATCCCCGCGCAGGCGGCGGTGCGCGAAGGCGGCGGCAACGACGCGGCGATCATCCAGTCCCAGCTTCTCGGCGCGCCTGCGATCGTGCTCGGCGTTCCGGTGCGCTATATCCACACGCCCGCGTGCATTGCGGCGGCGGCGGATTACGAGGCGACGGTCGCGCTGGCGCTGGCGCTGATCCGCGCGCTGAACCAATCGGTCATTGCATCCTTCTGAATCAGCAGCCGACGCCGGTCGACGTGCCCGCAAACAGCGGGAACCGGCGCGTTCAGGCGATCCCCGTGCAGACAAAAACTCCCTTCGTTTCGGCGAAGGGAGCTTTATTTTTCAAATTACTTATTCAGATGCCGGATGGCCGGATCGCCGTAGAAGTTGACGATCAGCGAGCCGGGGCCGACGGCGGAGCCGACGCCGGGCTCGACGTAGCCGTAATGGAACAGCAGCTCGTCGTCCGGGAAGTGCGCCTTGATCTTGTCGCCCAAAAGCCTTGCATCGTCCTCGCAGTCGGCGTGCGCGATGCAGATGTTGCGGTTCTTTTTGACGTTCGCGTACGTTTTGACGTATTCCGCGACGCGATCCAGGGAACCCTGCCGTCCGCGGACCTTTTCGACCGCGACGTTGTGGCCCTCCTCGTCGAACACGACGATCGGCTTGACGCTGAACACGCCGCCGAAGAACGCGGCGGAGGCGCTGACGCGGCCCGCATTGCGCAGGTATGTCAGCTTGTCGACCGTGCCGACCTCGTTGAAGTTCTGATTCTCCTGCTCGATCCACGCTTCGATCTCTTCGAGCGTCTTGCCCTGCGCGCGCATCTTTGCGATCTCGATCAGCATCATCGCATACGAATAGATGCAGTTGCGGCTGTCGATGCACTTGATGGTTGCGTCCGGGAATTCCTTTTCGATCCGGTCGCGCGCGACAAAGCTCTCCTTGACGGACGAGGACAGCGCGCCGGTGCACGACAGCGACAGCACGTCGCGGCCTTCGGTCAAGAATTTGCGGAACGCCGCTTCGTATTCCTGCGACGTGACCTGCGAGGAGCGCAGCCGTACGCCGCTGCGTATCATGTCATAATACTCCTTCGCGCCGATCTCCTTCCAGTCGCCGTTCGCGTTGTATTCCTTCTCGTCGATGTAGAAGTGCATCGGGACGATCGCGTCGACGCCGTACTCCTGCGCCTGCGCGCTTGTGAGGTTGCAGCTTGAGTCCGCAACGATAGCAAAGGGTTTCATGGTGCCTCCTTATTCCAATATGACGATGAAGTCATAGATTTCCTGTTCGCCGTCGATCTCGTAGTATTCCTTGTCGGGGAAGCGTTCGCGGAACATTTTTCGCACCGCGTCCCTGTCGTCCTCGCCGACGTCCTCGCCGAAGATCACCGTCGCGATGCTCTTTTCGGCGATCGAAAGCTGTTCGCACAGGCGCCGCAGCGCTTCGACCCGGTCCGGCGCGGCCGAAAGCACCTTCTTGTTCGTGAAGCCGATGAAATCGTTGTTCTTCACGGAAAGGTCCCGGTAGTCCACGTCGCGGATCGCCCGCGTCACCATGCCGGTCTCGACGTATTCCATGTTTTCGACGAAGTTGTCCATCACCTCGTCGGCCGTGTCAAAGCTGTAATCGAGCATCGAAAGCGCGGCGTACGCCTGCCCAAGGTTCTTTGACGGCACGACGTGCACCGTCGATTCCTTGTAGAGCTTCGCCGCCTGCTCCGCCGCCATCAGAATATTGGCGTTGTTCGGGAACACAAAGATGTGCTCGGCGTTCATCGCGTCGAACGCGTCGATGAAATCGCTGATCGAGGGGTTCCGCCCCTGCCCGCCGTCGATGATGCGGTCCGCGCCCATTTCGGCGAACACGTCCATCACGCCGCGCCCGGTCGCCACCACGCACGTCGCGTAGTTCGTGCGCGCGCGCTTGACCTCGGGAAGCGCGTCCTGCCTTTCCTGCTCGTGCTCGCTGTGCTGGAGCTCCATGTTTTCGACCTTGACCGTCAGAAGCTCGCCGAACTGCAGACAGAACGCAAGCACCTTGTCCGGCGTGAACGTGTGTACGTGAATCTTGACGATCGAGCCGTTCTTGAACGCGACGATGGATTCGCCGATCGTTTCAAGATACCCGGTCACGGTCTGCACGTCGAACGCTTCGACTTCGGTCTTTTTGCGCGTCAGCCGCAACAGCACCTCGGTGCAGTAGCCGAACCTGAGCTCGCTGTCCTCGGTGAACAGGTCGAGATCCGGCCCGTCCCCGCGCGCTGCCGCGGGTTCGTCCGCCGCAACGCTCTCGCCGCGGATCGCGCCGGCCGCGCCCTCCGCAATGCGGTACAGGCCCGCGCCGCCGGAATCGACCACGCCGGCCTCCTTCAGCACGTCCAACAGCTCCGGCGTATTGGCAAGCGATGTGCGCATCCGGTCAAGATAGCGCTCAGAAAACGCGCCGAGCGTCGTTTGCTCGCCGAGCGCGTCGCGCATGCCGTCCGCGGCCTCGCGCGCGACGGTCAGGATCGTCCCCTCGACCGGGGTCACGACCGTCTCGTACGCGCGGCGCACGCCCTCCGAAAACGCGCGCAAAAGCTCCGGGATCGTCGCGTCCGTCAGCCCGCTGAGGCCGTCGGACATGCCGGAAAAGAGCTGCGACAGGATCACGCCCGAATTGCCGCGCGCGGACAGCAGCATGCCCGCGGAAAGCGCCTTCGCCTTGCCGCAGAGCGTGCCGTCCGGCGCCTTTTCCATTTCACGGACGCCGCCCGCGATCGTGCGGTACATGTTGTCGCCCGTGTCGCCGTCCGGGATCGGAAAGACGTTCAGGTCGTTGATTTCACGGATATTGCGCAGGAGGTTCCCCGCGCCGCTTTTTACAAATGCTTCAAAGGCCGCGCCGTCGATGCGCGTTGCGTTCAGATAATTCATGTCAGATCGCCTTTCTGAAGCACCGTCTGCCGGTTGTTTTCAAGCATCGGGTTCGTCCCAGGACGCTGTATGTTCGCGGCGCGCAGAACGACGAACGTCCGCTGCTCCTTCTTGCCTTGTACCTCTTTTACCGTGATCATAACCCCTCCGTGCGCGCGGTATTTGTCGACACGTGTGGATAGTATATCATACAAAAAGCAGTTATTCAATCCTTATTTCGTGCTGTGCCGCGCTTTACGGACCGCGCGCGGCGTGGTATAATAACGGATGACAACAACTGCTTTCGGAGGTGTGTTTATGAACGGAGATTTTACCTACTATACCCCCACCAAGGTCGTGTTCGGACGCGGCGTCGAACGGCAGGCCGGCAAGCTGGTCAAGGCGTTCGGCGGCAAGAAGGTGCTGATCCACTACGGCGGCAAAAGCGCCGTGCAGTCCGGACTTTTGAAGCGCGTGCAGGCTTCGCTGACAGCGGAGGAGATCGACTTTGTTTCGCTCGGCGGCGTCGTGCCGAACCCGCGTCTGGAAAAGGTCTATGAGGGCGTGCGCATGTGCAAGGCCTACGGCGTCGACTTCATCCTGGCCGTCGGCGGCGGCAGCGTCATCGACTCGGCCAAGGCGATCGCCTATGCGCTCGCGGAGCCGGAGCGCGACGTGAAGGAGCTGTATGAGCACACGCGCAAGCCTGCGGCGTGCTTCCCGCTCGGCGTCGTGCTGACGCTTGCGGCGTCCGGCAGCGAGATGAGCGACAGCAGCGTCATCTCCTATGAGAACAAAAAGCGCGGCGTCAACAGCGATCTGTGCCGCCCGAAGTTCGCGCTGATGGACCCGGCGCTCACCAAAACGCTGCCCGCGTACCAGACCGCGGCAGGCTGCTCGGACATCCTGATGCACACGATGGAGCGCTACTTCGTCAACGGACACCGGATGGAGATCACCGACGCGATCGCCGAGGGACTGCTGCGCACCGTGATGCACAACGCCGTCGTGCTGCGCGACGATCCCGAAAACGACGCCGCCCGCGCGGAGATCATGTGGGCGGGCTCGCTGTCGCACAACGGGCTGACCGGCTGCGGCAACGACGCAGGCGACTGGTCGTGCCACAGGCTCGAGCACGAGCTCGGCGCGCTGTACGACGTCACGCACGGCGCGGGCCTGACCGCCGTCTGGGGCAGCTGGGCGCGTTACGTCATGCAGCACTGCCTGACGCGCTTCGCCCGCTTTGCGATGTACGTCATGCAGGTCAAGCCCTGCGCAATCGACGAGGAGACGGCGCTGAAGGGCATCGAGGCCATGGAGGACTTCTTCCGCTCGATCGGCATGCCGACCAATTTGAAGGAGCTCGGCGTCGAGCCCACGGAGGACGAGATCCGGCTGCTTGCGAAAAACTGCGCGATCGCGACCGGCGGCAAGATCGGCAGCGCAATGGTGCTGTATGAGGAGGACATGGCAAACATCTTCCGTCTGGCGGCGAAGTAAGATACGAAACAGACAAGGGAGGCCGACCGGCCTCCCTTTTTTGAATCTGATCTTGCTCAGATGCCCATTTCCTTCTTGACCTCGCCGAAGCACTTGACGGCGAAATCGAGGTCCTCCTTGGTGTGGCCCGCGGAGATCTGCGTGCGCACGCGCGCCTTGCCCATCGGCACGACCGGATAGGAAAAGCCGGTCACATAGACGCCCTTGTCGAGCATGCGGTTTGCAAACTCCTGCGCGACCTTCGCGTCGTAGAGCATGATCGGAACGATCGGATGCTCGCCGGGCAGCAGGTCGAAGCCGAGCTTTTCCATTTCCTTGCGGAAATAGTTTGCGTTCGCGTGGACGCGGTCTCTCAGCTCGGTCGAAGCCTCCAGCAGGTCGATCGTCTTGATCGTCGCGGCACAGATCGCGGGCGCAAGCGTGTTACTGAACAGATACGGACGGGAACGCTGCCGCAAAAGGTCGATGATCTCCTTGTGTGCCGCGGTGTAGCCGCCGGACGCGCCGCCCAAAGCCTTACCGAACGTGCCGGTGATGATGTCGACGCGGCCCATGACGCCGCAATGCTCCGCGGTGCCGCGGCCGTGCTCGCCCATGAAGCCGACCGCGTGCGAATCGTCGACCATGACGAGCGCGTCGTACTGCTCCGCGAGATCGCAGATGCCTTTGAGGTTTGCGATATAGCCGTCCATCGAGAACACGCCGTCGGTCGCGATCAGCTTGATGCGGCAGTCCTTGGCCTCCTCGAGCTTGGCCTTCAGGTCGTCCATGTCGTTGTTGTGATAGCGAAGCCGCTTTGCCTTGCAAAGACGCACGCCGTCGATGATGGATGCGTGGTTCAGCTCGTCGGAGATGACCGCGTCCTCGGGCCCGAGCAGCGTCTCAAACAGGCCGCCGTTCGCGTCGAAGCAGGAGGAATACAGAATCGCGTCCTCCATGCCCACGAACTTCGCAATGCGTCCCTCGAGCTCCTTGTGGATGCCCTGCGTGCCGCAGATGAAGCGGACGGAGGAAAGGCCGAAGCCCCACTCGTCGTAGCTCGCCTTGGCAGCGGCGATCAGGTCGGGGTTGTCGGAGAGACCCAGATAGTTGTTCGCGCACATGTTGACGACGCCCTTTGCCTTCGTGGTGTCGATGCGGCTTCTCTGCGGCGTGGTGATGATGCGCTCGTCCTTGTACGTGCCCGCCTCGCGGATCGCGTCAAGCTGTTCGCGGTAGATCGAGTATGCTTTCTTCATGGTATTTTTCCTCCGTTATTTCTTCGTCCAGTCAAAGATGACCTTGCCGGAATTGCCGGAATGCATGGCTTCGAAGCCTTTTTCAAACTCGGTGTAGTGGAAGCGGTGCGTGATGACCGGATGCAGATCAAGACCGCCCTGCACCATGTAGGACATCTGATGCCAGTTGTCCATCTTT
>JAEEGF012490224.1_pt1 | contig 26427 bp, 23 predicted proteins | sample 9134171 | NCBI WGS metagenome assembly JAEEGF01 (sample SAMN16246542, study PRJNA631951) | gut metagenome | biome: gut microbiome; feature: rumen; material: AP-attached | host: Bos | place: Iran: Karaj | collected 2018-10 | reverse complement strand
TGCTACGTCCTTACTTCCAGTTGGACAAGGTCATTGAGGGTGTCTTCGGTCTAGCCAATAAGTTGTATGGCATCACGTTCAAGGAAAACAAGGACATCCCGGTGTACCACCCGGATGTGAAGGCTTACGAGGTGTTTGACAAGGATGGCTCGTACCTGGCTGTATTCTATGCAGACTTCTATCCCCGCAAAGGCAAGCAGGGCGGTGCCTGGATGACAGAATATCAGGGACAATACTTCGAAATGAGAAATGAGGAACGAGGAACGAGGAACGAGGAACGAGGAATGAGGAATGTGCGGCCGCATGTGAGTGTGGTGATGAACCTCACGAAGCCCACAGAGGACAAGCCGGCACTGCTGACACTGGGCGAGGTGGAGACCTTCCTGCATGAGTTCGGCCACTCGCTGCATGGCATGTTTGCCAACACACGCTTTGAGAGTTTGAGCGGCACTAATGTGTGGTGGGACTTCGTGGAGCTGCCCTCGCAGTTTATGGAGAACTACGCCATCGAGAAGGGCTTCCTGCGTACCTTCGCCTTCCATTACCAGACTGGCGAGCCTCTGCCTGATGAGCTGATACAGCGCATTGTGAAGAGCCGTAACTTCATGGCTGCCACGGCCTGTCTCAGACAGGTCAGCTTTGGACTTCTCGACATGGCCTACTACACCCAAAAGGATGCTTTTACCGATGACATCATTGCGTTCGAGAAACAGGCCTGGAAGAAAGCCATCCTGGGTGAACAGTTAGAGGATACGTGTATGACCGTACAGTTCTCGCACATCATGGCCGGCGGTTATGCTGCAGGCTATTATTCCTATAAATGGGCTGAGGTACTGGATGCCGATGCCTTCAGCGTATTCAAGCGCCACGGTATCTTCGACCAGAAGACTGCCCAGCGTTTCCGCGATGAGATTCTGAGTAAAGGGGGAACAGAACATCCCATGACACTCTATAAGCGTTTCCGTGGTTGTGAACCGACTATTGAGGCTTTGCTTAAGAGAAATGGAATCAGGAAGATTTGAGATTTGAGATTTGAGATTTGAGAATTGAACATTGAACATTGAACATTGAACATTGAACATTGAACGTTGAACATTGAACATTGAGCATTGAACATTGAACATTGAACATTGAACATTGAACATTGAAGAGATAATGGATACGGAGAAGCAAAAGAAGTTTGACCAGAGGTACTTGGAGATGGCCAGGATATGGGCCAAGAACTCATATTGTCAGAGAAGGCAGGTGGGAGCACTGGTCGTCAAGAACGGCATGATTATCAGTGATGGCTATAACGGTACGCCCAGTGGCTTTGAGAACATCTGCGAGGATGACAACGGCGTCACCAAGCCCTATGTGTTGCATGCAGAAGCTAATGCCATCACGAAGCTGGCCCGCTCAAGCAATAACTCTGATGGTGCCACCATCTATATTACCGCCTCACCGTGTATAGAGTGTGCCAAGCTCATCATCCAGTCGGGCATCAAGCGCGTGGTATATGGCGAGAAATACCGTCTGACAGATGGTATAGATTTGCTGGAGCGAGCAGGAATAGAAGTGGAGTACCTGGGGGAATGAGAAATGAGAAATGAGTAATGAGAAATGAGTAATGAGTAATGAGAGATGACACAGAAGAGAAATAACAGGTATATGCCGCTGGTGATGGCCCTGTGTGTGGTCGTTGGTATTTTGATTGGTACATTCTACGCCAACCACTTTTCAGGCAACCGGTTGAGTATCATCAATTCGAGCAGCAATAAGTTGAACAACCTGTTGCACATCATTGATGACAAGTATGTGGACACCGTGAATGTGGATGATCTGGTGGAGAAGGCCATGCCGCAGATCCTGGCTGAGCTGGACCCCCACTCCGTGTATATCTCCGCCAAAGACGTGCAGATGGCCACTGATGACCTGAAAGGCTCGTTCTCAGGTGTAGGCATTGAGTTTACCATCCGCCACGACACCCTGCACGTGCAACAGGTAATCAGCAATGGTCCTGCCGAGCGTGCCGGACTGATTGCGGGAGACAAAATCATCACGGTGGATGACAAGCCCTTTACCGGTAAGACGCTGACCAACGAAGAGGCCATGCACCGTCTGAAGGGTCCCAAGGACACGAAGGTGAAGCTTGGTGTGATGCGCTTTGGTGAGAAGAAGCTGCGCGAGTTTATCGTCACCCGTGGTGAGATACCCACGAAGAGTGTCACTGCGGTGTATATGCTGGACCGTGAGACCGGTTATATCCGTGTGAAGAACTTCGGTGAGAACACCTATCCCGAGCTGCTCATCGCCCTGGCAAAGTTGTCGCAGCAGAACTTCAGGAACCTGACCATCGACCTGCGCGGCAATACCGGCGGCTATCTGCAGTCGGCCGTACAGATTGCCAACGAATTCCTGCCGAAGAACCGTCTTATCGTGTATACCCAGGGGCGCAAGTCACCCCGCCAGGAATACCGCAGCGATGGCCGTGGCAGCTACCAGCAGATACCGCTGGTGATTCTCATCGACGAGGGTTCTGCGTCAGCATCAGAGATTCTGGCCGGAGCTATCCAGGACAACGACCGCGGTACCATTATCGGTCGCAGGTCTTTCGGCAAGGGCCTGGTCCAGGAACCGATGGCCTTCAACGACCAGTCAATGATCCGGTTGACCATTGCCCGTTACTACTCTCCTTCCGGACGTTGTATCCAGAAGCCCTATACCAGTGGTGACAACAAGAACTACGAAGAAGACCTGCTGACGCGCTATGAGCATGGTGAGTTCTTCTCGCAGGACAGCATCAAGCATGATGGTCCGGCGTATAAGACCGGTCTGGGTCGTCCGGTATATGGTGGTGGCGGCATCACCCCAGACATCTTCGTTGCCGAGGACACCACGAATGTGACATCCTATTATAAGCAGGCTGCCATGAGTGGTCTCATCATCCAGTATGCTTTTGAGTATACAGACAATAACCGTCAGAAACTCAGTGAGTTCAGCTCTTTCGATGAACTATCGAAATACCTTATCAAACAGAACATAGTAGAAAAGTTTGCCACCTATGCCGAGGGCCTGGGACTGAAGCGTAGGAACCTCATGATCCAGAAGTCACACAAGATGCTGGAGCGGTATATCAACAGTCGTATCATTTATAACATGATGAGTGAGGAGGCATGGCTGAAATATCTGAACAATGATGACCCCGCCATCACGGAAACGCTGAGGGTGTTTCAACAGAAGACTGCGTTCCCAAGTATTGCGGATTAGGGACCTGACGGGGGAACCGTCAGGCACCATGGGGAACCGTCAGACACCATGGGGAACCGTCAGGCAAAGCGGATATCCGTGATAAGCTGTTCGCCTACTGCGGCATTCAGTTTTCGTATCAGCTCTTGTTTCTGCATGCTCAGTTCTGAGCGCAGGGCAGGCGCTGACAGGCGAACATGGAGAGTCTGATTATATATAAAGGTATTCAGGGTATAGCGAGCCACCACAGGTCCGGCAATTTCCGGCCATGCATCTACCAGTCGCTTCTGGTTGAGCGGCGTCTCCAGTCCCTGTTCGCGCAATACCTGCAGCAACAGGTCTTTTAGTGGTTGTACGTTACGTTTGAACACCGATGGGATTTACTATTTGACTATTTACGATTTGACTATTTATTTTGAGATTTGGCTATTTACTTTATGACACCATTATCGACACGGAATATCTTATAGTCGAGAGATGAGGTGCGGAGAATCTGATCCAGGTGATCCCTGTTGGTATCCGTGATGAAAATCTGTCCGAAACTATCGCCCGACACCAGGCGCACAATTTTCTCTACCCTGTCGGCATCGAGTTTATCAAAGATATCGTCCAACAGCAGCAATGGCGTGGTCTGGGATGCTGTCCGTTTCAGGAAGTCGAACTGCGCCAGTTTCAGGGCTATGACATACGTCTTATTCTGTCCCTGCGAGCCCTCCCGCTTCATCGGATGTCCTCCCAGAGTAAACAGCAGGTCATCACGGTGTACCCCATGGAGTGAATAGCCTACCGCCAGGTCTTTCGCCCGGTCACGTCGGATAACCTCCAACAGTGCACCCCGTTGACCGTGAGACACATACGCCAGCTCCACCTGTTCGCGATCTTCTGATATCTGCTGGTAATACTCTTGGAATACTGGTGTCAGTTCCGTGACAAATGCCGTACGTTTCTGGAACAGCTGTTCACCCGCCTCTGCCATCTGTTCTTCCCACAGGTCCATCAGCATGGGGTCCGGTTCTCGGTCCTCCATCTTCAGCAATGTATTCCGCTGTTGCAGAGCATTGTTATAGCGTGTCAAAAAGTCGATATACGAACGGTCATACTGAGAGATGACCATGTCCATCAGTTTGCGGCGCTCCTCGCTGCCCCCCTCGATCAGGAGCGTATCCGAAGGCGCCACCATCACCAGCGGAATCAGTCCGATATGTTCCGACAGGCGCTTATATTCCTTTTTATCGCGTTTGAAATGCTTTTTCTGTCCCCGTTTCATACCTACGGAAATAGTGACATCGTCGTACACACCTTCTATCATGCAGAACGGTTCATCGTGCCGGATCACCTGTGAGTCCAGGGGGTTGGAGGCCGACCGGCAGAATGAAAGATAATACACTGCATCGAGGACATTCGTCTTTCCTGCCCCATTGCGACCTATGAAGCAGTTCATCTTCGGAGACAGGTCCAGTGTCGCCTCCTGAATATTCTTGTAGTTGAGTATGGACAGACTCTTTAACACCATTTCGAGTGCAAAGGTAACGAAAAAATAAGAGTTAAGAGTTAAGAATTAAGAAAAAATTAGCATTATCCGTAAAATTTCTCAATTCTCATTCCTCTTTTCTCATTTATTTTATGTACCTTTGCAGCCGATTTGTGAATATATTTACGAAAAGGACAAAAAAACAATACAATAATGGCAAACAAAACACAACAGCAAGCTGCCGCTATGGAGCAGCAGGTCAGTAAGACCGAAGCCTTCTTCGAGAAGAACAAGAAGGCCATCATGATTACAGTGATTGCAATCATCGCAGTCATTGTATGTGCTATTCTTCTTAACAACTACTATTTCCAGCCCCGTCAGGAGAAAGCCAGCACCGAGTTGGCCAAGGCTCAGGAGCTTTTCGTTCAAGACCAGTATGACAAAGCTCTCCCTCTTTTCCAGAAGGTGCTCGATGAGTATGCTTCTACCGATGCCGGTAATCTGGCTCAGCTCTACATCGGTCTTTGCCAGGCCAACCTCGGCAAGTGGCAGGAGGCTGTCAATGCCCTGGAGTCGTTCAGCGGCATGAAGGACCAGATGATCACCCCCGCAGCAGAGGGTGCCCTGGGTAATGCCTATGCCAACATCAAGCAGTTGGACAAGGCTGTTGAGCACCTGAAGAAGGCTGCCAGCATGGCTGACAACAACTCTTTGTCGCCTACGTTCCTGATTCAGGCCGGTGAGATTCTGGAGAGTCAGGGTAAGAAGGACGAAGCCCTGAAGCTGTATCAGGAGGTGAAGGAGAAGTACTTCAACTCGATGCAGTATCAGAACATCGATGCTTATATTGAGCGCTGCAAGTAATGGCAACAAAGAATCTGTCGGAGTATAATATTGAGACAGTCCCCGATGCCTCGAACATGATTTTCGGCATCGTTGTCTCTGAGTGGAATCCAGATATCACAGGAGCCCTGTTGGAAGGTTGTAAGTCGACATTAGAGAAGCATGGTGCTCTTCCTGAGAATATCCATGTCAAGACTGTTCCCGGTTCTTTTGAGCTCATCTACGGTGCCCGTCAGATGACCCTCAACGATGGTTATGATGCCATCATTATCCTGGGGTGTGTCATCCGTGGTGAGACCCCTCACTTCGACTATATCTGCCAAGGCGTCACTCAGGGCATTGCCCGTCTGAATGCCACCAACAACATTCCCGTCGTCTTCGGTTTGCTCACCACAGACAACATGCAGCAAGCCCAAGACCGTGCCGGTGGCCGCTTAGGCAACAAGGGTGATGAGTGTGCTGTTGTTGCCATCAAGATGGCTAAGTTCTGATTTGAAACAATAAGACCTAAAAAAACTGCCAAGTGCATCGCTATAATGATGCCACTTGGCAGTTTTTATTATAAATATTGTTAAAGAATTGCTGTTTATCTCGAAAATATAGTAGGAATAGCAGAATAATGTATATATTTGCATCGAAAATAAGCTTATTACATACATTAACTAACGCGTTATGAAAAAATTATCACTTCTTTTGGTTTTAGGAGCCTTTGTTTTTACCAGTTGCCAAAAGCTTGATGTCGATGCAGAAAATGCTACCGCTGTCAAGCAGAATGCCACTGAAATTTTTGGAAACATTGACCCGAATCAGGACTGGAGCTCGGTGGTTAGCGGAACTATAAGTGTCACTGCCGATGCCCCCTTGAAAGACATTGAAAAAGTACAGATTCTAACCGAATCGCCTTTCATTAACAACGATGCCAAGGTATTGGCCGAGGCAAAAGTCTCGAAAGGCCAAACAGTCCAGCTTTCGTTTGATGCCCCCAATTCCCATCAGCGTCTGATTGCAGCTTGTATAGACAGCAAGGGCCACTATCATGCCAAGGGCTTTGACATCAACCAGAGTACGCTCAATTTCCGTGGCACCACCACCCGTGCTGCCCGCAGAGCCAGTGACTATCCCGGCAGTCAGGTTCTGAAGCTGACAACAGCCAATGCTGAGTTGTCATACAATGCCTTGCGTACACGCTTCAACAATGAAGCCGACCAAACCGGCAACACCTATATGAAGCAAATCATTAGCCAAGGTAATATAGGAGCATGGAAGAATGCCGGCTGGGAGAGCGAACGTCTATGGAAGCCTACTGACAACAACAATACCGGCAGCAGCTGGAAGATTTCCAGCGGCACCATCATGCGTAACATTGATGCCATGACCGAAGAAGAGGAGACCTCACTGAAAGACCTTTTCGGCGATTTCCTGACCCGCAAGATAGGTAAAGAGCGTGTGGACAACCGTGAATACATCCGCAACTCAGACATCGTGAAGCTGTATAACAATCATCTGACTAGTGACGGTACAACACCCATCACCGTCAGTCCCATCTTTATGGCTTCTTCTGAGATTGGCTCGTGTCACCTGTACTATTATTATTATAACCCCAGTGCCCTGAACGGAATGGATGAAGCCGAATACATCAAGACACTGCCTAAGTTCAAGGCCATCCAATGCTGGAACACGCGCAAAGCAGCCAACGATGCAGGCAAGGGTGAGGAAGATTTGTTCAAGATTCATGAATACCTGCTTCCTTACTATGGTGACCCCGAGACCTTCATGCCTCAGATTATCAGCTCTGCTACTGAGGGAACTTTCGACCAGAAGATTTATCGCATCCGTAACGTACGCCAGTTGGATGGTAAGGACTACTACATGGTAAACACCGGTGACGACAACAAAAAGCTGGCCGTCAAATATGCTGACAACGATGAGAAAATCAATACGCAGCTGTGGCAGGTATTCACCACTACTACCGGCTCCAAGGCCCTGTTCAACCTGGGCACCAGGAAGTTCCTGGTATGGGATGGCGACTGGGCTACCACCTACTCCACCGATCTGAACAAGATGAAGAGTTGCCTATACCGTTTTGAGGAAATTGGTGACAACAAATACCGCATCTTCCGCTACAACGACAATTCGAAGGGTCTTGGTACCGACTTGACGAAAAAGGCCAACAACTTCCGTATTGCCACAAACAAGACTGCCAATGACGGTGAGAACTTCGAGTGGGTCTTCGAGGAATATACCGGCAGCTCTAACCTGTCCGCCGTCAGCAACTTTGAGTTTGAGCAATTCCAGCAGACCACCATCACATCGCCAGCCCTCGCCATTCCCAAGGGCTACCGCATCGGCTTCATGCTGAGAAAGCTCAAGGACGTAGGCAAATATGTTCAAGGCTACCGCGACATCACCGACTGTGGTCATGGCTGCTGCTTCGCCTACGGCAACCTGAACAAGGAAATCAACACGCTGACCGGTCACTTTGCCACCAGCACCACCAAGTACACCATGCAGGCAGACGATCCCCGTGCATGCTATATCGCTGCCAACGGTGTGACATACATCGGCTTTGAGGATGGTGCCGACTGCCAGTTCAATGACATGATTCTTGAGGTCAGCGGCTACGATCAGGAGACATACGCTGAGCCTCCTGTAGCAACTGTTGAGAACAAGAGTAGCGGTGTCATGGCAGACATTTTATACGACTTTACTGAAAAGCCCGGCTATTCCTATACGTTGTGTTTCGAGGACCGTCCTCTCACTGCCGACTATGACATGAACGATGTCGTACTTCGCTGCTTGCGTGCCGATGATCCAGAATACGTTGAACTCTCACTGGTTGCTGCCGGTGGTAATGATGATGTATATATCCGCGGTATTAATGAGAATGCCACATTCGATTACGGCTTTGATCTGGAGTCCAGAGAGGTTCACAACCATTTCATGGTTAAAGCCGATGATCTGGGCCGTCGTTTTGTCAACACCGTCAAAGATGCCAAGAAGAAGTATGCTGTCTGCAAGGGCTTTTACAAGTTGAAGCAGGGCATGAGTATTCCGCAGTTCCTGAGTATGATTTATATTGAGAACCACTCTACTGGCCAAACCATCTCTGTGGCCAAACGTGGTGAGTCGCCCTGTGGCATTATCATTCCCGGTGACTTCGATTACCCGATGGAAGGTCAGCGTATCACCAACGTCTATGAACTCTTCCAATCATGGGCATGCAATAGTACTGATGAAGAATTCAAGCAGTGGTATAATGCCGAAGATGAAACGAAGACCATTAAGATGTCGGATATCGTCAGATAATCGATATGTCATCTAAAAAAGATTTGGAGGTTGCTGTTTTATAAGGACAGCAACCTCCTCTTTTTTAGCTGTAATTGTATAAGAAATACTAAAAATCATTGGGTTTTCTTCTTTATATGGAATGAAATGATTATCTTTGCACTCATTACAATAATATATTATTAAATTTCATCCAATTATGAAGATTTCCCATATTGAGCATCTGGGCATTGCCGTCCAGAGCATTGAGGAAAGCCTGCCGTATTTCACAAACGTGCTGGGCTTGGAGTGTTATGCAACAGAAGTAGTTGAAGACCAGAAGGTAAAGACCGCTTTCCTGCGCTGTGGTGAAGTGAAGCTGGAGCTTTTGGAGCCGACATCACCTGAGAGCACTATCCAGAAGTGGCTCGACAAGGGCAACAAAGGTGTTCACCATGTTGCTTTCTGCGTAGAAGATGGTGTTGCCAAGGGTCTGGCAGAGGTGAGCGAAAAGGGTGTCCGTCTCATTGATGAGAAGCCCCGCAAGGGTGCTGAGGGTCTGAACATCGCCTTCCTGCATCCGAAGAGTACCTGTGGTATTTTGACTGAACTCTGCGAGCATCCTGAGTAAATTGAGAATTGAAAATTGATAATTGAAAATTGATAATTGATAATTAGCACAATGAGTAAACAATTAGAGAAAATCAAACAACTCATCGAGAAGCGCGAACAGGCACGTCTCGGTGGTGGTGAGAAAGCTATACAGAAGCAGCACGAAAAGGGAAAATACACTGCCCGTGAGCGCGTTGAAATGCTGCTTGACAAGGGTTCTTTCGAAGAATACGACATGTTCAAGGAGCACCGCTGCCACAACTTCGGCATGGAGAAGAAGCAGTTCCTGGGCGACGGTGTGGTAGCCGGTTCCGGTACTATTGACGGTCGTCTGGTATTCATCTTCGCACAAGACTTCACCGTCCATGCCGGTTCTCTGAGTGAGACCATGTCACAGAAGATCTGCAAGGTGATGGATATGGCCATGAAAATGGGCGCCCCCGTGATTGGCATCAACGACTCAGGTGGTGCACGTATCCAGGAAGGAATCAATGCCCTGGCAGGCTATGCAGAAATTTTCGAGCGTAACATCTTGGCATCTGGCGTCATTCCTCAGATTTCCGGTATCTTCGGTCCTTGTGCCGGTGGTGCTGTGTACAGCCCTGCCCTCACCGACTTCACGCTGATGATGGAAGGTACGTCATACATGTTCCTCACTGGTCCGAAAGTAGTCAAGACCGTGACTGGTGAAGACATTGACCAGGAGCACCTGGGTGGTGCCTCCGTACACGCTTCCAAGTCGGGTGTGACCCATTTTACTGCCAAGACTGAGGAAGAGGCTGTGGAGATGTTGAAGACCCTACTGAGCTATATTCCTTCGAACAATATGGAACTGGCTCCCCGCAAGAAGTGTACCGATCCCATTGACCGTCTGGAGGACTCGCTGAACGAGATTATCCCTGAGAACCCCAACGAGGCCTACGACATGTACAAGGTCATCTCGGCCATCACCGATGACAATGAGTTCTTCGAGGTACAGCCCAAGTTCGCCAAGAATATCATTGTGGGCTTTGCCCGTTTCAACGGCCAGAGCGTAGGTATCGTTGCCAACCAGCCCTCATGCTACGCTGGTGTACTCGACGTGAATGCTTCTCGTAAGGGTGCCCGTTTTGTCCGTTTCTGCGATGCCTTCAATATTCCTATCGTATCACTGGTTGATGTTCCCGGATTCCTGCCCGGTACTGGTCAGGAGTACAATGCCGTCATCCTGCACGGTGCCCAGCTACTGTATGCCTATGGCGAGGCTACCGTTCCCAAGATTACCGTTACCCTGCGTAAGTCGTATGGTGGTTCACATATCGTGATGGGGTCCAAGCAGTTGCATACCGACCTGAACTATGCATGGCCCTCAGCTGAGATTGCCGTGATGGGTGCTTCTGGTGCTGCAGCTGTGCTTTACGCTAAGGAAGCCAAGGCCAAGAAGGAAGCTGGCGAGGATGTAAAGGCATTCATTGCTGAGAAGGAGGAGGAGTACAACGAGCTCTTCGCCAATCCCTATCAGGCTGCCAAGTACGGTTACATCGATGATGTCATCGAGCCGCGTAACACACGTTTCCGCATTTGCCGTGGTCTGGCCCAGCTGGCAACTAAACGTGATGCTCTGCCCGCTAAGAAGCACGGAAATATTCCGATGTAATTGACAATTGGTAGTTGATAATTGAAAATTGACAATTATGAAGAATGAAGTCTATGCAGCCATTGCAATGGCTCTTTACGAGTTCAAGGGCAATAACGTCCACGACAAGGAGCCCGGCATCATTACTATTGCCGAAAAGCAGACCCAATGGAACGGCTATGCCCAGACAATGACAGAACATCCTTAATTAGTTAAGAGTTAAGAATTAAGAGTTAAGAATTAGTTCACTATGAAGAAAGAATATAAATATACCATCAACGGCAACCAGTATGAGGTGGCCATCGGTGATATTGTAGAGAATACAGTAACCATCACCGTCAATGGTGAGGATTACAAGGTGGAGATGGAAGCTGAGCCAGAACCTGAACAGAAGAAGGTGGTGCTTGGTAAGCCTAAGGTTGAAAGTGCTGACAGTGGTGACACACCTGCTGATACTGCCAACGTCAACACGAATAATGCCGTCAAAGCTCCCCTGCCCGGTGTTATCACATCTATCGAGGTCAACGTGGGAGATGAGGTGAAGTCTGGTGATACCCTGCTGGTGCTGGAGGCCATGAAGATGGCCAACAACATCGAAGCAGAAAAGGATGGCAAGATTACTGCTATTCTTGTGAAACCCGGTCAGAGCGTCATGGAAGACGATCCTCTGGTAGTGATTGAATAATTGAATTGACTGAACAAATAAAAAGGCCGCTTTAAGCGGCCTTTTTATTTATAAGTTGTTGCCTTCTTTGGGGAATACCACCGTTGGTTTGAATGTTTTTGCCTCTTCAAAGTCCATCAAGGCATAAGAGATAATGATGATCACATCGCCCACCTGAACACGTCGTGCTGCAGCTCCATTCAGGCATATACACCCCGAGCCACGTTGACCTTTAATAATATAGGTCTCAAAGCGCTCACCGTTATTGTTGTCAAGCACCTGAACCTTCTCGCCTGCTATCAGGTTGGCAGCATCCATCAAGTCTTCGTCAATGGTAATACTGCCCATATAGTTCAAATTGGCCTCTGTCACTGTCACACAGTGCAGTTTCGACTTCATTACTTCTATCATCATTTTGATTTACAATTTGACAATTTACAATTGATTTGACTAATACGTCCTATGATTTATACTTGATATGGTCTATCAGGCGGATAGGCGTTTTTCCGCAGTAGACCGTAATGCACCCTACCACATAAGGTGTGTCATCCCATGAGGTAATGTCCTGGAGGGTATTACCATCAACGATGGAGAAATACTCGACATCCAAACCGTCTACTTTGTTGATATCACTGACCACCTTGTCATGTGTCTCCTGCACCGAATGACTCTTGGCATAGGCAATGCTGGCCTTCAGCGCCTTATAGATATTGGGTGCAATGACTCGTTCGTCCTTAGTTAGCAAGGTATTACGAGAACTCTTGGCCAGTCCGTCCTCATCACGCACAATATCACATTCCACAATCTGAACAGCAAGGCCCAGGTGTTTCACCATCGCCTTAACCACAGCAATCTGCTGCCAGTCCTTCTCACCGAAATAAGCACGTAGCGGCTTCACGATATAGAACAGGCGGCTCACCACCTGACAGACACCATTAAAGTGGCCTGGGCGATGAGCACCCTCCATCACTGTCGATACAGGCGGATATTCAAACTGGCGGGTATCTGGCGTCGGATACATTTCCTCAACACTGGGTGCGAGCACATAATCTGCACCACAAGCTTCGAGCAACTGGCAATCAGCATCCAGCGTACGCGGATAATTCTTAAGGTCGTTCTTATCGTTAAACTGCGTTGGATTGACAAATACCGATACTACTGTGATACCATTCTCCTTCACACTGCGGCGCACCAGCGAGGCGTGGCCCTCATGTAATGCTCCCATGGTCGGCACCAGTCCGATTTCCTTTCCTTGCTTGCGGTCTTCGAACAACTGATTCTGAAGATCAACAATCTTATTGAATACTTTCATTCTTTCTATGCTTGTTTGCGATTTGCGAGTGCAAAATAACAACATTTTTACCAAATAAGGAAAAAATAACGTAAAAATATGCCAAATTTGGGGCTAAAAATCCTTAAATATGCACATTTATGCGGTTTTGTGAGTTATTTTTCGTAACTTTGCACTTAGTTTAAACGTTACAATATGGCAAAAAAGATCTTATTCATCAATCAGGAAATCAGTCCTTATGTACCCGACAACGACTTGTCGCTGATGGGAAAAATGCTCCCCCAGGTGATGCTGGACAAAGGTTACGAAATCCGCACCTTCATGCCTAAGTGGGGCAACATCAACGAGCGTCGTGGACAGCTACATGAAGTGCAGCGGCTGTCTGGCATGAACCTGATTATCAATGAAACAGATCACCCCTTGATTATCAAGGTGGCCACGATAGTCCAGACCCGTGTACAAGTATATTTCATTGACAACGATGACTACTTCTCAAAGCGCCAGATGATACAGGACGAGAAGGGGGAAGACTATCCCGACAATGGTGAACGTGCCATTTTCTTTGTCCGTGGTGTACTGGAAACTGTCAAGAAGCTGCGCTGGGTGCCTGATATCATCCACGTACAGGGTTGGATGGGTGCTATTGTTCCCTTCTATATCAAGACAGCTTACAGCGAGGAGCCCTCATTTGCCAATACCAAGGTTGTGACATCTATCTATACCGATACCCTGAAGTCAGACCTTGATGCCAACTTCAAGAAGTGTATTGCCTTCCGAGAGGCCAAGCCCGAAATGCTGAAGAGCTACGCAGACACATTCAACTTCATGGAGTTGAGCAAACTGGCTATTGACTATAGCGATGGTGTCATTGCAGCACAGAAAGGCGTCAAAAAAGAGTTGCTGAAATACGCCGAGGAACATGAGAAGCCGACATTGAAATACCCTGGCGAAGACTTTGGCGACGCATACGCTGAATTCTACGAAACTTTATAGTATATTGGATACAAAGACAATAATGACAAGAAAACTTATAATAGCAGGGATTGCAATGCTGACGCTTGCAATCTCTTCGTGTGATGAAGATACTGTCGATATGGGAACCTCAGTGACCAGCAGCGTAGACCAGTTTGCTGTGCTTGCTGACACTTTCGATGTCTCTACACGTTCTATCATCGCCGACTCTATTCTCTCACGCAGTTCCTACAGTTATCTGGGGCGTCTGAAGGATCCCGAAACTGGCACCTATATCTCCAGCGACTTCATGACGCAGTTTGCTATCCTTGAAAACGAAGCCAACAATATTTTCGCTACCAAGGACAATTTGCTATCACTCGACGACAACGGACTGCCTATAGCCGACTCCTGTCACGTGAACATCGTCATCAACAGCTATATGGGCGACTCACTCACGGCTATGAAAGTGAAGATGACTGAGATGGCCAAGCCCATGAAAGAGAACGAGCTCTATTATACCAACTTCGACCCAGAAGCCAAGGGCTATCTGCGTGATGATGGTATTATCAAGAACAAGCTCTATTCTATCCATGACCTGATGCTTAGCGACAGCACTCGTCTGAAGCGAAGCTCAGCCAACTACTATGAGTATATTGACATTCCCCTCAACGAGAGCTATACCGACCAGAAAGGAAATACCTATAACAACTATGGTACTTACCTGATGCGCTCGTATTATGACCATCCTGAGTATTTCAAAAATTCGGCAGCATTCATTCAGAATGTATGTCCGGGGCTCTACTTCCAGACCACTGATGGTCTGGGACTGATGTCACAGGTGTCTCACACTCAGCTAGTTGTATATTTCCGCCAAAAAAAAGACACTGTTAACATCAGCTCGAGCAAAGTGTTCAATGGTACTGAAGAGGTATTGCAGACCACCCACTTTACCAATGATCGCAAGCATATTGAGGAACTGGCAGCCAAGGAAGAATACACCTATCTGAAGTCACCTGACGGTATCTTTACCGAGGTTACCCTACCCGTCGATGATATTAAACTGAACCACGAGAACGATACCATAGCCTCTGCCAAGATTGTCTTCCGTCGTCTGAACGACTCCAACGATATAAGCGAATATGTACTTGTTGAGCCCGACAATCTGTTAATGGTTCCGCGCGACAGTCTATATACGTTTTTTGAGCAGCGCAATGTGACAGACAATATCACCTCATATTTGGCTTCGTACAACAGCAGGAAGAACACCTATACGTTCAACAATATCTCCAGCCTTATTAACCGCATGTACGCCAACCGCAATAAGTCAGTCAACTGGAATAAGGTGGTTCTAGTGCCCGTACAAGTTACCACGACAAATACTTCTACGTCCAGCGGCTCTGTTACTAAGGTGGCCACTATCAACAACGAGCTAAAAGTGATGAGTATCCGACTGGTTGGTGGCAAACGCAACCAACATGACCCGGTGCGCATCAGCGTCATTTATAACAAGAGCAATTGATGGCAGACAATTTTCTGGAAAAGCACTATGAGGAGTATGAGGCCCGCAAGGCAGCATACCTTCGCAAGAGGAAACATCTCCCCAACATAAAGCATCATCTTCCGGAACGTCCGGAAGATGATGCTCTATAATTAGGAAATAATCGTATATTTCGCAAATTTCAGCAGCAGCTGTTTGATACCGGCATTTTTGAACTGCACGGTGGCTTTTGTATTTTCTCCAGCACCCTCTATCCTCACGACGGTACCTATGCCAAAGCGCTGATGCTCAATGACGTTACCTTCCTTCAGTCCGATATTGCCGATAGCCGACTGTGGACGAGGTGTTTCATGGCGTATAGGGATTAATCTCGGCTTCGGATCAGCCACAAACTGCGTAGCCACAGGACGTGGATTCTGCGTACGTTGAACGTTGAAAGTAGGACGTGGAAGGTTGTAATTACCTTGGGCTCCATTAAATCCCCGCTGTCCAATGCCAGTGGACAATCCTGCATTCCCTTCAACATTCAGCAGACTGGGGTCAATATCCTTGATAAAGCGCGAAGGTGTGTCAAACTCCATGCGTCCGTAGCGGAAGCGGTTTTGGGCACAGGTCAGGAAACAGTGTTTCTCGGCACGCGTGATGGCCACATACAGCAGTCGTCGCTCCTCTTCTAATTCACGCACAGTATTAGTGCACATCGGTGAAGGAAAGATATTCTCCTCCAGTCCCACCACAAATACCGTCGGAAACTCCAGGCCCTTGGCAGCGTGGATGGTCATCAGTACTACCTTTGGCTGTTCGTTATCATCGTCGCTGTCCAAATCAGTCAGCAGTGCCACCTCCTGCAGGAAGTCGCCCAGCGCAGTCTCATTCTCACGGTCTTCCTCCTTGCGATTCTCTACGAAGTCCTGCATACCACCCAGAAACTCCTCCAAGTTCTCCTGGCGCGACAAGTCCTCAGGATTTGTAGAACTGTATATCTCTTTGCTAATTCCACTCTCCATGATGATGCCGTGCCCTAGCGTATAGGCGTCTTCATTGTCCAGCCGTTTTTGCCAGCCTTCCACCAGAGCCTTAAAAACATCCAGCTTCGTCAGCGTACCCTTGGAAAGTTTCAGGTCGAAGACAATGGGCTGCTGGATAACCTGCCACAGGCTGACACCATGCGTAGTTGCCGTCTCGACTATCTTCCCCACTGTCGTATCACCAATGCCTCGTGCAGGGTAGTTGATGATACGGCGCAGAGCCTCCTCATCGTTGGGGTTGGCCACCACACGGAAGTAAGCTATCACGTCCTTGATTTCCTTGCGCTGGTAGAACGACAAACCGCCATAAATCCTATATGGTATGCCGTCCTTGCGCATCTGTTCCTCAAAGCTGCGGCTCTGGGCATTCGTTCGGTAGAGGATAGCAAAGTCTGAGTAGTCTCCCCCCTCCTGCCGGCGGATACGCTTGATGTCGTTACACACAATCATTGCCTCCTCCTTATCACTATAGGCAGGCTTCAACGTCAGCCGTTCACCCTGATCATTCTCGCTGAACACGTCTTTGTGAATCTGGTGTTCATTTTTACGGATCAAGCTGTTGGCAGCCTTCACGATAAGCTGCGTTGAGCGGTAGTTCTGCTCCAGCTTAAACAGCTGGGCACCATCATACATCTTCTGAAAATTCAGGATGTTATCGATGTTTGCCCCTCGGAAGCTATAGATGCTTTGGGCATCGTCGCCCACTACACAGACACGCCCGTGTTCACGCGTCAGCTGCAATACGATTTCCTGCTGTGCATAGTTGGTGTCCTGATACTCGTCCACCAGCACATACTGAAAGCGGTTGACATATTTCTGCCGAATGTCCTCATGGTCACGAAACAGCACATAGGTCTGCACCAGCAGATCGTCGAAGTCCATCGCATTGGCCTGACGACAACGCTCCACATACCTGTTATATATCTGGGGCACCATCTGACGTTTGCTATGCACATCGTCCTTTGCCCACGAGCTGACAGCATACTGCTGGGGCAGCAACAAGTGGTTCTTAGCCATCGAGATACGGTCAGCCACGCTGTTGGCCTTGTAGACCTTGTCGTCCAGCTGCATCTCCTTGATGATGCTCTTTACCAGCGAGCGGGCATCAGCCTGATCGTAGATGGTGAAGTTGGAAGAGAAACCGATGGAATCGGCTTCCGCTCTGAGAATGCGTGCAAATACCGAGTGGAACGTACCCATCTGCAGGCGGACAGCGCTATCCTGCCCCACCAGCCGGCCTATGCGTTCCTTCATCTCACGTGCCGCTTTGTTGGTAAACGTCAGCGCCAAGATGTTCCACGGTGCCATGCCCCGTTCCAACAGATACGCTATCTTATACGTCAGCACACGCGTCTTGCCAGAACCAGCACCGGCAATCACCAGCTGTGGCCCGTCGCAATATTCCACGGCCCTGCGCTGTCCTTCGTTTAGTTCATTCAGCATATTGTCGCTCATAAGCTATTTCTCAGACAGGACTTTCAGGCGTACGAGTTCTATTTTTGTCATGGTATTCTTGATAATCTTGAACTCGAAACGCCCAATGGTCACGATTTCGTTGAGCTTGGGGAACGACTGGTATTCATGGAGTATGAGACCTCCGACAGTCATATAGTCGTCACTCTCCGGAAGGTTGAGGTCGAAGAGCTCGTTAACCTTCTCTATTTCCAAACGGGCAGAGAGCATATAGTCCCCGTCAGATAGCTGTTTTGCCACATACTTCTGGTTGTCGTGCTCGTCCTCGATATCACCGGTAATCTCCTCAACGATGTCTTCCAGCGAGACAATGCCACTGGTACCTCCGAACTCATCTACAACGACACCCAGTGATTTCTTCTGCTGCAGGAAGATGTGCATGAGCTTGCGCGCTGCCATCGTCTCAGGAACAAAAGGCATGGTGCGGACATGCTTGGAGAGGTCGCCCACTTGCTTGAATAGTTCAGAGGAGTGGATATAACCTATGATATGATCGATGTCATCACGATAAACAACCATCTTTGAGTGACCACTCTCAACGAACTTGTTTTTCAGCTGTTCTACCGTGCAGTCCTCGATGTCGACAGCATCTATTTCCGTACGCGGCACCATACAGTCGCGCACCTTGGTATCGGCAAAGTCGAGGGCATTATGGAACAATTCCACTTCGTCGTCCAGGTCATCGTCATCCTTGGCATTGTCAATGCTTGTCTGTACCAGATAGTCGAGGTCAACCTTCGTAAACTCCTTTCCCTCAGCCTCCTTCAACATCTTGATACCAAACAGTCGGAGGAGTCCACGAGAGAGCAATGTCGAGAAGCGTGATATGGGATATAGAATGACATAGCAGATATATGCGGGAATAGCGAAGAAGGTGAGCAGCCCGTTAGGATTGGACTTGAAGATGGTCTTGGGCAGGAATTCCCCGGTAAAGAGCACGATAACCGTGGAGAGTAACGTATCGCAGGTTACCCGGGCACCATCGCTCAAGGAAGCGAAGAGTGTACTGTCGAAAATGCGGGCAAATAGAATACCGTAGACAACAAGTGCGATGTTGTTGCCCACAAGCATAGTAGAAATAAAGTTGTTAGGGTGGGCATAGAATACGTCAAGGGCACGCTGTGAAAATCCGTTCTTCTCACGGTCCATCTCAGCACGCAGACGATTGCTCGATACAAAGGCTATCTCCATGCCTGAGAAGAAGGCGGAGAACACCATCGATATCAAGAGTCCTGTAATCAGTTGGTAGTCCATCATTCAATGCTCAATGTTCAACGATCAACGTTCAATTTGTCACCGTTTTCTTATGCCGTGTAGCAGGCTGACGCTGAGGCGGTGCAGGCTGTGTGCTGTCAGCAGGTGCGGCGTTCTGATTCTGGTCAGACTCCATATCCTCTGACTGAAACGAGCCGACACTGTTCGAAACCTCATAGTGAGCCATGTGCTCATCGCTGCGGAAATAAGTACCTTGAAGGGTACGCTCCGGCGTCACAACCTTCGAAAACTTATGTGAGTAGAATTCATGTTTGACACCGTCCCAAAATAGTTCCTCGCTGTCGAACACCAGTCCGTTGACGTTACGGATATGCACACGTCCGCGCAGTTCCCACAACTTCTGCTGGTCGTAATACCAGGCTGAGTCAGCATTGATATATCCCTCTACATGGAACTTCTCGTCAAACTGCTCGAGGAAGATACCTTTCTCAAACGTCCAACGGGGAGGATTCTTGACTGTATTGACATCCCACCGCTCTGTGACAATCTTATACTTGATGACACCCGAGTCGCTGATAAGCGTATTGATACCATAACTGGTCATCATCGACGCCGAATCACGGTCGTAGATAGGTGGTGCAATATGCTCCTGTTGTTCGCTGCAGGCCACGAACAAGAAGGGAAATGAAAGGAATGAAAACAATGCAAGAAATGTTAGTCGACTTTCCATTTCGCAAACCAACGTTCGTTGAATGTAAATCCGATATTGATACGGAAAGAGTTCTCGTTAATCAGATTCTTGGCAGTGGTGTTGACCCACTGTGCACTGATATTAATAGTCGAACGGCTGTTCCAGTTGTTCATGATCGGAATGGCAAAACCGGCACTGACACTAATCTCACGAGGTCCCTCCTTAGTGCCTATATTATAATAAGGTGTGGCATAAGAAGCTCCCAGCTTATAGTGAACGCGGCTCAAAAAGCGGCGAGCCTGCGGCGTAGGATTGGGCACCCAGTCAAGTCCGACAGTAACCTTGTGGCGGTCTTTGTAGTAGCCTCGTGTGGCCAGGTACTTATCGTTCGTCTCGTTGACCACAGGATACTCCAGGGTCCCCCACTTTTGCAGTAAGTAGTCAGCACCGACGGTGAGGCTGTTGTTGTGAACCAATGAGACACCGCCGCCGAAGCTGTAGGGGATGCTCAAGCCGTTAGCCACGCTGTCGGTAGTGGTATACGTGACTCCTGTGCTCGTATTGGTATTGACTATCGACAGGTCTGCATCAGCACCCAGTTTATGACCGATAGTGGCCACAGCACCGATTGTCAGGCGGTTTTTGCGACTAATCTTCGTCGTCCACTGTGCACCCAGATCAAGCTTCCATGTATTAACTTCAGTGGAATAGGTCTTCGTAATTGTGTTGACATTCGTATCGCTGAAGGCATTGGATACCGTCTTGTTGTATTTTCCCCAGAAATATGAGATATTGGCACCTATTGAGACTCCTTTGAACATCTCCCAGCCCAAACCGATGAAAGCCTGGTTGAAACCACCGTCGCCTTTATAGTAGTTATTGTAGTAGTTGTTGGAAGTACTTCCATAGTAGTCACCTTCGGCACTTCCTATCCACTCTGCCTCATAATAGTTATATCCTATATTCGAGTAAGGCACAATACCAAAACTGGCACCCACCTTTGGAAGCAGTCTGAACATTCCTATGGCATAGTCGAAGTCTGCCGTTTTGGCATTAACACGCCGGCCACCTTCCTTAAAGGAGGTAAACTGACCTGACACACCCATATCAAAAATCATAGTCAGAGAGTCAATAGCCGAATAGGATGCCGGATTCAGGATATTCACCTGTCGGCTGTCACGCAGACCATAACCCAGTCCGTCCATGCCTCGGTTGAAGCCCTGCGACTGGTTGGCTAATGTACCCAAGGCAAACTGGCTATATGGAGACAGCGTATTGCTGATTTGGGCCATAGAGGCCATTGTACCTAATCCCATCAGCAAACATGCGAGAATACGTTTTTTCATCTGTTTTTTCTTACTTATTCGAAAATCGACTGCAAAATTATTGAAAAAAAACGAAATAAACGCACGATAAGTGGAAAATATAGGTTAATTTTGCATCGTGAAACATTTAAAAATCATTTTTAGGACATTTTTCCTTCTGTCGACAGCCCTTTTTGTCACTCCAAGGGTCTATGGCGAAGAGACGATGACACCCGAGTATCTGGACTCTGTAGAAATCAGTCTGCTGACCTGTCAGCCCCACGACGAGGTGTACAGTCTCTACGGACATACCGCCCTGCGCTGGCACGATTTGCATGCCGGAGGCACAGACATTGCCTTTAACTGGGGTGTCTTCAACTTCAAGGCTCCACACTTTGCAGCCCGTTTTGTGTTCGGGCTCACCGACTACGAGCTGGGTGCTTATCCCTTTCATATATTTGTGAAAGAGTACCAACATTTCGGCAGCATGGTTACTGAGCAAGTGCTGAACCTGTCAGCTTCCGAGAAGCTGGCGCTGCACGGCAAACTCACGGAAAACCTGAAGGAGGAGAATGTGGTATACCGCTATAATTACTTCTACAACAACTGTACCACGAAGGCCCGCGACATTATCGAGCAAAGCATTAGCGGAAAGTTGGAATACTCTGATATTAAGGATTATGAGCCATCGTACCGTGATATGGTTCACGAGATGACTCGTAACAATCCGTGGTCCCGTTGGGGCAACGACTTGCTATTGGGTATCAAGGCCGACCAGAAGACCACCAGCCGCCAACAGGAGTTCCTGCCTAACAACCTGATGCGCGACTTCGACCGTGCACAGATTTACGAGAACGGCATCTATCGCCCGTTGGTGAAAAACCGCCAGATAGCGGTACCAGCCGGTGTTCAGGTTATCCAACAAGGTTTCCCACTGACACCTCTGGAGTCTTTCCTCATTCTGCTGGCCATCGGACTCATTCTTTTTATGATAGAATGGAAGAAGCGGTGCGCATTCATCGTCTGGGAAGTACTGCTGATGGTTCTCTCGGGCATCGTCGGCATCGTACTGACGCTGATGCTCTTCTCCCATCACCCCACGGTGAGTCTCAACCTGCAGATTCTGTTCTTCAACCCCATCCACTGGCTATTCCTGTGGCCAGTCATCAGAGGCAAGCAGACACGCTATTGGCTTATTGCCGCTGTACTGTGCATCCTGTTCCTCATCGGCGGTCTGTTCCAGAGTTATGCCGAGGGCATCTGGTGTTTGGCATTATGTTTGCTGCTACAGTCTATACTCCATATTAAAAGAATTCAGAAATGAGCAACCGCTATCTCTATATCACCCTGCTGACACTGCTGGGATTCAGCACAGAAGCAACGGCACAGGCCACCCGGCAAGCGCCACAGCTGGTAGTCAGCATTGCCATCGAGCAGTTGCGGACCGACCAATTGGAGGCCTACGCCCCACTCTATCACCATGCTTCTGGACTGAAGCGGCTGATGGAAGAAGGTCTCGTCTATCCACATGGCGGCTACAACTTCATCCCCGTAGACCGTGCTTCTGCTACAGCATCCCTCATGACCGGCACATCGCCATTCTATCATGGCATCATCGGTTCGGAATGGCTGAACCGCCAGACGCTGCGTCCCCAAAGTAGCGTCTACGACCAACAACACCTCATGACGCCCCAGCAGTTGGCTACATCGACACTCGCCGACGAACTGAAGATCAGCAGCAACGGCCTGGCAAAAGTCTTTGCCTTCGCTTCCGATGCCGAGTGTGCCATTTTGTCAGCCGGTCATGCTGCTGACGGTGCTGCATGGCTCCTGGGCGGCCAGTGGCAGATGGCGTCATACTACACCCCCGTCAACCAGTGGCTGTCGTTATACACCCGACAGTACAAGCCTGTTGGCGACGACAACAGTTGCCTGACAGACATCGCCTTGCGTTGTGTGGAACAGTCGGGCGTCGGCCAAGACAGCTACCCTGACCTACTGAGCATTTCCTACAAGGTACAGCCCGACGAGGTGGGCTATCAGTTGCTGGACCGTAACATTTCCGACCTCATCAGCGGTGTGCACCGTAAGCTGTCTGCCGACAAAGTACTGTTTGTCATCACAGGCACCGGTACCCGTGAAGATGAGCGTGAGGAGGAGAACGAACGCTTCCACATCCCCACGGGCAAGTTCTACATCAACCGTACCGCCAACCTGCTCAACATGTATCTGGGTGCCATCTATGGTTCCGGCACCTACGTGGAGATGAGCTATCGCAACCAGATATTCCTGAACCGCCAGCTCATCGACAAGAAGAATATCAAGCGTGGCGACCTGCTGCGCCAGGCTCAGGAGTTCCTGCTGCAGATAGCTGGGGTACGCAACGTCTATACTGCCACACAGCTGATGACCAGCGACAGTCCGCTACTGCAGCGCGTCCGCAACGGATTCTATGCAGAGAAGAGCGGCGACCTGATGATTGAGGTGGCTCCCGGTTGGGAACTCATCAATGAGGACAGCCACTACAGCAGCGTATCGCGCATCAGCTACATCCCGTTCCCCATCATTTTCTTTGGTGCCGACATCAAGGCACAGCGCGTTCAGACACCCGTCACCGTAGACCGTATTGCACCTACTGTGGCACGTGCCATCCGCATCCGGGCCCCGAATGCCTGCGAGGCAGAACCACTTTTTTAACGGTAAAAAGGTAAAAAAGTAAAAAGGTAAGCAGAAGTACGGAAATTATTTCGTACCTTTGCAAGCGTTTTCTGTAGTAATAACAAATAAGTACACATAATAACGATGAATTTCAACAAAGTATTACGTTCGTTGTTCGGCGACAAGTCATCGCGCGACATGAAGCTTATTCAACCCTGGGTAGAAAAGGTGAAAGCCGCCTACCCCGATGTTCAGAAGCTCTCGAACGACGAGCTGCGCCAGCGCACCAAGGAGATACAGCGCCAGGTGCAGGACTCTGCCTTGAAGCAGAAAGAAGAGATTGAGAAGCTGAAGGGCACCATCGAGGAAACCCCCATCGATGAACGTGCCGACATCTTCGCACAGATAGACAAACTGGAGAAAGAGGTGCTCGACATCTACGAGAAAGCCCTCGACGAGGTGCTGCCTGAGGTGTTTGCCATCGTCAAGGATACGGCCCGTCGTTTTGCCGAGAATGAAGAGACCATCGTGACAGCTACCGATTTCGACCGCGAGCTGGCTGCCGATCCCAAGAAGGACTTCATCACCATCGACGGCGACAAGGCCATCTACCACAACCACTGGACAGCCGGTGGCAATGACCTGCCTTGGGAGATGATTCACTACGATGTACAGCTCTTCGGTGGTACGGTGCTCCATCAGGGAAAGATTGCTGAGATGGCTACGGGTGAAGGTAAGACGCTCGTTGCTACCCTACCCGTCTTCCTCAACGCCCTGACAGGCAACGGTGTCCATGTGGTGACTGTCAACGACTATCTGGCCAAGCGTGACTCCGAGTGGATGGGTCCGCTCTACATGTTCCACGGCCTCTCCGTCGACTGTATCGACAAGCACCAGCCCAACTCCGAGGCTCGTCGCAAGGCCTACCAGGCTGACATCACCTTCGGTACCAACAACGAGTTCGGTTTCGACTACCTGCGTGACAACATGGCCATCTCCCCCAGCGACCTCGTGCAGCGTGCCCACAACTACGCCATCGTCGACGAGGTTGACTCCGTGCTGATTGACGATGCCCGTACCCCGCTCATCATCTCTGGTCCCGTTCCCAAGGGCGACGACCAGATGTTCGAGGAATACCAGCCACTGGTTGAGCGCCTCGTAGGTGTCCAGAAGCAGTTGGCCACACAGTATCTGGCTGAAGCCAAGCAGAAGATTGCCGCAGGCCGTGAGAAGAACGACAAGCAGCTGACTGACGAGGGTTTCCTGGCTCTCTACCGTTCTCACAAGTCCATGCCCAAGAACAAGCCACTCATCAAGTTCCTCTCCGAGGATGGCATCAAGAGCGGTATGCAGGCTACGGAGAACATCTACATGGAGAACAACAACCGTCGTATGCCTGAGGTGGTGGAGCCCCTCTACTTCGTCGTCGACGAGAAGCTGAACTCCTGCGACCTCACCGACAAGGGTACGGCTTGGCTGGCCAATCAGGTCAACGAGAAGGATCTCTTCGTGCTGCCTGACATCACCGCACAGCTCTCGGCTCTCGAGGGCGACAGCACCCTCTCTGACGAGGAGCGCATCAACAAGAAGGACGAGCTGCTGCAGCACTATGCCCTGCAGTCGGAGCGCGTCCATACCCTCCAGCAGTTGCTGAAGGCCTATTGTATGTTCAACAAGGATGATGAATACGTGGTCATCGATGGCGAGGTAAAGATTGTCGACGAGCAGACCGGACGTATCATGGAGGGTCGCCGCTGGTCAGACGGCTTGCATCAGGCTGTCGAAGCCAAGGAGCACGTCAAGGTGGAAGCTGCCACGCAGACCTTCGCCACCATCACCCTGCAGAACTACTTCCGCATGTATCACAAGCTGGCAGGTATGACGGGTACCGCTTCTACCGAGGCTGGTGAGTTCTGGGACATCTACAAGCTGGATGTCGTGGAGATTCCCACCAACAAGCCCGTCATCCGCGACGATATGGACGACCGTATCTACAAGACCGCCCGTGAGAAGTATCGCGCTGTCATTGAGGAAGTTGTACGTCTTCGTAACAGCGGACGCCCAACACTGATTGGTACCACCAGCGTCGAGATTTCTGAGCTGCTCAGCCGTATGCTCGACATGTATGTCGACCCAGAGACAGGCAAGCGCGAGGGCATCCCCCATCAGGTACTGAATGCCAAGCTGCACCAGAAGGAGGCCGACATCGTGGCCCTCGCCGGTCAGTCGACGAATGGCAAGGGTGCCGTGACCATCGCCACCAACATGGCCGGTCGTGGTACCGATATCAAGCTGTCTCCGGAAGTGAAAGCTGCCGGTGGTCTGGCCATCATCGGTACCGAGCGTCACGAGTCACGCCGTGTAGACCGCCAGCTGCGTGGTCGTTCCGGACGTCAGGGTGACCCGGGTTCATCGCTCTTCTTCATCTCACTCGAAGACAAGCTCATGCGTCTGTTCGGTTCCGAGCGCATCGCCACCGTCATGGACAAGCTGGGCTTCAAGGAGGGTGAAGTGCTGGAGAGCTCGATGATTACCAAACAGGTGGAGCGTGCCCAGAAGAAGGTCGAGGAGAACAACTTCGGTATCCGTAAGCGTCTGCTGGAATACGACGACGTCAT